>Ga0164243_10004761_pt1 | contig 21079 bp, 20 predicted proteins | sample OricompcompostOP_FD_108781 | JGI IMG/M metagenome (GOLD analysis project Ga0164243, IMG submission 108781) | Organic Plus compost microbial communities from Emeryville, California, USA - Original compost - Organic plus compost (OP) | ecosystem: Engineered > Solid waste > Mixed feedstock >...
ATCCTCGCGCCCGCGTCCGCGAACCTGATCGCGCGCCTCGCGGCGGGGCAGGCGGACGACGCGGTGTCGGCGGTCGTGCTCGCGACGCGCGCCCCCGTGCTGCTCGCGCCGTCGATGAACGTCAACATGTGGAACCACCCGATCACGCGCGCGAACGTCCAGCGCCTGATCGACGTCGCCGGCTATCACGTCGTCGGCCCGGGCACCGGCTTCCTCGCGTGCCAGTGGACCGGGCCCGGCCGGCTCGCGGAGCCCACCGATATCGTCGAGGCCGCCGCCCACGTGCTGTCGCCGCAGGATCTCGCCGGCGTGCGCGTCGTCGTCTCCGCCGGCCCGACGTACGAGGCGATCGATCCGGTGCGGTTCCTCGGCAACCGCAGCTCGGGCAAGATGGGCGTCGCCCTCGCGGCCGCCGCGCAGCGACGGGGCGCCACCGTGACGCTGGTGCTCGGCCCGAGCGCGGTGCCGCCGCCGATCGGCGTGACGACGATGAACGTCGAGAGCGCCGCGCAGATGCAGTGGGCGCTCGCGGACGCCACGCGCGACGCCGACGTCGTGATCATGACCGCCGCGGTCGCCGACTTCCGACCCGCGTCGGCCGCCACGCACAAGCTCAAGCGTGGGGAGATGGGCTCGCGCGCGACGCTCGAGCTCGCGCAGAACCCCGATCTGCTCGCCGACCTCGGCGCGAAGCGCGGCGCACGCCGGACCCCGCTGCTCGTCGGGTTCGCGGCCGAGACCGACGACGTCGTCGCCAACGCCGAGAAGAAGCTCGCGACCAAGCGCTGCGATCTCGTCGTCGCCAACGACGTCACCGAGCCCGGCGCGGGCTTCGCGGTCGACACCAACCGGGTCACCCTCGTCGACGCGCGCGGCGCGACCGAGCTCCCCGCGGGGACCAAGGCCGAGGTCGCGCACCGCATCTTCGACCACGTCGTCGCGATGCGGGCCGCCGAGGCCGCGCGGCCGGCGGGCACGAAGGCCCGCGCCGCGAAGCCCGCGAAGTCCGCGAAGTCCCGCGCTGCGAAGTCAGCGAAGCCCGCGGGCACGCGGAAGCGGCCGGGCGCGCGCCGCTGATCGTCACAGCGGGCTGTCCCAGGTCCGATCGCCGACGCGGATCCGGCGGATCCACGGGATCCCCCAGCGGCCGGGCGCCACGTCGATCGCGGCGGTCGCGCCGGGGACCGCCGCGTCGCACAGCGCCTTCTCGACCTGGATCGTCCGCGGGAGGCGTGGGCCCTCCGCCCGCGCGTCGGGCGCGAGGTGCAGTCGATACGAGTACGACCGGCGGCCGCGTCGCCCCCGGTGATCGCGGACCTCGCAGTCGACGATCTCGCGCGCCAGGCTCAGCGCGCTGGCGTCGTCGAGCGCGCGGTTCGTGTCGCCGACGAGCTGCACGCTCGCGGCGGGCAGGCCGAGGAGGAGCAGGACCGCGCTCTCGACGATGACGCGGTGTCCGCGCGACGAGCCGCGCATCCACACGACCACGACGCCGACGAGGATCACGAACGCGATCGCCGCGACGGTCAGCCCGAGTTTCCAGATCTGGCTGGGGAACAGGTGGACATCCCCGTCGTGCGCGATCAGCTCGATGCCGGCGCCGATCGCGTAGCCGAGCAGGCTCCAGATCACGCCCTCGACGACCAGCGCCTTCCACAGGAACGGATCGCGGGCGCGCGAGGGCACGGGGGCCTCGAGCCTCCGCGAGGTCTTCCACAGGGTCTTCAGGAGGTGGAGGTCGCGCGCGTCCGGCCCGAGCCGCGCCTCGCGCTCGATGCTCACCGTGGCGCCGTCGAACCACACGCGCGTGTAGCCGGCGTCGAACGCCGCGAGGATCGCGGCGCGGAGCTCCGCGGACTCCGTCAGCAGCTGGGCGACGAACGGGTGATCGCAGGTGACATAGACGGTCCGGTCGAACGCCTCGTCGCCGGTCTGCACCTCGTTCGCGACCCCCAGCCGCTTGAACCAGCGATCGAGCCGGCTCTCGGCGTGCAGGCGGATCCACGTCGGGGACCGGCGCGCCATGCCGATCGTGAACCCGACGATCCCTTGCTTGGCCTTGTGGACCCGCTCGTAGTAGGGCGTGCCCTCGAAGAACAGGTCGAGCTGCGGGGCGCGGCCCCTCGCGCGCTGGCGGATCAGGAAACCGATCGTGGCCAGCACCACTCGCAGCACGATCCACATGCCGCGAGCGTAACCGAGGTGTGGGCCGAGATCAGATCAGGATGCCCGGCGCGGGGAACTTCGCGCACAGCTCGCGGATCTCGCCGGCGATCTTCTCGTGCAGCGCGGTGTCCGTCGGCGCGCTCACGACCTGGTCCATCCACGCCGCGATCTGGCGCATCTCGGGCTCCTTCATCCCGCGGCTCGTGACCGAGGGCGTGCCGAGGCGGATCCCCGACGGGTCGAACGGCTTGCGCGGATCGAACGGGATCGAGTTGTAGTTGAGCTCCATGCCGGCCGCGTCGAGCGCCTTCGCGGCGACCTTGCCGGGCACGTTCTTCGGCGTCATGTCGGCGAGGATCAGGTGGTTGTCGGTGCCGCCCGTGATCAGCGACCAGCCCTTCTCGACGAGCGCGGCGGCGAGGGCGCGGGCGTTGGCCACGATCTGCTGCGCGTACGCCTTGAACTGCTCGGTCTGCGCTTCCTTGAGCGCGATCGCGATGCCGGCGGTGGTGTGGTTGTGCGGCCCGCCCTGCAGGCCGGGGAACACCGCCCGGTCGATCGCCTTCTGGTGGGTGGCCTTGCACATCAGCATGCCGCCGCGCGGGCCGCGCAGCGTCTTGTGCGTGGTCGTGGAGACCACGTCCGCGACCGGCACCGGCGACGGATGCGCGCCGCCGGCGACGAGGCCGGCGATGTGCGCGATGTCCGCGGCGAACACCGCGCCGACCTCGCGCGCGATCTCGCCGAACGCCTCGAAGTCGATCGTGCGCGGGATCGCCGTGCCGCCGGCGAACAGGAGCTTCGGCTTCTCCTTGCGCGCGAGCTCGCGCACCTCGTCGAGATCGATGCGGTGCGTGTCCTTGCGCACGCCGTACTGCACCGCGCGGAAGTAGCTGCCGGTGAGCGAGACGTTCCAGCCGTGGGTGAGGTGACCGCCCGCGGGCAGGCCCATGCCCATCACCGTGTCGCCGGGCCGCAGGAACGCGAAGTAGATCGCCAGGTTCGCCGGAGAGCCCGAGTACGGCTGCACGTTCGCGTGGTCGGCGCCGAACAGAGCCTTCGCGCGGTCGATGCACAGCTGCTCGACGCGGTCGATGTACTGCTGGCCCTCGTAGTAGCGCTTGCCGGGGTAGCCCTCGCTGTACTTGTTCGTCAGCACCGAGCCGGTCGCGGCGAGGACCGCGCCCGACACGTAGTTCTCCGACGCGATCAGCCGGACCTTGTCGCGTTGCCGGCGCTCCTCGGCGGCGATCAGGTCGGCGATCTCGGGGTCGACGGCGGCGAGGGTCTCTTGGAGGGCCGGGTGCATGGCGCGCGTTATACCTCGCCCGGGATGCCGGGCGACGCCCCCGCGGGCGGTGGTTCACTCGCCGAGCGAGATACCCGCACGCCCCAGCGCCGCGGTGACCTTGCCGCACATCGCCTGGCCGAGCGGCGTCGCCAGCACCGGGAGCAGCGGCACGAGCAGATCGAGCAGGTCGTCGACGAGCCCGTGCGTGCGCTGCTGGTCCGGCGAGTCGTCGTGGACGAACAGGAGCATCGTCGCCATCTGCACGAGCCAGAGCGCGTGCGCGACGAGCGGGCGGACCTCGGCCGGCAGGTTCGCTCCATCGAGCGCTCCGTCGAGCACGGCGATCGAACGGTCCCGCACCTGCCGCGTCTGCGACGAGAACGCGCCGACCGGATCGGACGGATCGGCGAGGCGGTGAACGATCGCGCTCAGCATCTTCCGCTGCGCGCGGATCGACGCGAGCTTGCCGTGGAACAGCGCCCCGAGCCGCTCGCGCACCGTGCCCGTCGCCGAACGCGCGATCCCCTCGAACTCGGCCTGGTTGTCCTCGTAGTAGGCGAACACCAGCGCTTCTTTCGACGGGAAGTAGTAGTACGCGGCGCCGAGCGACATGCCGGCGGCCTCGGCGATGTCGCGCATCGTCGTCGCCTCGACGCCTCGCTCCTGGAACAAGGCCAGCGCGGACGCGAGCAGGTGGGCGCGCGTCGCGTCGCGCTTGCGCTCGGGCTCGGCGCTCCGCGGTCGGCGTGCGGGGCGGGGCCGGCGCGTGCGGGGCGGCTTCGAGGAGGCAGGCATCCGCGATCCAGGGCGCGGCTCAGTGGCGCGCCATCGCGAGCGGCAGCGCGGCCTCGTCGAGAGGAGCCCGCGCCGCGCGCGCCCACTGCACGGCGCCGATCACGAGCGCGGCGGGCACGACGAGGGCCCACGCGCCCCACGCGGCGGCGGCCGGCACCGACATCACGCCGGCATAGATCCCGACGAACGCGGCACCTCGCTCCGTCGCCTCGCGCATCGCGGTGAGCGGGACCACCGCGGCGACGGCCAGGACCACGAACACGGGCGTGAAGAGCACGAGATATCCGGTCGCCACGAGCAGCAGGACGCCCACCACGAGGGAGAGGCGCCGCATCCACGCGAGCCGGCGACGAGACGGCACGGAGGCCGCGAGGACGAGGGAGCCGAGCAGCGCGATCCACGGCGCCGTGACCAGCGCGAGCCCGAGCGCCTCCTCGAGATCCTGCTCCATCACCAGCGCTCCGAGGTGGAGGACGAGGCTGCCGAGCGCACCCGCGCGAACCAGGACTCGAGAGCTTTTGAACACGTTCAAAAAGTAACCAGGTCGCCGGCCCCTGGCAAGGGGAAACCACGAAGGCGAGATCGAACCCTACGCGCGCCGATCTGCCCGGCGGGCCCGTGCCGCCGCGAGGCGCCCGTCGGGGTATAAGGCCCGCCATGTACACGCCGTCGCGGGACGAGTTTCTCGCCGCCGCGGGGAAGGGCAACCTCATCCCCGTGTACCGCGAGCTGCTCGCGGACAGCGACACTCCCGTGTCCGCGTACGCGGCGCTCGGCGCCGGAGAGCACTCGTTCCTGCTCGAGTCCGTCGTCGGCGGCGCGACGTGGGCGGCGTACTCGTTCGTCGGCGTCGCCCCGCGGGCGGTCGTCCGCTGGAGCGCCGGCGCCCCCGGCAAGGACGGCACGGCGAGCGTGACCTGGTACGACGTCGACACCGGCGGGCCGCCGCGCACCGTCGAGTGGGCGACCTCCGATCCCACGGCCGCGCTCGCGGAGGTGCTCGGCGAGCTCCGCCCCGTGGACGTGCCGGGCCTGCCGCGGTTCTGGGGCGGGGCGGTCGGCTGGATCGGGTACGACTGCGTGCGCGCGTTCGAGGACCTGCCGGCGCGCGCCCCCCGCGACCGCGAGCTGCCGGCGCTGTGCATGGTCGTCACCGATACGCTGCTGATCTTCGACAACCTGCGGCAGACGTTGAAGGTGGTGGCGACGCCGTACGTCGCGCGGGCCGAGCGCGCCGAGGTCGCGTACGAGAGGGCGTGCGCTCGCATCGACGCCGTGATCGCGAAGCTGCGCGCGCCGCGCACGCCGCTGCCGGAGCTCGCGTTGCCGCGCGCGGGGGAGGGCGCGGGCGCGGTGCCGCCGTCGTCGTTCGGCAAGGACGCGTTCCTCGCGGCGGTCGATCGCGTCAAAGACTACATCCTCGCCGGCGACGCGTTCCAGGTCGTGCTCTCGCAGCGGTTCAGCGAGCCGGCAGCGGGGGCGCGGCCGCTCGACGTCTACCGCGCGCTGCGGGTGATCAACCCGTCGCCGTACATGTTCCACCTCGAGTTCCCCGAGGCGCGCGTCACGGGCGCGTCTCCCGAGACGCTGGTCCGCCTCGAGGGCGGGCGCGTCGAGGTCCGCCCGATCGCCGGCACGCGGCCGCGCGGGGCGACGATCGCGGAGGACGAGCGGCTCGCCGCCGAGCTGCGCGCCGATCCCAAGGAGCTCGCCGAGCACCTGATGTTGATCGACCTCGGGCGCAACGACGTCGGTCGCGTCGCGGAGGTCGGCAGCGTGCAGGTCGCCGAGCAGATGGTCGTCGAGCGCTACTCGCACGTCATGCACCTGACCTCGCACGTCGTCGGCAAGCTCGCGAAGGGCCGCACCTGGCTCGACGTGCTGCGCGCGGCGTTCCCGGCGGGGACGCTGTCGGGCGCGCCGAAGATCCGCGCGATGGAGATCATCGACGAGCTCGAGCCCCACCAGCGCGGCGTCTACGGTGGCGCGGTGGGGTACGTCAGCTACACGGGCAACATGGATCTCGCGATCGCGATCCGGACGCTCGTCAGCGACGGCACGACGGTCCACGTCCAGGCCGGGGCAGGGCTCGTCGCCGACTCGGTCCCCGAGCTCGAGTACCAGGAGACGGTCAACAAGGCGCGCGCCGTGCTGCGCGCGGTGGCGATGGCCCGCACGGCCGAGAGCGGAGCGCAGTAGCGTCATGAAGCTGCTCCTGATCGACAACTACGACTCGTTCACGTACAACCTCGCGCAGTACTTCGGCGAGCTCGGCGTGGACGTCACCGTCGAGCGCAACGACGCGATCTCGCTCGACCAGATCCGCGAGCGCGCGCCCGAAGCGATCGTGATCTCCCCGGGGCCGTGCACGCCGAACGAGGCGGGCATCTCGATGGACGTGATCCGCACGTTCGCCGGCGCGACGCCCATCCTCGGCGTGTGCCTCGGTCACCAGTGCATCGGCCAGGTGTTCGGCGCGCGCATCGTACGGGCGCCGCGGATCATGCACGGCAAGACCTCCAAGATCTTCCACGACGAGAAGGGCCTGTACGCGGGCATCGAGAACCCGATGGTCGCGACGCGCTACCATTCGCTCGTGATCGCGCCGGAGACCATGCCCGACACGCTCGAGGTGACGTCGAAGACGTGGGAGGACGAGATCATGGGCGTCCGGCTCAAGGCGCGCGGCGCGCCGCTCGAGGGCGTGCAGTTCCACCCCGAGTCGATCATGACGACCGCGGGCAAGGCGCTGCTCGCGAACTTCCTGGAGATGGCGAGGTCGTGACGGCGATCGTGGGAGGCATCCGGCGCGCGCTCGCCGGCGAGCACCTGTCGCGCGAGGAGATGGCCGAGGTGATGGGGCAGATCATGGAAGGCCGGGCCACGCCCGCGCAGATCGGCGGGTTCCTCGTCGCGTTGCGCGCCCGCGGCGAGACCGTCGACGAGATCGTCGGGGCCGCCACCGCGATGCGCCGCCTCGCCACCCCGCTCGAGGTGCCCGGCCGCGAGCACACGATCGACACGTGCGGCACCGGCGGCGACGGCGCGGGCACCGTGAACGTGTCGACGCTCGCCGCGATCCTGATCGCCGCGTGCGGAGGCAAGGTCGCCAAGCACGGCAACCGCGCGCAGTCGTCGAAGTGCGGCTCGGCGGACGTGCTCGAGACGCTCGGGGTCGCGATCGAGGCCGACCCTGCTGTCGTCGCGCGCTGCATCGAGGTCGCCGGGATCGGGTTCGCGTTCGCGCCGAAGTTCCACGCCGCCACGCGCCACGCCGCCGGGCCACGCAGGGAGCTCGGCACGCGCACGATCTTCAACCTCCTCGGGCCGCTGACCAACCCGGCCCAGGTCGCGCACCAGCTCGTCGGGGTGTACGACCGGGCGTGGTGCGAGCCGGTCGCGGAGGCGCTCGGCGCGCTCGGCGTGCGGCGCGCCGCGGTCGTGCACGGCGCGGGGAGCCTCGACGAGATCGCGGTCCGCGGCGAGACGTTCGTCGCGCTGTGGGACGGTGGCCGGGTCGTCCCGCACGTGCTCACCCCGCGCGCGTTCGGGCTCGACGACGTCGATCCCGCGGGGCTCGCCGGGGGCGACGCGGCTCACAACGCGACGATCCTGCGCAAGGTGCTCGCGGGCCAGCAGGTCGGCCACGGCGAGCGCCACGAGGCGGTGCTGCGCGCCGCGGCGATGACGGCGGCGCTCGGCCTCGAGCTGCTCGAGCCGGGGGACCTCGCGCTGGATCGGCTGCCCGCGCAGTACGCGCGCGCCGCGAGCACCGTGCGCGACGGCACCGGCCGGCTCGTGCTGCACCGCTGGTGCGAGGCGAGCCACGCGCGGCCCGACGCGGATCTCTCCGAGCTCATGGCGCGGACGCCCGCGGAGTTCGTGGGGGTCGAGTGAGCGGCGCGCGCGACATCCTCGGCGAGATCCTCGCGACCAAGCGCGAGGAGGTCGCGCGGGCGAAGCAGGTGTCGCCACTGTCCGTGCTCGACGCGGCCGCGCGGGGGGCCGGGCCCGTGCGCGGGCTTCACCGCGCGCTCGCGCGTCCTGCCGGCGCGCCGGTGCGCGTGCTCGCGGAGATCAAGCGCGCGTCGCCGTCGGCGGGCGCGATCCGCGCCGGCGCCGATCCGGCCGCGATCGCCGTCGAGTACGCGGAGGCCGGCGCCGCCGCGATCTCCGTGCTCACGGACCGATCGTACTTCGACGGCGACCTCGCGTTCCTCGCGCGCTGTCGCGAGCGCGTCGCGCTACCGCTCCTGCGCAAGGACTTCGTGATCGACGTCTACCAGGTCGCCGAGGCCCGCGCGGCCGGGGCCGACGGCGTCCTGCTGATCGTCGCCGCGCTGTCGCCCGCGCAGCTCGCGGAGCTCCTCGCCGCGGCGGCATCCTACGAGCTCGACGCGCTCGTCGAGGTCCACACCGCGCGTGAGGCCGAGGTCGCGCTCGCGGCCGGCGCCACGCTCGTCGGCGTGAACCACCGCGACCTCAAGACGTTCGCGATCGACATGTCGCTGACGTCGGTCGTCGCGCCGATGCTGCCGGCGGACACGGTGCTCGTCGCCGAGAGCGGGATCCGTTCCGCGGCCGACGTGACGCTGCTCGGCGCGGTCGGCGCCCACGCCGTCCTCGTCGGCGAGACCCTGATGCGCGCGCCGGCCCCGGGCGCCGCGCTGCGAGCGCTGCGGGGCGAAGGTGGGTGAGGAGGGCGCGTGACGGCGACGAAGATCAAGATCTGCGGCGTGACGCTGGCCGATGATGCGGCGCGGGTCGCGGCCGCGGGCGCGGACTTCATCGGCCTCAACTTCTGGCCGAAGTCGCGCCGGTACCTCGCGCCCGAGCGCGCGAACCTCGTCGCCAGCGCGGCGCGCGCGCTCGGCTCGACCGAGGTCGTCGGCGTGTTCGTGGACGCCGACGTCGACGAGGTCCGCGAGGTCCTGCGCTACGTCGAGCTCGACGTCATCCAGCTCCACGGTGACGAGCATCCCGAGGACGTGCGTGGCATCGCCGAGGCGACCGGCAAGCGCGTGTGGAAGGCGCTCCCGGTCAGCACGGCGCACGACCTCGCGCATCTCGAGACCTGGCCCGCGGACGTGCTCGTGCTCGACACGCCCTCGGCCGGCCGCGGCGGCTCGGGCCAGACGTTCGACTGGTCGCTCGCCGCGGAGGCGCGTCGCCGCTACCCGGCGCGCCGGTTCGTACTCGCCGGTGGGCTCGATCCGGCGAACGTGGGCGCGGCGATCGCGGCCGTGACCCCGTGGGCGGTCGACGTCGCGAGTGGCGTCGAGGCGGGGCCCGGCATCAAGGATCCCGAGCGGCTCGCCGCGTTCGTGGCGGCGGTTCGCGGTCGCGCGTGAGGAGCGCGGGGCCGCGGCATCCCGTGCATCGCGCCCCCGCGCCGCCTCAGATCTTCGAGGTGGCGTCACGTCATATCGCAGGGATACGCTGGCGCGTCGCTTGCTGAACAGGAGCCCGATGCAGCGCCTGGCCTTCTGCTCGATCGTGATCGCCCTCTCGGGCTGTTTCATCTACTTCGAGGACGACGAGGATGTCCCGAACTGCCCGCTCGCCGAGCCGGCATCGGGCCCCGGGGCCTCGATCGCCCCGATCGAGCTGCGGAACCCGGACGATCTGACGTGCCGTGCGTTCGGGTATCCCTGCGATCCCGCGTGTGGCCCGTGCCCCGCCGTCGACGAGTCGCCGTCGATCGCGCACTCGCAGCCGCTTCCCTCGTGGGGCTACTGCGAGAGCTCGTGCGAGGGCCTCGGTGAGACCGCGTGCGCGGCGCGCAGCGACTGTCGCGTCGTCAAGGACGCGTTCTGCGCGTTCGAGGGCGTGTGCATCACCGACTTCGTGGGCTGTTTCCCGACGGACCAGCAGGTCGATACCACCGTCTCTTGCACGGGCGCCGACGCGTGGGCGTGCTCGCGGAACCCCGACTGCGCCGCGTGGCACGATCCGCCGGAGTGCCCTCCGAACGCGCTCGTCGAGGACTGCCCGCGCTCGTTCGTGCTGTGCACGCCCGAGGGCACTCACCCCGGGAGCTGCTTCGGCGAGGTCGCCTGCGACGAGGCGCCGCCTGCGTGCCCGTCGGGCACCACGCCGGGCATCTCCGGCGCTTGCTACACCGGCGCGTGCATCCCGCTCGACCGCTGCGGCCCGTCGGCGAGCTGAGCACCTACCCGGGCGGCGCGCCGGTGGTCCATCGCAGCAGCGACGATGTCGCGTGCGTCGCCGCTCCGATGATGATCTCCTCATCCCTCGGTACGACGGAGGTGACGAGGCCGGGCACGGCCTCGCCGAGGAGCTCCCAGCGCTGCGCACGGTACAGCGCGAGCTGACTCGTCCACGTCCCTGCAGAAATCCCGCAACCGCCGCCGGCTCCGGTCGATAGGCGCCTCCACAAGGAGGAATGCTCATGAACGGAATGGTGATCGTCTTCATGATCGTCGGCGCTCTCGTCTCGGCCGTGGTCGCTGCCAACAAGCAGCGCAACGTTTTCGGCTGGTTGATCTTCGGCGCGCTGATGCCGCTGATCAGCGTGATCGCGATCCTGTGCGTGCCATCGCTGTCGCCGCCGCCGCAGGACCCGTATCGCCCCTGAGCGCGAGGCGAATGTCTCCACCCGGCGCATCGGGGAACGCCGGAGTGGAGGCGCGACGCGGGGCGTGCGCCGGGCCCGAAACCGGACCCGCGAAACGCCGCCGGTCCGCGGTCCGTGGTACCCGAACCGGGATGTCCACGGTCGACGAGATCGCGAAGCTCCCCGAGCCCGTGCGCGGCCGGTTCGGCGAGTTCGGCGGCCAGTACGTGGCCGAGACCCTGATGCCTGCGATCACCGAGCTCGAGGCGGCGTGGCGTGCGGCGCGCGCCGACCCGAGCTTCTGGGGCGAGGTCGACGAGCTGCTCGCGAGCTACGTCGGCCGGCCGTCGCTGCTGTACCCGGCCCAGCGGCTGTCGGCCGAGGTCGGCGCCGAGGTGTTCCTCAAGCGCGAGGACCTGAACCACACCGGCGCGCACAAGATCAACAACTGCATCGGCCAGGCGGTGCTCGCCCGGCGGATGGGCAAGCGCCGGCTGATCGCGGAGACCGGCGCGGGCCAGCACGGCGTCGCGACGGCGACCGTGGCCGCGCTGTTCGGCCTGCCGTGCGAGATCTACATGGGCGCCGAGGACGTCGTGCGGCAGGCGCTCAACGTCGAGCGCATGCGGCTCCTCGGCGCGAAGGTCCACGCCGTCGACAGCGGCACGCGCACGCTCAAGGACGCGATGAACGAGGCGCTGCGCGACTGGGTGACGAACGTCGAGGACACGTTCTACCTGATCGGCTCGGTCGCGGGACCGCACCCGTACCCGTGGATGGTGCGTGACCTGCAGTCCGTGATCGGCCGCGAGGCCCGCGCGCAGATCCTCGCCGCCGTGGGTCGGCTGCCCGACGCGCTCGTCGCGTGCGTCGGCGGTGGGTCGAACGCCGCCGGGCTGTTCGCGCCGTTCGTCGCGGATGCGTCGGTGCGGCTCGTCGGCGTCGAGGCCGCGGGTGACGGGCTCGACACGCCCCGCCACGCGGCGACGCTGGGCAAGGGCAGGGTCGGCGTGCTCCACGGCAGCAAGAGCTACGTGCTGACGCACACCGACGACGCGCACCTCGGGCAGATCGCGCACGCGCACTCGATCAGCGCCGGGCTCGACTATCCGGGCGTCGGTCCCGAGCACGCGGCGTGGAAGGCCTCGGGCCGCGCGACGTACGTGGCGCGCACCGACGCCGACGCGCTCGCGGCGCTCGAGCGGCTCGCGCGCACCGAGGGCATCCTGTGCGCGCTCGAGACCGCCCACGCGGTCGCCGCGCTCGACGAGGTGGCACGCGAGACAGGTCCGGACGGCGTCATCGTCGTGGGGCTGTCGGGGCGCGGCGACAAGGACATGGTCACGGTCGCGACCGCGCGGCAGGGAGGAGCGCCATGACGTCCCGGCTCCGCGCTGCGTTCGACGCGGCACGCGCCGAGGGCCGCGCCGCGCTCGTCGCGTACCTGACGTTCGGCGATCCGGATCCCGAGACCTCGCTCGCGATCGTCGAGGCGGTGGCCCGCGCGGGCGCCGACGTGATCGAGCTCGGCGTGCCGTTCTCGGATCCGTCGGCGGACGGGCCGTCGATCCAGCGGGCGATGGAGCGCGCGCTCGCCGGCGGCGCGAGCCTGCCGGGCGCGATCGCGTGCGTCGCCGAGCTGCGCGAGCGCGGCGTCACGACGCCGATCGTGCTGTTCGGCTACTACAACCCGATCTTCGTGATGGGCCCGGAGGTGTTCGCTCGGCGCGCGGCCGCCGCGGGCATCGACGCGGTGCTGACCGTCGACCTGCCGATCGACGAGCTCGCCGAGCTCGCGACCCCGCTCGCCGCGTGTGGCGTCTCGGTGATCCCGCTCGTCGCGCCCACGTCGACTCCCGAACGCATCGCGCGGCTCGAGGGGCTCGGCGCGCCGTTCGTCTATTACATCTCGCTGACCGGCGTCACCGGCTCGCGCGCGGCCGCCCCCGTCGATCCGGCGCGGCTCGACCGGATCCGCGCGGCGGCGGGTGCGCCCGTCGCGGTGGGGTTCGGGATCCGCACGCCCGACGACGCGCGACGGTTCTCGGCGATCGCCGACGGCGTCGTCGTCGGCACCGCGCTCGTCGACCGGATCGCCGCGGGGGACGCCGCGGGTGCGCCCGCGCGGGTCGCCGAGCTCGTCCGCGCGCTCGCCGCCGCGATGCCGCGCCCGCGCTGAGCGCAGGGTTCCGTCGCGTCAGCGGACGCAGAGCTCGTTCGTGAACCCCGGGTCGGGCGTCATCGGCCCGGTGCCGCCATAGCTCTCGCGCTGGGCGGACGACAGCTCGCGCGCCTTGGCGATCTCGGCGTACACGGTCGCGCCCTCGGTCGCGGTGCGCGCGTACGTCGAGTAGTCCACGGTGTACAGCCCGAACCGCGGCCGGAAGCCCTCGGCCCACTCGAAGTTGTCGGTGAGGCTCCAGTGGTAGTAGCCGCGGATGTCGGCGCCTGCGGACCGGACCTCGTCGATCGCCTCGAGCACGCGGACCACGTTCTCGGCGCGGCGACGCCCGACGTCGCTCGCGATGCCAGCCTCGGTCACGACGAGCGGCAGCGCCGGGTAGCGGTCCGCGTACGCGCGCATGACGGTCGCGAACCCCTGGGCCCAGCCCTCGTAGCCCATGTCGGGGACGCAGAACGTGGGATCCTTCGCCGGCAAGCACGCGCCGAGATCGAAGCCGCCGAAGCACGGCGTCAGCGACAGCGGCTCGGGCAGGACCGCGCGATCCGCCGACACGCCGGCGCGGAAGTAGTACTGCAGGCCGAGCCAGTCGAGCGTGCCCGCCCACTCGGGGTGGTCCTCGTCGGAGATCCCGTCGAGGTTGGTGTCGAACGTGCCGTGGAGCGCGGCGTCGACGAACAGGTAGTGCATCACGTAGTTGATGCGATCGACCGCGGCGAGATCGTCGGGGTGGGTCGACGGCTGGTTCCGCCGCGCCGCCTCCCAGTACGCGACCGAGATCGACAGCCCGACGTGGGCCGCGACGCCGTCGCCGTCCGCGTCGACCGTGTCGGCCGCCTTGATCGCCTGGTACATCGCCGCGTGCGCGGAGACGTAGTCGCGGATCGCGCCGAGCAGCGCGGACACGCTCAGGATGTCCGTGCGGCCCGGCGGGAAGGTCCCGGTGCCGTACGCCGCGAGGACGTAGTTCACGGGCTCGTTGAGGGTGCCCCACTCGTCGACGAGATCGCCGAACCGCAGCGCCACGAGCGATGCGTGCTCCGCCATCTCCTCGACGATCATCGCGCCGCCGGCGGAGCCGAGGCCGCACAAGTTCGTGTCGCTCGGACCGTCCGCGCAGCCCGCGTCCCGCGGATCGGCGACCCACACCGGGTTCGAGAAGTGGTGCAGGGTGACGACGGGGTGGATGCCCATCGCGCGCATCGCCTCGAGCTGCGCGCGGTAGTGCGCGATCGCGGCCTCGTCAATCTGATCGCGCACCGGCTCGATCCGCGCCCACTCGATCGAGAACCGGTAGCTGTCGAGGCCGAGCTCGGCGACGAGGCCGAGATCCTCCATCGCCTTGGAGTAACCGCGCGTGGCGTCGCCGACGAACTCGCCGTTGCCGAGCCCACCTTCCGACGCGGGCTGGGTCCACAGGTACCAGTCGGTGGTCGGGTTCTGATCCTCGATCTGCGTCGCCGCGGTCGCGACCCCGAACCGGAAGCTGCCCTTGCCCGCGTCGCCGGCGAGCGGACCGGGCTCCTCGAAGGAGATGGCGGGCGGTGGATCCTCGCCACAGGCGAGGAGAAAGGGTATCAACGCGACGTGCGCCTTCACGGGCGCGCATCGTGCATCAATCTCCCCTGGGTTGACACCCTACATCTCACCCCTATACTGCCGCGCTCGCCATGGCCAAGCCGCCCCCGTTCTCCGTGCTGCTCCGGGATCTCCCGACGCGTCGCACGTTCGAAGTCCCCGCGGAGCTCGTCGGTGAATGGATCAAGGGCATGCCCATGCGCGACGCGCTCGGCGCGCCCGACGTCGATCCCGAGGCCGGCTACGGCAAGGCCGAGATCGAGCTGTACGCCGACGGAGCCCACGTGTTCGTCGCCGGTGCGTTCAAGGGGTACCTGACCGTCGCCTGCAGCCGCTGCGTCGAGCCGGTGAAGATCCGGATCGACGACAAGCTCCGCGTGACCTTCATGCCGCGCCACGAGCTTCCCGAGGACGAGGAGGCGGCCGAGGGAGGCGAGGAGGGCGCCGAGGTCAACGAGGAGGATCTCGACCTGTTCCCGTACGAGGGGGAGTGGGTCGATCTCGAGCCGCTCTTCCGCGAGGAGTTCGTGCTCGCGATCCCGTTTGCTCCGCTCTGCATGGAGTCGTGCCAGGGGTTGTGCTCGCAGTGCGGAATCGACCGGAATACAGGCACCTGCACGTGCGAGAAGCCCGTCGATCCCCGTCTGGCCGGGCTCAAGGGCATCAAGCTCCCCTCCTGATAAGCGTTCGATTTTCCGAGCCCGGGCGGTCCCAGGGCTTGAAATCGCTCCCCTGACCTGGCACATAAGCCCCCCCGGAGATTTGTCATGGCACTTCAGAAACGACGTCGCGGACCTGCCCGCACCGCTCAGCAGCGCTCGGCCTGGATGAGGAAGTCCGGCCAGAATCACATCGCCACGCAGGCCTGCCCGAGCTGCGGCGCGCCGAAGCTCCCGCACCGCGTGTGCATGAGCTGTGGTCAGTACCGCGGCGAGACCGTGGTCGCGAAGCAGACCGCGGAAGAGTGATCGCGTAACGTCGGCGTACAACCGTGCGGGTTGTCGTCGATGCCATGGGTAGTGACCGCGCGCCTCGCCCCGAGGTGGAAGGCGCGCTCCGCGCGGTGCGCGCGCAGCCCGTCGAGGTCGTGCTCGTCGGCAACGCCGCGCAGCTCGATGCCGAGCTCGCGCGCGCGGGTCGCACGAGTGACGACCGCGTCGAGGTGATCCACGCCTCGGAGGTGGTCACCATGCACGACCACCCCGGGCAGGCGTTCCGCCAGAAGCCCGACTCGTCGATGCGCGTCGCGGTCGCCCAGGTGGCCGAGGGGCGCGGCGACGCGGTCGTGTCGGCCGGCAACAGCGGCGCGATGCTCGCGTGCTCGATCTTCGTGCTCGGGCGGCTGCCCGGCGTCGAGCGCCCGGCCATCGTCACCGTGCTGCCGACACCGACGGGCCCGCTCGTGTTGTGCGACGCGGGTGCGAACACCGAGCCCAAGCCGTCCCACCTCGCCCAGTTCGCCGTGCTCGCGGCGGCCTACGATCACGTGGTCCATGGCCGCCCGCGGCCGCGCATCGGCCTGCTCTCGAACGGCACCGAGCCCGGCAAGGGCACGCCGCTGACGCGCGACGCGCACGCGCTGCTCGAGAAGGCGCAGGGCACGTTCCACTACGTGGGGTACGTCGAAGGCAGCGATCTGTTCCGCGGCGTCGTCGACGTGATCGCGACCGACGGCTTCACCGGGAACGTGCTGCTCAAGACCTGCGAGGGGATCGCGGAGGGTCTGTTCGGGCTCGTGCGCCAGGAGCTCGGCAAGACGCCGCTCGCGCGGCTCGGCTCCGCGCTGGTCGCTCCCGCGCTCCGCGGCCTCGCCAAGCGCATCGACTACACCGAGATCGGAGGCGCGCTGCTGGCGGGCGTGTCCCGCCCGGCGGTGATCGCGCACGGTCGCAGCGACGCCAACGCGATCGCGTCTGCGATCCGCGCCGCCGCGCAGTTCGCCGAGCAGGCGCTGCCCGACCGGCTCGCGGCCGCGATCACCGCGCTGGGGTAGCACTCGCTCCGTCGGCGAACACCAGCCACAGCCACGCGACGAGCGCGAGCGCGACGAACACGGCGAAGGCGTGGTTCATGCGCGCCCGTATCGGCCCGCGGGCGCGCCGGTTGCGTGACGGCAGAACGATTTTCCGCCGCTCGCGGGAATGATGCCGGGCGGGGTGCCAGTTCGACACGCGACGAAGCCGCGCAACGACCAACTGACGTATCGTGTCCGGGTTCGGTAACGGGATTTCGGGAACATGTTCGGGGCACGGCGGGTGCATGGCCGAGGGCGGCCTGGCGGCGCCGGGTCGAGGCAACACACATGCATCAGCGCACCACCCTCTCACTCGTTCTCTGTGCACTCGCCGTCGTGGCCTGCGGAGCGCCTCCGCCGCCGAAGGCGGTCCCTCCACCTGTCGAGCAGGTCGCGACACCGACGGAATCGACCACCGCTCCGGCCGAGCCGGCGACACCGCTCGATCCGCGGATCCGGCGCACGACGCTGGAGAACGGCCTGACGGTCTACGTGATGCAGCACCGCAAGCCCGAGCAGCGCGCCGCGCTGTGGCTCGCGGTCAACGCCGGATCCGTGCAGGAGGACGAGGATCAGCGCGGGCTCGCGCACTTCGTCGAGCACATGGCGTTCAACGGGACCAAGCGGTTCGCGAAGCAGGCGATCGTCGACTACATCGAGAAGATCGGCATGCAGTTCGGACCCGACGTGAACGCGTACACGTCGTTCGACGAGACCGTCTACATGCTGACCGTGCCGACGGATGACCGGGCCGTCATGCACACCGGGCTCGACATCCTGCGCGAGTGGGCCGGCGAGGTGACGTTCGATCCCGTCGAGGTCGACAAGGAGCGCGGCGTCGTGCTCGAGGAGTGGCGCCTCCGCCGCGGTCCGTTCGCGCGGATCAACGACAAGCAGTGGCCCGTGATGTTCCAGGGCAGCAAGTACGCGGAGCGGCTTCCGATCGGGCTCCCCGAGATCGTGCAGAAGGCGCCGCGCGAGGCGCTGGTCCGCTACTACGAGGACTGGTACCGCCCCGAGAACATGGCGGTGATCGCGGTCGGCGACTTCGATCCCGAGGAGATCGAGAAGGAGATCGCGTCGCGGTTCGGCACGCTCGAGGCGCGGCCGCAGCGGCGCGCGCGCGAGGCGGTCCCCGTGCCGGACGATCACCCCACCGCGATCACGATCGCGACCGATCCGGAGATGCCGTTCTCGCGGGTCCAGATCATCAACAAGATGCCGCATCGCGCGGAGCGGTCCAAGGCGGACTACCGGCGGTGGCTGGTCGAGAGCGTCTACCACGCGATGCTGCGCGCCCGGTTCCAGCAGCTCGCGCTCGATCCGTCCGCGCCGTTCACGGACGCGGGATCGTGGACGAGCGATCTGACCCGGACCGCCGAGGGCTTCACTCGCTACGCGACCGCGAAGCAGGGGCGCACCGCCGAGGCGCTGACGGTGCTCGTCCGCGAGATCGAGCGCGTCGAGCAGCACGGCTTCCACCAGAGCGAGCTCGACCGCGCGCTGCGCCAGCAGCTCGCGTACATGGAGAACGCGGCCGCCGAGTGGGAGAAGACCGAGGCGTCCGCGATCGCCGACGAGATGACGCGCAACTTCTTCGAGGGCGAGCAGATGCCAGGACGTCCCGTCGAGCTCGCGTTCCTCCGCGAGCTGGTGCCGACCGTGACGCTCGCCGAGCTCAACCACCTCGCGGCGACGTGGGGCGGCGAGCGTGGGCGCGTGATCGCGATCTCCGGGCCGGCCTCGGCGAAGCTGCCGACCGAGGCCGAGGTGCGCCGGCTCGTCGCCGAGGCGGCGAGCGCGAAGGTCGAGCCGTGGGCCGAGGAGGTGGCGCGACCGCTGATGACGTCGCTCCCCGAGCCCGGGCGCGTCGTCGAGACGACGCGCGACGCGGCGGCGGACGCGACGGTGTGGAAGCTGTCGAACGGCGTGCGCGTGATCGTGAAGCCGACGACGTTCCAGAACGACGCGGTCGTGCTCCACGGCTGGAAGCCGGGTGGGAGCTCGCTGGTGAAGGACGTCCTCCACGCGCGGTTCGCCACGTCGGTCGTCGAGACCGGCGGGGTGGGTGACCTCGACCAGGTCGCGCTCGCGAAGACGCTCGCCGGCAAGGTCGCCAGCGTCAACGTGTTCATGGGGGAGCTCGCGGAGACGGTGCGCGGCAGGACGCGACCCGCGGATCTCGAGACGGCGCTCCAGCTCGTGCACTTGAAGCTCACGGCGCCCCGGAAGGACGCGCGCGCGTTCGCGGCGTGGAAGCAGGATCAGCTCGAGTGGGTGCGCAACAAGCGGCGGCTGCCCGAGGTGTCGTTCTTCGAGGACATGCAGGCGGTGCACACGAAGAACCATCCGCGCCGCCAGCCGGTGACGACGGAGATGATCGAGCAGGTCGATCTCGACAAGGCGCACGCCGTGTGGCGTTCCCGGTTCGCGGATCTCGGCGGGTTCACGTTCGCGATCGTCGGGAACGTCGATCCCGAGGCGCTGAAGCCGCTCGTCGAGCGCTACCTCGGGAGCCTGCCGGGGACCGGGAAGAAGGAGACCTGGAAGGACGTCGGCGTCACGTACGTCACGGGGCGCATGACGAAGGAGATCACGCAGGGCAGCGAGCCCAAGAGCTACGTCTCGATGCGGTTCGGCGCGCCGGAGCGCTGGAGCCGCGACGCCGCCCGCGACGCGCACGTGCTCCAGATGGTGCTCGACATCCGCCTGCGCGAGGTGCTGCGCGAGGACCTGGGCGGCGTGTACGGCGTGCAGGCCTGGGTCGAGCTCGCCCGTCAGCCCACCGTCCGCCGCGAGGCGAGCATCTTCTTCGGGTGCGATCCGGCGAACGTCGAGAAGCTGCGCGATGCGGCGCTCGGCGTGATCCGGGACATCCAGAAGAACGGCATCTCGGCGCCGTACCTCGAGAAGGTCCGCGAGCAGCTGCGCCGCGCGCGCGAGACCGACGCCAAGGAGAACTGGTGGTGGGCGAGCCAGCTGTACCAGGCCTACTGGCACGGCGAGGACTTCGCGAAGGTGACCGATCTCGACGGCACGCTCGCGCGCGTCACGAGCAAGCACGTCCAGGCCGCCGCGAAGCGGTTCTTCGACGAGCGCAACCTGGTCACGGGCGTGCTGCGGCCGAAGACGAGCCCGTAGCCGGCGCGGGGGGCACGGGCTCGCGGCGCGGCGCGAGGGCGGCGCGGCTCGGCATCCACCCGATCTGGCTACCGTTCTTCCCGTGTTCGCCGCTGCGCGTCACGAACCGCGGGCTGCGGTGCGCATCGATCTTCGCACTGTGTCAACAGTTTCGCGCACCTGGAATCGTGCGTCGCCCCTTCACACGCGCCGGAGCCCGTGCGAAGAACCAGCCCGATGAAGACGGCGCTCCTGTTCCCCGGCCAGGGCTCGCAGAAGGTCGGCATGGGCCACGGGCTCGCGCAGGCCTACGAGGTCGCGCGTCGCACGTTCGAAGAGGCGGACGACGTGCTCGGGTTCTCGCTGTCGAAGCTGTGCTTCGAGGGCCCCGACGCCGAGCTCACGCTCACCAAGCACACGCAGCCCGCGATCCTGACCACGTCGATCGCGGTGTTCCGCGTCCTCGAGCAGCGGGGGCTCGCGTTCGACTTCGTCGCGGGGCACTCGCTCGGCGAGTGGACGGCGCTCGTCGCCGCCGGCGCGCTGTCGCTCCGCGACGCGGTTCGCCTGACCCACCTGCGCGGCACGTACATGCAGGAGGCGGTGCCGGTCGGGCAGGGCGCGATGGCCGCGATCATGGGCCTCGACCTCGCGAAGGTGAAGGCCGTATGCGAGAAGGCGTCGGCGCCCGGCGAGCCGGTGGAGCCCGCGAACCTCAACGGCGGGGGACAGATCGTGATCTCCGGCCACACCGCGGCCGTGGATCGTGCGATCCCCGAGGCCAAGTCGACCGGCGCGAAGATCGCGAAGAAGCTCGCCGTCAGCGCTCCCTTCCACTGCTCGCTCATGCAGCCCGCCGCGGACCGGCTCGCCGCCGCGCTCGCCGAGGTCATGGTCACCGCGCCGAAGGTGCCCGTCGTGGCCAACGTGACCGCGGAGCCGACGCAGGATGCGGCGCAGATCCGGCAGCTCCTCGTCCAGCAGGTCACCGCGTCGGTGCGCTGGGAGGAGTCGGTGCAGACGCTCGCGAAGCTCGGGGTCACCCGCGGCTACGAGCTCGGCGCAGGCACCGTGCTGAAGGGCCTGGTCAAGCGGATCGCCGACACGCTCGAGGTCACCGCGATCGGCGAACCGGCCGAGGTCGAGGCGTTCTCGCCGGCGCCCTCGGTGTAAACAAGAGGTTCCCATGGCCATCATCGACAAGGCACTCGAAGGCAAGGTCGCGCTCGTCACCGGCGGGTCGCGTGGCATCGGTCGCGCGATCTGCGTCGCGCTCGCGAAGCGCGGGGCGAAGGTCGTCATCAACTACGCGTCGCGCGAGGACGCCGCGCGCGAGGCCGCCGCCGAGGTCGAGGC
>Ga0164243_10004764_pt1 | contig 21073 bp, 27 predicted proteins | sample OricompcompostOP_FD_108781 | JGI IMG/M metagenome (GOLD analysis project Ga0164243, IMG submission 108781) | Organic Plus compost microbial communities from Emeryville, California, USA - Original compost - Organic plus compost (OP) | ecosystem: Engineered > Solid waste > Mixed feedstock >...
ACCGAGCAGACGGTTCAGGTACCGCTTGCCCTTGCACTCCTTGACCTCGTAGAACACCCAGGTGTTGGGCGACTTGGCGTCGGTGTTCTTGATCGCGTACTTGACGCCCTTGTACGCGGCCGGAACGGTGTCAAGCAGCGCGATCGCCTGGCTCTTGATCTCCTGCCACGACATGTTAGTGGTGGCGGCAGGCGCACTGGTGGTGGCGGTGATGATCGGCGTGGCCTTTGGCAGCTTGATCAGGAAGTCGATTGCCTTACTGCCGTCTGCGCGAGTGATGCTGTCCGGCACGAGGAGGTACTCGGTGGCGCGAGTCACGAACTTGATGACCCGACTGGTCGGACCGTCCACGGTGTCGGCCCAGTTGGACTTCTCGAGCGCCAGATTTCGGATGTAGTTGAACTGCTTCTCCGAGATCTTGAGCGTCGGGGAGGCAATGATCGTCACTGTCATCACTCCATCACTTATCGCTACCGTCTTACAGTGCTATCATATCACGCTAATGTGAGACGGTAAATAGCCTTGCCAAGATCTCTTTATCGCCTCGGAGGACCGCCCTGATCACCCGGTGATGGCCGTCCTCTAGGTACAGGTCGTCGATCCCAAGATCAGGAACTAGGTGGTGGACGACGTGCGGGAAGTCGTCTCCACTGTAGCTGAGTGCCCAGGGGGAGAAGAGCGCCTCCACACTGAGGTGCCGCTGGGTGAGCCATAGCCAGCTGACGTCAACCCGTGTGATGGCGACCTCATCCATCCAGCGCCTGCTGGTGAGTCCGGTCGCCGGGTACGGCCGGTCCGCTCTTATCCCCCTGAACACTTTCATACTACGCCGCCCGACGTTCTCCGTTAGGTCCGACCGGCGCCTCGACACGATCACGCAGGATGAACGCGACGATCGCGCCGATCAGGGTGAGTAGTGCCGCCTGCACATCTTGACTGACGTCAAAGCCGAAATGAACGGCGACGTAGACGCCGGCTTCCACGATGCCGACGACGGCCGGGAGTGCCTTCTCGCGGATCACCTGCCACGACACGACAAAGCCGAGAATCGCGGCGGCGAGTGCGTTAAGCGCCGTCTGCTGACCGTCTGTCAGCGGGACAATGGTGAGTGCGATGAATGTGATCAGCGCCTTGATGAGAGCGGCGATACCCGCCGGCTCACGTCCGAAGATCATGACGTTCCTTCTCCTTTCGTTCACGACGCGCCAACAGCTGAACCCTGATGAAGATCACAACGCGCCAGAAGATCACCGCGGCGAGCGCCCACATGAGTATGGCGCGTACCTGGTAGAAGGTGATCGGTCTGTCCCCCGCCGGGATGTTCGTAGGTTCACTTGTCCACAGTGTGGCTGAGCTCCACGTGGTGATCGCCGCAATGACCGCCATGAGCGCCGCGATGTTTCGTCCGGTCTCGGTACGCCAGAACGGACTAAGAAGGCAGTACATCACAGTGAACAGTAGAGAAACGGCCGCGGTAGCGTAAAACCCCCAGTTCCCCACGTCGTACCAGAAGTCGTAGTTCATCGTGTTCTCCCGTAGTCCTCGGTGAACAACCCCGCCAAGTTGTTCCGCTCGTGCACACGATCCCAACCATCTTGTAGGCGGCGGCGCCATCTGGCGATCTCTAGTGCACGTTGCTGCTCATCTCGTGCTGCGTCAAGTGCCTCCTCCGCGCGCTTGAGTTCCTGCTCCGGAGCAAACGTCTTTCGCGAGCTCTTACGCTTCTTACGGCTCATCATAGGAGTGGCCCTGGCCCCTCTCATGCCCATGCGACCGTCGCATGTACTCCTGCTGGGCCTGTAGCTGCTCGACAGCCCGCAAGATCGCTTCATTACTGCGTAACACGGGCTCGTAACCGGCTGCCATAAGCTCAATGGTCTTCTGTCGCTCATCCGCAACCTTTTCCCAAAGAGCCGCAACTTTTTCATACTGCGTGACAACGTGGTTTACTTGCCCACCGGTATAGAACCAGTTACGAGCGAGACCGACGCCAAAAAGAATGATCAGGCCAACGACGGTGACATCCGATGCCCACGATGGCAACGCGACATTGAGGGCGTCACCTACGCTGGCCGCGACCGAAAAGAACACCACCGAGTATGGCACGGTCGCCCCTCTTCACGGTGTAACAATGAACGGTGGTGCGACCCTAGCGGCTATCATAACCGAAATGTGGCACTTTTCGTGGGAAGAGATTAAAGACACCGAAGGCCGCCCATGTGGGCGGCCTTCATGTCGGTGTGACGCTAAGACGTCAGGCGGCTGGCGCGGTGGCCTTCCACACGTGCTTGCCGTTGTCACGGCTGCGCTCGGCCTGGCCGTTCTTCCGCAGACGCCAGAGCGATAGGTAGACCTGGTTCGCGGTCAGACCGGTCGTGGTGACCAGATCCTCACGGGTCTTGCCCTCCGCACCCAGTGCCTGGAGGACCTGCTCGTCGCGCTGGATGGTCTCCTGCGGGCGTGGCCGGCCACGACGAGGAGCGGTTGCCGCGGCGGCCTCGTCAGCGGTCACGGTCTCAGGAACGTCACTCATGTGGATCCTTCCGGGGGTGGGACTTACTTACTTTCCGCAGAGTTTTACTGTACCACACCGACATAATCTATGGTATGTTGAGGTGCGGTTGCGGCGCTTCGCCACGCATCAGTGACGTCGATATCCCACTCACGCTCGCCCATTGGCTCACCGCGATAACTGCCGGGAACACCGTCCAGCGCGGAGTGCATCCACTCACCGATCCACCGACCACAATGCGTGGAAATGCCCTTGCCCCACATCATGTGTAGACCCGAAACGCGCCGCAGTGGCTGAATGAGCCAGTTGTCGGGGAATCCGAGAATGCGCGCGGCCTCACGGTGAGTGATCATACGGTCAAGCCACGGGTGAATCACCATCTGAAGCGAACCACCGGTGATCACACGTGCTGGGTTGTCACCGCGCCAGCGGGTCGGAGTCGTGAAACCCATCACGAAGTCACGCTTGACGATCTTGTCCTCGGTCTCAGCCCACGAGTCCGGCAGCCGGCCGTGCTTGTCGTAGTACATCTTGACGACCTCGGCCATGGACTTGCCGGGTGGCCAATGTACACCGGACATAATGTCGCCGAGCCGGCGAGTCAGTGGATTCCGCATGTTCATGTGACCGTCAACGGTTCCCTCAGGGTTCAACAGTTGACGGGTCCAGGGATGTGCTGGCAGTCGGTACGCCTGTGGATTCCACGTGACGGCCAGCGGCGCCAGGTCACCGATGATCTCGGAGAACTTCGGCAGGTAACGAGGACGTGGGATCTCGATGCCAAATGGGATCTGCGAGATGAGCCAGAAGTAACGACGCCGCTGGGCGCAGCCGCCGACCGAGTACGCGTTGTGACGTACGTGGTAAAGATCCCACTTCTTGCCGGTCAACTCCTCGACGCGCGATCGCAGTGCGCGCATCGTGACGAGTCCGTCCTTGTGGGTGAACGCCTGCTGAACTGACTCGAACACCGCGATCTGCGGCTGCACCTTCGCGACGTACTCAACGTAGTCCCACATACACGAGAGGACCGGGGACTCGGCGCCACGGAAGTGCTTCGCACTCATAACCGAGAAGCCAGAGCAGGGCGGGTTGGCGACCATCACGTCCGCCGACATGACCTCCCACGTCGACGCGGGACCGGCCTGGTGAGTCCAGTCTTGCCCAAGAATGTGACGGTTGGCGAGACAGTTCGCCGTGCCGAACGCGCCCTTTTGCTCCGTCTTATGCAGCAGCTTAAAGCCTGCCTGAACCATGCCGACGTCAAAGCCACCGGCGTATGTTTGGTTACTCAGGTAGGTATACACTGTCCGATCATATACTGATCAATCGGTTAGAAATGGCCGTGCGATTTCCAGCGGAATCACCGAGCCGCACGCACCGCAGAGAACGACGTCCGTGATATCGGTTCCGGGTAGCTTGATGTCCTGAAGCGTAACGTCTTCCAGCGCGCGGGAGCAGCCTGGGCACTTAGTCGACCGACCGTCGTAACCATTCTTCTGGCGGTCTGCGTTCACCCGACGCTTCGTCATGTACATCCGGTAGAGCTCGTCGGTTGACATGTCAAGTGCGAGCATGATGTTCAGAACAAAATGCCAAAGGTCAACGATCTCCTTCTTGGCACCGTCATAATTGATCTTCCGCTCGCCCTGAGTCCACGGCTTCCAATCGAGTTCTGCGAGCAGCTCGTGAAGCTCGTCCGTTCCGGCGAGAATCATGGTCTTGATGTACTCGATCTTGGTGTCGACGTCCATCTTATCCGGCGCGAGGCCATATGCCTCAAGCTGAAGATTACGCTGCATCCCAAGCATCTGCGAGAGACGATCCGGCGGTAGTGGCGTCACTCTTAGCTCCTCGTAATCTCGGTGACGGCGTCCGGGACGCCGATGTCTCGCGTGGAAACGGTAACATGTGTGTATGCGGGAGCGATGTCATCGAGGTAAGGACCCAACTTCTCCTTGCCCTCGAGGATCTTCAAGCCCATCTCACGGTTGATGACCAGTGGACCGCACCAGATCTTGGCGTAGCCGAACTCGTCCGTGTCCGACTTGTCGCCACTCTCGACCCAGCGGCCCTTGAACTGCCGAGTGAATCGGTAGGACTCATCCCACGGCACGTGACGCACGCCGATGCCGTAACCACATCGTGTTGTGACAACCCGGTGGACGTCATACGGCCCAAAGACGTTGTCACTCATCATTACTAGGATACGACGCTCGGTGCAAACTTCCAGTCCACGGAACACCGCGTCGCCGACTCCGCGATCTGAGAGCACGACTCGGACCTCGGGACGGTGACCGATCAGTTGCCACACGGGCAGCGCGTTCTCCCCGGTGGCGACGACGACAGCGCGCCGCGCGCCGTGCTCCAGCGCGGCGTCCACCGCAGAGACCAGGAGTGACTTGCCGTTCACCACGATGAACGGCTTGTGGTACGGCGGCACGATGCCACGAAGTCTCTCGGACTTACCGCCGGCGAGGATCACCGCTTCCACTCAGGCGCCTCCATCTGGTTCTTGAGCGTCGCGACATCCTGGCCGTCGAAGTGCACGGTGTTGATGATCGGATCAGTGATGTCCTCGTTGAGCCTGTGGATCGTCTTGATGTTGTCATCAACGTATGTGACGTTCGCGTGAACATTCCACGTGGCGAGGTGTCGGCGTCGCATCGCGTACGTCAACTCGGCGTGGTACTCGATGTCCTCGAAGCCAAGACGATTCATCAGTCGACGAGTACTGATGACCGACGACGCCGTGAGAACCTTCACGCGAGTTGGGTTGTCACGGTGCAGCTCGCGCATCACCTCAAGTGGCGGAAGTTCCATGCCCTGGAGGTCACACTCGATCAGTCGGCGCAGGTAGATCTGCGTCTTGGCACTGTGAAGAGTTCCGGCAACAGCGAAGTTGCCGCCGCAGTACTCGGGCAACCACTCCTGCCATGACAGCCCGTGCGCGTGGTTGGGCATCTTGACGCCAACGGTCGCGTACGCCTGATAGTTGATCTCCCACGTGTTGAGGAGCGTCCCATCAAGATCAAAGGCCCAGACGTGTGGCCGCATGAAAAAGCTCCTTCAACTTGGCACGAACGTCATCGGTGACGTATGGGAATGCGCGTAGGATGTGGATGGCAGCCCAGAACGCCGCGGCACGCCACTCGTTCTTGTCCTCAGCATATCGCAACACGTCCATCGTACCGGCACGCAGTTTCGGCCACCGGCCACGGTAACGAACGTACTCCCAGCCAAGAGCGGACTGGAGCATCTTACCAAGATCCACGGCGCGAAGATCGGGAACGGCGGGAGACGCCGGGATCGGGTCAGCGAGCACCAGGTCACCGCCGTACGACGTCTCACGGAACATCACGTTCTCGAACGTCGGATCACCGTGAGTTAAGCACTGCCTGAGGCGATCCCACTCGATCTTCTGTACGATGCTGTCGAGCGTGGTGGCCGGCATGTCGAAGCTATCGCACAGGTAACGATACTTAGCTTCGATCGGCTCAACGCCGGTGAACGGCACCTCGGGTGGACACGACCAGACATGCGCCATAAGTTGCGCACACGTGTGATGAATCACCGTCATGTGATCGAGCGCCCAGAACGGCGGGACGATCAGTCGCTCCATGACGTACGAATGTGCGTAGACCTGAAAGACCTCGGGCACCGCAGGTGACTGGTGACGGCGAAGCCACATGCCCTGTGCCATGATCCGGTCGCCGACGTGAGAATCGGTCGACATCTTGACGACGCGGTCACCAAGTATGTTGAACCTGGCGCCCGACGATCCTCTCATCATGGCTTCCACTTCCACATCCAGATGATCATAAGTACCAGGCCGATGACTGTGAAGATGACGAATCGTATCTGGTATGAATCCATCAGAACGGGAAGATGCGCTTCTCGATAGCGCGGATGAACCGCGCCTCCTTCACCGCCTGGTCAAAGTGCCGCCGCTGGGCCTCGACGATAGCCAGCCAGTCGTCACGACCGGCCTGCGTGTTGAGGTGCGCGACTCGCAGCTCGAGCTCCTGTGGTGAGCTGACGCGCAGCCAGTCTTGAAGCTCCTGGGGCGCGTCACGCAGGATGTTGTTCTGCGTGTCGTAACCCGGGATGAAGAAGCAGACCGTACCGGCTGCGAACGCCTCCCACGGCTTCGCGGTCGCCCAGCCTGTGCCGCTGGCCGGGGTCGTGGCGGTGCACCGTACGGAGTGGAGTCGGGGAAAGTACATCTCCCACGGTGCCGGAGCGATGTTCATGTTGAGTTCGCTCAGTGACTCCTTGCTCCACGTGCCGTGAATCCAGTTCGGCTCCAGCGGGAGGATCCACTTCTTCAACACGTTGAGACGCGCGGTTGCCTCACTGACGTACTTCCGTGTCTCATTGATGAACAGCCCGAACTTGCCACGGCCGTCCCACTCGTTATTGTACGAGATGAGATCACCGAACGGCGTTCCGGGCATGAGTCCGTTGATCTCGAGGCGAACGTACTCGTTGTTAACCGTCGAGTGCCAGATGCCGTGATTCTCGCCCGGGTACAGTGACTCGGTGACACCGAGCGACTTCCACGGCTCGTCAGGAGATTGTGGGTCGCCGTACCGCTCGTGTTTGAGGTTGTTCGTGAAGTTGAACTGGGTCAGCACTGGGTGCTGAAGTGGCCACTTCAGGTCGCGCATCTTGAGGCGGTTGCGCGGGTCCGAGTTGAGCCAGATCTCCTCGCGGTTCTCGGGATCGGCGTCACGCCAGTGGTTCACTGCGTTCAGCAGGAAGGCGCAATAGTGAGCGCACCAATCGTGCGGCTTGGTCAGGACCTTGTGGTCCTTCACGCCCGGGATCGGCATGTTCGTGGTGCCGTGCTGCCCGGCCCACAGGATGATGTGGTCCATCTGAACGATCAGCGGCAATGTGACCTGATCGAAGAGCGCTTCCACACCCTTGTGCTCTTCCACCGTGAGGTTGGACTTGTTCAGTCCGACCGCACGCTTCATCTCGAGGAGCTTGGGCGCCCACTCGGTCCACGGGTTGATGACGTTCGGTGGAAGTCCGACGTCCTCCGGGCGCTCACCTGTGTTGCGACCGATGAGATAGAACTCGTCGTCTGGGTGACGAAGAGCGAGCTCCTTGACGACCGCGACCATCTCAACGTCGCCGCCTAGGTTCCCGCACTTGTCGAGGGAGAGAGGCATACTTCTCCCGATCTTACCGTACCCGACTCGCACTTATCTCTCCTTCACTAGGTGAAAAAGATCGGGGTGACCGGCCGGGTAACCGGCCACCCCGATCGTATCATGAAACTAGCTAATGCGCTTCAGGCACTTCTTGGTGCCCTCAGGGCAACCGCACACCTTAATGCGCTTATCGCCCTTGCCAGTTACGAACTCGAGATTTGACTGGCGAAGACGCCGCTTGATGTCGTTTGAGTTCGCACCACATGCCTGATAGGTGAACACCGCGTGTGCGACACCGACCTTGTCATCACGGTCATTTACGATGAACTCATACGAGTTCGGCAGAGCGTCGACGAAGTCAGCCCAACCGTTGATCTGCCCGATCGAGATGACAACTGGTTGCGCTGCGATGTACGTGCAACGCAGTTCACGTGGTTCGTGACTATCAGGAATACTTACGCGAAACTTGCCCATGTTACGACTCCTTATCGTTTTTGGGCAAACTCACTGACGGTTGTCAGTGAGAGACTAGAACACGGGCGGCGGCGGAACCGCCGGGTTGCCCGCCTGTGGCGCGGGCGCCGGAGCGTTCTGCGGTGCCGGAACCTGCGGCGCCGGCGCGCCCGACGGAATCGGAGCGGACGGCGCGGCGCCACCACCGACCGGAGCCGGAGCGACCGACGCAGTGCGCTGGGCGCCACCCGGAGCGGGATTGAGCTCCACGACGTTGTCACGCTCGACACCCTGGTAGGAGCGAGGCGCGATCAGCGCGCGAGCCGTGGCGCCCGGGAGAGCCTGCGCGATGAGCGGCATCGCGGTCTCCGGCTCGACCGGGAGGGTCTCGAAGAACTTCTCACCGAGACCGAACGCGGCCATGTTCTTGAAGAACATCTGAAGCGCGAAGCCGTTGTCCGGTGAGAACACGACCTGGGTCCAGACCTTCCGGGCACCCGCCTGCGGCCCGGACATGACGTTCAGCACCATCTTGATCATCGGCTTACCGGTCGACGCGGTGACCGCCTCGGCCTTCTCGACCTGGACGTCGTACCAGTCCTCCGGCAGCGGCTTGCTGGCGTCTTCGGCCTGCTTCCGGAGGTCGCCCCATCCCTTTGCAACCATCTCTTACTTTCCTCCTGCTGTCAGCTCCGGCAGCGAATCCTCGCCGAAGATCTGCTTGAACATCTCGATGACGTGTGGGTTGTCCACAACGTCGGGCAGTGCGCCCTGAACACGTTCACCGGCGATGATGGTCGGGTCGATGCCTTGCCCGATCATCAGGCGCTTCAGCTTGCCGGTGTTCGTGCCGTGCTCATCCGTGATCTGGTGCGTGAACAGGTAGCCGCACATGTCCACCCAGTACGGCAGTGAGTTGCCGATCTGGCCTTGCATTGCCGGACGCCACGCGCCGTTCTTGAACTCGGTCTCGGCGATGAACATGACCACCTTGAGCGGGTTCGGCTGTGGCAGCAGCACCAGATCTCGCATGTCCCGGATGAGTCGGTCCATGTTGTTGAGCAGGTCACCCCAGTCCTGGATGCGCATCTGCTCCATGCCACGAAGATGCGTCTTCAGCTTACGCTGACTCTCCGTGACCGAGTCCAGCACGAGCGACCGGAAGTCGTGCTCGGTCGTTCGTGCTAGCCAGTTGTAGGCGTTCGTCAGCGTGGTCCACTGTCGAATCACCACGTGACAGAAGTCCCAGGTTCCGTCCCAGCGGGGAGGGGGTCCCTGGTGCGGATCCCACTCGATCCGACGGAGCGGGACACCGGTCTTATATCCCGCCGTCTTGACGAACTTCCAGCCACCCTCGGCGTCAAGAACGCAGATAGGAGGTGGACACGTCGTGGACAAAGTGGACTTACCGACCTTCGCTGGTGCGTGAACCAGAACAGAGAGACTACTCACCTGTCTCCTATGAGTAGAAGGGCGGTTCTTATATTAGAAATTGTATAGATGAGATTATGCTAAATCGGAAGACTGTGATGTGGACTCGGCACCGCGAACGTAGTAGGAAAGTGGATCGCCGACACGGAAGAACTGCTGTAGCATTCCCTCGGCATATGACCCATCATCCATCATTCCGCACACTGAGAAAAATGGACAGTCCCAGGCGCAGTCACGGCGCGGAGTGGGATAAACGACGGCGCGGTGTGGGTGATTGTTGTCGAGTCGTGTGCGCGCGCTCTCGATGTCGGTCAACGTACCGACGAGACGAGTCCGGAAGTTCTCGATGCTGTGCGTGTTGTGGTGAACCTCGATGCGCTTGAAGAACGGCGGACTCGCCTTCTGCGTCCGCTTGGACTTCTTGAGCATGTTGTACAGCGCGCCAGCGACCGGTGAGTCATCGTCCTGCAAGTGCTCGATGAGCAGGTAGTGCAGCATCTGCTCATCCATGTGAAGCGTCTTCGCCGGCTGTGTGAAGTCGCCGACCGTCTTGTGGTCGATGAACAGCCGCACGCCGTCCATGATCCGACGAACACGTGCGTCAAGCCGCGCGATGATCAACGCGTGCGGCATCTCCGGGAGCTCGGCCTCCATGTACACCTCGGAGCCAACGATCTCCAGCTCCGAGTCCGCACCGGTCTCCTGAAGCCACTCGACGTACCCGGCGATCATGACACGCTCGAGGTCCGCCTCCCGCTGGAACTGCTTGATGACGTCCTCGACGCTCTCGAACTGACCGGGCTTGGTGAGTTGCTGCGACAACTTCGCGTAGTCCTGGAAGATCAACGCCTCGAGCGCGTCTCGCGGATCCATCCGCTGGGCGGGATCAGCGAGGTACGCGTACCGCAGGGCGTCGTGAACACGCGTACCGACGGCACGTGCGCCGACCGGTGACTCGAAGATCGGAGAGAGCATGCGGTAGTATGTGAACCACCACTTACGACGGCAACGCTTCCAGGTCTGCACCTCGGAGTTGGAGACACGCCACTTACCGTCGTGCTCGGACATCACGGTCGGCGACTCTTCCGCACCAGAGAGTGGCGGAAGAGTGAACACCGGTGCGACGGCCGTCGCGGTCTGCGGCGTGATTGGGAAGTCTTGCGTGAACTGGACGTGAGTCAGTGTCGGGGATGGTTCAGCCACACCAAGAAGTGGCTCTGCATCGACAACCGTTACCGTCTTTGCCGGTGTCGACGGAGGACTGAGAGGCGCCAGAGGCTTGCCTTCGAGCCACGCCGTCAGCCGCTCGAACTCACCTGGCTTGAACTGGTTCTTGGCCTCGATGCGCCAGACAGCACCGGGAGTCAGTCCGGTCTGCTGTGCGAACTTCTCACGTGACAGACCGTGAGCCTTACGCATCGCGGCGACTGACTCGCCCGTTACCTCCATTGTCATACCATACCGTCCGGAGCACCGAGGTTGCTGTTCATGATGCGGTTCTCCTCCGCGTCCAGTGTGTGGAGATCATTCTGCGTCGCGCCTTGCCGAAGCAGTCGAAGTCGGTCGCGGTTAATCTCTTCCAGACGCTCATACTTCTCGATCAGCCGCGGATACTGCGTCGTCTCCTCGATTGTATTACGAGTGACAAAATCCACAATCGTGACGCTGTCGTGCTTCTCTGAACCGATGCGATCCACACGCCCGTCAAGCTGAACGTTCTCGATCATGGACCACGACCGCTGAAGGCAAAAGAGTGTGTCGGCGTGTTGAAGTCCGTCGACACCGGTGCCTCCGGCCTGAATGGTCATAAGAATGATGTTGTGGTATCCGTCCACGAAACGTCGAATGGCGAGATCACGGTCGAAGTCATTCATGCCGCCGACGATCATGCCGAACGGGATCTTACGCTTCTTGAACCGGTTCGCCGCAAGTTCGATGAGCTGTCGTGACATCGCCGCGATGATGACCGGCTTACCCAGGTCATCGTACGCGTTCTCCATCTCGTCAAGCTTTGTGGACGGTTCTGCCAGGGTTACGATGCACTTCATGTGTGTCTCACAACACGGCATCTTGCCCTTAAGATGAGGCTCATCCTGGTGGTTCGGACAGTCATCCGGCGCGTTGACCCACTCGACGTTACAGTACGAGGACGAGAGTTGAAGCAGTCGTGTGGCGTTTACGAGGTTGTTCGGCGCGATCATCACCTGGCCGTCGTCCAGCCGGGTGATGAGTGACTTCTCAAGCTCGCGGTACGCCCTCTCCTGCTTGGGTGACATGTCCACCCAGCGGGTGGCGCGGACCACGTGAGGAAGTTGGTCGAGCACGAGCGCCTTAGGCGTCCGACGAAACCGCGAGTCGAGGATCTTGAAGAACTCTTCCTTCGTCTGTGGGTTGATGCCGACGATGTCCATGCTGCCGAACGGGTTCCACGCCATCAAGGCGTAACGGTCGACGAAGCGGGACTTGGTCGGGTACTCATCCGGAGCGAGGAAGTGCATGATCGACCAGAGGTCACCGACGTTGTCCGCGATCGGCGTGCCGGTCAACGCGAGTCGACGCTTCACGCTGGCATCGTGACCGACGGCCCAGACCGCACGTGTCTGCTTCGACGACGGGTCCTTGATTCGGTGCGCCTCGTCGAGGATTACCGACGAGAAGCCGAAGTTGTTCAGCTCCTTCAGGTGCACCTCACACTGCGGCGGCTTGATCTTCTCCTCACCATGTGCACGGCACTCACGGCACGCCTTCAGTGACGTTGAGCCGTACGGTGCGAGCCGTGAGAAGAGCCGCACCGCCTCGATGTTGATGATGACCAGTGCCTTCTTGTCCCGCTGGGCGGCGGCGAGTACGTCACGTCTCTGCTTAGCACTGCCGGCCACAACGTACGGGTTGCAGTCGATGTTCCACTGGTGCGCCTGCTTGACCCAGCCTGGCTTGACCGAATTCGGACAGATGACCAGTGCGGGGAAGGCGTCCTCGCCGATGGTGGTGAGAGCCTTGAGCACCGCCAAGATCTGCGGCGTCTTGCCCATACCCATGTCGTCACCGAGTAGAGCCGATCCGCCGACTCGCATGAACTCGGCGCCCGCCGTCTGGAAGTCATACAGACGAGAGTCGTAGAGATCATCGTTCACACGAGTGATCACCGTGCGAAGTTGCGTCGCCGGAATGACCCGCTGGGTGTACTCATCATATGACCACTGCTGAAGAAGCGGACCAATGGTGAGTTCCTGCCCAAACACACCGCGAAGTTGAATACACGCCGCCCAGGTGAGAGGAACCGTCCACACCTGTGCGTTCTTATCCCAGCGGGACCCGGGAATCTGCTTGATCTGGTCCTTCTCGGTGTATTTCGTGGCAACGGTGATAACGTCATCCCGACGTTCGGCGTGTGGCACTTATCACTCCTCACTCAGTCGGCCGAGCAGAGATCAGAATCTATCAGGAATGAGTGCGAGCGTAGAACTCACTGGGATGTGCCATCATATACGCGTATGCCACCTGCGCGCTGGCCCTCTGGTAGTGGTCCGGTTTACCCGGGCGCCACCAACCCAACTTCACAAGATTGGCACGTGTGCCAATCTTTGCCGCGTCCGATGAGCCGACCACGTTAAACGTGACGTTGGCACGACGACAGATCCAACGCATGGCGCCGATGATCTCAAGAGCGTCCGTCTGGTTCGTCTTCGCCGTGCTGCCCGTGATGTTGTACCGCTCTACGGAGACCCGTGCGTGCTTGTATCGCTTGCTGGCCGTGAGAATGTTGTAGAGGCGATCGCACGCCTCCATCGGTGAAAACTCCCAGACCTCAAAGTCATCATTGTCTAGGAGAGCGAAGCCGCAGTGAAGTCCGGGGTCAACACCGATGATGAGCTCATTACTCATTCAAGCGTTCCATCGGTGAGGTGATCCACTCACTGGTGTCGGCGGTGTCGAACTTGACGATCAAGTAGATCATGCCGCTTCTCCCCAGTCCTTCTTACGTCCCCACTGCGCACCGAACGACACACCCGCGGTGATCGGCACCGAGAGAAGTTTGTCGTCGTTCATGACCTCGTTCAGTGTGTTGACAACATCGTACGCCTGACCGGGTGGCACGTCGAGTAGCACCTCATCGTGCACGGTGGCGAACATGAACTCGCCGAGTCCGGCCGCGTCCAGTTCGATCAGCTTCCGCTTGTTCACCTCGGCGGCCGCACCCTGCACGATGTAGTTGATGAGTGTGTACTCCTTGCGCTTATCCGCGACGTACTTACGATTCGTCAGCGGTGACCGGGCGTACGCGTAGCCCGTCTCCCGCTGGCGTTCCATCGCGAGTTGAAGCACCTCGTTCTGGAACCGCAGGACTCCCGGGTACAGCTGATCGAAGCGTGTGAGGAAGTCACGCGCCTGTGAGACCGGGATTCCGGCGGTGGCGGCGAACTTCGCGACACCCGCGGAGTAGATCTTCGCGTAGCCCGCGTTCTTGGTGATCTGCCGTCGCTTGTCCTTCTTGGTGATGGTCTCGTCCTGGAAGACCTGCCGTGCGAGGTTCACGAAGAAGTCGCCGTCGGACTTGAAGGCGTTGATCATGCCTTCCTCCTTGGCGAAGTGCGCGAGCATCCGCATCTCGATCTGATCGAAGTCGCACATGATCAACGAGCCGTACTTCTGCGCGTCCTTTTCGGTGAACGGCTCGTTGCTGGCGTCGAAGTGATCCATCACCTCCGGTGGAATCCACCGTGACGTGAAGCAGTTCCGCACGACGTCGGCGAAACGGTTCGTACCGAGTCGTGGCAGGTTCTGGAGGTTCGGGTCACTGCACGACATGCGAGATGTCCGGGCACCCAGGGTGTTGAACGACGGGTGAAGTAGGTCGTTCTCATCTGCGTTCTCGACGTAGAACCGGAGGTACGTCGATGCCATCTTCTGGGCCTGTCGGCGACCGAGGACCGCCGCGGCCAGCGGGTGGTCGATGCCCTCCAGGACCTCCTTGTCGAGGGCAATCGCGCCGCTGGCAGTTGCCTTCGAGAAGGTATAGCCGGCATCTTGGAGGATGGCTACGATGGCCGCGTTGCTGCCCGGCTTCACGCCGTAGTTCTCATCGCACCACGCCTCGACTTGCTCGGCGTAGTGCGCGAACTTGATCAGGTTCTCGTGGGCACCACGACGGTGCACGTGAGCGCCGTACCACCGCATACGCTCGACGACCCACATGACGGCCATCTCCAACTCGAAGGCCTCAGGCGCCTCGGCGTCGGTGATCGGCTTGTGATGCTCCTCCAGCTTGTACGTCAAGACCGGGTCGAGGGCGCCATACAACCAATATGGCTCATAGTCGATCGGAACGTTTGCCCACGTCCACTTCGTGCCGGCAAGTTCGGCCTGAAGTCCACCCGCCGCCGGATCAACGTGTCGTACGGCCTGCTGCTTGAGTCCCATGGACATGTGCGGCTCGTTGATCCGGGCGCGCACCATCGTGTCCCGTACCTTGCCGCGCGGGATGTGAACGCCGCAGTCGTGATCGAGGAACGTTAGGTCGAACGGCGCGTTGTGCAAGATCCAGTCGCCCTGCCACTGACCGACGATGTCCTTGAGTAGACCGAGCCAGTCGTCACGTGCGAACGCCCAGCCGGCGACGTCATCACCGATCTGGATGAGTCTCACCCGGTCACGTTTATCCTGCGGACCGAGTGAGTTGAAGCCACTCGTCTCCGTGTCCAGTGCGATGGCATTCATAGACCGCCGACGACCGAGCCACTCCTTGAGCCGGAGAACGTCGTCAATGGATGTGATCAGGTTGAGTTGGACATCATCAAGACTCATACAGTGTGTCCCTCGAGAGCGTCACAAGCTCGATTCGTGCGCGACGAAACATGTCACGCGACCGCTGGGCGGCATGGTACGCGTTGGCCGCAACGATACGGTATACCCCGAGCGCGATCAGACTCATCGCACAGTTGAGACAGGGCTCCATCGTACAGTACACAGTGGAGTCCTTGAGACTCACGCCCGTGCGCGCGGCGCGAAGAATGGCATTCTGCTCGGCGTGGATCGTTCGTACACAATGTATCCGTCCGTCCACCTCGGCGTAGAGGTGCCCGACATCATCACAGTGAGCCTCACCTGGTGGGGATCCTACGTAGCCAGAGGCGAGAATGTCGTTGTCCCGGACGAAGACAGCGGCACTACGGCCGCGGTCACATGTCGCACGTCTTGCGAGTGCCGGGACAACATCGTTGAGGAAATACTCATCCCACGTAGGCCTTGAACTGCTCACGGTACCATCTCTCAGATTCGGTAAGATCACTTAACTCGTTCTTGGCAACGAGAAGCTGCGCCCGACTGCGCACCACGGCCACCGAGTCACCGTGTCGACCGATGCCCTGTGGCTGAAACTCCCAATCGCTCCGGTTGATCGGCGTCGTCAGTCGTTCCACATCGGTGAAGTTCGACGCATAGAGGTGTGTGGACAATGTAATGTGACGATATGTACCCGGCTGGATATCCAGCAGCCGTGCCACTGTCCACTGCAATTGCGTGAATTGCCCCCAGTCGAAAGGTGCTCCGAGCCAGACATCTTGTGATCTCATCGTCACAGTCATCTCGAGGACTGCATCGATTATGGCGAAGTGCATCATCACGGTGCACGGGTAGTCCCGCTTATCCGGCAGGTTATCCAGCCACGGGTCCCAAAGGGTGATCACGGCCTGCCGCGTGTCGATGTCACGAGTCAGCTTGTTGACGACATGTGTCAACTGGTTGCCAATCCGCCGACCGTACGCGCCGTGGAACTGCCCGTTGGGTTCAGCGAACTGCTTGAAGTTGGCCGAAGCGTAGAAGAGTAGGTCAGGATCGGAGAACCCACCGATCAGCTGCACCGCCTCGGCCGCCGCGATCTTGCGATTGATGTTCCGACCGATGTGAAGTGGAAGTGCGTAGCGAATATCGCGCATGACGACGGTGACAGGTCCCGCGTCGACAGTCTCAATGCCACGTGGATCACGGCGCTTGCCGTGAGTCATGACGTAGTCGACGACGTCGCCGTACCCGGTGATGCCGTTCTCGATCTCGATGACCTTCACGTCTCTCCCCCTACAGCGCGTCGGCGATACGTTGACCGTACGCCGCGCCGCTCTTGTGGTGAAAACGCCTGATGTACTGTGGGTGCTCGACCTGCCGAGCCCACGGCGCGCAGCGTGCGGCGTTCTTGCCGAGCGCAACCGTAGCCGGCCTACCAAGCGCCTCCCACAACTCTTCGGCGTTGTCGACATCACACGCGTTCGCGAGTCCGATGCCCGAGCGGAACAGGTCGTAGGGCAGGTGAGACAGCAGGAAGTGACCGGACGTGGCCAGGTACGGTCCGAATGCCGGACCGTACTCACGTGTCTCGTCGGGTGAGAGCTGCCTGGCCTGGTCACGAAGTTCGTGTCGCACATCACCGAGCAGCAGTCCACGCGGTCGGTGTCGACCGACGTACGTGACGAACGGGCGTAGTGGCTGCACCTGTCCCTCGGCCCAGCGGGCGAACCGGATGGCCTCACCCGGTACGAACGGGTTGCCGAGGACGGTGTACCTGATCTTCGGCAGGTGGGACGCCCGGACCATGGCGGAGTAGGCCGCGTGGATCCCCTGAAGCTGCCTGACCTTCACCAGATCGTCGCCGCGCTTACGGATGTTGGCGACAATCGTCTGGACCGGCGGCGTGGCGTGGATGAGGATCGCGCCGCGCGACTGCAAGAACAGGTCGATGTGACGCCAGGCCGCCGTGTCGGCGAGGGTCGGTCGACCGAACACCTCGGGATAGATCCACTCGCCGATGTGCCAACGGTCGAGGATCAGGTGATGACCCGTACCGGGTCGGTAGTTCAGCAGCGGTCGCTCGTACAGGTCCAGAGGATGACTGTTCGGCTCGGGCGGACCCGCGTGCAACGTCACCACCGTGTCGTTGGGGTTGGCGTCACGTATGGCGTCGGCGATGGACTGGGCGAGTGTGCTTTTCCCGCTACCATCGGTCCCCTCGATGATGATGATCACTTGTCTCCACATCCTGTTCTGATCTTGTGCGTCTTGACGCCGGACAGACCCTTAAACACCCTATCGCATGAGTCACACGGCGTGTCTGGTCTAGCGATGCGATGTCTTTCGCCGCGCGCAAGACGGGACTGATGCGCTGCTCGACGCTCAGGATCTGCCCAATGGCGGATCATTGCCTCACGACGCTTATCGCGTGCTTCTTGTGTTCGACCGCCGAACGCGGCGCGCGCCATGACCTTAGCTCGGTACTCTGGGTCGGCCCAACGTTCAATGCCCGCCGCACTTACTCGTGCTCGACGTTCGTCGGTGTAGACCGCGCCCTTACGCATGTTGCACGTATAGTGCAACAGCTGAAAGTTGCGCCAATCGTCAGTGCCTCCGTTGGAGAGCGCGACGATATGATCAAGCGACACGCTATCCTTGCGCGACCGATTCGCAGGCGTGAATGGCACGCCGGGCAGTACGCACTGATCCCACATACACCGAATCTCGGTGACATGCCCAAGATCAATCAGCGCGTGAAGCAATGGCCGCGCAAGATTACGTCGACCGGGAAAGAGAGCGTCGACTTGCGCATGAAGATCAGCAGACAAGGAGGGGTGTCCTAGGTTTGATTTGATACGAGAGGTGGCTCACAGAGAGAACGCCACGTGTCCATTCTATCGGACACGTGGCGCCTCAGGATGTGATGATGTGGGTGTTGCCTAGCTGAAGAACTTCCGCTGGAGCTCGTCGTACTTCTTGGCCTTGTCGATGACCTCGGCGTCGACCGCCACCCGCTCACCCATGACGAACGAGACGTCGGCGGCGAGCTGCTCCAGCTCGGCGGTGATGTCGCTCAGCCGGTCGTTGAGTTCGGTGATGCGCCTGACGACGTCCTCGGCCGTCGGGGTCGACGGCTTGCCGGCGCAGGATGCGGGCGCGGGTGCGGGTGCGGGTGGCTGCTGCTCCTCGACGGCCGGCGCCGGGGACACGGGGGACGACGACCGCTGCGGCGGGACGGCGACCCGGTACTTGTCCTTGTACACGCCGTACAGGCGCGAGACCTGCTCGCTGATCCACTTCTCGCCGTTGAGGGTCGCGACGCCCTTCCTGTTCAGCTCCGCCGCCGCGAGCTCGCAGTAGTTCCGGACGCCGGTGTTCTTGAACTTCTTGACGGTGCGGATGATCGCCTTGAGCGTCTCGACCGGGTACTCCGGTTCACGCTCGGTGTGGGACCCCATGTGTGCCACGACCGACTGGATCGTGTTGCGGACGTGACCGCAGACGTCACACATGTAGCGAGTCTCGCCGTTGGTGAGCAGCAGCTCCGTGACGTTGGAGAACGGAACCTGCCGGTCCCGCCAACGCGGGTGGGTGCCGTACGCCTGCTGCCTCTCCAGGACCTCGATGCCGTCCACGTGGGTGATGATCTTCATCGTCTCGTCGGACCTCGCTTGTCTCTTGATGATCGCCGGTAACCGCGGCGTTGCAACTAATATATCACGAATGAGATGAGATGGAAATAGGTGACGGTGACAAATCTTGCACGAGATAGTCGACCGTACCGAGCCACCGGTCAAGCGCTCGTTCGGTGGACGCGGCGAGGCTGTTGATCTCGTCAAGATCGCGATCCTCGTTGACCTTGCGGTAATTCATTACGATCTGTGTGGCCTCCTCGTATGTGTGAGGGATGCCATCCCACGGGCGAAGTGCTCTCCACCAGAGCGGCAGGAGCATCGCGTACATGCGACGCCATCTACGATTGTGATCGCCTTCCACGATGGCGTGCGCCATCTCGTGCGCCAGAGTTCGGACGTCATCGGCGGCGTCGTGCGGATGTGGCTGCGTCCAGATGACTCCGCTGTACGGCCAGAACACGCCACGATTATCGGCCAAGTTCTTGCGGGATGAGTGCCGCTGGTCGCCGACGGTCAGCGCCCGCTGGGCGAGGGTCAGGTCATCGGTGATCAGGTTGATCGGCGACCGACCGGTGTGATTGCCGTTCCAGCGGGCGATGGTACGAGACAGTGTGACCATGCCACGAATGAGATCGGGACGGAACGGCAGTCGTGTGAACACGACGAGAGGTAGCTTACCGTGGTGTAGCTCTGGGTGGGGCATGGCATCACTTCATCTCTGTGCTGTGGAGTTGTTGAGCTGAGGCGCGGGGCTGGGATTTGAACCCAGGACCTCCTGATTATGAGCCAGGCGTGCTACCGAGCTGCACCACCCCGCGCTGCGCCGTTGGTTTCAGTGCAAGATCCGGTACGAGATCCCCGCAGACCGCGACTGGACACCTTGCTGGTTACTGGTTAACCAACGGCAAGCAAACAATATCAGGATCTAGCCGCTTGGCAACAAGAACTTGGAAAGATCAGTCCCCCTCTCGCTGCGCCGGTGTGACCTTGCCGCCGCCCATGACGAGTTGACGAAGCAGAGCGTTCGTCTCCTCCTGTGCGGCCAGTTGCCGTCGCATGATCGCGTTGCTCTGGTCGAGCTGCGCGTAGATCCCCTTCAGCACCCGCACGCCCTCACGTGTGCTAAGTGTGAGTTCGGCGAGTGAGTACATCGTGGCGAGTCGGCCACCCCACTGCTCGTCGGCGACCGCGACCTTCCACCGTGCGTCCTTGCTGATGGCCTCGTCCGCCGCCGTGGCGAGCATCGACGGGCTCGGCGGCGGTACTTTCTTATTACGGTACCGATTGATCAGCTCGGCGCGTGCGATGTCACCGATCTCCTTGGAGAGTTCGGTGACACGGACACGGCTCTTCTCCGAGAACTCGATGGCCTCGTTCATGCGCTCGATGTACGAGCCGCCTACGCAGCGTGCCAACTTCTTACGCGGTTGTGTCGTCATCTCTGCCTCCCCTGATCACAGATCACTAGAGTTCAATCTTGCGGTACCGCTTCTGGAACGAGCGGGCGGCGACGTGGATCTCCTCGGCACGTCCGGTGCCGTCGTGACGCGCCGCGATCTCCGTGACGTAGATCAACTCGTTCACGATCCGGTCGAAACTCGCCTCGGCGACGGTGTCGTCCACACGCTTGAACAGGTCCGCGAGTGCCTCGTACATGTCCTTACCGGCGACCGCCATCACACATCTCCGTTCTCGCCTGACAAGATCGCCAGAACCTCGGACTCTCGGAAGCGGCTGTGACCACCCGGAGTCCGAATGTGAGGAATCTTACCCAACTTCACCCAGCGGTTCACCGTCTTGACGTCCACGCGGAACATCTCGGCGACCTCGCTTGAGATGAGAAGTCGATCACCTTGCGGTCGCGACGACTGGCGCTGACGACCGACGACGTTACGGGTCTGGCTCATCGTGTTCGTGTCTCACTTCGGCTGGTAGGTGATGGTGATGTGCTCTTGCGGAATCGGGGTGATCTCATTCGGCACGACGAACTTGGCCGAGTCGCCGTTGCCGAACAGTGGGATCAGCTCGATGTACGTGATGCCTACGGTGCCGGTAACATGCAGCTTATCACTCTTGTACATGCCTGCGGTGATCAACAC
>Ga0164243_10004765_pt1 | contig 21066 bp, 20 predicted proteins | sample OricompcompostOP_FD_108781 | JGI IMG/M metagenome (GOLD analysis project Ga0164243, IMG submission 108781) | Organic Plus compost microbial communities from Emeryville, California, USA - Original compost - Organic plus compost (OP) | ecosystem: Engineered > Solid waste > Mixed feedstock >...
CACGACGTCTCGCTGGCCTCGCTGGAGTCCGTCGCCACGCTCCCGCACGAGGTCACCCGCGACACCCTGGACGACGTGTCCTTCACCGTGCCGGCCGGCGCGATGGTCGCCCTCGTCGGTCCGTCCGGGGCCGGCAAGACGACGGTCTCGCAGCTCGTCACGCGCATGTACGACCCGACCGGCGGCGCCGTCCGCATCGCCGGAGCCGACCTGCGCGACGTCACCCTGGAGTCGCTGCGGTCGGTCGTCGGCGTGGTGAGCCAGGAGGCCCACCTGTTCCACGACACCGTCGCCGGCAACCTGCGCTACGCCCGGCCGGACGCCACCGACGCCGAGCTGGAGCGTGCGCTGCGCCAGGCCCAGGTGTGGGACGTCGTGGCGGGCCTGCCCGACGGGCTGTACACCGTCGTCGGCGAGCGCGGGTACCGGCTGTCCGGCGGTGAGCGGCAGCGGCTGGCCATCGCCCGGCTGCTGCTCAAGGCGCCCGCCGTCGTCGTGCTCGACGAGGCGACCGCCCACCTCGACTCCGAGTCCGAGGCGGCCGTGCAGACCGCGCTGGACGAGGCTCTGGCCGGACGCACGTCGCTGGTCATCGCCCACCGGCTGTCCACGGTGCGGCACGCCGACCTCATCGTCGTGCTGGACGACGGGAGAGTGGTCGAGCAGGGCACGCACGACGAGCTCGTCGCTGCCGGGGGCCTGTACGCCGACCTGTACCGCACCCAGTTCGCGACGACGGACAGTCCGGCGGTGGACACCGCCGCGTGAAGCAAGCCTGCGCGGGGCGCTCGATGGAGCCGTCGGCACGGTCCTGGCCGAGCGCGACGGGCGGCTGCGCCGGGAGCCGCCCGATGGGCTGCTGCGTGGGTCCTGGGTCCCGGCGGACGTCGCCGGTCGGCCTGGCCGCAGCCGAGGTGGACGACGCCACCTGGGAGCGCGTCCTGGCCGTGAATACCACCGCCGTCATGGGACTCATGCGCACCGTCCTGCCGCTCATGCTCGAGGCGGGTGGTGGTGCGATCGTCAACGTCAGCTCCGAGGCGGCGCTGCGCGGCGACGAGGCCTCCAACGTCAACGGGTGACCATCCCCTGCAACGGCGGCTGGTCGGCGATCTCGCGACATCGGGCGACCGCACCGGGCGCGGCAGAGGGTCGACGCCGGGCGCGGCCAGATGCCCTACGCGCCTTCGGCGCGGCCGTGGCGCCAGTAGCCCATGAAGGCGACGGCCTTCCGGTCGACGCCGCGATCGCGGACCAGGTGACGGCGCAGCGCCGCGATGACGGCGGCCTCCCCGGCCAGCCAGGCGTACAGCGGGGCTGCGGCACGCAGCGGCGACCCGGACGCGTCGACCGGCACCTCCCAGAGCAGGGTGGAGTCCACGTCCACCTCCTCCAGCGTGGCGGAGCCGGCTCCACCGTCCGGGGCGGAGGCGCGCGCCAGCGCGCCGACCGGCAGCAGCCGGTCGCAGGCCTCCCGCACCGCCGGCTGGAGCCGAGCGCCGTGGTCGGCACCGTCACGGCCGAGCCAACGGACCTCCATCCCGACCGGAGCAGTCAGGTCCAGGCAGTCGGCCGACGTGGGCACCTCGACGAGCGCCTCACCGCGGGCGTCGGCCGGCAGCCCCTCGAGGATCGCGGCGATGGCCGGCAGGGCGGTCTCGTCCCCGGCGAGCAGGAGCCGGTCGATGCGCAGCGGCGGGACGAAGTCGCGTCCGCCGTGAGGCGCCGGGACGTCGGCGTCGGGACCGAGCAGCACCAGGCCATCACCGGGACGGGCAGCACCGGCCCACGCCGAGGCCGGGCCACCGTCGCCGTGCAGGACGAAGTCCACGTCGACCTCGTGCGCGAACGGGCGGACCGCCCGGACCGTGTACGTACGGATCGGCGGGCGGCGCTCCGCCGGCAGCGCCCGCCAGGCCGTGTACCAGTCAACGTCGGCCGCCGCGGCGAGCAGCTCGTCGTAGGAGCCGTCGGAGCCGGGCAGCACGACCTTGATCCGGGTGTCGAAGCCGGTCACGGCGAACCGGTCGAGGTCGTCGCCGGTGAAGGTGAGGCGCAGGAGACTCGGCGACAGGGCGCGTCGCTCGGCCACGCGCACCTGGAACAGCCGATAGGTCGAGCGTGCCACCAGATGAGGTTAGCCGATCCTTACCTTGATCGCCAGGCCGCCTCAGCCCACCGTGCCGCCGAAGGCCAGGCCGAGCAGGTAGGTCGCGGCGGCCGCCCCGAAGCCGATGGCGAGCTGTCGCAGCGCGCGTCGGCCCGGCGACGCTCCTGACAGCACCCCCACCGTCGCTCCCGTGACGAGCAGCGCCAGGCCGACCAGACCGGCCGACCACGCCACCGCCACGAGACCCTGCGCACCGAGCAGGTATGGCAGGACAGGGACCGCGGCCCCGGAGGCGAAGAAGCAGAAGCTCGCGACCGCCGCCCCCAACGCCGTGCCGACCGCCACGTGGTCGTCGTCGTCGTCCTGCCCATCCCCGGTGAGCAGGGCTGCCGAAGACGACCCCTGGGGAGCGGCCGCGCCACGATGCCCACCGTCGGTGCCGTGCGGCCCACCACCCGTCCCGTGCGCCACCGCCAGGCCCGTGAGCGACCCCAGCACGGCATCGGCCCGGCGCTGCGCGTCCTGCGCCGACATGCCGCGGGCCCGGTAGACCAGGGCCAGCTCGTTGGCGTCCACGTCCAGGTGCACCAGCGCCTCCCCGGCGTGCCGGCTCGGCCGGGACGCCTCCAGCAGCTCCCGCTGCGACCGCACCGACACGTACTCGCCCGCACCCATCGACAGCGCCCCGGCGAGCAGGCCCGCCAAGCCGGTGAGCAGCACCGTCGCGGTCGAGGCGCCGCTGGCCCCGATGCCGAGCACCAGGGCCAGGTTGCTCACCAGCCCGTCGTTCGCCCCGAAGACGGCCGCGCGGAACGTGCCAGACATGCGCGCCCGCCCGCGGATGGCCAGCCCACGCACCACCTCGGCGTGGATGCGCTCGTCGGCGGCCATCCGGGCGGTGGCGTCGGCCTCCTCGTCGTAGGCGGAGCGCACCTCGGCGCGCTGCACGAGCGCCAGGACGAACACCGAGCCGAACCGGCGCGCCAGGGCGCGCAGCAGCCGCGTCCGTACGCCGACCGGGCGCGGAGCGCCGGCGCGCTCGCCGAGCAGGTCGACCCAGTGCTGCTCGTGGCGGCGCTCGGCGTCGGCGAGCGCCAGCAGGATCTCGCGTTCCTCACCGGAACGGCGCGCAGCCAGCTCCCGGTAGACGGCCGCCTCGGCGCGCTCGTCGGCCAGGTACTGCCGCCACCGCCGGACCTGACCCCGAGCAGGCGCACCACGCCCGGGTGCATCGGCCTCCATCCGCCCATCGTGGCAGGCCAGGGTGGCGACGTCAGGACGGCACGGCGCCCGCGCGGTCCACGATCACCGCGAGCCGCACGCGGATGGGACCCACCGCATGGCTGTCGAGGTGCGCGCGCCGGGCGTCTCGCGCACCTGTGGCCTCCGCTCGGCGGCACCCCCACGGTGGCCGGCGACGGGGACGAAGCGGTCCCCCGGCTGACCCGTCAGCCGCCCGACCGGGCGGCCCGCCGGTCGGGCGGTGCAGCGGGCACTCAGGACGGTGACGTACCGTGCAGGGCGTTCGCCGCCACACCGGCGGGACCCGAATCGACGGAGGACCCTCGTGCGCCGCACGTCCACCGCCCTGGCCGCCGCTGCCCTCGCCCTCGCGCTCGCCGGTGGCCTGTCCGCGTGCGCGTCCGACCCCGACCCGAGCCCCAGCGAGTCGAGCTCGGCACCTGCCGACACCGCCGCCGACACCGCGGCGCTCGGCGAGGTGACCGTCCAGGGAGACCTGGGCAGCGAGCCGACGATCACCCTGCCCTCGACACCCTTCACGGTGTCCTCCGTCGTCGCACGGCTGGTGCAGGACGGCGACGGGGAGGCGCTGGAAGACGGTCAGCTCATGTCCGTCTACGTGATGGCGGTCAACGGCAAGGACGGCACGACGGCCGCCTCGAACTATGAGGCCGGCCCGGAGCCGATGCTGGTCGGTGGGACCCAGATCGACCAGCTGGACACCGCTCTGGACGGCGCCCACGTCGGCGCCCGTGCCCTGCTGGCAGCGGACAACGGTGACGACACCCTGGTCTACTCCGTCGAGGTCGCCGGTCTCATCCCGAACCGCGCCACGGGCGAGCCGGTGCCCCCCGTGGAGGGTCTGCCGACGGTCACGCTGGACGACTCCGGCAAGCCGTCGATCACGCCGGCCTCCGGCGATGCCCCCACGGAGCTGGTCGCCCAGCCGCTCCTCAAGGGCGACGGCGCCGAGGTCCAGACGGGCCAGCAGGTGGTGGTCAACTACACCGGCTGGCTGTGGGACGGCACCCAGTTCGACTCCTCGTGGGACAAGGGGCAGCCGTTCCCGTTCACGGTCGGCCAAGGGGTCATCCAGGGCTGGAGCGAGGGGGTCACCGGCCAGACGGTCGGCAGCCAGGTGCTGCTGGTGATCCCGCCGGACAAGGGCTACGGCGACCAGGCCAACGGCTCCATCCCGGCGAACTCCACGCTCGTCTTCGTCGTGGACATCCTCGCCGCCCAGTGACCCCGAGGCCACGGGCACGCGCGCAGTGTCGGTGGTCCGTCCTAGGCTCACCCGCATGGCGCGCTACCTCGACGTGCATCCCCGCGACCCGCAACCACGGCTCATCGCCCAGGCGGTCGACGTGTTGCGCGGCGACGGCTTGATCGCCTACCCGACGGACTCCTGCTACGCCCTCGGCTGCCGGATGGACGACCACGCCGGGGCCGAGCGCATCCGGCGCATCCGGCACCTGGACGACCGGCACCACTTCACGCTGGTGTGCGCGGACTTCGCCCAGCTCGGACAGCTGGTCCAGCTCGACAACAGCGCGTTCCGCGCCATCAAGGCCGCGACACCCGGCCCGTACACGTTCATCCTGCCGGCCACCGCGGAGGTGCCCCGGCGGCTGGCCCACCCGAAGAAGCGGTCCGTCGGCGTGCGCATCCCCGACCACCCCGTCGCCCGCGCGCTGGTGCACGAGCTCGGGGAGCCGCTGCTGTCCAGCACCTTGCTGCTGCCCGACGAGGAGCTGCCCCTCACCGAGGGCTGGCAGATCAAGGAGGAGCTCGACACGGTGCTGGACGCCGTGGTCGACGCCGGGGACTGCGGCACGGAGCCGACCACCGTCGTGGACTGGACCGACGGGTACCCGCAGGTCGTCCGGGTCGGCGCCGGGGACCCCGACCGCTTCGCCTGACCGCGGGACGGGCAGATGGCGTACATCGGGGTCGTCGGGCCGGGTGAGGCGACGGCCGACGAGGAACGGGACGCGGCCGCCATCGGTGCCGGTCTCGCCGGGCGCGGACACATCGTGCTGTGCGGGGGGCTCGGTGGGGTGATGGCAGCAACCGCCCGAGGGGTGGCGGGACACGGCGGGACGAGCGTCGGCCTGCTCCCGGGTGGGGACCGGGGCGTGGCGGCACCGGACCTGACGGTCGTCCTCCCCACGGGGATGGGCGAGCTGCGCAACGCCCTGCTCGTGCGCTGCAGCGACGTGGTGCTGAGCGTCGGTGGATCGTGGGGCACGCTCAGCGAGGTGGCGCTCGCCGTACGGACGGGGGTGCCGGTGGTGGCACTGCGGGGCTGGTCGTTGCCGCCCGCGCCGGGGCTGGTGCCCGTGGCCTCCGCGGCCGCGGCGCTGGACGAGGTGGAGCGTCTGCTGGAGGACGCGAGGTGACCGTCGCCGTGGGGCCCGACGATGCCCGTTACCCGATGCGGGCGTCCGGGGCCGGGACCGTCGCCGAGCTCGATGCGCTGGTGGTCGACTGCCGTGCCTGCCCCCGGCTCGTCGCCTGGCGGGAAGAGGTCGCCACCGTCAAGCGGGCCGCCTTCCGCGACCAGGCCTACTGGGCCCGGCCCGTGCCTGGCTTCGGCGACCCCGAGGCACGCATCGCCATCGTCGGCCTGGCCCCCGCCGCGCACGGGGCCAACCGCACCGGCCGGATGTTCACGGGAGACCGCTCCGGCGACTTCCTGTTCGCCGCCCTGCACCGCACCGGCTTCGCCTCGCAGCCGACGTCTGTGCATGCCGGTGACGGTCTGACGCTGAGGGAGGTGCGGCTGACCGCTCCGGTGCGCTGCGCACCCCCGGCCAACGCCCCGACACCGCAGGAGCGGCGCACGTGCGGGCCGTTCCTCGACCGCGAGCTCGCCCTGGTCGACCCGGAGGTGGTGGTGGCGCTCGGGGCGTTCGGCTGGCAGGCGGTCCTCGCCACGCTCGACGAGCAGGGCTGGCAGGTGCCCCGGCCGCGACCCCGCTTCGCCCACGGCGCCGAGGTCCGGCTCGTGCGTCCGGCCGCAGACGGCCCGGAGCGGAACCTGGTGCTGCTCGGCTGCTTCCACGTCAGCCAGCAGAACACCTTCACCGGTCGGCTCACCCCGTCGATGCTCGATGCGGTCCTGCTGCGGGCGAGGGCCCTGGTCACCCCGCCGCCCGACGCCTCGTGACGGGCCGACGCCGCCGTGACGGGCCGCCGGACCGCGCCCACCCGCGCGGGCCGCTCACTCGCCGTCCGCCGATCGTCAGGGAATGCCCCGCCGGACCGTCTCGTTGCGCCGGACATGCCACTGACCGGTGAGTACGCACCTTCCACGTCCGAGTGGGCCCGCACCCAGGCGGAGGCCTACGAGCAGAGCCGCGGCGAGCAGGCCGCCGACCTCAAGGGCAAGCCGATCATCGTGCTGACCTCCGTCGGCGCTCGCAGCGGCAAGCTGCGCAAGACACCGCTCATGCGCGTCGAGCACGACGGTCGTTATGCGGTCGTCGCCTCGAAGGGTGGAGCGCCTGAGCACCCGTACTGGTACTACAACCTTGTCGCGAACCCGCACGTCGAGCTCCAGGACGGCGCCGTCACCAAGGACTACGTCGCCCGCGAGCTCGACGGCGAGGAGTACGCGCAGTGGTGGGAACGGGCAGTGGCGGCCTGGCCCGACTACGCCGAGTACCAGAAGAAGACGGACCGCAAGATTCCCGTGTTCCTCCTCGAGCCGCAGGACTGAGCCCTCGGTCAGCGAGCGCCGTCCACGACACCACGGAGCGTGGACGGCGCTCGTCCGCTGCGGCGAGCGGTGGACCGGTGTCGTCGTGAGCACGGTTCCTCAGACGCTGGTGCAGTCCCCGATGCGGTGCTCGTAGAGGTCGATCTTGTGCTCGATCGCGTCCAGATGGCTCACGACCTCCGCGAGCTGGGCGCGCACCCGGTCGCGATGCGCCCGGAGGAGCTGCAGCCGCTCGTCCTCGTTGCCCGCCCCCGCCCGCACCAGGTCGGCGTAGTGCCGTACCTCCCGGATCGGCATGCCCGTGGCCCGCAGCCGCGTGATCATGCGGATCCAGCCCAGGTCCTCCTCGGTGTATCGCCGGTGGCCCGACGGCGAGCGGTCCACCGCGTCGAGCAGCAGCCCGTCACGCTCGTAGTAGCGCAGCGTGTGTGCGGTCAGGCCCGTGGCGTCGGCCGCCTCGGCGATCGACAGCGCGACCCGCTCGGTCGTCAGGCTCATCGGACACGTCCCGTTCTCTCGTCCCGCTCCGGACCGACCACCACCGCGAGCGCCGCACCGGTCACAGGTCGACGCCGCTCATGTCCGGGTAACGCTCGCCCGCGGCGGCGCCCACGGGCGCTGCGGCGTCGAGCGCGGCGAGGTCGTCAGCCGTCAGCTCGACCTGCGCCGCTGCGACATTCTCCTCCACCCGCTGCACCCGGCGCGTGCCGGGGATCGGGACGACGTCGGGCCCCTGCGCGAGCACCCACGCGAGCGCGAGCTGTCCCGGGGTGACTCCCTTGGCCTGCGCGAGCTCGCGGATGCGCGCGACGATCCGCAGGTTCGCGGCGAGCGCCTCGTCCTGGAACCGCGGGTTCTGGCGCCGGAAGTCTCCGGCGGACAGCGTCTCGGTGGAGGTGATGGTCCCGGTGAGGAAGCCTCGCCCCAGCGGCGAGTAGGGGACCAGGGCGATGCCGAGCTCACGCAGCGTCGGCAGGATCTGCGCCTCGACGTCCCTGGTCCACAACGAGTACTCCGTCTGCAGGGCCGTGATCGGGTGCACGCCGTGCGCCCGGCGGACGGTCGACGCCGACGCCTCCGAGAGGCCCAGATGACGGACCTTTCCGGCGTCGACCAGCTCGGCCATGGCGCCGACGGTCTCCTCGATCGGGACGGCTGGGTCGACACGGTGCTGGTAGTAGAGGTCGATGTGGTCGATCTCCAGCCGGTGCAGACTGCCGTCCACCGCCTGCCGGACGTACTCCGGTCGGCCGTCGATGTGTCGCTTCGTCGGGTCCGCCGGGTCGCGCACGATGCCGAACTTGGTGGCGACGACGACCTCGTCGCGGCGGCCGGCGATGGCCTTGCCGACGAGCCGCTCGTTGGTGTGCGGCCCGTACATGTCCGAGGTGTCGAGCAGCGTCACGCCGAGGTCCAGCGCACGGTGGATCGTCGCGATCGACTCACGCTCGTCGGCGCTGCCCTCCTGCGAACGCGCGCCGTAGAAGTCGGACATGCCCATGCAGCCGAGGCCGAGGGCCGAGACGGTGAGCGCCGTGCCGTGCGCGGCGCTGCCCAGCGTGCGAGTGGGAAGAGTCATGACGTCAGCGTCCGTCTTGGAGTGCGCTCAAAGTCAAGGGACGACGCCCCGCTCCTCAGCGATTGACCAAGCTCATGTCCTTCGACCGGGTACCCACCGCCGCCCCTACGGGCGCTGCGGCGTCCAGCGCCGCGAGGTCGTCGGCCGTCAGCTCGACCTCCAGCGCCGCCAGGTTCTCCGCCACCCGCTCGACGCGTCGGGTTCCGGGGATCGGGACGATGTCCGACCCCTGTGCGAGCACCCACGCCAGGGCCAGCTGTGCCGGGGTGACGCCCTTGGCCTGCGCGAGCTCGCGGATGCCCGCGACGATCCGCAGGTTCGCCTCGATCGCCTCGCCCTGGAACCTCGGGTGGGTGCGGCGCATGTCGCTCGACGAGAACACGTCCGGTGACGTGATGGTCCCGGTGAGGAACCCACGCCCCAGCGGCGAGTAGGGGACCAGGCCGATGCCGAGCTCACGCAGCGTCGGCACGATCTGCGCCTCGACGTCCCTCGTCCACAACGAGTACTCGCTCTGCAGGGCCGTGATCGGGTGCACGGCGTGCGCCCGGCGGATGTTGTCCGGCGCGGCCTCCGAGAGCCCCAGGAAGCGCACCTTGCCCGCCGTCACGAGCTCGGCCATGGCGCCGACGGTCTCCTCGATGGGGACGTTCACATCCACGCGGTGCTGGTAGTAGAGGTCCACGTGGTCGACGCCGAGGCGCTGCAGGCTCCCGTCGATCGCCTGCCGGACGTACTCCGGTCGGCCGTCGACGTACCGGCGTGACGGGTCGGACGGGTCGCGCACGATGCCGAACTTGGTGGCGACGACGACCTCGTCGCGGCGGCCGGCGATGGCCTTGCCGACGAGCCGCTCGTTGGTGTGTGGCCCGTACGTGTCCGAGGTGTCGAGCAGCGTCACGCCGAGGTCCAGCGCACGGTGGATCGTCGCGATCGACTCACGCTCGTCGGCGCTGCCGGGCTCCGAGCGGGCGCCGTAGCCGTGGGACATGCCCATGCAGCCGAGGCCGAGGGCCGAGACGGTGAGCGCCGTGCCGTGCGCGGCGCTGCCCAGCGTGCGAGTGGGAAAAGTCACCAGCCAAGCGTGCTCTGCCGCCCCGACCTCCCGTCAAGAGGTGCCTCGCAGCTGGGGATGACGGGTCGGGCCGGAGAGCGAGCGGTCCACAGCCCGATGTGCCGGCTCCTCGTCCACATCCGCCCGGGGTGAACCTGCAGTGCGTGGCATGACGGGGCAGGTTCGACGAGCGGCCGGCCGCGGGTCGTCACCGGACGCCCGACGCCTCGGTGGATCCGCGGCGGCCGACCACGGGGCAGCACGAGGGAGGATGGATGAGGGACGCAGGCGGGTCGACCACCGTCTGGGTCGTCGCGCTCGCTGTGAGCCTGGTGACGGGCCTCGGTGGGCCGGCCTGGACGCAGGCTCGCGCAGCCGCCCGCTACCCGGTCAGCGCCCACGACCTGGACGCAGCGCGGGCGGCGCTGCAGGACCTGCAGGTGTCGGCGCCCGCACCCGCGACCGGCTATGCCCGCGAGAGGTTCGGCACGGCGTGGGCGGACGTGGACCACAACGGCTGCGACACCCGCAACGACGTGCTGCGCCGTGACCTGCACGAGCCCGTGAGCGACCCCTCCGACGGCTGCCACGTCCTCAGCGGGACGCTCGAGGACCCCTACACCGGGACGACGGTCGTCTTCGTCCGAGGGGAGCGGTCCGCCGACGTACAGATCGACCACGTCGTCCCGCTGGCGCTGGCGTGGCGGACGGGAGCGCAGCGCTGGCCGCCCGACCGTCGGCTCGCCTTCGCCAACGACCCGGCGAACCTGCTCGCGGTCGAAGGCAGCGCCAACCAGGACAAGGGTGACGGCGACGCGTCGACGTGGCTGCCGCCCGACGCCGGCTACCGGTGCGTCTACGCGGTCCGGCAGATCCGCGTGAAGTGGGCGTACGGCCTGTGGGTCACCGCCGCGGAACGTGCGGCGCTGGGGCGGGCGCTCGACGGCTGCGTGGTGGGCTGACGGGGCGCCGGCGTGGCCTCGCGGTCCGCTCAGCCGGGGCGCGTCCACCAGCCGTGGTCCGACGGTCCGACGAGCCACGTGGCCCCGAGAGCGAGCGCCGCCAGGCACACCAGGAACAGCACGCCGACCCACAACCCGGCCGGCAGCCGGGTCAGTCGCGCCAGCAGCCCAGCATCGGAGCTGTCTGCCGACCTGCGACGCCGCAGCCGCCGCCGACCCACCTGCATCTCCAGCACCGCCCGTGGCGCGCCGAGCAGCAGGAACCAGGTCACGGTCGTCGCCGCGGCGGAGTGCACGGCCGGGGTGCCGTCGACCGCCACCACCGCCAGCGCCACCACGGTGACCAGGACCGCCCAGAGCCCATAGACGTTGCGCACCTGGACGAGCACGAGCACAACGAGGAGGATCAGCGACCACACCAAACCGAGCGCGTACCCGCGCGACACCAGCCAGGCGGCCCCCGCTCCGAGCACCGCCGGCCCCGGGTAGCCGGCGACGGCGGTCAGCACCATGCCCGGCCCGCGCGGCCGGCCGGTCGACACGGTCAGGCCCGACGTGTCGGAGTGCACCCGGATGCCGGACAGCCGCCTGCCAACCAGCAGCGCCACCCCGGCGTGCGCGGACTCGTGGACGATCGTCAGCGCGTGCCGACTGAGGCGCCAGAGCACCGGGACGGCGAGCACGACGAGCACCGCCACAGCCGAGAGGAGCACGGTGGTCGGCGACGGAGACGGCTGGCGCGTCGTCGCGGCGGCCCAGGTGCGCCCCAACCAGTCCGTCACCGTCTCGATGCCCACGGCCCCACCGTAGAGCCGGCCCCCAGCGCGGTCTTCGGGCTCATCGGTCCACCCCTCGGACGACGGGAAGACACTTGCTGTGTGCAAGCGTTGGGCCGGGCATGTCCCACCCCACCGCCCGCGTGCGCGCCGGATTCGTCCTGCTCCTCTCGGCGCTGACCGCCGTCGGACCGCTGACCTTCGACACCTACCTCGCCGCCTTCCCCCGGATCGCCGAGGACCTCGGCGTCCGGCCCGCTGCGGTGCAGCTCACGATCGCCGCGTCGCTGGCCGGTCTAGCCATCGGCCAGCTCCTCATCGGCGCCCTGTCCGACGCGTTCGGGCGTCGCCACCCGCTGCTGCTCGCGCTTGGCGTGTACGTGCTGGCCTCGGTCGGCCTGACGCTCGTGCAGGACATCGCGACGTTCACCGCGCTGCGGTTCGTCCAGGGCTTCACCGCCGCTGCCGGGATGGTGCTGTCGATGGCGATCGTGCGTGATCGCTACGACGGCATCGCCGTGTCGAAGGTGATGGCTCGCCTCATGCTGGTCGTCGGGGTCGCCCCCGTGCTGGCTCCGACGATCGGTGCCCAGCTCCTGCTGCTCGGGTCCTGGCGGCTCATCTTCGGCTTCCTCGCCGCCACGGGGGCCGTGCTCCTGGCGGTCGGTTTCGCGACGCTGCAGGAGACGTTGCCGCCTGAGCGCCGCCGCACCGGTGGCATGGGCGCCGCACTGCGCACCTACCGGGACCTGGTCACGGATCTGCCCTTCCTCGGCCTCGCGCTGATGTCGGCGTTCTACCTGTCGGCGATGTTCACCTACGTGGCATCCTCGACGTTCGTCTTCCAGGACGGCTTCGGCCTGAGCCCGCAGCAGTTCGGCTGGGTGTTCGGCGCCGGGGCGGTGGCGATTACCGCCGGCTCCCAGGTCAACGGCGCCCTCGTCGGCCGGTTCCGGCCGGAGCAGGTGCTGTCGGGTGCCACCGTCGCGGGCGTGATGCTCTCCGCCGGGCTGCTCGCGACGGTGCTGAGCGGGGTGGGCTTCTGGCCGGTGACCGTGCTGCTGGTGCTGACGCTCGGCACCGCAGGCTTCGTCATGCCGTCGGCACCCGCGATCGCCCTGGAGTCGAACCCGCACCGAGCCGGCTCCGCCGCGGCGTTGCTCGGGGCCCTGCAGTTCGGCTTCGGAGCCGTGATCGCACCGACGACGAGCCTGGCCGGCACCCCGACCGCCACCACCATGGCGTCGCTCATGACGGGAGTTATCGTGGTCGCCGCGCTGCTGCTGCTCGCGGTGCGTCGGTCCTGGCGTCGCCGGCCCCGACCGGCCCCGGAGCCGGTGGTCCTGCGCAGCGAACCGGGGTCCGCCGAGGCGCCTCCGTTTGATGTGGCGCGCGTCACAACGGGGACCTAGCCTGGCTTCGCACGCGCGACGAAGGACGCACGATGGCGTGGCTGCTCCTGCTGGGCTTCTTCCTGCTGCCGACGATCGTCCTCGGTGCCTTGTGGGCGCTGTTCCCCGGCACCGGCGATCCGCCGCGCTGGCGCACCGCCCTGGCGACCCTGCTGGAGCACTGGGCACGGCGCCTGCGTCGGCCGCCACCGCCGGCGCCCTGTGACCCGTTCGCCACGCTGCGCGTGCAGCAGCGCCTTGGCGCCGTGGCCGACCACGTCCGGGCCTTGGAGGTGGACCCGCGCACCTTCGCCCGCGCCGAGCGGATCATCGCGTCCCAGCTCGCCTACGACCAGCTCCTGGCCGAGGCGTGCCGGCTCGCCGGTGTCGACGTGCAGCCCCACGTCAGCGGTGACCCGGCCGAGCGCTTCCGGGAAGAGGTCGAGCTCGCCGCCCGCGGCTGGACCTGGTGACCCGCGCGATGCACCGTCCTACCCGGTCGACTCCACCGCGCTCGCTCCCCCGGCGAGCACGGTGAGCCGGCTGGGCCCGCCGGGCGTCGGCCGTACCTCGATCCGGTCCGCGATCGACTGCTTCAGCGCCTCGACGTGGGACACCACCCCGACCACCCGGCCACCGGCGCGCAGCCGGCCGAGCTCGGTGAGCACCTGGTCGAGGGTGTGCGGGTCGAGCGACCCGAAGCCCTCGTCGACGAACAGCGTGCCCAGCTCGATGCCGCCGGCCTCCGCCGTGACGACATCGGCGAGCCCCAGTGCGAGGCACAGCGACACGTAGAAGGACTCACCCCCGGACAGGGTCCGCGGGTCCCGCTGCTGACCGGTCCAGTGGTCGACCACCCGCATCGCCAGGCCGGTCCTGCGCGCGCTGACATCTTCCTTCTCGTCGGAACGGACCAGCTCGTACCGACCGTCCGACATGCCGACCAACCGTGCGTTGGCCGCAGCCACCACGTCCTCGAAGCGGCGCATGAGCACATAGGTCGCCAGGGAAAGCCTCCGCGGGTTGTCGCCACCGTTGCCCGTGGCCAGGTCGGCGAGCCTCGTCACGGGCGCAGCCTCGGCCGCCCGGGCCGCCACCGCATCGGCGGCCGCCAGCACGTCTCGCGCCGCCGCCTCGGCGGCCTCGGCACGCTCCCGCGCGACCTGCGCGGCACCACTCGCTTCGTCGGCCGCCGCGCGCGCCGCACGTTCGACGTCCTGTGCAGCAGCAACGTCCACCACGACGTCCTCCGGCAGGGCGGCGATCTCCGGCTCCGCGAGCGCCGCCGTCACCCGATCCCAGGCCGCCGCATGAGCCGAGACCTGCGCGTCCAGCGCCCCCACCGTCTCGGCGTCGAGCAGCGCCGACCGTGCCTGCGCCGCCGAGTCGAAACCGTGCTCCGCCAGGCCGGTAGCGAGCTCGGCCAGCCGCGCCTCGAGCTGGTGCGCCGCCCGGACCCGCGCCTCCAGCGCGTCGCGCAACGTCCCGGCCGCGGCGCTGCGCTCCCGCAGCGCCGCCCGGCGGTCGGCAACCGACGGGTACCCGTCGAGTCCCTGCGCGACCTCCACCTCCTCGGCTGCGACGCGCGCGGCCAGCGACTCGGCCTCCGACTCGGCGCGGGCGAGCGCCCGCTGAGCCTCGTCGCGACGCTCTCGACGGTCGGCGGTGTCGGCATCGTGGCGCGAGAGCGCCTCGGCGAGGACCACCTGTTCCTGCTCCGCCCGGCGAGCCTCGGCCAGCGCCGCCGTCGCGGCGGCGAACCGCTCCTGCGCGACGGCCTCGGTCAGGTCGCCCACCTGTTCCACCAACGACTCGACGCGCTGACCGAGCCGCACCGCGTCGTCGCGCGCCTCCTGGAGCGCCTGCTCCCGCACCCGGCGCTCCACCTCCGCGGCACTGACCGCCTTCCGGCTGACATGGTCCTCACCGCGCGCCGCAGGTGCCGGGTGCTCCGGCGAGCCGCACACGGGACACGGCTCGCCGACGGTCAGCTCCTCCGCCAGCTCACCGGCCATCCCGGCGATCCACGCCTGACGCAGGGCGCTCTCCCGGTTCGCGGCGTCGAACGCCGCCGCCGCCGCGTCCTCGAGACGCTTCTCGGCCGCTGTCAGCTCCTGCCGGGCGGCCCCGAGGGCCGTCACTCGCACGCAGACCTCCTCGGCCGCGGTGACATCGCGGGCCAGCGCCTCCGCCCGTCCCGCGACGGCGCCCACCTGCTCGACCCGGCGCTGCAGCTCCGCACGCTCGCCGGGTCGGCCCGCGAGCCAGTCCTCGTACCCGGCCAGCTCCTGCCGAGCGGTCGCGACGGCCGCGCGGGCCGTCGCGACCGCTCGGCGGCCCTCGTCCAGGCGTCCCTCCAGCGCGACGAGCCGGTCCAGCGCCGCAGCGTCTGCCAGCGCCCGGTCCCGGACGCCGCCGAGTGCGGTGATGACGGCTCCGGTCGCCGCAGGATCGGGCACCACGGCGGGGGCTTCGTCCGGTCCTGGTACGTCGGCCAGAGCCACGCCACGCGCACCGGCGTCCCCGTCGGCGGCGGCCAGACCCGTCACAGCGGCCACGCCGGGGAGCCCGACCACGTCCTGCGGTGCCCTGGCGAACGCCGTCCGCACGGCGGCCTGGGCCTCGTCCACCCCTGTCTCGGCCGCATCGACACCGGCCAGCAGGGCCCGTACCCCGGCGGCAGACCGGGCGGCCTCCAGCCGCTCCCGCACCCGCCGCTGCGCGGCCTCGTCCGCGCGCAGCGTGGCGAGCTCGCCGCGCAGCGCAGTGCGCCGCTCCCTCAGACCCGCCACCCGCAGGGTCTCGTCGAGCCCCTCCCGCGCCGCGGTCCACGCCCGCTGCGCCTGCTCGACCGTCTCCTGCGCTCGGGCGGAGTCCTCGTGCAGCATGTCCAGCCGTGCACGCAGCCGGTCCCGGACCTGGTCGACCAGACCCGACGCCGCGGCCGCCGAGACGTCGGCGCGCAGGCCGTCCCCCTCGGCGGCGGAGAGCCGGGCGGCGCCGACGAAGTGCGCCGCCGTCCCGGCAAGCGCCTCGCGCGCGGCACGCACCGCCTGGTCCGCCTCGCGACGCAGCTCGGCCAACCGCTGCTGCAGCCGTTCGTAGACCTGGGTCCCGAAGATCCGCTGGAGCAGACCGCGACGATCCTCCGGGTCGGCCCGCAGGAACCGCGCGAACTCCCCCTGCGGCAGGACGATCGTCTGGACGAACTGCAGGCGGTCCAGCCCCACGACCCGCTGGAGCTCCGCTCCCGCCTCGTCCAGCCGGGTGGACAGCACCTCGCCCTGCACCACGTCGTCGAGGCCGCTGCTCGTCGGCGCGTCGGGGGACAGCCGCCACAGCGTCACCGACGGCTGCTGGCGCGTCGTCCCGGTGCCGCGCCGCTTGGCCCGCTCGTATCCCGGCGAGCGCCGCACCCGGTACACCCCCGACCCGACCTCGAAGGTCAGGTCGACCACAGTCGGCAGGTCATCAGAGGCATAGGCCGAGCGCAGCCGGTCGTCGCTGGCCTCGCTCGACGCGACCTTGCCGTACAGCGCGAACACCACGGCGTCGATGAGGGTGGACTTGCCCGACCCGGTCGGCCCCTCCAGCAAGAACAGCCCGGACGCCGCCAGGTCCGCGAAGTCGACCGTGTGCCGCCCGGCGAACGGACCGACAGCCTGGACGGTCAGAGTGCGCAGGTGCATCAGGCGCTCCGCTCCTCGGCGGCGACGTGCTCGTACGCCCGGCGCAGCACGGCCCGTTCCGCGTCGTCCGGACCGCGTCCCGTGACGTGGACCAAGAACTGCGCGCAGACGTCGAGCGGGTCCTGCGCCGGCGTGACCGCGGTCACCCGCTGCGGCCCGGGCCGTGGGTCGGCGGGGACGTGCTGCACCACGAGGGCGTGCGGGAAGCGCTGACGCACCCGTCGGTAGAGGTCGTCCGGCCGTGCCGCGTCGGTGACGGTGACCCGCACCCAGTCACCGGCGTGCGGATCACCGGCCGGACCGAGCAGGTCGTCCAGCGGCCCCGTCACGTCGGCCAGCCGTCGGGGGACGGGCGCCGAGAGCAGCGCGGTGCGCGGCTCGGCACCCGACAGGTCGACGAGCACCGTGGACTTGGTGTGGTGCTGCTCGGAGAACGAGTACGCCAGCGGCGAGCCGCTGTAGCGCAGCACCGTGCCGTCCGGACCCGGCACCCGCTGCGGGCCGTGGAGGTGGCCCAGCGCGACGTAGTCGACCCCGGCGAACACGCCGGCCGGCACCTGGTCCACCCCACCGACCCGGATGTCTCGCTCCGACTCGCTAGGCTCGCCACCCGTGACGAAGGCGTGCGCCGCCACCACCACGCGCCGCGCGGCACGCCCCTGCGCATCACGGCGGACCCGCTGCATCGCGGCCGTCGTCACCGCCTCGTGCGAGCGCGCCGGGACGACCGTCTCGCCGTCCGGACCGGTCTCCACCAGGTCGGCGCGCACCGTGTCCGGGTCCAGATACGGCAACCCGTACACGAGCACATCGGCAACCTCCACCGGCTCGTGCAGTCGCGCGACACGGGTGCGCAGCCGGACCCGCTCGCGCATGAGCTCCGCGCCGAAGCCGAGGCGAGTCGCGGAGTCGTGGTTGCCCGAGGTGAGCACCACCGTGGCGTGCTCGGTCAGCCGTGCCAGCACGTCGGACAGCAGCGTCACCGCCTCGACCGGAGGGACGGCACGGTCGTAGACGTCGCCGGCGACGACCACCGCGTCCACGCGCTCCGCGCGCACGACCTCGACCAGGTGGTCGAGGAAGTCCGCCTGGTGGCCCAGGAGGTCGACCCCGTGCAGCGTCCGGCCCAGGTGCCAGTCCGAGGTGTGCAGCATCCGCATGTCAGGGACGCTAGACGAGCCCACCGACACTGCGGCGGCGCCGCGACGATGACCTGTGGACGAGCGCGGCACGAGGAGCCCGACGGGCTCGCGCCCCGGGGCCCGGCCCCCCGCACCACGCGCGGGTGACGGGGCCTTCGTGCCGAGCTCGACGGAGTCGGTGAGCCGACCCCCGCACCACGCGCGGGTGACGGCCCGACGGTCAGCCGGCGAGCTGCAGGTGACCGGGCATGCCGACCAGGTCCAGCACGTCACGCACGACGCGCTGCGGGTCCAGCAGGGTCACCGGGATGCTCTCCTCGGCCGCTGCCGCATGGAGCTGGAGCACGAAGGCCAGTCCCGCCGAGTCGATGAAGGTCGTCTCCGTCGCGTCGAGGAGCACCGGCAGGCCCGCCGTCAGCGCCGTGGACATCGCCGCGCTGGCCTGTGCCCTCAGCTGGGCGTCCACCTCTCCGACGAGCAGGACGACCGTGCGCTCGCGCTCACGCTCCACACGGATGTCCCCGGCAGCGTCGACAGGATCCATCGCGGTCTCATCTCCCTTGACGCCGCTCGGCACCGACGTCGTCACCATGGTCCACAACGGCCGCCACCGCCAGTCGGTTCCCGCACTGGCGGTGCCTTCCCGACCGGAACACCCGCGCACGGCGCAGGCGGGTCCTCCACAGGCCCGGCGCGGATGTCGGTGATGGCGGCTAGCCTCGGCGTCATGCCGATCACAGAGCTCCCCGCCAGCCACGCCGACCTGCTCGAACGTCCGCTCTTCGGCCACCTCGCCACCGTCCAGCCGGACGGTGCGCCGAACTCGTCCGTCATGTGGTTCGCCTGGGACGGCCAGGTGCTGCGGTTCACGCACACGTCGACCCGGCAGAAGTACCGCAACGTCCGGGCCGAGCCGCGGGTGGCCTTCTCGATCGCCGACCCGGACGACCCGTACCGCACGCTGGAGGTGCGTGGCGTGGTCGAGTCCATCGAGCCGGACGACGAGCGCGCGTCGTTCTACAAGTCGCTGCAGGAGCGCTACGACAACGTCTACCCGGTGACGGACGCCGACGTCCGGGTGATCATCACGGTGCGGCCGACGAGCTACGCGACGAAGTGAGGGACGCGGTCAGTCCTCCGGCTCGGTGACGTCGGCGACGGTCGCGCCGAGCACGCGCACCAGGTCGTCACCGTCGAGCGTCGCGCCGACGCCGTGGGCCCCGCCGCCGATCGACACCCGGCGACCCGGGACCAGTGCGTCGGCGACCACCGGCCAGGGACGCAGCGAGCCGAAGGGGGTGATGGTCCCGCGCTCGTAGCCCGTGACCTCCTTCGCCGTCGCGGCGTCCGGCATGGACATGCGGTTCACGCCGAGCAGCGCGCGCAGCTTGGGCCAGGAGATGGTCCGGCCGCCCGGCACGAGCACGAACAGGTAGTCGTCCTCACCGCGCCGCACGACGAGCGACTTGACGAGACCGGACGGTTCGATGCCGCGTGCGGCGGCGGCCTCGGCCAAGGAGCGGACCGGGCCGTGGACGCTGATCGTGAAGTCGATGCCCGCGGCCTCCAGCGCCGCGCGGGCCCGACGGGCGCCTTCGGTGGCGGTCTGGTCCTCGGCGCGCTCGCTCACCGCTCGGCTCCCATGTCGCCACTGTAGGCGAGCACCGCAGGCGCACCGGCCGAGGCTGCGACGACCCGCGTCCGCCATGCCCACCCAGAGGCACGCCGTCTGCCGAGAGGGAAACACCGGGCGCCGCCCTCGGGGCGCCTGGGAGAATGGGCCGTCGTGAGCACCCCGTCCCCCGGTTCGCCGAGCCCGCACGGGTCGTCGTCCCGGGACCGGGCAGACGACCGCACGAGCCAGCCCGACGGCCAGTCCGGCAAGCCCCGGTCCGGCAACCCTCCGTCCGGCAACCCTCCGTCCGGCAACCGCCGGTCCGGCAAGCCCCCGTCCGGTGACGGTCGGGTCGGCGACCTCGGAGGCTCCCCGACCACGCACTCCGACCAGCGCCGCGGTAGACGCCGTCGATCCGCCGCCCGCCCGTCGTCCCAGGACGACACGCGTACCGCCGCCCGGCGCGAGCGAGCTGCCGCTGTCCGCCGCGCCGTCGTCGTCCCGCCGCTGCAGTACCCCGAACAGCTCCCGGTCAGCGCCCGTCGCGACGAGATCGCTGCTGCGCTGCGCGATCACCAGGTGATCGTCGTCGCCGGGGAGACCGGTTCGGGCAAGACGACCCAGCTGCCCAAGATCGCCCTCGGCCTGGGCCGCGGTCGGGACGGCCAGATCGGTCACACCCAGCCGCGTCGCATCGCGGCACGGGCCGTCGCGGAGCGCATCGCGCAGGAGATCGGCACGCCGCTCGGCCAGCTCGTCGGGTACCAGGTCCGGTTCACGGACGAGTCCAGCGACTCGACCCTGGTCAAGGTGATGACGGACGGCATCCTGCTGGCGCAGATCCAGCGTGACCCCATGCTGCTCGCCTACGACACCCTGATCATCGACGAGGCGCACGAACGGTCGCTCAACATCGACTTCGTCCTCGGCTACCTCACCCGCCTGCTGCCGCAGCGGCCGGACCTCAAGGTCGTCATCACCTCGGCCACCATCGACTCCGAGCGCTTCGCCCGGCACTTCGCGGAGCCGCCGACGGCCGAGCATCCCGACGGGGTCCCGGCGCCGGTCATCGAGGTCAGCGGCCGGACGTACCCGGTCGAGATCCGCTACCGCCCGCTCTCCCCGGACTCGGACGCCGCCGCCGGGGAGTCCGGCCAGCACCGCGACGCAGCGGGCGCCGACCCCAGGGACGCCGGCCCTCGGGACGGCACCGGTCCGACAGCGAGGGCACCGGTCCGCCGCAGCGCGGCGGCACACCCGCGCATCAGCATGACGACGGAGCGAACCGGCACCCCCGCCGGGCCCGGTCCCACGGCGCACGGCGGCTCGGCCGCCGGTCGCGGATCGGGTGCCGTCGGCCGCGAGGACCGTGACCTCATGACCGGCATCTGTGAAGCGGTCGACGAGCTGTCCGCCGAGGGCCCCGGCGACATCCTCGTGTTCCTGTCCGGCGAGCGGGAGATCCGGGACGCCGAGGACGCGCTGCGCGGGTGGCTAGGACCGCGGGTGACCGACCCGCGCCACCCGCAGGCCGTCGAGCTGCTGCCGCTGTACAGCCGGCTGTCCGCCGCAGAGCAGCACCGCGTCTTCGCCCCGCACACCGGTCGACGCATCGTGCTGTCCACCAACGTCGCCGAGACCTCCCTGACGGTGCCGGGTATCCGCTACGTCATCGACCCGGGCACCGCCCGGATCTCCCGGTACTCCAAGGCGACGAAGGTCCAGCGGCTGCCCATCGAGCCGATCTCGCAGGCCTCGGCCAACCAGCGTTCTGGGCGGTGC
>Ga0164243_10004766_pt1 | contig 21064 bp, 20 predicted proteins | sample OricompcompostOP_FD_108781 | JGI IMG/M metagenome (GOLD analysis project Ga0164243, IMG submission 108781) | Organic Plus compost microbial communities from Emeryville, California, USA - Original compost - Organic plus compost (OP) | ecosystem: Engineered > Solid waste > Mixed feedstock >...
GACGGCGTCGAGGTGTGCAGCACCGCTAGATCGTAATCGCGAACTTGGCTGAGCACGTCCTGAAGACTTGTGCGGTGAGGCGGCGCGTCGATCAGCTTGGAGTTCTCGACGAGCGCGGCGGGCTGCGCCAGCCAGGTCGGATACCAGAACGATTGGATCTCTCGGCGCGCCTGATAGCGCGAACCGGCTCCGCCATCGAAGCCGTCGAACGAAGGGGCCTGCAGGAAGAGTGTGCGCATCTTGGCGCCTTTCATATCGGCGTGACGGTCCCATCCGAGCCGACGCTATAGCGACGGCCTCTCCAGTTGACGGCTCCAGGCACGAAGCTTGCGACGAACACTGCGAAGCTCAACAAATCCCTCAGCGGACTTAGCCACCACGAGCTCTTGCCCCCACCCGCCAACCGCTCAACTTGTATCGGAACGCAAAGGCGGCAGGCAAGCGTCACCAGCAGGATCATCCACGCTATGGCGCTGAAGCCACTCAGAGGCAGCGCGGCCAGTGCAAAAGGCAAGGGATGCGTCACGATGGAGCCTACATAGCCTATGGGATCGACGAGGCGAATCGTTCTCGCCCAGCGAAGTTCGTGCGCCAAAAGCGCGCCGAATGTGTCTTCCGCGAATGTGTGCCCCACCGTGAACGGTGCGATTGCAACCTTGAGACCTAGACGCCGGACGGCATCACCCATCGCATAGTCATCGGCGAGAGTATTAGCGAAGGCTGCAAAGCCGCCGATTCGCTCAAGCGTGTCCCTTCTGAGCGCGATGGTCGATCCGAAGCACGGTTTCGCAAGTCCAAAAGCGACGCCGACGAGCACGCTGGGCAGAAAATGCTGGTCGACCGCTGCCGCCGCCATCCGAGACCAGAAGCCGGTGAGCGCTGAGCCGCGATAGAGACACGTCACCAGCCCAACTCGGGGTTGCTGTAGTTGGGCGACGATACCACGAACATAATTCGGGCCGACCCGAATGTCGCTGTCGCTGAGGATGATAACATCGTATTTTGCGCGCGGAAACACATTGAGAATATTGCCAATTTTTGGGTTTCCGTCGGTTGTTCGCGGAGCGACGACAAGCTCTACGTCGCAGGCGCGGCCCCGCCGGAGACCGCGCACGGCGGGAATGGCTTTGTCCGCTGGGTCTTGCACGCCGCAAAGCATCTGCAGGTCCGCAGGATAATCCTGGTCGCAGAAAGATGCGAGGCTCGCGCTAAGACCGGGTTCGGCACCATAAAGCGGCTTCAGAAGCGTAACATCTTCTGCCGCATTCGAAAGGGACTTGGGCTGTCGGGCAAATCGTGCGACCAGAAAGGACGCTAAGAGGGCGTAGATGCTTCCGATTGTGGCAACGAGGGTGCATACAAGCCACAGACAAGACGTCATTCGGACGTTACTTTCTGGTTTGAGTTGGGGGCAAGCCTGTCGGCAACGGCGCAGAGGCTAGCGCCTCGCGTGGAGTTGCGATAGATCTGGAATTGCTCGGCTGTGGGGCCGAGCAGGGGGAATATCGGGACGTGAGAGTGAGAGCCATCCTGAATTGGGTCGGCTGCATCTTGGCCGGTGCAGGCCTCTCAGCGTGCGCCAGCACTTCTCCTCCTGCGTTGACGCCGCAGCATCTTGCAGCGACGGAGGATGAATCGACCCCGAAGCCCGTCACCGATCCCAACGAAAAATTCAATCGTTCGGTCTTTGACAGCAATCAGCAATTCAATCACGACGTTCTCTATCCGGCGGCCGAGGCCTATAACCAGAACGTTCCAGAGGGCGTCCGCGATCGCATCGACGCATTCACCACAAATCTCTCCGAGCCGATGACGTTCGCGAACGATATCCTGCAGCTCCGCCTGCAGGCGGCGGCCACGACTTTCGGCCGCTTCGCGGTCAATTCGACGATTGGACTCGGCGGGTTGTTCGACGTCGCCGCCGAACAGGGCTTGGCGCACCAGTCCGGGGATTTCGGTCAGACGATGTATGTCTGGGGTTACCGTGACAGCGCTTATCTGGTGCTTCCGGTGCTTGGCCCGACAACCTATCGCGATGCGATCGGCAGCGGCGTCGAGTTCGCTGCGAGCTTACCGGCAGCCGCGCTCATTCCGACGAGATACGCGACGCTCGCGAGCCAAGTCGATCTTGCCGGAACGGTAACGAGCCCGCTTTCAAACCTCAGCAAAGCTGAGGACATGAAGACGCTCGAGGATAGCTCCATTGATTTCTATTCGATGCTTAAGAGCGTCAGCCAGCAGAAGCGTCAGGCAGAGCTACAGGAGGCGCTGAACACAAGTGCCCTGACCAGCACTCCGCCACCTCGTGATCCCGACGCGATTGAACCGCAGACGGAACTTGTCTCGTCGCCGATGATGCTCGAAAGGCGCCATATCACCGAGGTGCCAAAGATGACGCGCACGGCCGATCGCGGTTCGATCGTCGTCGTCGGGCCGCCCAAGTCGGTCGACTTGCAGCCGTCACCCGCAGAAGAGCAAATGTCTCCAGCAGAGGAGCAGCCCTCTCCCGCTGAAGAGCAAAAGTCCCCCGCCGAAGAGTAAGCGCGGGCAAGCCCCCACCGACAACAGTTTCCTCGTCGCTGCGCTACCGGCCCGGTTAGAAGGGTGCTGCGTGCTGCGGCTCGCTTCGGCAAAACAAATGGGCGCCAACCAGTGATGGGTTGACGCCCGCATCCTTCCAAATGTTCAGCGCTGCCTCAGCTGCCCGAGAGAAGTTTGTCGCCCTGCTTCTTCAGCGAGGCAATAAGCGCGTCGGGACCGCCTGATTTTAGAATTGTGGAGAACTCCGCCCGGCGGCTCGCCAGTTCGCTGATCGTGCCATCGAGATAAACGTCGACAATTTTCCAGTCGGGCCCTGTTTTCCGCATTAGATAATTGATTGCGACCGGCTTCCCGTTGCTTTGAATGATTTGGGTTTTGACCATTTTGTCGGCCGTTCCGCGGTTGGAAATGTCGACGATTTGGAAGCTCTCACCCGAGAACCCGTCGAAGCGCTTCGCATAGGTCGCAATCATCATGCGACGGAAGCCGTTGATCACCGCGGCTTGCTGATCAGGCTGCAGCGACGCCCAGCTTTGTCCAACGGCCAGCCGCGCCATGAGAGGCGTATCATAAGTCTTCGAAAGAACCGGACTGAGCGCGTCATAGCGGCCCTGAACGCCCAATGATTGGGCCTGCTTCATCGTGCTGAGGAGCGTTGCATTGAGGCTGTTGATCGTGGGAGCCGGCCCTTCGGCGGCCTGCGCCAGCGCAAGCGGTCCCGCCGCTGTTGAAACCATAAAAAAGGCCGCGATCACCGCGCCAAACGCCTGCAATTTCCTGCTTAGGATCATTGCCCCTCCTTGATTGTTCGAATAAATCCGTCCCCGCCGCTATCAGCGTCTCGGCCAAACCGGTCCTAGGCAGGCACAATGGCGGTATTTAGCCGAGCCTGTCTCGCATTTGTGAGGCTTGGCTGCAACACATCCCCGCAGAGTCCATTCTAGATCGCATGTTCCATTTTTTGCGCCGTGTCATAGGTTCATAATTTGGTGGCGGGAGCGCCGCGAGCGGCAGTTGGGGGATTTTGGTCAATGGATGCACGAGTGACGCGACCATCCAAGACGCCGCTTTTGGATCACGTCGATACGCCAGAGGATTTGCGGCAGTTGGCGGAAAGCGAGCTTCCGCAAGTCGCCGCTGAGCTGCGCACGGAGCTGATCGACGCCGTATCGCAAACGGGCGGCCATCTCGGCGCAGGCCTGGGTGTCGTCGAATTGACGGTGGCCCTGCACTATCTTTTCGATACGCCACGCGATCGGCTCATCTGGGATGTCAGCCACCAATCCTATCCGCACAAGATTTTGACCGGTCGCCGCAATCGGATCCGCACGCTGCGTCAGCCCGGGGGCCTTTCGGGTTTCACGAAGCGCACTGAAAGCGAATACGATCCCTTCGGCGCCGCCCATTCGTCGACCTCAATCTCGGCTGGTCTCGGCATGGCTGTCGCGCGCGACATGTCGGGCGGCTCGAACAACGTCGTTTGCGTTATCGGTGACGGCGCAATGAGCGCGGGCATGGCCTACGAGGCGATGAACAACGCAGGCGCGCGCAGCGAGCGGTTAATCGTCATTTTGAACGACAACGACATGTCGATCGCGCCGCCGACCGGCGCGCTGTCGTCCTATCTCGCACGCCTCACATCGAGCGACTCCTATCTCTATGTCCGGGACCTCGCAAAACAGTTTGCGAAACGGCTGCCGAAAAGCTGGGAACAGCGCGCTGCGCGCGTCGAGGAATATACGCGCCATCTCTGGCAGGGCGGCGCCTGGTTCGAGGAACTCGGCTTCTATTATATCGGCCCAATCGACGGACACGATTTGAGTCAGCTCGTTCCAGTCTTGAGGAATGTCCGCGACGCAGAACAGGGGCCCATTCTCGTTCACGTCGTCACGCAAAAAGGCAAAGGCTACGCACCGGCGGAAGCATCGCCCGACAAATATCATGGCGTTGCGAAATTCAACGTCGTGACGGGCGTGCAAGCCAAGGCGGTTGCGTCGGCGCCGTCGTATACGCGCGTCTTTGCCGACAGCCTGATCGCCGAAGCGCGCAAGGACGAGAAGATCATCGCGATCACCGCCGCGATGCCCGATGGCACAGGTCTCGACGTTTTCGGCCGAGAATTTCCGGATCGGACATTCGATGTCGGCATTGCTGAGCAGCATGCCGTGACGTTCGCGGCGGGTCTTGCAACGGAAGGCATGAAGCCGTTCTGCGCGCTTTATTCGACGTTCCTGCAGCGCGGCTACGATCAGGTCGTACACGACGTCGCGCTACAGAGCCTGCCGGTGCGCTTCGCGATCGATCGCGCTGGCTTTGTCGGCGCCGACGGAGCGACGCATGCGGGATCGTTCGATCTTGCTTATCTCGGATGCCTGCCGAACATGGTCATTATGGCTGCAGCCGATGAGGCTGAGTTGAAGCACATGGTAGCGACTGCCGCCGCGATCGATGATCGGCCGAGCGCATTCCGCTATCCGCGCGGGGAAGGAACCGGCGTCGCTCTGCCCGAAGTCGGCGTCCCGCTCGAAATCGGCAAAGGCCGCATCCTACGCGAAGGCTCGACAATCGCGCTTCTGTCGCTTGGAACGCGTCTGCAGGAAACGTTGAAGGCGGCCGATCAGCTGGCTGCACTCGGCCTGTCGGCGACCGTTGCAGACGCCCGCTTCATGAAGCCGCTCGATACGGATCTCATCCGCCAACTCGCCGAAAACCACGATGTCCTGGTTACGGTCGAGGAAGGCTCGATCGGCGGGTTCGGCAGCCACGTGCTGCATTATCTCGCTGAGAATGGGCTGCTTGAGCGTGGGCTCAAGGTCCGCACAAAAGTCATGCCCGACGTCTTCGTCGATCAGGATAAGCCGGAGGCGATGTATCAGCGCGCCGGTCTGTCCGCCCAGGGCATCGTAGAGACCGTCTGCGATGCGCTTCAAATGGACAAAGCCCCCGCGGCGCGCGGCCGCGCTTGCTGATTGCTCTGCGACCGCTGGTGACCGGCCGCTTCTTTCGCGCATCGTGCACGGACGAAAGACGATCCGTTATTTCCGCGATCGCTTGCTCTTCTTGTCGTCGTCTCCCGCAATCACTTTGCGGCACTCGGGACTGAGACGATTGATGTTCTTGTTGAGGCAGGCGACGATCTTGTCCTCATTTGGGATCTGCCAGAAGCAGAGGCTCAGGACGTCCGGCGTGCAGGCGGCCTGCTCTTCGGCTGTCCCGCTGTGAGCGAACGAGGGATGCGTTCCGGAAACGATGATGGTGGCAGCCACGGCGCACAGCGTCAGTTGCTTCCAAATTTTGAATTTCCGTCTCACGGTCCGCACCCTCATATGCATGTCCTTTGAGAAACCGCCGTCCTAGCGCTTTTCGCGCGCCTTCGCTTTGGGAGACTCGCCTTTCATTACGGCCCGGCATCGCGGGCTGAGCTTCGCCATGTGCCGGTTAAGGCATGCGACGATGCGATCTTCGTTTGGAATTTGCGCCGAGCACAATCGAAAAACATCCGGCGTACAGGCCTGCTGCTCATCCGCTGTGCCGCTATGAGCGAAGCACGCGCCTGCGGTTCCAAGCAGGAATGCTGAGACGAGTGCCCCGATATAGATCATCCGCACATTCGAATTCGTTCCAGGTGTCACGGTCACTCGCTCGATTTTGGTGAAATAGAGAATCCCCTCGGCGGTATGAGGATACCCGGTGTCGAGAGCAAGGCACAGCCCGCAACGTTCGTTGAAGGTCCTTCGGCTAAGGATTTGCGGGTTCGCATTTATGTTAACGCGCGCCTGGCGAGTGAACTTTATTCAGGCGGAACCGATCCTCTCTGGCAGGTCGACGATCCCGGTATCGATCCCGCAAGCGGGGCCCATGCGGATAGGGGGCTCTGGCGCTCGATCTAAAGGCTTTCCTGGACACCGCCCATCAAGGCAGCACTTGCGCGAAACGCGATGCTTACCGTGAGCGGCACTAGGGCGTGGTCGAGGGTGAGGACGAATTTGCCGCCGGTGCCGAACTCGCTGCAGGTGCATCGTTCGGTGCGGGCGCTGCCGCCGCGGGCGCTTCGGCCGTCGCGGCAGGGGCCGCAGCCGATGGAGCCGCGCTTTCTTCAGTCGGTGACGAACGAACCTCGCACAGCGTCGGCGAATCGAGCGACGACTTGTTCATGAAGGCCCAGTTCGCGAAGGCGATGTAGCAGACGGCCACAGTCTCGTCCTTCTGAAGCGTCACGATGACGTTGTCCGTCCGGACCTTCTCGGTAACGCGCTTCGCGACTTCGAGAGGGATGAGCGTCACCGATTTAACGTCGAACCCTTTGCCGACAAGAGCGGTAAAGGATGATTGCAGCCGATCGTCAGCCGAGGCCGGGGCCGAAATCAAAGCCGCCGCGGCAGCAAACACGAGTCCAAGGCTAAAGCTGCGCATCCGATCCTCTCTGAATTTGTCGAGGTCTCTGGTTAATCAACGAAAACGTCACTACTACGGCGCGCCTTCGCCCTCAATATCACAACGGACAATGTGGCCTTACTTCTGGGGACAAGGCGGTTTCGTGCGCCATCGAAATTGATTCGCCTAGATTTTGTTAGGATAGAAGATCGCCACGGGCGCAGCATAGTCTGGCGGCGCCAAACCGCTCGGAATATCTTCACCCGACTTGAGAAATTCGGGAAGGAAGTGTGTGCGCGCGCCGCTCGGCGAAGACTGGCCCGGGCTCGGGATGGGCGCGAACACCTCGATCCGTCCCGACGCGCTTTCCACGACGCGATGGGGGCTCACGGCGATCAGCTGATGAAGCATCGCCGGCATGACGTCCGACCAGTGACGGCGATCGTACGTGGAGAGTGACGCAATCAGCGCCTGATCGTGCGTGCGGATGCAGAAGCGTGTGTAACGGCGGCCTATTCCAATATCGAACAGTAGGTGGCCGCGCCGAGCGTCATCAATCGCACCGGTATCGGGGCCGAGCGATTCAAGGGAAGCACTGGACGGCATCGCCGCGCGCGCCCTCGGCAGTCCGAGAACGATAGGTCCGCCCTCGGCGAATGCAAAAGCCCGAACTTTCTCGTTAATTGCGAGGCGAAAGGCAGCGTCCGGGCGTTTTGCCGTCACCACGCCCCCTTCGACGCACACGTCAATCGGCGCATTGCCCGTGGTTGGAAACTCGGCGACGGCGCCAGGCGCGCCGATCACCCACGTGCCCCGTCGCGTGACGACGCAGTCGCGAACCCAATCGACAAGCTCATCTCGAATCCATGGCAGTAGTCGGACGCGGACGGAAAGAGCCGCTAGGCGTTGGGGAAGAGCAGCCCAGACCGCATCGCGCTGGCTTTCGCTCATCGCGATCCAATCGCCGACTTCTGCGCCCGTACGGCCGCATCCGAGGCAAAAGCCGGTTGCGTCATCGAGCTTACAGATACCGATGCAGGGTGAGTGACGCGCCACGTCCAGATACGCTCTCCACCGTCCGCCGCAACCAGACCGCCGATAGCGGTCTGGCAGCATGTTCGGCGTTAATGCGCTTCCCTCGCTTGCCTTCTCTCAAGAGAGACACCGAAGATCAGCGCGATGATCGTCCACAGGATGCCCTGGATGCCCGCCGAAACGATGCGGAAATTCCAAAGCAGATCGGCCGGGAAACCTTCCGGTACCTCGTTGATCGGGGGCAGCATATAACCCGCGATCGACGTGAGGACGACATAGACGGCAGCACCAATCAGAACCGCGTTCCAGGTGCCGTGACTGGCAACGAACTGCCGCCCCGCGCTGATGGCAATTGCCAAAGCAGCAAGCGAGAAGACGATCATCCCAAAGTAAAGCTGCGTTCGTAGCCCGATCGTCTCCGGCGACCCGACAGAGGGTGGATTGGCCGGGTATTTGAGACCCGGCACGAGATAGACTGCGACAAATCCTATGGCAGCAATGATGATCGCCGCCGTCCGTGGTGATTGATGGATGATACGGCCATTGAAGAACGCGAAGGCGAGCGCAAAAAGCCCGCCCATTGCAGTTCCGACGACCGCGACGCCGGTGAACAGGCCGATGCTCGCCTGCACCGCACGACTGACGATTTCCGGTTCTTCCGGTTCGCCCCTGGCTTTCGCCAGCTGTTCTTCGAATCCGATGGCCCGATCGACCTGGGGCTCGCCGAAAACTTTTGCGAATCCAAACGCGATGAAGCCGGCGAGGAGCCCGGCGAGCATCCCCCGTAGGAGCAAAGATCCCATATCTGAAAATCTCCGCTGCTTAATGGCAGGGGAAGCCGAGAAGGTGGCGGCCGTCATGTACGAACTCGTGCACGTACATGCCATTGAATATCGCCATTGCGCCTTCCTCGACGCCGACGAAATACATCGCGAGTAGGAACAGCAACCCGGCGAAGATCGCCCAGGGCAGAATATCGCGAAGAGGAATTGGTGTGCCGAGACCTTGGGCAATCGAAGAATAAGTCATGAGATAAGCCTCCTTGGGATTACGCGTCCCGTTTCAAGCTGCGCTCTGATCACGAGGAGGGTCTGACTTTCGGTGGACGCTTCAAGCGCCCCACGATTACAGTGGCGCGACCGTTCCGGAATTTCACCGGCTTCCTTCCCATGACGATGCACGGATCACCATAGGGCGGACCGGGCATTTGTCAATGTGAGCGAAAAGCCCAAGATGCCGCCACGCCTGATATTTATAGCGAACGCCTCGACGCCCGCCATACGGGCTGCCGCCTTTTCTTTGGACGAGGGCCTTGACGATTACGGGCGAAGAGATGCCGCAGCGATAGCGAGCGAGTTCCGCAACGTCCCGACCGTCCTCGCAAGTCCGGCCCGCAGGGCGCGCGAAACAGCAGCAGCCCTCGGCCTCGAGCCGATAATCACTGAAGATCTGCGCGATCTCGATGTCGGTCGTTGGGCCGGGCGGACTGTAAACGAGATCGCGGCCACCGAACCGGATGCTCTCGAGAGATGGCTTTCAGACCCTGAAGTCGCACCTCATGGAGGAGAAACCGTCGAGGGACTTTTCGCGCGTCTCTCGATTTGGCTGCGGGCAATTTCCAGAAGAGAGGAACGCATTATCGCAATCACGCATCCCGCAGTCATTCGCGCAGCCATTTTGTCCGCTATTCACGCAAGTCCAACCTCCTTTTGGAATATCGATGTTGCGCCGCTTTCGATTGTCGAACTCAGTTCAAATGGCCGGCGCTGGGCTCTCCGAACGATAAGAAGCTGAGAAACACCCGGGACGATCGTGCGATTCTGAAAGAAATACAGCGATCTGGCACGTTAGCGTTTAGGTTACCGGGAATGTCCCGGAATGCACTCGGGAATAACAGATCAGACACTCTGCATTTGCATAACCGATTGCGGGAAAAAATCGGGGAGTCCACTGTTAGAGTGCGTTCGGATTGCCCCCCGCATTCCATTCCTGCTCCGGCGTCGGCGGCCGGGTCGAGTTCCAAGTCAGCGAGGACAACATGGTCGGCAAAAGAAGCAGTCACGCATTTGCGGCGGCTCTGACAGGGTTGCTTGTCTTTTCGGCATGTCATTCTGTGAAGGCACAAGAAGTCGAGCACACCTCAAAAGAAGCGGCGAAGGGCGCACCCGCACCATCGGTCACGCAGGAGGAGCTGACGAACGCTGCGAAAGACTCCAAACAGTTCCTGCACACTAATGGCAATTACGACCAGACACGCTACTATCCCGGCAAACAGGTCAATACGGGAAACGTTTCGAAGCTTCGTCCGGCGTGGATCTTCCAGATGGACGTGAAGGAATCTCTCGAAACCACGCCAATCATCGTCGGTGACGTGATGTACGTCACGACATCGTTCGACCATGTCTATGCTCTGAACGCGAAGACCGGCGAACAATATTGGCACTATAAACACAAGATGGGACCGATCACGACTTATTGCTGCGGCCCGAACAATCGCGGCGTGGCGGTCTACGGAGACAAAGTCTATCTCGCAACGCTCGATGCCAAGCTCGTAGCGCTTGACGCCAAGACGGGAAGCCTCGTCTGGCAGACGGACATCGCCGATCCGTTGGACGGCTACAGCGAAACGATGGCGCCGACGGCGGTCAATGGGAAGATCATTATCGGCACGAATGGCGGCGAATATGGCATTCGCGGCTTTGTCCGCGCCTATGACGCAAACACCGGAAAACTCGTCTGGAACTTCGACACGGTTCCCGAAAATTCTGTTGGCGTTTGGGCGACGAAGGACGCCACTGGCAAGGATTTACATCGCGATATCGAAGCCGAAAAAGCTCAATTCGCAAAAACAGGCGATCCATACAAAACGCTCGGCGGCGGCGTGTGGCAAAATCCGGCAGTCGATCTGAAATTGAATCGAATCTTTTTCGTCGTCGGCAACCCATCACCGGATCTCGATGGCAGCCTGCGGCCCGGCGACAATCTCTATACAGATTCACTGGTTTCGGTGGACCTCGATACGGGTAAGTACGTCTGTCACTTCCAATACATCCCCCACGATGTTTGGGACCTGGATGCCGTCAGCCCGCCTATCCTCGTCGACGTGAAGGACAAGGACGGCAAAACGATCCCCGGTGTCATTCACGGCGGCAAGACCGGAAACGTCTACGTCAACAATCGCAAGGACTGCAGTCTGATCCGTTTTTCAGACCCCATGGTTGACCAGACGGGCATGTGGACTCTGCCGACCCCTGAAGGATCAAAAATGTTCCCCGGCGCGAACGGCGGTGTCGAATGGTCCCCGATGGCCGTCAATCCGAAACTCGCGCTCACTTACGCGGTCAACCTTCACCAGCCGATGACGTATCAGGTACAATCGAGCCCTTATCCGGATGGCAAGTTGTGGCTCGGCGGCGCGTTCAAGGTCATCCCGACCGAAGTGTCCTTCGGCAATGTCACTGCGGTGAACTACAACACCGGCAAGATCAAATGGCAGGTTAAAACGCCGGAGCCGATGATGGGCGGAGCGCTGGCGACGGCCGGAGACCTTGTCTTCACGGGCGAAGCCAACGGCTGGTTCCGCGCCTACAATGCTGAAAGTGGGAAGATCCTATGGTCGTTTCAGTGCGGCGCTGGCGTTAACGCGCCACCTGCAGCTTACGCCCTCGATGGCAAGGAATACATCGTTGTCGGCGCAGGCGGCAACACGCAAATCGACTTCAAGCGCGGGAACAATATCATCGCTTTTACGCTCAACTGATCACGTCAAACGATGAAGGGGGCGCTCCGGCGCTCCTTTCTTGTCCTCTCAAGAAGATCGAAGACCAGGAGCTCAGCATGCGGTACGGAAAAATCTTTATGGGATTGTTCATAGCCGCAGCTTTGCCTGGAGCGAACTCGGCGGTCGCAGCCGGCGTTGATGACAAAGCCCAGATCTGCGCAGGATGCCATGGCGAGAACGGAATTCCGCAGGACAAGACAACGCCGATCATCTGGGGCCAGAACGAAGGTTATCTTCTCGTCGAGCTTCGTGACTTCAAAAGTGGCGCGCGTAAGAACGATATCATGTCTGGAATCGTGGCTGATCTGAGTAAGAAAGATATGCTTGACCTCGCAGCACACTTCGCGGGTTTAAAGTGGCCGGATCTCCAGCAACCGTCGCCTCCGAGACCGATCATGAAACAAGCTCTGACCGTAATCGGCTCAATCGGATGCACTTCGTGCCATCTCGACCAATATCAAGGCAACAGCACGACGCCGCGCCTCGCTGGCCAGCAGAGCGAATATCTCCAAAAGACGATGACAGATTTTCGTGATCGCTCGCGTGCGAATAACCCCGGCATGTCGGACCTGATGAATGCCGCGCAGCCGGCAGATCTAGGGCCTATTGCGCAATATCTAGCGAGCCTGACAGTCGTGGGCGGAAACCAATAGGGCGTAGTTCCCTTCTTCAACCGACGCTGAGCTTCTTCCGGAGATCATCGTTGACTGCCAGATCGGCAGCCGTCTTTCCGGATTTGTCGCGCATGCTGCGGTCGGCGCCGTGCGCGAGCAGCACCTCGACCGCCTTTTCATGCCCGAGCGATGCCGCAATCATCAACGCGGTGCGTCCGCGATTATCCTGATCGTTAAGGCGGGCGCCGCGGGCAATCAAAAGCGTAATGACATCCCCAATGTCGTTGGAACCTGCGCCGTCATCATGTCCTGCCGCCCACATCAGCGCCGTCAGATCGTTGCCGTACCGTGCATTGACGTCAACCGATTGATCGAGAAGAGCACCGGCGACGCTCGTGAAGCCGCGCGCGACAGCATAGCAAAGAGGTCCCTTGCCCGTCGCGTCGGTCCGCTTTGGGTCGGCACCCTTAGCGAGCAGCAGCCGCACCAGCATTTCGTTGCCCATGTACGCGGCCGCTTCGATAGGTGTCAGACTGCTGCGTCCCGGCAGGTTCACGTCGGCGCCGTGCGCGATGAGCGCGCTGGCAGCAGGTTGATTGTCCTGCTCGACAGCCACGAAAAGCGCCGTCGAGCCGTCGAGATCGCGCGCGTTGATCGCGGCCCCTCGCGCCAGGAAAAGCTCGAGAATGTCTGTCTTGCCCGCTTTTGCCGCGTGTGTGAGCGGCATCCGGCCCATGCGATCGCGCGAACCGAGCGAAGCGCCATCGTCGAGGAGATGGCGAGCGAGAGCGAGGCAACCTTTATCGGCGGCCGCCGAAAGTGCAGAGTTGATCTCCAACGGGCCCGCGTTCGCTTTGATCTGATCGTAGTGCTGCTGCTGTTCCTGACAGACGCGCTCCCTCGCCTCGACGCTATTTGCCGCGATCGCGCAGATCGCCAAGCCGAGAACGGAAGTAGCCAAAGAGCGAGCAAGATCGAACAAGTGATTGGCCTCCATCGCCGTGGCGGCATGCTATCTCGGCGATAGATCGGTTTCCACACATGAAGGGATCACCGTAAACCAATTTTCAGAATGGTCGCGTCGGATGCAGCGATGCAAAAAAGAAAACCGTTCCGATCACGAAAACCGCTGCGGAGCTAACCAAGCTGGCGCTTCGAGCGACGATGTTTCCCCACCGGCCTTCTGCGCCGGCCATTGCGACTGCGAGGCGCCGCGATCCGACGGATAAGGCCGCAAGGCCCGAAACGGTTAATGCGGTCCCAAACGCCATCGCGAACGTAGCGAGAATGCCCGCCCACACGAGGCCCTGCGTTGCGGCAAAGATGATGACGAGCAAAGCGCCTGTGCAGGGCCTTACGCCGATCGAGAAGGAGATTGCAAGGGCCCGTGCCCAGGAGAGTTCCCCCCTGAGTTCTTCGGGTCCCGGTAAGTGCGCATGCCCACAGTGCTCATCGTGCACGTGGTCTGCGCCATGATCATGGGAATGCTCATGTCCGCAATGGCAGGCACTTTCGCTTCCACCGGCAGCGGCATGGCCTCGTGGATGATGGTGATGTTCATGATCGTGTTCGCGAACATGAAAGGCATGACTATGAAAATGACCGTCGCCATGCACGTTCTCAGCCGGGCGACCGGAATTCAAACGGTTCGGCCGCGTCAGCTTCCGCATGAGCGCCGGCCAGATCTGCCTGAACATCAGCCACGCGCCGATAACGGCTACGAATGCCCAGCTGAGCGTTTCAAGCCAAGCCTCGGCCCACTTTGTCTGCAGCCCCGTTGCGCGGGCGGCAAGGTACAATCCACCAACTAGCGTAATTGCCGATAGAGCCTGAATGAGCGACGACAAAAACGCCAAGAATATTCCGCGGCGCAAAGTCTCTTTGTCCGCAAGCATATAGGAAGAGATGACCGCCTTGCCGTGCCCAGGCCCAACGGCATGAAGAATGCCGTAGATGAAACTTGCGATGACAAGAGCACTCGTTGCGGTCGCAAAATTGCTCGCGGACTTCAAGTTGCGCACTGTCCCGATCATATTTTGAGTGAGGCGATGTTGCTCGAAAAGAAGAATGGACCACGCGCTATCGATGGCGCTCGTCATGAAGGAAGTTTCGCGGCTCGGCGCTTGCGTGGCGCCAGTCATTCCGAACGGCGCTTTCGCGGGCGAAGACACTTCAGCCGCGCCGACCGGACATCCAAGCAACATCACCAGTGCGACTACTCCTACAACGCACGCGGTAGCCCAATGAGAATATGGCGCACGCCGAATCGCGAGCAGCCTGTTGCGCTTTCGATGTATCATAAGTCCCCCGCTGCAGAGTGCCCGCCCGAATGTAACGTTGGGTGATTGAAACGTATGTTATATTATTGAATAGACACCGTATGATTATGACCGCAGAGAGGCAGTCGATATGCTTCTGGAGCAGGTCGCGGCGATGAACTTGGAATTGGACACTCACTCAATGAAATTATCGAGATTTCTTGCTCGTCTTTGCATCATCGCGCCGGTCATCGCGCTCGCCGGCATCTCCGACTCCGGCCCGACAGCGGAGGAATATATCGGCTACACGAACGGCGAGGCCCATCTGGTGCCCGTCGGCCAGCTCAGGCTGAAGGGCTATCGCATTCAATGCGGCGACCGGCCGACGGTCATCGACGAGAAGCTCGATGATTATGGAGCTGCATATCCCGGCTTCATTATTCTCAATACGCGGCTTCTCGATAAATTGCCGCGGCCGGTCGAGCTTTGGATCTATTCACACGAATGCGGGCATCAGTTCCGCGGCCCCGACGAGCAAACGGCAGATTGCTTCGGAGTTCAGCGCGGACGCCGTGAAGGATGGCTCACCGAGGATGGCCTGAACCAGGTCTGCGATTTCATCAGAGCAGCCAAAGGCGACAACATGCACTTTGCGGGTCCGCATCGCTGTGAAGCCATGCGCATCTGCTATACGGACCCCGACGTTCATTGATCGGCGGATGAATCAATTGCGGCGAGCCTCCGAAAGCTCGCCGCGTAAATAGGGCAGGAATTCGGACCTTCAGGGTCAAGTTCCTGCAAATGCTTTCGAGAGTTGATCGACGTTGTAGCGGAACATTTTCACATAGGTCGGCGCCGGGCCGTCGGCTTTCGACAGCGATTCGACGTAAAGCTCTCCCCCGGGCTGCGCGCCGGTCGCCTTTGCGATCTGCGAGACGAGACGCGAATCATTCGAATTCTCGAAGAAGTATGTCTTGACCTTCTCCGCCTTGATCTGATCGATCAGCTTTGCAACGTCGGCCGCCGATGCTTCGGTCTCCGTCGAGAGCCCGATCGGCGAAAGAAATTGCACGCCGTACTCCCGCCCGAAGTAGCCGAAGGCATCATGGCTCGTCAGAATTTTGCGCCGGTCTTTCGGCACGGTCTCAATGACCGACTTCGCATACGTGTTGAGGGCATCGAGTTCCTTGGAATATTTTGCCGCGTTTGCCTTGAAGTCGGCGGCATCTGCTGGATCGGCTGCCGCGAGCGCTTTCTCGATATTCGCGACCCAGACTTTGACGTTGACAGGGCTGTTCCACACGTGCGGATCGGTGACGGTCTTGCCGTCTTCTTCCATCGTGCGCGTCTTGATGCCCTTCGACACGACGTATGGCTTGCCGCTGTAGCCAGAAGCTGAGACGAGCTTTTCGAACCAGCTTTCAAGACCTTCGCCGCTGATGAAGGTGATGTCGGCCTGCTTCAATGATTTCGCATCGTCAGGAGAGGGCTCGAACTCGTGCGGATCGCCATTCGGTCCGACGAGGCTCTTGACGTTGACGTGATCGCCGCCGACCTGCTTCACGACGTCCGCAAGCACCGTGAAGCTCGCGACGGCATTAAGCGTTTTTGCCGATGCAGCGGCAGAAAAGCTGGCGCCGACCGCGGCCGACGTTAAAAGCCCCAAGATCAGACTTGGAATCCTCATGTTCGATCTCCTGTTTAAGCTTTGAAGTGAGGGCGTGGATAGAGGCGGCGCAGCAGACCCGAAGGGCTGAGCAGGAGGGAGGCGCCATAGATGCAGCTTGCGGTCAGAATGATCGTCGGACCGGACGCCAGCGCGAAATGGAAAGACGCCACCAAGCCGAGATAGCCGGATAAAGCTGCGGTGAGCGCGGCGGCGGCGAACATCGCAGGAAGCGATTGCGCCCAGAGACGCGCCACGGCAGCGGGGAGCATCATCAGGCCCACAGCCATTAGCGTGCCAAGCGCTTCGAAGCCCGCAACGAGATTGAGGACGACGAGCAGTAGAAACAGGAAATGATAAAGCGAGCCACGTCCGCCTACGGCGCGCAGGAAGCCGGGATCAAAGCATTCCGCGACCAGCGGGCGATAGACGACAGCCAGAACGACGATGGTGAGTGACGCGATCCCGCCGACGAGATAGAGCGCCCGCGCGTCGATAGCGAGAATCGTCCCGAACAGAACGTGCAGCAGATCGATGTTCGAGCCGCGCAGTGATACGATCAGAACGCCGAGGGCCAGAGACGTCAGATAAAAGCTCGCGAAGCTCGCATCTTCACGGAGAGCCGTGGTTCGGCTGATGACGCCGGACAAAATGGCGATGCTGAGGCCAGCAACCAGTCCGCCGAGCCCCATCGCGGGGAGCGACAGACCTCCCGCAATGAGAAAGCCGACGGCCGCGCCTGGAAGGATCGCATGGCTCATGGCATCGCCCATCAAGCTCATGCGGCGGAGCATCAACAATACGCCGACCGGCGCCGATCCAAGGGCAAGCGCGAGACAGGCAACCAGTGCGCGCCGCATGAAGCCGTAGTCGACAAACGGGGCGATGAAAACGGACTCGAGCGTCATGCCGCCGCCGTTTCTTCTTCGCAGACGTCCGCGCTTTCATCCCAGCTTTCCGCCATGGCCCGGGCGCGCAGAAGATTGCGCGAGGACATCGCGACCGTGGTCGGCCCCCATTCGATCGCTTCCCGCGCCAGTAAAAGGGTTTGGGGGAAATAGGCGCGGACCTGGTCGAAGTCATGCAAAACCGCGATGATCGTCCGTCCGTCCGTGTGCCATCGCCGCACGATGTCGAGAAGATCGCGTGTGGTGCGCGCATCGATCGCGGTAAAGGGTTCATCCAGAATGATGACTTTGGCGTCCTGAAGCAGAAGACGTGCAAAGAGCACGCGCTGAAACTGCCCGGCCGATAGCGAGCCGATGTTGCGAGCGCCGAACCCGTCCAGTCCGACAGCTTTCAGCGCGTCCTGCGCTCTTGCCACAGCATGCGGATCGACGCGGCGGAAGGCGCCGCTTCGATGCCACGCACCTAGCATCACCGTATCTGCGACCGACATCGGAAACTGGCGATCGATCTCTGCAGCCTGGGGCAGATATCCGAAATCGCGTGCCGACAATCCGCCGCGATCGATGGCACCACCGGCCAACGGCAGCTCGCCCATGATCGCTTTCAACAGGGTGGATTTGCCTGCGCCGTTGGGACCTGCGATGGCGGTCATGCTGCCTTTGGAAAAAGCGCCGGTCACATGATGCACGGCGGGGTGGCGCGCATATGCGACCGTGACATCTTCAAGCTTGATTGCGGGAAGCATCATGGTTCCGAAACCGCCCATGCAATGGCGATCCAGAGCGGCACCAGAACCAGCATTGCGCTCGCAAATCGCATATATGCAGGCCGGGCCATCATCGAATGAATAAATGGGTCGCGGTTTTTCATCGGCGAAAGATCGTTTGTTGAGTACAATCGTATAATATAACATTTTATGCGGAATGACTATGGCCAAAATGCGCGGGCGCCTCCGAATGACCGAGATGGGTTGCGATTTTCTGTGTGCGTGAGTGCGCAAACGTCTATGCGCACCGCCTCGCCGTTGGGCTGGTCTTCTGTTGCTTGATCCGATCGCTTCGGATGCAAGCTTTCGCTGCAAAATCAAAAGGCTAAGAGACAGTTCGCATCGTCTCAGCGCCATCCGGCAAATATTGCCAAAAATTGATTTTGATCAATTCAGGTTGCGACATATGGAAACTTGAATGAAGAAGTCAAGTTTCCTATGTCCGTCATCGTCACCCTTAGACATAAAGTGAGGGGAAGAGGCAGTGCTCGCCCCATTTCTTATTATGCTTCGAGAAGGCATCGAAGCGGCGCTCATTACAGGAATAGTCGCCACCTATCTTGCTCAGACGGGCCGGTCCGAATGGATGCCTGCCGTATGGGTAGGGGTTCTGCTCGCTGTGGCGCTATCCCTGTTCGCCGGTGCGGGCCTTCTCTTTCTTAGCGCCGACTTTCCGCAGAAGGCCCAGGAACTGTTTGAGGCCGTCGTCGGACTGATCGCTGTCGCGGTGCTCATCTCGATGGTCTTCTGGATGCGCAAGGCCGCGCGCTCGATCAAGTCAGAGCTTCAGCATTCCGTCGACACGGCCCTATCGGCCGGACACAACGGAGCGTGGGCACTGATCGGACTCGTCTTCTTCGCCGTCGCGCGCGAGGGCCTGGAGTCGATATTCTTCTTGCTTGCGATTTTCCAGCAAAGCGATGGCGTCGCTGCGCCCCTCGGCGCTGTCGCCGGCATCGCTGTAGCTGTGGTGGTCGGCTTGGTGATCTACGTCGGTGGGGTCAGGCTGCATCTGCGCCGCTTCTTTCAGTGGACCGGCATCTTCATCATCTTCGTCGCCGCCGGGATTCTCGCACGGGCCGTCGGCAATCTTCACGAAGCCGGTCTTTGGAACGGCCTGCAGGCACACGTTTATGACTTGAGCGCCGTGTTGCCGACATCGAGCCTGCTCGGAACCATTTTGTCGGGCGTCTTCAGCTACCAGGAAAATCCGACCGTCGGCGAGGTCATCGTCTATCTCAGCTTCCTCGCAGCCGTACTTTACTTTTACCTCCGCCCCGTTCGGCCGGATGGCGTTGGCATCGAATCCTATCGGGGAAGCACAAATGTCCGCGCCTGAGGCCGGGAACGCAAAGCCATCGGCCCCTTCTGCTCGCCTTATGTATCTCGCTGTTGCGGGAGCGGCAGGCCTCGTGCTCGTCGGCGGGGCGGCCTTCTATGTTGCGACCCTGAAGAGCCATCACGGCGACGACGCTGCCAATATAAAAGTCGCGGTCACGCCAAAGTCGTGCGAGCCGAACGAGATTTCGGTTCCGGCCGGCGAGCGGACGTTTGAAATCGCAAACAGGTCGGACCGTCCCGTGGAATGGGAAATTCTCGACGGCGTCATGGTTGTCGCCGAGCGGGAAAATATCGCGCCGAGCTTCAAGCAGACGTTGAAGGTGCGCCTCGCACCGGGAGACTACGAGGTGACCTGCGGCTTGCTTTCAAATCCGCGGGGAACGTTGCACGTGGTGCCATCGCAAGAAGCAAATGCCGCACCGACGCACGCAACGATGCGAAGCTTTCTTGGCCCGCTGTCCGAATATAAATTCTATCTTGGCCGGCAAAGCAGCGCAGCGGTGCGCACGGCAAAAGATCTGGCAGACGCCATACACGCGGGGGATCTCGCGAAGGCTCAGGCGCTCTATGGCGTGGCGAGGCAGCCTTACAAGCGCATCGAGCCGGTCGTTTATCGCTTTTCCGACCTCCAGAATTCAATCGATCCGGTTGCAGACTACTTCGAAAAGCGTGAAGCGGACCCGGCGTTCGTCGGCTATCATCGCATCGAACGCGGTCTGTTCGTCTCGAAGAGCCTGGATGGACTGGTGCCGGTCGCCGATCGGCTCGTCGCCGACCTCACAACACTCAATGAACGTCTGAAGGCGATGAAGATGACGCCCGGCATTCTGATTGATAGTGCCGGGAACTTCGCCACGCAGCTTTCGCGCGACCGTTTACCTGCAGATGAAAGCCGCAGCGCTCCGGGCAACTTGTCTGACATCGAGGCCAATCTCGATGGCCTAAGCAAAATTGTCGGCTTGCTCCGCCCCGTTGTAAAGCCCGTCGATCCCGAGCTCGCGCAACGGATCGATACAACCTTCAGCGCGACGGAAAACGTGGTCGCCGAGCACAAGACCGACGCCGCCTCGGCCGACGCGCCAGACCCTCCAGGCCACCGCAAGAAGCTTGTCGCCGCCTTCACCAATCTTGCGGATGCGCTCAATCAGTTGCCGTCCGCCATAGGGATTGATTCCAATGGCACATGATCCGAAAGCCACCACCGGAAAGCAAAGCGCCCTCACGGCAGACCGCAGGAAGCTGCTGTTGGGCCTCGGCGTTGCGGCAGGTGGTGCGTTGGCATCGACCCTCGTGCCGGAGAAAAGTCTCGGTGCCGAAGACGAAACCATCGAAAGGCAAGTGACCGACGCGCCCTCGAGCAATCGCGCCGACGTCGAGCAAAGAGTGCCGTTCTACGGCATTCATCAAGCGGGCATTGTCACGCCGCGGCCCGCGAACGGCATGGTCGTGGCGTTCGACGTGATCGCCGATACTCCAGCCGATTTCGACAAAATGCTACGAAAGCTGACGGAGCGCATCGTCTTCCTGACGCAAGGTGGCCAGCCGCCGAGTCTCGATCCGAAACTCCCGCCCTCCGATTCCGGGATTCTCGGGCCCGAAGTCTTTTCGGACAATCTTACGATCACCGTAGGTCTCGGCGATTCGATGTTCGAAGACCGCCCGTGGCTGAAGCATTTGAAGCCGCGGTGCCTCCAAAAGATGACGCAATTCACGAATGACGCGCTCGTCGCTGAACTGTGCCACGGCGATCTGTCATTGCAGTTTTGTGCCAATTCTGCC
>Ga0164243_10004767_pt1 | contig 21062 bp, 10 predicted proteins | sample OricompcompostOP_FD_108781 | JGI IMG/M metagenome (GOLD analysis project Ga0164243, IMG submission 108781) | Organic Plus compost microbial communities from Emeryville, California, USA - Original compost - Organic plus compost (OP) | ecosystem: Engineered > Solid waste > Mixed feedstock >...
GGGCCGGACATCGGACCGGACACAGGGCCGGACATCGGACCGGACACAGGGCCGGAGGCGGGACCGGAGGCGGACCCGGGCATGGGCCCGGACGCCGAGGCGGAACCGGCCATCGGCCCGGCCTGCGCCGGGGGAACGGTCGTGCCGCCGATCACCTTGCCCGGCTCGTACGGATGCGACCCGTTCACGGCCGGCCCGCCGTCGGCGCGTCCCGGGCCGTCGCCGAAGGCGCCCTTCGGCGGCTCGGACGGCGAGCCGTACCCGCCGGGAACCCAGGCGAAGGCACCGGTGTCCGCCGGGGAGGGCCCGGAGGACGGGCCGGACCACGGCGCCGGGCCGACGCCGGGCGACGTGCCGGCGGGCGACGGCGGCTCGGAGGAGAGCGCGACGTCCGCGGCGGGGCGCGCCTGCGGCACGGTGCTCAGCGCCCGCATCGGCCGGTTCACCCGCAGGTCCCGGCCCTGGTCGGCGCGCTGCGCCCCGGCCGGGGCCCCGATGTCGGGCATGTCCGGCGTGACCAGCAGCGTGGTGGGCAGCATCACGATCGCCGTGGTGCCGTCGTACGGCGACGGCCGCAGCACGATCTTGATGTTGTGCCGGGCGGCGAGCCGGGCCACCACGAACAGGCCCAGCCGGTCGCTGTCCGCGAGGTCGAACTCGGGCGGGTCGGCGAGCCGGGCGTTGAACTCCTCCAGCATCTGCGGGTTGAGGCCGAGGCCGCGGTCCTCGATCTCCAGCGCGAAGCCGTTGGCGGCCTTGGTGCTGCGTACGTGCACGGTGGTGTCCGGCGGGGAGAACACGGTCGCGTTCTCCACCAGCTCGGAGATGAGGTGGATCACGTCGGTGACGGCCGCGCCGACCAGCATCGGGGCCTGCGGCATCGGCGCCACGGTGACCCGGGTGTACTCCTCGACCTCCAGCACGGCGCTGCGGACCAGGTCGTAGATCGGCACCGGGTCGCGCCACCGCCGGGCGGGCGCCGCCTCGGAGAGGATGATCAGGTTCTCCGCGTGGCGCCGCATGCGGGTGGTGAGGTGGTCGAGCTTGAACAGGTCCTCGAGGATGTCCGGCTCCTCGACCCGGCGCTCCATCGCGTCCAGCAGCGACAGCTGGCGCTGCAGCAGCACCTGGTTGCGCCACGCGAGGTTGAGGAAGACCTGGGCGATGCCCTTGCGCAGGGTGGCCTGGGCGACCGCGGCCTCCATCGCGGTGCGCTGCACCGCGCTGAACGACTTGGTGACCTCGTCGAATTCGAGGGTCTCCGCGGGCGGCAGCTCGGGCGCCTCGTCCTCGACGTTGACGTCCTCGCCTTTGCGCAGCCGTTCGACGACGCGCGGCAGGCGTTCCCGGGCCAGCTGCGCCGCCGCGGCCTGCAGCTGCCGGAACTCGTTGATGATCGAGTTGCCGAAGCGGTAGGACAGGAAGATCGACAGTGCCACCGCGCCCGCGCCGAGCAGCAGGATCAGGCTCGCCCACACCGCCGAGCGGGCGCGCAGCACCTCCTGCTCGCCGGTCGCGCGCTCCAGCTCCGCCCGGGCCTCCCGCACGATCGCCGCGCTCAGCGCCTCGACGTCGGTCTTCCACTGGTCCAGGTCCGCGGGCGGCCTGCCGCCGGTGCCCCAGGCGGACAGCCGGTCCTCCGCCTGCACGATCCGCTTGTACGGCTCGCTCTTGACCAGGCTCTCCACCTTCGGACGCAGCCCGGAGCCGGAGTCGCGCAGCGCGGTGTCGAAGCCGATGCGGCGCGCGGTGAACGCGGCGACGAACGCGGCCCGGTCGGCCGCGGTCATCCTGCCGAGCTCGACGCCCGCGGCGAGCAGGGCGTACTCCCGCTCCAGGTACTCGGCCGCGTCGCCGTAGGCGGTGGCGCCGCGGATCTCCGCCACGCCCACCAGCTCGCTGCGCGGGTCGCGGTTGCCGAGCCGCCGGGTGGCCTCGTCGATCAGCTCGTTGTACGCGCCGACGAGCCTGGCCGGGGAGCCGAGCCGGCCGCCGTCGGCGGACTCGCGGATCCCGGGCAGCTTCTCGAGCACCTCCGCGAGCTCGCGCATGCGCGCGGCCGCCGCGATCGCGTCCTCGGTCACGTTCTCCTGCGCGACCGCCTGCCGCAACCGCTCGACCTTCTGGTCGGTCGCCTTACGCTGCGTGGTCAGCGCCTCCGACGTACCGCCGATGGACTCGGCCGCCAGCTTGCGCTCCTTCTGCAGCTCCTCGATCACCTGCAGCACGGGCGCGCCGGTCTCCAGCCACCGGTCCTCGAACGTGTTGGCCCCGACGAGTTCGTCGGCGTTCGAGAAGGCGATGAACCCCCACAGGACGACCATCGAGACCAGCGGAACCAGCAAGATCCGGAGAAGCTTGGTACGGATTGGCGGGGGGGAGTGCATCTATCGAGTCCTAATTCGTCTGAGTGAGGACATAGTCAGTCGCGGCCGACATTGACCCCCAATGGTGACGTCGCGACTGTTAGACCTACGTTTGCTCCACTATGCCCACGCGTCACCCCTACTGCAAGTGTTGACCGGTATCACATTGGCCAGTTCGCCCAGTGCATCCACTCGGTCCCCAACAGTGCCCCCGCACCCCTTGCCACCATTGACAACGCCGCCGGGCCCACCGGCCCGCCCGCTCGACGCCGTGGATCACAATCAGAGATCATTCCGCCGTTCACAATCGACACGCCGCCCTCTGGCGACGCACAATTGAAGATCCCCCGGACCCCTTCGCGAAGCCTTCGCGATAACATCAACAAATTCGTTAAAGAAATCATACTCAAGCTGTCGGATCGGTGAAACTTTTTTCGCCCATACCGTCGAATTGGGCCCGCAATCTCGCCCATATTTCCGGATGAACTACCGGCCAAATGCCTTTCCATTCGGCCGCCGCGGCCTCGCCTCCAACCCTCGCCGAATCGTCTGCTCGGGCGGCCTCACGCGCGTGCCCGGACGCCGCCCGCCGCGTCGCCGGGGTCGTCGTACCAGGTCGACAGAGGTCTCCCGCCCCCCCCTCCCGGCGCCGCCCCACCCGGCCGGGCGGCCGGCGCCCCGAGCGCCCACCGGCCGCGCCCCGGCGGCCCCGGACGCGCTCCCGTGAAACAGCCACTTGGCGGCACCGGCGGCGAAGAAAGGCGGCGGAAAAGATGAGGAAGGCTCACCGAGGCCATTCCGGCAAGGCCGCCATGCACACCGACATGAGAAACCTCACAAATATTGGAAGGGACTTGCAACCCTCGCCGAGCCCCGTTCGAAGCCCGCCGGGCCGTGCCCGCGCCGCCGCCGCCCGGCGACGGCGGCGGCGCGGTGGAGGAGGCGAAGCGAGACGACCGGAGCCTCAGGCCGCCTCCCGGACAGGCTCGGGCGTCTCGGCTCACCGCGCGACGACGGTGACGGTGGAGCGGGGCGAGGCGGGAGGGCCGGATCCTCCGGCCGACTGCCGGACAGGCGTGGGCATCTCGACCCGCCCGGCGGCAGCACAGCGGAGGAAGACAAAGCGGGACGGCCCGATCCTCCCGCCACCTGCCGGACAGGCGTGGGCATCTCGACCCGCCCGGCGGCGGCACAGCGGAGGAAGACAAAGCGGGACGGGCGGATCGTCAGGCCGCCTCCCGGACGGGTGTGGGCGTCTCGGCTCGCCGCCGGGCGACGGGGCGGCGCCGGACCGGGAGCCCGAGCGTCGGGTTGGCGACGCTCCAGGCCGCGCTCTTGCAGATCAATTCCTTGTAGAGGGCGGCGATGCGCCCGGTCATGGCGAGCCCGATGGCGCGGTCGTCGGCGGTCACGAGCTGGATGAGCCCGTTGCGGCGGCCGAGTGAGACGCAGCGCTGGTAGTACCGGACGGTGGAGTCCGGCACCTTGCCGCCGGTCAGCCGGGCCGCGATCGCGTCGGCGGCGATCCACGCGGTCGGGATGCCGGACGCGCACGACATCCGGAGCGGCCTGCCGCCCGCGCCCGCCGCCAGGGCCGAGTCGCTGACGGCGTACACGTTCGGGTGCGAGACCGAGCGCATGGTCCCGTCGACGACGATCTGGCCGGTGTCCGACACCTTCAGGCCGCTCCGCTCGGCGATCGGGTGGACCGCGAATCCGGTGGCCCAGACGGTGACCGCGGCCGCCAGGACCGTGCCGCCGGCGATGGCGACGTGGTCGGCCGCGACGCGGGTCACCGTGGCGTGCTCGTGCACGGTGACGCCGAGGCCGGCGAAGACCTTGCGCAGGTGCCTGCGGCCCTTCGGCGAGAAGGCGTCGCCGAACGCGCCGCCGGTGACGAGCGCGACGTGGAGGTCCGGACGGGCCTCGGCGACCTCCGTCGCGGTCTCCAGGCCGGTGAGGCCGCCGCCCACGACGACCACGGTCTCCCCCGCGGCGAGGCCCGCCAGGCGGTCGCGCAGCCGAAGCGCCCCGGCCCTGCCGGTGACGTCGTGGGCGTGCTCGGCGACGCCCGGCACCGAGCCGGGGTTCCAGCCGCTGCCGAGGGCGTACACGAGCGTGTCGTACGCGAGCTCCCCGGGACCGTCCGCGCCGGCGACGGCGACGGTCCCGCGATCGGCGTCGACGCCGACGACCTTGGCGATCCGCAACTCGACGCCGGTGCCCGCGAACATCTCGCGCAGCGGGTGGCGCTTGAGCTCCTGGCCCGCCGCGAGCTGATGCAGGCGGACCCGTTCCACGAAGTCGGGCTCGGCGTTCACGAGGGTGATGGAGACGTCCTCGCGGCGCAGCCGCTTGGCGAGCCGCCCGGCGGCGCTGGCCCCGGCGTAGCCGCCTCCGAGTACGACGATGCGGTGTTGCATGTCTCTGCTCCTGTCTTACGCGGTTTCGCCCCTTGAACCGGGCGGCCCGCTCATTCCTGACAGGACCGCGATGTGAAGCGCCTCACAGCGGGGCCTCGCCGCGCGGGCACGACCGCGAGCTTGGCTCGGCCTCCAGTGGACGGCGTCGGACCGATGCGTACGATCGGCCGGGCGGACCGGCCACCCGCGGCGTCTCCGAAGGCGGTCAGTACGCGACGAAGAGGGGTTCGCCGTGTTCGATCTTCGCCCACTGCTCGGTCAGGCGGGCGAGTTTGTCCGGGTTGACCTGGGTGCGGACCGCGGTGACGCCCTCGGCGGTGATCTCCAGGAACATGACGGCGACCACTCGGCCGGCCGCGACGGCGATGATCGCGGGTTCGGCGTTGGCGGTCCAGACGTAGATCTCGGCCGCGTGGCCGTCCAGGGCGCGCTGGGCCGTGCCGGGGCGGAACAGGCCGTGCAGGAGCCGTGCGACCGGGAGGACGCCCAGCAGCGGGATCGCCCGGGCGGGGGCCTTGCCGCCGCCGTCGGCGACCGCGACGACGTCCTCGGTGAGCAGGCGTACCAGCGGCTCGACGCGGCCGCTGGCCGCGGCCTCCAGGAACTCCGACACGATGCGCCGGGTGGTGGCCTCGTCCACCTCGGTCCTGGCCTTGCCCTCCGCGACGTGCCGCTTCGCCCGGTGGTAGAGCTGCTGGCTGGCGGCCTCGCTGACGTCGAGGATCTCGGCGATCTCCCGGTGCGGGTAGTCGAAGGCCTCCCGCAGCACGTACACCGCCCGCTCGTTCGGGGAGAGCCGCTCCATCAGGGCGAGGACCGCGAACGACACCGACTCGCGCTGCTCGGCGGTCTCCGCCGGGCCCAGCATCGAGTCGCCGGCGAGCACCGGCTCGGGCAGCCACTGGCCCACGTACGTCTCGCGGCGCGCCCGGGCGGAGGTGAGCTGGTTCAGGCACAGGTGGGTGAGCACCTTCGTCAGCCACGCCTCGGGCACCTCGACGCGCTCGGCGTCGGCCGCCTGCCAGCGCAGGAACGTCTCCTGCACGACGTCCTCGGCCTCCGCGGCGGAGCCGAGGAGCCGGTAGGCGATCGCCTCCAGCCGCGGCCGGAAGGCCTCGAACCGGTCGACGTCGTCCGCGCGCAAGGGCATGCCCCGATCCTAGGTCCCGCCCCGGCGGCCCTCGCGGGCGCGGGGTCGACGCGCGGGTGGCGGGCGGGCGGCGGGCGGATCGCAGTGGGTCACGGCGAATCGCGGCGGATGCGGCGGAAACGACGAGATCCCGCCCGATCGGCTGATCGGACGGGATCTCGGCCACACCCTTACGGCGTGGAGCTATGGGGATTCGAACCCCAGACCTCCTCCATGCCATGGAGGCGCGCTACCAACTGCGCTATAGCCCCTTGGTCGCGGGTTCCGGCCCCGCGGCGCCACGCCAGTGTATAGGACAACGGGGCTCAGTCCGTAACCGTACCGGCGGGACGGTCGTCTCGTGGTCCGCGCGGCGGCGACCGGCCGGGCTTCGGGGCCGCCGCCGCGCGGAGGGCGCGGCTTCGCGCCGGGTCACTCGCCGTGGCCGGCCGCCTTGCCGATGAGCTCGGCGAGCTCGGTCACCGCGGGGTCCTCGGTGGCGGCGCCGAGGCGGGCGGCGTGCTCGGCGAGGTCGCGCAGGCCCAGGTCGAGGAGGCGGAGTTCGGGCTCGTCGCGGAAGCGCAGGTGGTCGGCGAAGGCGGCGGCGACCGCGGCCACCTGGAGCCGCGGGGGCGCCTTCTCCCACAGGGCGGGCGCGAGGGCCGAGGCGTCGATCGCCCGGGCGGCCTCGGCGGGGCGGCGGGTGTCCGGGTCGAGCCAGCGCACGGTGGCCATCGCGATCTGGCCCTTCGCGCCGGGGTGCAGGCGCACCTCGTACAGGGCGGTCACCGAGTGGCCGGGGCCGATCTCGCCGCCGTCCTTGGCGTCGTCGCGGAAGTCCTCGGCGGCGAGCGCGCGGTTCTCGTAGCCGATCAGCCGGTACGTCCGCACCACCGCCGGGTTGAACGCGACCTGCGCCTTGGCGTCGCGGGCGCGCAGGTCGAGGTTGGTCGGCAGCCGCTCCACGAAGACCTTGCGGGCCTGCTCGCGGTCGCCGATGTACACGGCGACGCCGTCGCCGTTGTCGGCGAGCCGTTCCATCAGCTCGTCGCCGTACTCGCGGCCGACGCCGACGCCGAGCAGCGTGATGCGCTTGGCGGCGTGCTCCTCGACCTTGTCGAGGATGCCCTGCCAGGTGGTGTCCCCGGTGTTGGCGAGGCCGTCGGAGAGCAGGACGACCCGGTTGGTGGCGACCGGCCGGAACGCGCGGACGGCCTCCCGGTAGCCGAGCGTCAGCCCCGCCTCCAGGTTGGTGGAGCCTTCCACGCCCAGCCGCTCGACCGCCGAGTGCAGGGCCTGCTTCTCCGTGGCCGGGGTCATCGGGAGCACCAGCTCGGCCGAGTCGCTGAAGGTGACGATGGCGACGTGGTCCCCGGCGTCGAGCTGGTCGACGAGCATGTGCAGCGCCTCGCGCACCAGGTCGAGCCGGCCGGGCTCGGCCATCGAGCCGGACACGTCGATCACGAAGGTGAGGTTCGCCGGGCGGCGCGCCCCCGCCTCCTCGGCGCGGGTCTGCAGGCCGACCCGGAGCAGCGCGGTGTCGCCGCGCGGCAGGCGGGCCCCGTCCAGGTGCACGGCGAAGCCGTCGTCGTCGGGCTGCCGGTAGTCCTGGCGGAACGCGTTGACGAACTCCTCCGCGCGCACCTGGGACGGGTGCGGCAGTCCCCCGTCCTGGATCACCCGGCGGGCGTAGCCGTACGAGGCGGTGTCCACGTCGAGGGCGAAGGTGGACAGCGGCTGTTCGGCGGCGTCGTGCCCGGACGGGCGGCGGGCCTCCGCCGTGGCGCGCGCCTCGGCCTCGGCGTCCGTGTCCGCGGCGGGCACGTCGTTCGGGTTCCGGCTCGCGGCGGGCCGCTCGGGGGACGTCCGCGCCGCCCCCGGCGGCCGGTCCTCGGGCGCGGCCGCGCCGCCGGAATCGCCTCCGGCGCAGCCCGCGGCGAGCGATAACGCGAGGATCGTGACGGTCAGGGCCAAGGGGCGTGACTTCATGCGATCGCCTCCGGGGTCGCTTTCCCCCTACGACGACCGCCCGCGCGGCCCGGCCGGGTCCTTGACACAAGCGACGGCAAACCGTGTTCGCCCCGTGACAGCCGCCCCGGAACCGGCGGCACGTGTGGGGCCGGGGGGATCTCCTGTGCCGCCAGTGCTCGTCTCGCCGCTCCTCGCCGCGGCCTCCGGCCTCATGGCGATCGCCTTCCGGACGCGGCGACTTCGCCGTGCTGCGGGGGATCCCCGACCGCTGTCTGCCGCTCTTCCCGCCGCCCGCCGTCGTCCGGCTCGTGGCCGTACGGTGACCCGGCCCGGGTCAGAACTCGTCGGCTCCGGCGACCTGGCCGATCGGGAAGACGTGCCGGGAGGCGGCGCAGACGGTCTCCAGGGTGTGCACGGGCGTGTCGTCGGTGGCGTAGCCGGTGCGCAGCACCTGGACGACCCACTCGCCGGGGTCGAGCCGCAGCGCCTCGGCCTCGGCGTCGCGCGGGGGCCGGGCGACGAGGTGTTCCTCGGCGTGGCCGAAGCGGTAGCCGAGGGCCTCGATGGCGGACTGGAGGCTGGGCAGCACGAAGTCTCCGGCCTCGGCGATCGGCGTGCCGCCGAACAGGTCGAGGCGGAAGAAGCTGGTGGCGACGCGTACCGGGACGTTGTTGGCGAGCAGCAGTTTGCGGCGGGCGAGGACCTGGGTGCCCTCCGCCACGCGCAGCGACTCGGCGACGTGCGCGGCGGCGGGCTCGGGGCCGACGTACAGCATGCGGCGGTCGGCCCGGATGCCCTGGCGTTCCGCCTCGGTGACGAAGAGGGAGGCCGAGCCGCGCACCGCCGGGTCGGTGGGCAGCGCGCGCTGCACGACGACGGGCGGGGCGTGGCCGTTGGCGTTCCGCGCCGCGGCGGGTTTCATCTGGGACACCCGGCCGGGCGAGACGCCGAGCCTGCGGGCGATCTCGTCCTGCCGCATGCCGGCAGACTGCGCCTCGGCGATCGCCTCGCGGCGCAGCCGGGCGAGTTCCGTGACGGTACGCTGCTCGTCGGCCATCAGCCGGCTGATCGCGCGGGCGCGTTCGATGGGATCGGAGACGGCGGTGATCTGCTCCAGGGTTCGCGAGTCCAACTTCGGCTCCTACAACGCGTGACCGAAGTTCTGACTTTAGCCACCCTATGCTCGCCTCACCAGACCACGATCATGGGCGATATCCTCCCGATACACCCGACTGATGGGGACGGTGCCTGATGCGCGGCGAAACCGACGTGTCCTGCGAGGTCTGGTGGGCGCCGCCGGGGGCCGCCCGCCCCTGGCATCGCGGCCTTTTCACCCCGGACGAGATCGCCCGCGCGGACGCCTACCTGCGGCGGGAGGACGCCGACCGGTTCACGGTCGGCTGCGCGGTGAGCCGGCTCGTGCTCGGCCGCAGGCTCGGCCTGCCGCCCGCGGACGTGCCGCTGCTCCGGGCCTGCCCGGGCTGCGGCGAGCCGCACGGCCGGCCGCGGCTGCCCGGCGACGAGCTCCATCTGTCGGTGTCGCACTCGGGCGACTGGGTGGCGGTCGCGGTGACCGCGCTCGGGCCGGTGGGCGTGGACGTGGAGCGGCACTCGCCCCGGGTGCTGGACGTGGCCGAGACGGTGCTCGCGCCCGCCGAGCTGGCGGCGCTCGACCGGCTGCCGCCCGGGGAGCGCGCCGCCGCGATGACCGGCTACTGGGCGCGCAAGGAGGCGGTGCTGAAGGCGACCGGCGACGGGCTGGCGGCGCCGATGTCCGGGGTGACGGTGTCCGGGCCCGGCGAGCCCCCGGCGCTGCTCGGCTACGCCGGGCGGCCGGGCCTGGTCGTGGCGATGGCGGAGCTGACGTCGCGGCCCGGGCACGCGGCGGCGCTCGCGGTGCTCGGCCTGCGCACGCCGCCGAAGGTGGCCGAACGCGACGCGACCGCGCTGCTCGCCGCCCCGGAATATCCGCCCGCACCCCGCGGTTCCACGTACAGTTGAACATTCAATCTATCCGGGAAGCTGGGAAGCCCGCCATGCAGTTCGGCATATTCTCCGTCGGTGACGTGACCCCCGACCCCACGACCGGCCGTACTCCGAGCGAGGCGGAGCGGATCAAGGCGATGGTGGCCATCGCGCTCAAGGCCGAGGAGGTCGGCCTCGACGTCTTCGCCACCGGCGAGCACCACAACCCGCCCTTCGTGCCCTCGTCGCCGACGACCATGCTCGGCTACATCGCGGCGCGGACCGAGCGGCTCATCCTCTCCACGGCCACGACCCTGATCACCACCAACGACCCGGTGAAGATCGCCGAGGACTACGCGATGCTGCAGCACCTCGCGGACGGCCGGGTCGACCTGATGCTGGGGCGCGGCAACACCGCCCCGGTGTATCCGTGGTTCGGCCAGGACATCCGCATGGGCATCCCGCTCGCCATCGAGAACTACGCGCTGCTGCACCGGCTGTGGCGCGAGGACGTGGTCGACTGGGAGGGCCGGTTCCGCACCCCGCTGCAGTCGTTCACCTCCACCCCCAGGCCGCTGGACGGCGTGCCGCCGTTCGTGTGGCACGGCTCGATCCGCAGCCCGGAGATCGCCGAGCAGGCGGCCTACTACGGCGACGGCTTCTTCGCCAACAACATCTTCTGGCCGAAGGAGCACTTCCAGCGCCTGATCGACTTGTACCGCAGGAGGTACGAGCATTACGGGCACGGCTCGGCGGACCAGGCGATCGTCGGCCTCGGCGGGCAGGTGTTCATGCGCCGCAACGCCGCCGACGCGGTCCGCGAGTTCCGGCCCTACTTCGACAACGCCCCCGTGTACGGCCACGGCCCCTCGCTGGAGGACTTCATGGCCGAGACGCCGCTCACCGTGGGCACGCCGGAGCAGGTGATCGAGCGCACGCTGAGGTTCCGGGAGTACTTCGGCGACTACCAGCGCCAGCTCTTCCTGGTGGACCACGCCGGGCTGCCGCTGAAGACCGTGCTGGAGCAGATCGACATGCTCGGCGAGGAGGTCGTGCCGGTGCTGCGCCGCGAGTTCGCCGCGGTACGCCCGCCGCACGTGCCCGACGCGCCCACGCACGCGAGCCTCGTCGCGGCGGCGAAGGCGAAGGAACAGGCGAAGGAGAAGGCCACGGAGCAGGCCGCGGAGACGGCGTCCGGGGGCACCGCGGACGAGGACGTGGAGGTGACGCGATGACCAGGCGCAAGGTGGTGGCGATCTCCGCCGGGCTCGGCGTTCCGTCGTCCACCCGCCTGCTCGCCGACCGGCTCGCGGCGGCGACCGGCGAGGCGCTGCGCGCCCGGGGCGTCGAGGCGGACGTCGAGGTGATCGAGCTGCGGGAGGTCGCGCACGAGATCACCGACAACCTGCTCACCGGCTTCCCGCGCGGGCGGCTGCGGCAGGTGATCGAGGCGGTGACCGGCGCCGACGGGCTGATCGCGGTCACGCCGGTGTTCAGCGCCTCGTACAGCGGCCTGTTCAAGTCCTTCTTCGACGTGCTGGAGCGGGACGCGCTCCGCGGCACGCCCGTGCTGATCGCCGCGACCGGCGGCAGCGAGCGGCACTCACTCGTGCTCGACCACGCGATGCGCCCGCTCTTCGCCTACCTGCGCACGCTGGTCGTCCCCACCGCCGTCTACGCCGCCTCCGCCGATTGGGGCTCCCCCGACGGCTCGCGCGCCCTGCGCGACCGCATCGACCTCGCCGCCGGGGAGCTCGCCGCGCTGGTCGCCGAGCGCTGCCTCACCGAGCGCCCCGACCCGTACGGCGAGGTCGTCCCGTTCGAGGACCTGCTCTCCGGCGGCTGATCCCCGGCGCCCGCCCGCGCGAACCGCGTCGGCCGAGTGCGTATTTCTGCATGGTGCGCGCGCCGTTCCCGGCGTGTACTGCTTACCGGCAGCCGATGTGCCGGCGGGAGGCGCACGGATGCCGTGAGGGGGTTGCGGCCGGCGCGCGGGCCGGCCGCCGGCCGCGACGCCCCCGGCCGACCCGGCACGGTCCGGGTCCGCATTCTTTCGCCCCGCTACCGGCGGGCCACCGGCCGGGCCGCGAACACTCCGGCGAACCCACGGACGATGACGCGGCGGACCACGCCGTCCGCTTCCGGCCGTGCCGAGTTCAAGGCCGGTGAGTCCAAGGCCGGTGAGTCCAAGGCCACTGTGACCGATCCCGTCGAGTGGCGGGCGCGGGCCGGGGCGATCTGGTGGGATGTGGGCGGCGATCTCCGTCCTGACGACGGCGTCCGTACGGCCCGGGCCTCCGGGACCGGCTTCGCGGAGCTGAACTTTCGGGGATCGCTGTCCGTAAATTCTCACAGCGCCGCGGGGCGGGAGGCTCCTATGCTCGCGTGGCGGTGCCAGCGGATCTCCCAGGAAGGACGCCACGTTGTCGATCACCACGGGCCTCGACGGGTCGCCGGAGGGCGCGTCCGCCGCGGACGGGCGGCGGACGGCGGTCGCCGACGCCCCGGAACGCGCCGCCGAGACCGCCGGCGGCGGCCGGCGACGGCGGCGGCGCGTCCTCTCGCTCGTCCTCAGCGTGGCGGCCTTCGCGTTCGTGCTGTTCGCCCTGGTGACGCCGAACAAGGTGCAGTATCTGACGCCCGCCGCGTTCGCCCGCGTGCCGATGGAGGGGCTGCTCGGCGTGGCGCTCGTGCTCGTGCTGCCGAGGCGGGCGCGACGCGTCGTGGCGGTGCTCGGCGGCGTGGCGCTCGGTCTGCTGACCATCGTGAAGCTCGTCGACCTGGGCTTCGACGCGGTCCTCGCCCGGCCGTTCAACCTGGTCTACGACTGGTCGATGCTGAGCGCGGGCGTGGAGTTCCTGAACACCTCGATCGGCAAGACGGGGGCGATCGCGACGGTCGGCGGGATCGCGCTGCTCGCCGCGGGCGTGCTCGCGCTGATGACGGCGTCGCTGCTGCGGCTGACCCGCCTGGTCACCCGGCACGGCACCGCCGCCGCGGGCACCGCAGGGGCGTTCGGCGTGGCCTGGGTGGTGTGCGCGCTGCTCGGCACGCAGCTCGTGCCCGGCGTGCCGGTGGCCGCCCTCGCGTACGAGCGCGTGCTGCAGGTGCCGGCGAGCTTCGCCGACCGGGAGGCGTTCGCCGGGCAGGTGGCCGCCGACGCGTTCAAGGGCGTGCCGGGCGAGGACCTGCTCACCGCGCTGCGCGGCAAGGACGTGATCTTCGCCTTCGTGGAGAGCTACGGGCGCGACGCGATCGAGGACCCGGTGTTCGCCCCCGGCGTCGGCGCGGTGCTCGCGGACGGCGAGCGGCGGCTGCGCGCGGCCGGGTTCTCCGCCCGCAGCGCCTTCCTGACCTCGCCGACGTCCGGCGGCGGCAGCTGGTTCGCGCACGCGACGCTGCTGTCCGGCCTGTGGGTGGACAACCAGCAGCGCTACTCCGACCTGGTGACCACGGACCGGCTCACGCTCAACAGCGCGTTCCGCAAGGCGAACTGGCGCACGGTCGGCGTGATGCCCGGCATCCACCGGGACTGGCCGGAGGGGCGGTTCTACGGCTACGACCGCGTGTACGCGGCCCGCGACCTCGGCTACCGGGGCCCCGGCTTCACCTGGGGCACGATCCCGGACCAGTACACCCTGTCGGCGTTCCATCGCTTCGAGCGCGCCCGCGCGGGCCGCACGCCGGTGATGGCGGAGATCCCGCTGGTGTCCAGCCACGCGCCGTGGACGCCGGTGCCGAGGCTGCTCGACTGGGACGAGATCGGCGACGGCCGCGCCTACTACGGGATGCCCGGCTCCCCCGGCACGCTCGACAACGTGTGGAGCGACGTGAACCGGGTTCGCGGCGAGTACCGCCGCTCCATCGAGTACTCGCTCGGCAGCCTGCTCTCCTACGCGGAGAAGTACGGCGACGACGACCTCGTGCTGGTCTTCCTCGGCGACCACCAGCCCGCCCCGATCATCACCGGCGTGGGCGCGAGCCGGGACGTGCCGATCACGATCATGGCCAAGGACCCCGCCGTGCTCGACCGCATCTCCGGCTGGGGCTGGCACGACGGCGTCAAGCCGCGCCCGGACGCCCCGGTGTGGCCGATGGACTCCTTCCGGGACCGGTTCCTGACCGCCTTCGGCTCCCGGCCCGCCCGGTGACGCGGACGCGGGTAATCTCCACGTCTTCGCAGGTCAAAGACGTCCATCCGCCGGAAACCACCCCGTACGCTGACAACATGGACAGCTCGCGGGATGCCGGGACCGATGCAGACCTTCCTGCCCTACCCTGACTTCGCCGCGACCGCCGAGGTCCTCGACCAGCGGCGGCTCGGCAAGCAGCGGGTGGAGACCCTGCAGGTGCTGCGCGGCCTCACCGTCCCCGGCTACGGCTGGCGGCACCATCCGGCCGTGCGCATGTGGCGGGGGTACGAGGAGGCGCTGACCCGGTACGGCCTCGAGGTGTGCCGGGTGTGGCGCGCGGCCGGGCACAAGGACACCTGCACCGGCCTGCTGCGCGCCGAGCTCCGCCAGGCCCGGCGCATCGACCGCCCGCGCGACCAGGCGGAGCTCGCCGCGGCCGGGGCGCTGCCGCCGTGGCTCGGCGACCCGGAGTTCCATCGCGCCCACCAGTCCGCCCTGGTCCGCAAGGACCCCGGGCACTACCGGCCGCTGTTCCCGCAGGTTCCGGACGACCTGCCGTACGTGTGGCCGGAGATCCCGCCGGGCTGACCGGACGCCGAGCCGCACCCCGGCGCGCGGGCGTCGCACCGGCCCGGCGTAGGCTCCGGTTCCCGGAGGACCGAGCGGGAGGGACGATGAGCGGGCGTTTCGCGCGGCGGGCTTGGGCGGATCTCGGCGGCGACCCGGAGTCGCTCGATCGCGTCGTCCCGCCGGAGACGCCGGTGCCGCTGCCGTCCCCGCTCGCCGTCGGCGAGCTCGCCTTCGACAGCGTGGCCGTGGCGTCGCTCGCGGCGAACCTCGTCCGGGCCGACCGCGACCCGGGGGCGGACGTGCCGCCGGTGCGGGTGGACCCCGCGCGGGTGGCGGCGTCGTACCGGAGCGAGCGGTTGTTCCGCTGGAACGGCCGGGCGATGGACGCGTGGGCCGCGCTGTCCGGCTTCTGGGAGACCGGGGACGGCTGGGTGCGCACGCACGGCAACTACCCCCACCACGCGGAGCGGCTGCGCGGGCTGCTCGGACTCGGCGGCGACGCCGGGCCGGACGAGGTCCGCCGGGCGCTCGCCGGGTGGCGGGCCGCCGACCTGGAGGACGCGGCGGCCGACGCGGGGGCGATCGCCGGCGCGGTGCGGGACGCCGCCGCCTGGCGCGCCCACCCCCAGGCGCGGGCGATCGCGCAACGCCCGCTCGTCGTGCGGCGGCGGCTGGGCGACGCCGCGCCGCGCCCCTGGCCCCGGCACGACGGGCTGCCGCTCGCGGGGATCCGCGTGCTCGACCTCACCCGGGTGATCGCGGGACCGGTCGCCACCCGGGACCTCGCGTTCGCGGGCGCGGACGTGCTCCGCGTCGACGACCCGCGGCTGCCGGAGATCGATTGGCAGCACCTCGACACCGGCCAGGGGAAACGCTCCGCCGTCCTCGACCTGAGCTCGCCGTCCGGCCGCGCCACGCTGGAGGAGCTGCTCGGCCGGGCCGACGTCGTGGTCACCGGCTACCGCCCCGGCGCGCTCGACCGGTACGGCCTGGCCCCCGAGGCCCTGGCCGAACGCCACCCCGGCGTCGTCGTCGGCCAGGTCAGCGCCTGGGACACGGTCGGCCCGTGGCGGGAGCGGCGCGGCTTCGACAGCATCGTGCAGGCGGTGATCGGCATCGCCGTGGCGGAGAGCCGCGACGGCCGCACGCCGGGGGCGCTGCCCGCCCAGGCCCTGGACCACTCGGCCGGGCACCTCCTCGCCGCGGCGATCATGATGAGCCTGCGCCGCCGGCACGCCGAGGGCGGCGGCCACGCCGTGTCCGTCGCGCTGGCCCGCGTCGGCCAGGAACTGCTGGCCACCCCGGCGGCGTCGCACGCCGACGCCAGGGGCGGGGCCGTACCCCCACAGCCGGACCCACAGCCGGGCACGGAGCCGACCCCACAGCCGGACACGCGGGCGGACACGGAGCCGCCGACGGTCACCGGCCGCGGCCCGGCCGGGGAGATCACCTGCGCGGCCCCGGCGCTCGCCTTCCACGGCGCGCCCGCCACATACGCGTGGCTGGGCCGCCCGTGGAGCGCCGACCCGCCCCGCTGGGCGGGCTCCGATCACAACCCGGCGACGACGCCGTGAGCCGTCCGCACCAGAAGATCCTTCTCATCCTGCACAAACACGATCAGCGGCCGTGAAACCCCCTGCCACCGGCCTTTTCCGGCATTCTTACAGGGGTTGACACGATCAGGACACTTTGAGATCTTCCTCTAAGATCGCTCAATTGACAACGTTGTCATGGACCCTGGGAGCCCGAAATGATCGGCAGCCCGGCCCGTTTCCGACGACTCCTGTTGACGACCGCGACGACCACGGCCACGGCGATGCTCCTCGCGATGCCCGCCCTCGCCGTGTCCTCCGGATCACCCCCCTCCCCCGCGCCGAACCCCGGCCCGGCGGCCACGCCGAGCCCCGGCCCCTCGTACAGCCCGCCGCCCGAGCCGCCGGAGCAGACGCCGCCCGCCCCCGCCGAGGAACGCGCCCGCGGCCTCGCGGAGACCGGCCGCGGCGTCGCCAAGGCCGAGGGCACCGACTTCTACTCCTCGTTCGAGCCGGGCGACCCCGCCCCGGACTGGATCGACACCGTCGACACCGACGCCAGGGGACGGCCGCGCACCCGCGACGTCACCGACGCGCCGATCGACGTCATCTCCGGCAGCATCCTCGGCAAGATCGAGCAGGTGACGGCGAGCGGCGAGTACACCGACGCCGGCGAGATCCGGGAGAACGCCGCCGACGGCGACAGCAACACCAAGTGGCTCGTCTTCACCGACACGCGCGCCGGCTGGCTCGCCTACCGGCTCATCGAGCCCGCCGCCGTCAACCACTACGCGATCACCTCGGCGAACGACTTCCCCGACCGCGACCCGCGCGACTGGGAGCTGCAGGGCTCGCAGGACGGGCGCGACTGGACCACGCTCGACCGCCGCACCGGCGAGACGTTCGACGCCCGGTTCCAGCGCAAGGAGTACCGCTTCGAGAACACCACCGCCTACGCCCACTACCGGCTGAACATCACCGCCAACGGCGGCTCGGGCATCATCCAGCTCGCCGAATGGGACATCTCCGACGGCCGCTCCGGCCCGGCGCCCGTCAACGGCATGCACAGCCACCCCGACGACGGGCCGCCCGGCGGATACACCGCCAAGCCGCGCGCCGGCTTCACCGGGCTGCGCGCCCTCCGGTACGGCGGCGCCGCCGTCGCCCAAGCCGGCGGGCACTCGCACAACAAGATCTTCGAGGTCGACATCCCGGTGAAGGCCGAGACCGAGCTGTCGTACCTGGTCTTCCCCGCGTTCAGCAACGGCCACCTCGGCTACCCCAGCACGTACGTCGCGGTCGACCTCGCCTTCTCCGACGGCACGTACCTCAGCCGGCTGCACGCCACGGACCAGCACGGGGTGGAGCTGTCCCCGCGGGCGCAGGGCGACTCCAAGACCCTCTACGCCGACCAGTGGAACCTCAAGATCGCCGACATCGGGAAGGTCGCGCGGGGCAAGCGGATCAAGCGCATCCTCGTCGCCTACGACAGCCCGGTGGGGCGGGCGAGCTTCCGCGGCTGGGTGGACGACATCAAGATCGTCACTGAGCGGAAGCGGCAGCCGTACCACGCCTTCGGGCCGCACAAGGGCAAGACCCGCCCCGCCGACTACGTGGTGACGACCCGCGGCACGCATTCGACCGGTGGATTCTCCCGCGGCAACAACTTCCCGGCGACGGCGGTGCCGCACGGGTTCAACTTCTGGACCCCGATGACCAACGCCGGCTCGCTCGGCTGGCTGTACGAGTACCACCGGGACAACGACGAGACGAACCTGCCGCGCATCGAGGCGTTCACCGCGAGCCACGAGCCCAGCCCGTGGATGGGCGACCGGCAGACGTTCCAGGTGATGCCGTCGATCGCCGCGGGCACGCCGAACCCAGACCGGGCGAATCGCGCGATGCAGTTCCGGCACGAGAACGAGACCGCCAAGCCGTACCACTACGCGGTGACGTTCGAGAACGGGCTGAAGACGGAGATCGCGCCGGCCGACCACGCGGCGATCTTCCGCTTCGTCTTCCCCGGCGACCGGGCGCGGCTGCTCTTCGACAACTTCGACGACAACGGCGGGCTCACGCTCGACACCGCGAACGGCGTGGTCACCGGCTACTCGGACGTGCGCAGCGGCAACTCCACCGGCGCCACCCGGATGTTCTACTACGCCGTCTTCGACCGGCCGGTCACCGGCGGCGGGAAGATCACCGGGCAGGGCCGCGACAACGTGCTCGGCCACCTCGCGTTCGACGCGGGCCCGAAGCGCACCGTCACCATGCGCATCGCCTCCTCGCTGATCAGCGTCGAGCAGGCCCGGCGCAACCTGGAGCTGGAGATCCCCGCCTCGGCCACCTTCGAGCAGGTGAAGGAGCAGGCGCGGCGCGCCTGGGACGACAAGCTCGGCGTGATCGAGGTCGAGGGGGCGAGCGAGGATCGGCTCGTCACGCTCTACTCGAACCTGTACCGGCTGTTCCTGTATCCGAACTCCGGCCACGAGAACGTCGGCACCGCGAAGAAGCCCGTCTGGAAGCACGCCGTGCAGTCGGCGACGTCCACGCCGCCGAGCTCGCCCACCCAGACCGGCGCGCCGGTGGCGGACGGCAAGGTGTACGTGAACAACGGCTTCTGGGACACCTACCGCACCACCTGGCCCGCGTACGCGCTGCTCACCCCGAAGACGGCGGGCGAGATGGTGGAGGGCTTCGTGCAGCAGTACCGGGACGGCGGCTGGATCGCCCGGTGGTCCTCGCCCGGCTACGCCGACCTGATGGTGGGCACCAGCTCGGACGTCGCGTTCGCCGACGCCTACCTCAAGGGCGTCACCGGCTTCGACGCCAAGGCGGCATACGAGGCGGCGCTGAAGAACGCCACGGTCGTGCCGCCCAACCGGTTCGTCGGCCGCAAGGGCCTGAACACGTCGCAGTTCCTCGGCTACACCGCGCTCGGCTCCGCCCCCGAGGCGATGTCGTGGGCGCTGGACGGCTACATCAACGACTTCGGCATCGCGAACATGGCGGAGGGGCTGGCCGGACGCGCCAAGGGCAAGGAGCGCGCCCGCTACCTGGAGGAGGCCGAGTACTTCCGCAACCGGGCGCTGAACTACGTGCACATGTTCGACCCGGCGGTGCGGTTCTTCCAGGGCAGACACGCCAACGGCGCCTGGCGGCTGCGGCCCGGCGACTTCGACCCGCGCGACTGGGGCAACGACTACACCGAGACGAACGCGTGGAACATGGCCTTCCACGCCCCGCAGGACGGCCGCGGCCTCGCCAACCTGTACGGCGGGCGGGACAAGCTGGCCGAGAAGCTCGACGCGTTCTTCGCCACCCCGGAGACGGCGACGTTCCGCGGCGGCTACAGCGGCATCATCCATGAGATGCGCGAGGCGCGGGACGTGCGGATGGGCCAGTACGGGCACAGCAACCAGCCGTCCCACCACATCATTTACATGTACAACCACGCCGGTCAGCCGTGGAAGACGCAGGAGAAGGTCCGCGAGGCGCTGCGCCGGCTCTACCTCGGCAGCGAGATCGGCCAGGGCTACCCGGGCGACGAGGACAACGGCGAGATGTCGGCCTGGTACGTGCTCAGCGCGCTCGGCCTCTACCCGCTGGCGATGGGCAGCCCGTCGTACGCGATCGGCTCCCCGCTGTTCACCAAGGCCACCGTGCACCTGGAGAACGGCAGGAAGCTCGTGATCAAAGCGCCCGGCAACAGCGACCGCAACGTCTACGTGCAGGGCGTGCGGGTGAACGGCAAACGCTGGGACAAGACCCACCTGCCGCACGACGAGATCGCCCGCGGCGGCGAGATCGTGTTCGACATGGGCCCGCGCCCGTCCCGCTGGGGCGCCGGCAAGGACGCCGCGCCCCCGTCGATCACGCGGAACGACAAGCTGCCCGAGCCGCTGCGGGACGCCACCGGCCCGGGCCGCGGCACCCCGTCCGCGGGCGAGGGCGTCGACCCGGCCCGGCTGTTCGACGACGACTCGGCCACGCAGGTCACCCTGCCGGGCGCGCAACCGGTGATCGGCTACCGGTTCGCGGACCCGCGGCCGGTGCGGTACTACACGCTGACCTCCGGCCCCGGGGCGGCGCGGCAGGACCCGGCCGGCTGGGTGCTCGAAGGCTCGGCCGACGGGAACACCTGGCGCAAGCTGGACGAGCGCACCGGCGAGACGTTCGCCTGGCGGCTGCAGACCCGGCCTTTCAAGATCGAGAAGCCGGGGACGTACCGGCATTACCGGCTGCGCGTCACCGGCAACGGGGGCGCGGCGGACACCGTGCTCGCCGAGGTCGAGCTGCTGCACGGCGCGCCGGCGGGCACGTCCGCCGTCGTCGCCGAGGCGGAGAACGCCGCGACCGTGGCGGGCGCCCCCGCGCCGGTGCGGGTGACCGTGGTGAACCACGCCGAGGCCGCGGCGACCGGGCGGATCACCGCGACCGCCCCGGAGGGCTGGACCGTGCGGCCCGCCGAGCAGGCCTTCGGCCCGCTCGCCCCCGGCCAGAACGCGGCGTTCACCCTCCAGGTGGGCGTGCCGCAGGACGCCGCGCCGGGCACGTACCCGGTCGAGTTGTCGCTCACGTCCGACCGGGGCTCGGCCACCGTCCGCGCGCTCGTGGTCGTGGTCGGCGACCGGATCGAGTTCACCCCGGGCACCGAGGCCGAGACGCCCTGGCTGTTCGACGCCGGGACGTCCCAGCTGGACGGGAACGTGTTCGACGGCCGGGCCCGGTTCACCGACGGCGACGCCCGCGCGGTGTACCGCTTCCCGATCCCGGACGGCGTGACCGGCGGCTCGCTCGCCGTCGACATCGGCAACCAGTTCCTCGTCGAGGTCTCCACCGACGGCGAGAACTGGCGCACGGTGCTCACCGAGCCGGGCAACGTCCGCGACCTGTCCAACCGGTCGGTGCGCACGCTCGATCTGAACGAGCTGCGCGACCGGAGCCCGGTGCTGTACGTCCGGATCGGCGAC
>Ga0164243_10004768_pt1 | contig 21061 bp, 20 predicted proteins | sample OricompcompostOP_FD_108781 | JGI IMG/M metagenome (GOLD analysis project Ga0164243, IMG submission 108781) | Organic Plus compost microbial communities from Emeryville, California, USA - Original compost - Organic plus compost (OP) | ecosystem: Engineered > Solid waste > Mixed feedstock >...
GAGGTCGGCGATGATGCGCGGCAGCGCGTTGCCCACGATCGTGGACGCGAGCATCGACACGAAGAGCCCGACCATGAGTCCGGAGAGCGCTTCGAGGACCTCGCGGCGGGACATCCGCGCGGGTGTGCCGCCGTCGAGGGTCGTGCCGGGTGGGCCACCCGCCGCCGTGGGGTCCGGCGTGGTGGTGACTTCGGTCATTTGCTGTCCTAACTGGAGGTGTGGGAGCTGGTCGCCGGAGCCGGCGCGGCCGGCTCGACGAGACCGCGGGCCACGACGTCGAACGCTTCGTCGACGAGCGCGGCGAGGGTGGCGGGGCGGGGACGGGTGCCGCACTCCTTGGCCCAGCGCAGCAGCGCGACGCGGAACGCCGCGCCGGTGACGGCCGCCGCGACCGCCGGATAGGTGTGGTCGGGGGCGACCCCGACGCGCTCGGCGATGGCGCGGGCGATCCTGCGCTCGGCCGCGGCGCTGACCGCGAAGAGGCGGGGCAGCAGTTGCGGGTTGTCGGCGACGACCCGCATCCGGAGACCGAGCGACTCGCGGTCGGCCTCGATGCCGAAGATCGCCGGGACGAACGCCATCCGCAGGGCGTCGAAGACGGAGGTGCCCTCCGGCATCGCGCGGAAGAGGTCGAGCACCCGGTCGAGCTCGTCGTCGCCGCTGACGACCGCCTCGTCCTTGCTGGTGAAGTAGTTGAAGAAGGTGCGCGCCGAGAGGTCGCACGCCTCGGCGATGTCCTCGACCGTGACGCCGTCGAGGCCACGCTCGGCGACGAGCCGGAGCGCGGCAGCCGACAGTGCGGCGCGGGTTTCGCGCTTCTTACGGTCCCGGCGGCCGGGGACGGAGGGTGCGGTCACGCGCGAGAGCGTACCAAACAATCTTGCACGCACTGCAAAGTTTTACGATGCGAAATACGTCACCCGCCGGACGTGGCGTGGGAGCATGGGGCCCATGCCGCGGAAAGCGAGCCAGGACGACGAGCGCGACGGTGTGCCGCTGACCAACCTCGACCAGGAGCTGTTCGACGGCGCGGGGGCGACCAAGCGGGACCTGGTCGACTACCTCGACGCCCTGAGCGACCGGCTCGTGCCGGCGCTGCGGGACCGGCCGCTGTCGGTGATCCGGGTCCGGCCCGGCCAGCCGCCGTTCATGCAGAAGAACCTGCCGAAGTACACCCCGGAGTGGATCGCCACCACCGAGGTGTGGGCCGACCGGTCGCGGCGGATGGTGACCTACGGGCTCTGCAACGACCGCCGGACGCTGCTCTGGTTCGCCAACCAGCGCGCCGTGGAGTACCACCCGGCCCTGGCGACGGCCGACCGCCCGGCACACCCCACCCATCTCATCCTCGACCTCGACCCGCCCGAGGGCGGCGCGTTCCGGCTGGCGGCCCAGGCGGCGCTGCTGGTGCGCGAGGTGCTCACCGCGTGCGGCATGGCCGGCGTCGCCAAGACCAGCGGCGCGAAGGGTGCGCACGTGTTCGTGCCGCTGGAGCCCGAGGCCACGCACGACGACGTGGCGGCGGCGACGCGGGCGGTCGCCGCCCGGGCGGAGCGGCTGGACCCGAAGCTCGCCACCACCGCCTTCATCGTCGAGCAGCGCGAGGGCAAGGTGTTCGTGGACTCGACCCGCGCCGGCGGCGCCACGGTGGTCGCCGCCTACAGCCCGCGGCTGCGGCCCGGCGTGCCGGTGTCGTTCCCGCTCGCGTGGGACGACCTGGAGTCCGCGGTGCCCGGCGACTACACCCTGCACACCGCGGCGTCGGCCCTCGGCGGCGACGACCCGTGGGCCCGGCTGATGCCGCCGCCGCAGCGGCTCGACCCCGGGCTCGTCGAGCAGGGCCACACGATCCCGATCGCCCGCGTGGTCGCCATGCACGAGGGCAAACGCCGGGCACGGGAGCGGCGCGGCGAGTGACCCCGCTACCGGTCGATCGTGCTCATGTCGAGGTAGCGGTCGCCCTCCGGCGGCGCGACCGCGGCCAGCCGGTCGATCTGGTCCGCGCTCAGCGTGACCGTGTCGGCGGCCACGTTCTCCTCGAGCCGGGCCACCCTGGTCGTGCCGGGGATCGGGACGACGTCGTCGCCCTGCGCCAGCAGCCACGCGATCGCCACCTGGGCCGGGGTCGCGCCGACCTCGTCGGCGACCGCGCGGACCTCGTCGACGATGCGGAGGTTCCGCTCGAAGTTCCCGGCGACGAACCGCGGGTTGCTGCGCCGGAAGTCGTCCGGCGGCACGTCGGCCGGTGAGCGGAACCGGCCCGTCAGAAACCCCCGACCCAGCGGCGAGTACGCCACGAGCCCGATACCCAGCTCGCGCAGCGCCGGCAGCACGTCGCTCTCCACGTCGCGGGTCCAGAGCGAATACTCGGTCTGCACCGCGCTGACCGGGTGGATCGCGTGTGCCCGGCGCACGGTCGCGGCCGACGCCTCGGAGAGTCCGATGTGGAGCACCTTGCCCTCGGCGACCAGGCGGCCCAACTCGCCGACGGTCTCCTCGATCGGCACCGCCGGGTCCACCCGGTGCTGGTAGAGCAGGTCGATCCGGTCGGTGCCGAGCCGCCGCAGCGAGCCCTCGACGGCGGCGCGGACGTTGGCCGGCGAGCTGTCCAGCCGGCGTTCGCCGGCCGGCGCGCCGGGCCGGTGCGAGAGCTGGCCGAACTTCGTCGCGATGACGACCCGGTCGCGCTCGCCGGCGACGGCCCGGCCGACCAGCTCCTCGTTCGTGTACGGGCCGTAGATCTCGGCCGTGTCGAGCATCGTGACACCGAGGTCCAGAGCCCGCCGGATCGTGCGGATGGACTCGGCGTCGTCGCCGTGGCCGGCGTAGAACGCCGACATGCCCATGCAGCCGAGACCGAGACGGGCGACGTCCAGCCCGCCGAGTGACACGTGTCGCATCGCGACCTCCTCAGGAGTTGGTCAACGCGGCGATCTCGGCGCGCGACAGGTCGAGGTCGACCGCGGCGAGGTTGTCCTCGAGGTGCGCGACCGAGCCCGTGCCCGGAATGGGCAGCATGGCCGGCGAGCGGCCGAGCAGCCAGGCCAGCACCACCTGGCGCGGCGACGCGCCGTGCCGGTCGGCGATCTCGCGGACCACCGGCCGCCCGTCGAGGTCCTGGATCGGGGCCCACGGCAGGAACACCATCGCCTCCTGCTCGCAGAGGTCGACGATGCTCTCGGAACTCCGGTCGTCGAGGTTGTACCGGTTCTGGATCGAGACGATCGGCGTCAGCCGCTGCGCCGCGCGGATCTGCTCTTCGTCGACGTTGGACAGTCCGATGTGGCGTATCTTGCCCTCGTTCTTCAGCTCCACCAGCGCGCCGAGCGACTCCTCGAACGGCACCTTCGGGTCCGGCCGGTGGAACTGGTAGAGCGGGATCTGGTCGAGCTTGAGCCGCCGCAGCGAGCCCTCGCACGCCTGCCGCAGGTGCTCCGGCCGCCCGTCGGCCGGCCACCGGCCCGGGCCCGTCCGGAGCAGGCCGCCCTTGGTGGCGATGACCAGGTCGTCCGGGTACGGGTGGAGCGCTTCCGCGATCAGCTCCTCGCTGACGTCGGGCCCGTACGAGTCGGCGGTGTCGATGAAGGTGATGCCGCTCTCCACCACCCGCCGCAGCACGGCCTTCGCCTCGTCCCGGTCCGCCGGCGGCCCCCAGATGCCGGGCCCGGTGATCCGCATGGCCCCGAAGCCGAAGCGGTTGACGGTCAGGTCCCCACCGACGTCGATCGTCCCGGCGGCACTGGCGTTGGACATCCGGCACTCCCATCCCGGCACCCGGTGCCCACCCCGCCGGCGGACACCCCTCCTCGGAGCCTAGCTCCGCCTTGGGATGGTCATGACGGTGCTGGCCTGCTCGGTTCCGGAACTGGCGGTGGCGGCTGCTCAGCGGCGGACCGAGCCCGTTCGTCCCGGCCAGGCCGCGTCCTGTCGATCATGCCGAACGGAGAGGGAGTCACCGGGTGTTGTATCCGGGGTTTCCGGGACGCCGCCCGGCGGCAGCTGGGCCGGTCGCAGGCCGGCCTAGGTGCGGGACCGATCGAGTCGGGTCTGCAGGGCGGCTGCCAGGTCGTCACGGTGTCGCTCGTCGATTCCTTGTCCTGGCGGCCGGATCAGGTAGCCGAACACGGCGGGCCCTCGGCGGTCGTCGGGAATGTCGGGCATGCGCGGCACGACGTGGAAGTGGACGTGTCCGAAGCCTTCTTGCTCGGCGAACTGGATGACGTAGGTCTTCACGCAGCCGGTCACCTCGTGCAAGGCGCGGGACAGGCGGACCTGCCAGGTGCCCAGGGCCGCGGCCTCGTCGTCGGTGAGTTCGGCGATGGCGGTGACGTGGCGTCGGGGCACGAGGACGAGCCAGCCCGGCAGCGAGGTGTTGAAGGCGTGGGCGACGCGCCAGTGGGGGTCGGCGGCGATCCGCTCACGGGGCGGCAAGCGGTCGAACTGGTCGTTGTTGTGGCAGGCGTAGCAGTCCATGACCGAAGCTAGCAATCGCTGTCCTTCCCGGTGCCGGGCTGTGCGGGTCGATCTTCGGGGAGGCGGCCCGTGGCGGTGAAGAAGGTGACCGCGGCCAGAAACGGGCCGGTGGCCAGCCCGGTGAGCCACGCGCGGGCGACGTCTTCGTCGAGGTGGCCGGCTTGCCAGGCGCGTTCGGCGACGGTCGGCATCCGCAGGATGGCCTCGGCGCTGCGGTAGTCGCGGAACACCGCGACGGTGGCGTCGACGGACTCGACGACGAACCCGGCGTTGTGCAGCAGGCTGCCGAGGCTGCGGCCGATGGCGGCGTTGCGGACCACTTTGGTCGTGACGAAGCGGGTGTACGCGCGGCTGGTCGCGAGATCGCGGGCGTCGATGGCCAGGGTGTCCCAGTCGGGTTCGGCCAGGGCGACGCGGCCACCCGGGCGAAGGACTCGCCGCAGTTCACCCACCGCCGTTGCCGGGTCGGCGAGATGTTGCAGCACGCGGTCGGCGCGGGCCCGGTCGACGCTGGCGGGCTCGACCGGCAGGGCGTGGGCATCACCGGCCTGGATCTCGACGGACGGGTAGGCGCGGGTTCGGTGTCGGGCGGTGTCGCGCATCACGGGATCGTGGTCGACGCCGATGACCTTCCCGGTGGGGCCGGTCGCGGCGGCCATGGCGGGCAGGTCGGCCCCTGGGCCGCAGCCCACGTCGAGCACGACGTGCCCGGGCAGGATCCGCAACTCGTGCAGCACATGCTGCTTGTACGCGCGTCCGGCGTCGCTGGCGGCGGCCTTGTCGAGGTAGGCGATCTGGCGTTCGGCGTCGGCCTTGGCATTGGAGCGGGTCATGGGTTCAGGCAAGCAGAGCCGGTTGCGGCTGTGGTGGTGCTTTTGTGCAGGTTCGGTGAGGATCGGCTGTGCCTGCCGCGGTCGCCGTGGACGGGCCACCCTCGCGGTTCGGCGTTGTCCACCGTTCCAGCAGAGGAGCGGTGAGCGAGCGCGTTACTCGGGCGGGCCGAACGCCAGCGCGCGGCGGACGAGGTCGAGGAGGGAGAGTTCCGGGTTTTCCACCCAGGTTTCCGTCGCCGCGCGTACCGTGCCGACGCCCTGCGCGGCGAGGACCCGCGCGCGCAGTTCGACGTCGTCGCCGGGCGGCAGGCGGCGGCTCATCTCCGCGGCGAGCTTGCGCTCCATCGACGCGTACACCGCCATCTGGTACGCCGCGAGGCTCGGATGGCCGCGCACCAGGCGGCGGCGGTCGCGCCATTCCGGGTCCATCTCCATCCCCTCGGCGACGAACGCGGTGACCGCCGTGCTGAACGCCGTCCACCCCGGCTCGCCGGGCGGCCGCGCGTTCACCAGCTCGATCAGCCGCGCCAGCCGTTCGAGGTCGCCGTAGAAGAGCGCCTCCTCCTTGCTGGCGAAGTAGTTGGAGAACGTACGCCGGGAGACGCCCGCGGCGTCGGCGATCGCCTCGACCGTGACCTGCCCGAGGCCGTGCTCGGCGGCCAGACGCAGGGCGGCCATGTGCAGTGCCCGGCGCGTCGCCGCCTTCTTCCGGTCCCGCAGGCTGCTGATCGCCGGCTCCCTTCCCGCATGGTGGTGTTCCAGAGAGCTTAGGAGTCCGGCCCTTTCGTAGGCTGGCGGGATGCCACACCTGACACACCCCATCGCCGGTGCCCGGTCGACGCGGATCGGAGGATGAAAGGACGGCTGATACCGGCACAGCGGAGGGCCCGGGGTGACCGGGTCGACGGTGTGGCCGCCTGGTGCACGCGGGTGGTCGAGTCCCGGGCCTTCGAGGTCGCCATCGTCGTGGCCATCGGCGCCAACGCGGTGGTGCTCGGCATCGAGACGTACCCGCATCTGGGTCATTTCGGGCCGCTGTTGCGCGGCCTGGAGTGGCTGTTCCGGGTCATCTTCGTCGTGGAGATCGCGATCCGGATGCTGTCGTACGGGCGGCGGCCCCTCGACTTCTTCCGCCACGGCTGGAACGTCTTCGACTTCGTGGTGATCGCCGCCGCGTTCGTCCCGGGGCTGCACGGCGACTCCGTCGCACTGCGTGTCGTACGGATCGCCCGAGTCGTCCGTCTCGTGCGTTTCTCGCCCGGCCTGCGCACGATCGTCGCGGCCCTGCTGCGCAGCCTGCCCGGCGTCGGCGGCTTCCTGGCCCTGGCGATGGTGACCCTCTACGTGTACGGCATGGCCGGCTGGCTCATCTTCGGCGACGCCTACCCGGAGGAGTACGGCACGATCGGCCGCGCCGTGCTGACGCTGTTCGTCCTGCTGTCGCTGGAGACGCTGCCCGACCTGATCGAGCAGGGCATGGCGGTGTCGCCGTGGACGCTCGTCTACTACGTGAGCTACGTGCTGCTCACCGCCAACCTCCTGGTCAACATCCTCATCGCCGTCATCGTGAACTCGATGGAGGAGGCGCGGCGGCTGGAGCGCACGGAACGGCTGGCGGAGGAGTTCGACGAGGACGGCGACGGCGTACCGGATGTCATCGACCGGATCGCCGTGAGCCAGCGGCTCGACGACCTGCGCGAAATGGTGGCCGCGCTGGAACGCGAACTGCGGGTCGACCGCGAGGACCAGCGGCAGGGGTGAAACGCGCCAGCGGCGTGGCGGCCGGCGTGCCGGACGCTCTCTGGACGCACGCGCAGGCCCGGCTGGATGCGGCGTCGGTGTGCGGCGGCCTCCGCGGACGCGTGGACGCCCCCTCGGTCTCGCCGCGGCACCACCCTGATCGACCGGACGTTCCTAGAGGTGCCAGGTGACGGCCTCCGTCGGGGTGTAGCGGCACATCGCTCCGGTGGAGACCGCCGCGCGCAGGTGGGTGGCCAGTTCGGGGTGGCGGTCGTCGATCTTGCGGAGGGTGTCGCGGATGCGGGCGGTCACGGTCTTGCGCGCGCGTTCCGCCTCGTCGCCCAGGCGGCGCGTGCGGCCCGCGAGGCCCGCGGCCGCCCGCAGCTCCGTGATGAGCGCGCGGCGCTCGTCGTCGAGGGCGGCCACCCGTGCCTTGTCGCCGCGCTCCGCGGCCGTGTCGATGGCCTCGTCGAGGTACTCCAGGTGGCGCCTGTACCGGGCCTTCGCCTCGTCGTCGAGGACCGGGTCACCGCCCATCCGGCGCGCGGCGACCAGCTCCGGCCCGGCGGCGGGGTCGAGCAGCGCGACGGCCGGAATGTCGTCGCCGGGGCGGCGCAGCAGCTCCCGGAGGTCGCGCAGCCCCTTGGCGTCGGGCATGTGGACGACCCGGCCCGCGAAACCCAGCCGCCACACGTCCCCGTCCCGGCGGAACTCCCCGGCAGCGTGCCCGTCCGCCACCGATCGAGCCCGCGGCCCACCACCGCCCGCTGCCGCGTCCGGGCCGTTGAGGCTTTGCCCACCGCCCTCGGCGGCCGCCAGGTCAGCACTCCCGCCACGCGCTGGATCACCGCCTGGCCGCACGAGGCTCGTGGAGGTCTCGGTCGAGAGTGTTGCCGGCTGGTGGCGGTTGCTGGCGGGGTCGCCGTCCTTGGGGGCGGTGACCCCCGATGCGTCGGTTAGGAGAGCGGGGCCGTGGTGATCGGTCGCGGCCGTCGTGGCAGGGGCGTTCGGCGCGTCGGTGGGAAGCGCTGCCGGGTCGTTGCGGTGGGTCGCCGGTGGCGAGCCGGTCGTGGCGGGTGGTGGAGCGGCGGACAGGCGGGCCGCCTCGGCCGCGACGTGCGGCATTCCGAGGGCGGTCGCCTCGCGGTGGACCTCGGCGAGCAGGTCCGCCGCCGGCTGGCCGAGGGCCCGGCGGGCCCGTGCCAGGCCCAGGCGGGCGACCAGCGACCACGGCCGCGCTGACAGGCGGTCGGCGGCGGCCCGGGCCGCCGTGAAGCCCGCCGCCGCCGACACCCAGTCGGACTCGGCCGCGTCGACGGTGGCCAGCCACAGGTCGACCGGGCCGCTCACGTCGCAGCCATAGAGGGACACCAGCCACTCCCCGCGGTACGGCGTCAGCGCCGCCCGGGCCCGCGCGCAGAGGGACGGGTCGCCGGTCAGGGCCGCCACCTCCGCTATCAGGCGGATGAACAGCGGCTCCATGGCGCGCGGGTGCGGCGTGTCCGCCTCGGCGATGTGGCGCCGGCCCGGGCCGGGGTCACCCTGCGCCGCGGCGGTCAGCGCTGCCACCAGCGTGTGGTAGGGCTCGTGGCGTTCGGGCGGGTGGGCGACCAGCGCCGCCGCCTCGGCGAAGCGGCCCCGCTGCATGAGCAGGGCCCAGCGCAGGTGTTGGCCCATGTAGCCCTGGTCGGCGTGGTCGGCGTCGATGTAGCTGGCCGTCTCGTCCTGCAACGCCGCGGCCTCGGCGAACTCGCCGCGCAGGGCCGCGATGATGCCGCGGTCGATCGAGGATGCCAGGCGGGCCTGGGCGACGTCGACCTGCTCGACCAACGCACCGAACGTCTGGAGCATGTCGTAGTAGCGCGGATCGCCCAGCTCCAGCAGCGCCACCCAGCGCAGCGAGGCGGCGAATGCCGCGTTGCGCAGGTCGCCGGAGCGGCGTGCGACGGCCTCCAACTCGGACATCAGCGCCTCACGCTCGCGGGCCGAGCCCAGCCCCCAGATCGCGTCGTGGCGGCTCCACAGGCTGAACGCCAGTTGCTCGTCGTCCTGCCGGGAGCGGGCCTGGACCTCGACGCGGGCGATGATGGCCCGGACCAGCTCCTCGCGGCTCAGCTCGCCGGCGGGCCCGCCGACGAAGCGCTGGTGCGCCTCGCGCAACAGCGCTTCCACGGCCGGAGCCTTGCTGCTGCGGGGGCCGCGGTGGCGGTCGGCGACCAGGGCCACCCGGGCCAGCGCGGCGGGGTCGGCCACCCGGCGCGCGGCGGCGGCCGCGGCGTCGATCTGGTCCCAGGCCGCGTCGCGGCCGGACCCGTGTGCCAGCTCCCGCGCGAGGTCGAGCCGGACGGTCACCTCGCCGGCCGGGTCCTCGGCCCGCTCCAGCGCGCGCCGGAAATGGCCGACCGCCTCCTCCGGGGCGAGCCGCGCGGAGGCGTCCCGGCCGGCCACGAGCAGGTGATCGACCGCGACCGATGCCGCGACGGCCGGCCCGGCCGCGTACGCGTGCCGGGCGAGGTCGGCCGGGAAGAGCCGCCCGCGCAGCTCGGGAACCCGCTCGACCGCGCGGACGACGGCCGCGTGCCGCCCGCGGCGGTCCTCTTCGGACAGTGCGTCGTAGAGGGTCTCGCGCACGAGGTCGTGGCCGAACGCGAACCGCCCGCCGCCCCGGCCGACGACCAGCCGCCCGGCGATCGCCTCGTCGAGCAGCCGGTCGACCTCGGCCACCGGCGCACCCACCGCGGCCGCGAGCAGCTGCCGGTGGAAGTCGTGGCCCAGCACCGACGCGGTGGTGAGCAGCTCGACCAGCGACGCGGGCAGCAGGTCGAGGCGGCGGCGCACCGCCTCCCGGACCCCCGGCGGGATCGCCGCCACCGAGCCGTCGACCCGCCACAGCCGCGCCGTCTGCTCCACGAAGAACGGGTTGCCGCCGGTGCGCCGGTGGACCTCGGCGACCAGCTCCGCGGACGGCTCCCGCCCGGCCGTGCGGGCGATCAGCGCGCCGACCTCGGGCGGGTCGAGCCCGGTCAGCGTCACGGTGGTCGCCTTGGCCACCAGGGGCAGCATGAGCCCGCGCAGCGGGTGGCCCGGCGCCGGCTCGACCTCGACGTCGCGGTATGTCCCGACGAGCAGCAGACGCTCGAACCAGGTGTGCCGCGCGGCGAACTCCAGCAGCCGCAGCGACGCCGGGTCCGCCCAGTGCAGGTCGTCGATGACGGCCAGCACCGGGGCCTGCTGCGAGGCCGCCACCAGGGCCGCGGTGATCCCGTCGTACAGCGTGAAGGTGTCGGTCTGCTCCTGCGACTGCGCCGCTCGCCCGAGCAGGACGGCGAGGCCGGTCGCCCCGGCCTCCTCGATCTCGGCCCACTCGTCGGGCGAGGCGTGCCGCCGCAGGCCCCGCATGACCTGGACCCAGGGCCAGTAGCTCGGCGCGCTCTGCGAATCCCAGCAGCGGCCGCCGACCACCGTGACGCCGCGGGCCCGTGCGTCTTCGGCGGCGGCCGTGACCAGTGTGGTCTTGCCGATGCCGGCCTCGCCGGTGATCAGCACGAGCCCGCCGTGGCTCTCGGTGACCCGGTCGATCTCGGCGCGCAGCAGCGCCGCGGGGTGTGCCCGCCCGATGACCGTCTCACCCACCCGGGTCCGCATCCTCAGAAGGTAACGGACCCGTCCGACAGGAATCCGCCCGTCAGAGCAGCCCGGGATAGAGGAGCGCCAACTCCCGGGGGTACGCCGCGATGAGGCGCAGCTCGTCGTCGGTGAGCGGCCGCCCGGTCGCGGCGTTGCAGAGCTGCGTGAGCTTGAACGTGAGGTCGGGCTCGGTCACCTCGACGCCCAGCCCGTCCATGACGTGCCGGAACCCGGCCATCCCGCCGTACTCCCCGGTCAGCACCACCCGGCCGGCACGCGTGTGCCAGTCGGTCGGGAACGGCCCGAGCAGGTCCTCGTCGTACAGCTCGTAGTTGCGGTGGTCCTTGAGCGCGCCGTCGGCGTGGATCCCCGACTCGTGCGCGAACGCGTTGCGGCCCACGCCGGGCTGGTTGACCGGGACGGGCTGCCCGAACGCGTACCCCGCCCAGAGCGCGAACCGTCGGGCCCACGACAGGTCGAGGGGGTCGCCGATGGTGGCGCGTTCGGCCACGCCGTACCCGTTGGTGAGGGCCAGGATCGTCGCGACGAGGTCGGCGTTGCCGGACCGCTCGCCGATGCCGTTGACGCAGGTGTTGATCCAGGCGTCCTGGCCGGCGTCGAGGTCGCCGAGCGCGCCGGCCACCGAATTGGCGACGGCCATGCCGAGGTCGTTGTGGCAGTGGGTCTCGACCGGCATGCCGATGGCGCTGGCCAGCTTGGCGAACCGCTCGCCGATCCGGCCCGGCGTCTCGCCGCCGATCGTGTCGCAGTAGCGCAGCCGGTCGGCGCCGGCCTCCTTGGCGGCGAGCGCGAACTCGGTCAGGAACCCGAGGTCGGTGCGGGAGCCGTCCTCGGCGTTGACGCCGACCGTCCGTACCCCGGCGGACTTCGCCGTCCGCACGGCCGCGACCATCTCCGCGATCACCGTGGAGCGGTCGAACCTCCCGCGGAACTTGTGGCGGAGCATCTGGTCGCTGGTGGAGATCGACAGGTTGTAGTGCGCGAGGCCGAGCGGCGCGGACGCCTCGACGTCGGCGGCCACGGCCCGGCACCAGCCGGAGAGCCGCAGGTCGCCGAACGCGCCGGCCGAGGCGAGCGCCACCTGCGCCTTGACGTAGGGCACCTCGTGGAAGAGGAACGGGAAACCGATCTCGGACTGCGCGACCCCGAGCTTGCCCAGATAGAAGTTGACCATTGTCTTGCCGAACTTCGACAGCCCGGTCCGGGCCGTCTGCACGCCGTCGCGGTTGGTGACGTCGAGGAAGTGGATGCGTGGCATGACTTCAGGTTGACACCGGCGTCCATCATCGGTCAATGTTGACTAAAATCAACATCAGGAGGCGTGATGGAGCAGCTCAGCGGCGGGTTGACGGCGGCCGAGGCGGCGGACCGGCTCGGTGTGAAGCCGGCCACCCTCTACGCGTACGTGAGCCGCGGTGTGCTCGCCCGCCGCCGGTCGCCGGACGGCCAGAGCCTCTTCGACCCGGCCGAGGTGGAGCGCCTCGCCCGCCGCGGCCGCCCGCGCCGCTCGACCCGCGCGCCGGAGGTGGTGATCGAGTCCCGCATCACCGCGCTCGGCGACGACCGCCCGTTCTACCGCGGCCGGGACGCGCTGGACCTCGCCGCCTCGGCGTCGTTCGAGACCGTCGCGGCCTGGCTGTGGACCGGTGTCCTCGACTCCGACCAGGACGAGTGGCGGGCCAGCGCGGCGGCGCTGGCGGCCGGGCGGGCGGCGAGCGCGGCGCTGCCCGGCGGCGCGCTGCCGCTCGACCGCGTGCAGGCCATCGTGCCCGCGCTCGCCGCCACGGACCCGCTGCGCGGCAACCTCGACCCGGCGGCGGTCGCCGACGTCGGCCGCGCGCTGGTCGCCGGCGTGGTCGACTGCCTGCCCGAGGGGCGGCCCCCGTCGGGCACCGGGATCGCGGCCCGGCTGGCGGCCCGCCTGGGGGCCGGCGAGGAGTTCGTCGACGCGGTACGGGCGGCCCTGGTGCTGATCGCCGACCACGAACTCGCCGCCTCCACGCTCGCCGCCCGGGTGGCCGCCTCCGTGCGCGCCGACCCGTACGCGGTGGTCGCCGCCGGCCTGGCCACCACCAGCGGCGCGCTGCACGGCGGCGCCTCCCTCGGCGCCGAGGCGCTGCTCGCGGAGGTGACCGATCCCGCGGCCGCCGGCGAGGCGATCGGCCTGCGGCTGCGGCGCGGCGAGCGGGTCCCCGGCTTCGGCCACGCGGTGTACCGGTCGGGCGACGCGCGTGGCGCGGCCCTCCTCGACCGGGTCCGCGCGGCCGCGTCCGGGCATCCCGTGCTCGCCGTCGCGGAGGCGTTGCTGGGCGAGGCCCGCCGGCGCCGCCTGCCGGAGCCCAACGTCGACTTCGCCCTCGCCACCCTGACCCGGGTCGCCGGGATGCCGACCGGTGCCGGCGAGGCGATCTTCGCGATCGCCCGGACGGCGGGCTGGCTGGCCCACGCGATGGAGGAGTACGCCCAGCGCACGCCGCTCCGCCTCCGCGCCGTCTACATCGGACCAACCGGATAACCGGTTGGCGACGGCGCGGCGGCCGCGCTAGCCTCGCCGCCATGCGGTCCTGAGGTTCGTCGACGCCCCATTCCGGCAAGCCTTCTCTCGAGGACCGCGCATGTCTTCGCCCGCCATCCTGCTCTCCGACCTGGCCTTCTCCTGGCCCGACGGCACTCCCGTGTTCGACAGGCTCGACCTCGTCCTCGGCCCCGGCCGCACCGCCCTGGTGGGTGCCAACGGGTCCGGCAAGTCCACGCTGTTGCGTCTGGTGACCGGCGCGCTGGCCCCGACCAGGGGATCGGTGCGGGTCGACGGGACGCTGGGCTATCTGCCGCAGGACCTCACGCTCGCGGCCGACCGGCCGGTCGACGACGTGCTGGGCATCGCCGCCACCCGGCGCGCGCTGCGCGCGGTGGAGCGCGGCGATGCCGACGAGCACCTGTTCGCCGCCATCGGCGACGACTGGGACGTCGACGACCGGGCCCGCGCCACCCTCGACCGGTTGGGGCTGGGCCACGTCGACCTCGACCGGCCGGTCGGTGCGCTCTCCGGCGGCGAGGCCGTCCTGCTCGGCCTCGCCGGCCAACTGCTGCGCCGGCCGCGGGTGCTCCTGCTGGACGAGCCGACCAACAACCTCGACCGGGCCGCGCGGGACCGTCTCGGTGCGACGGTGGCCGCCTGGCCGGGCGTGCTGCTGCTGGTCAGCCACGACCGCGAGCTGCTCGACGGGGTCGACCAGGTCGCGGAGCTGCGCGACGGGTCCGTGCGGCTGTTCGGCGGCAACCTGCGCGACTACGAGGAGGCGGTGGCGGCCGAGCAGGAGGCGGCGCTGCGCGGCGTCCGCGCCGCCGAGGGCGACCTGCGACGGCAGAAGCGCGAGCTGGCGGAGGCCCGGATCAAGCTCGACCGGCGGGTCCGGTACGGCCAGAAGATGTGGGACACCAAACGGGAGCCGAAGATCGTCATGGGGGCACGCAAGCGGGCCGCCCAGGTGTCGGCGGGCAAGCACCGGGGGCTGCACGAGGAGCGGCTGGCCGCGGCCCGTGACCGGCTCGCCGCCGCCGAGGAGGCGGTGCGCGACGACGCGGTGATCCGGGTGGACCTCGCCGCCACGGCGGTGCCGGCCGGCCGCACGGTGCTCACCGCCCGCGGCGCGGTGCTGCGCAACGGCGTCCGCGTCGACCTCGACGTCCGGGGTCCCGAACGGATCGCCCTCGTCGGTGCCAACGGGTCCGGCAAGACGACGCTGCTCGCGACCGTCGCCGGCGGGCTCGCGCCGCGGGCCGGAACGGTCGACGTCGCCGTGCCGGCGCGGCTGCTGCCGCAGCGACTCGACGTCCTGGACGACGGGTTGTCCCTCGTGGCCAACGTGGCCCGGCTCGCTCCCGCGGCGCCGGACAACGCGGTGCGCGCGCGGCTGGCCCGGTTCCTGTTCCGCGGTGCCGCGGCGGACCGGCTCGTCGGCACGCTCTCGGGCGGCGAGCGGTTCCGCGCGACGCTCGCGGCGCTGATGCTCGCCGAGCCGGCGCCGCAACTGCTGCTGCTCGACGAGCCCACGAACAACCTCGACCTCGTGAGCGTGCGGCGGTTGGGGGAGGCGCTGGCCGCGTACCGCGGTGCCCTGGTCGTCGCGAGCCACGACGTGCCGTTCCTGCGGACGATCGGGGTGACCCGCTGGCTCCACCTCGACGGCGTGCTCACCGAGGTGGACCCGCCCGGTGCGTAGGGTGGGGCCGTGGTGCGGTTTCGAATCGGCGAGGCGGCCGAGCTGCTCGGCGTCAGCCCCGACACGGTGCGCCGGTGGATCGACGCCGGCCGGTTGCCCGCCGGCCGTGACGACCACGGCCACCGGCTGGTCGACGGCGCCGACCTGGCGGCGTTCGCGCGCGAGCGGCACGAGCAGGCCGAGGGCGGCGGGACGTCGGCCCGCAACCGCCTGCGCGGCATCGTCACCGCGGTGGTCAAGGACGCGGTGATGGCCCAGGTCGACATCCAGGCCGGGCCGTTCCGGATCGTCTCACTGATGAGCCGGGAGGCCGTCGACGACCTGGACCTGCGGGTCGGCTCGGTGGCCACCGCCGTCATCAAGTCGACGACGGTCGTCGTCGAGAAGGCCCGGCCGCAGCGTTAACAAGGGCCCCTTCCTATGCGTTAAGCGATAGGAAGGGCCCCTTCCTATCGCTTAACGCATAGGAAGGGGCCCTTGTTCACTTGCGGTTGTAGCGGTACATCGTGAGGGAGCCGAAGACCGCGACGAAGGCCGCGCTCCACACGAACGTCCAGGTGATCGCCGTGGCGTCCGGCGTGCCGGCCATCACGGAACGGATCGCGTCGACCAGGTGGGCGATCGGGTTTACCTTGACGAACGCCTGCAGCCAGCCCGGCATGGTGCCGGGGTCGACGAAGACGTTGCTCAGGAAGGTGAGCGGGAACAGCACCATCATGCTGACGCCCATCACCGACTTTTCGCTGCGCAGGATCAGGCCGAACATCGTCCAGACCCAGGAGAACGCGAACGAGAAGACCACCAGCAGGCCGATGCCCGCGGCCACGCCGCCGACGCCACCGCCGGGACGGAAGCCCAGGGCCAGGCCGACGCCGAGGATGACCAGGGCGGCGAGCACGTATCGCAGCACATCGCCGAAGATCATCCCGACGAGGGCCGACGGCCGCCACACCGGCAGCGTGCGGAAGCGGTCGAAGACGCCCTTCTCGATGTCGGTGTTGAGGCCGACGCCGGTGTACATGGTGATCATCACGACGCTCGTCACCATGATGCCGGGCAGGAAGAACTGCAGGTACGCCCCCGGGCTGCCGGCCAACGCGCCGCCGAACAGGTACGTGAACATCAGCGTCATGATGATCGGGAACGCCGTCACGTCGAAGAGCTGCTCGGGTACGTGCTTGATCTTCAGCATCGCCCGCCAGCCGAACGTGAGCGACGCCGCCAGCGCGCTCGGGCGGGGTGGTCGCGCGCCAGGCGAGAGCACGGCACCCAGCGTCTCCGGCGAGGGCACGTAGACGCTCTGCGCGTCGGACGTCGTGGTCGTCATCGGACAGCCTCCTTCTCGGGCGTCGCGGGGTGGTCGGTCAGGGCGAGGAACACCTCGTCGAGGCTGGGCTGCCCGAGCGAGAAGTCGTCGACCACGATGCCGGCGGCCGCCAGCTCCGAGAGCGCGCGCGCCGCCTGCGTGCTCGCCTCGAAGTCACTGCCCTCCACCCGGGCACTCAGCGCCACCGGGTCGGCGGCCAGCTCCACCGATGTGCCGAGCGCCAGGGCCAGCACCTCCCGCGCCTTCGGCCGGGTCGCGGCGTCGCGGAGTCGCACGTGGACGGTGCCCGAGCCGATGGACGACTTCAGCTCGCCGGGCGTGCCCTCGGCGATCACCTTCCCGTGGTCCACCACCGCGATCCGGGACGCGAGCTGGTCCGCCTCGTCCAGGTACTGCGTGGTGAGCAGCACCGTCGTGCCGTGCGCCACCACGGCGCGCACGATCTCCCACACCTGGTTGCGGCTGCGCGGGTCGAGACCGGTCGTCGGCTCGTCCAGGAACAGCAGCTGCGGCGTGTTGAGGATGCTGGCCGCGATGTCGATGCGCCGCCGCATGCCGCCGGAGTACTTCTTCACCTGCCGGTCCGCCGCCTCCGTGAGGCCGAACGCGGTCAGCAGCTCGTCGGCGCGGGCCCGGGCGGCCGCCTTGCGGTGCCCGAGCAGGCGGCCCAGGAGGACGAGGTTCTCCACCCCGGTCAGGTCCTCGTCCACCGAGGCGTACTGCCCGGTGAGGCTGACCCTGGACCGGACGGCGTCGGCCTCCCGGACGACGTCGTGCCCGAAGACGCGCGCCTCGCCGGCGTCCGGCCGGGTCAGCGTGGCGAGCACGCGCACCGCCGTCGTCTTGCCGGCGCCGTTGGGCCCCAGCAGGCCGAAGACGCTGCCGGCCGGGACCCGCAGGTCGATGCCGTCGAGCGCGCGGGTCTCGCCGAACGTCTTGACCAACCCCTTCGCCTCGATCGCGGGGCCGGTTGGTCGGTCTGTCATGGTTATTGTTCCCTCCGTTGGAGTGTGGCTACGAGACGTAGGGACGGGCGTCGCGGCCGTCCCGGAGTGTCAGGCCCCACCAGCAGAGCTGGTCGAGCAGGACCTGCGCGGCGCGCTCCGGCGCGTCGCCGCACAGGCGCAGGTCGAGGTCGTCCGGCGAGGCCAGCAGGTCCACGCCGACCACGTCGCGCATGGTGACCGCGTGCAGGGCGGTGAAGACCGTGCGCAGTTGGTCGACCGCGTGCGCACCTTCCGAGCGGCAGCCGTAGGACACGAAGCCGACCGGCTTGGCGTGCCACTCGTCGTACGCGAAGTCGATCGCCTGTTTCAGCGAGGCCGGAAAGCTGTGGTTGTACTCCGGCGTCACCACGACGAACGCGTCGGCGCGCGCGACCGCGGCGGCGAACGACGACATCGCCGGCGTCGCGCACGCCGGATAGCCGGCCGGGAACGCGAAGTCCGCGAGGTCGAGCACCGTCACGTCCACACCGGCCCGGCGGCGGGCCCGTTCGACGAACCACCGCGCCACCCGGTCGCCGACCCGGCCCTCGCGGGTGCTGCCGATGATCACGGCCAGCCGCAGCGGCGCCTCGGTCATGGCGGCACCTCCCCTCACCAGGGAGGCGCGAGACCGCCCCGCTAGATCAGATCTAGCGGTCGCGGCGCGCGCGCCGGCCGCGGGCCAGCTCGGTCTCGAGGGCGTCGAGACGCTGCGACCAGAACCGTCGATAACGCTCCAACCAGGCATCAACCTCCTGCAGGGGGGTCGCGTCGACCGCGTACAGCCGGCGGGTGCCCTCGGCGCGCACGGTCGTGAAGCCGTTGTCGCGCAGCACCCGGAGGTGCTGCGAGACGGCCGGTTGCGAGATGCCGAACTCCGCCTGGACCACCGACCCGATCTCCCCGGCCGCCAGCTCGCCGTCGGCCAGCAGCTCGAGGATCCGGCGCCGGACCGGGTCGCCCAGGACGTCGAACGCGTGCACGCCTCGACTCTCCGTCAGAACCTTATATAAGTCAAGCCTAAAGCTCTGTCACGCGGCCCGTGGCGACCGCCAGCCGGCGTGTCACGTGGACGGCGTCGAGCATCCGCCGGTCGTGCGTGACCAGCAGCAGCGTCCCGGGGTAGCCGTCGAGGGCCGATTCCAGCTGCTCGATCGCCGGCAGGTCGAGATGGTTGGTCGGCTCGTCGAGCACGAGCAGGTTGACGCCGCGCGCCTGCAGCAGCGCGAGCCCGGCCCGGGTCCGCTCGCCCGGCGAGAGCGTCGCCGCGGGACGCAGCACGTGGTCGCTGCGGAGACCGAACTTCGCCAGGAGGGTACGGGCGTCCTCCGGCGGCATACCCGGCACGGCGGCGCGGAACGCGTCGACCAGCGGCTCGCCGCCCAGGAAGGCGCCGCGGGCCTGGTCGATCTCGCCCACCTTCACACCCGGACCGAGGTACGCCTCGCCGGCGTCCAGCGGCACCCGGCCGAGCAGCGCCGCCAGCAGCGTCGACTTGCCCGCGCCGTTGGGCCCGGTGATCGCCACCCGGTCGGCCCAGTCGATCTGCAGGTCCACCGGCCCCAGGGTGAAGCCGCCGCGCCGGACGACGGCCGACCGGAGCGTCGCGACGACGGCGCCGGCGCGCGGGGCGGCGGCGATCGTCATGCGCAGCTCCCACTCCTTGCGGGGCTCCTCGACGACCTCCAGCCGCTCGATCAGGCGCTCGGTCTGGCGGGCCTTCGCGGCCTGCTTCTCGGTCGCCTCGACCCGCGTCTTGCGGCTGATCTTGTCGTTGTCCTTCGCCTTGCGGCGCGCGTTGCGGACGCCGTGCTCCATCCAGTTGCGCTGTGTCCTAGCCCGGGCCTCCAGGGCGGCGCGCGTCTCGGCGTACTCCTCGTAGGCCTCCCGGGCGTGCTGCCGGGCGACGGCGCGTTCCTCCAGATAGGACTGGTAGCCGCCGCCGAAGACGTTGACCCGCTGCTGGTGCAGGTCCAGCTCCAGCACGCTGGTCACCGTGCGGGCGAGGAACTCGCGGTCGTGGCTGACCAGCACGGTGCCGGCGCGCAGGCCGGTCACGAACTCCTCCAGCCGGCGCAGGCCGTCGAGGTCGAGGTCGTTGGTCGGCTCGTCGAGCAGGAAGATGTCGTAGCGGCTGAGCAGCAGCGACGCCATGCCGGCGCGGGCCGCCTGGCCGCCGGAGAGCCCGGTCATCGGCAGGTCGAGGTCGAAGCCGAGGTCGATCTCCGCGGACCGCTCGTCCAGGTCGGCGCCGCCGAGGGCGAGCCACCGCTCCAGGGCCGTGGCGTACGCGTCGTCGGCGCCGGGTGCGCCGGCGGTCAGCGCCTCGGTGGCCGCGTCGAGGGCCGCCTGCGCCGCGGCGACGCCGGTGCGCCGGCCCAGGAACGCCCGCACGGTCTCGCCGGGCCGGCGGTCCGGCTCCTGCGGCAGGTAGCCGACCGTCGCGGTGGGTGGGTTGAGCGCGATGCTGCCCTGCTCGGCCGGGATCAGCCCGGCCAGCGTGCGCAGCAGGGTCGACTTGCCCGCGCCGTTGGGGCCGACCAGGCCGATCACGTCGCCGGGGGCGACCACCAGGTCGAGGTCGGTGAAGAGGGCCTTGTCGCCGTGGCCGGCGGCGAGGTCCTTGGCGATCAGCGTGGTCATGGCGGAACCGATGCTATCCCGGTGGTTGTGCCCGAGACTGTGCGTGTGGTGACGACGCTGGCGATCGACTGCGGGGGCGGCGGCATCAAGGCGTCCGTGCTCGACGAGGCCGGCACGATGCGGGCCAAGCCGCTGCGCGTGCCGACGCCGTACCCCCTGCCGCCGTCGCTGTTCGTCAAGACCCTGCTCGGGCTCGGCGCGGAGCTGCCCACCGCCGACCGGGTGACGGTGGGCATGCCGGGCATGATCCGGCACGGTGTGGTGGTGGCCACCCCGCACTACGTGACCCGGTCCGGGCCGCGGACCAAGGTCGACCCCGACCTGGTCGCCGAGTGGTCCGGGTACGACGCGCAGGCCGCGCTCGCCGACGCGTTCGGCACGCCGGTGCTCGTCCTCAACGACGCCGAGGTGCACGGGGCCGGCGTGGTCGCCGGCACGGGGCTGGAGCTGGTGCTCACCCTCGGCACCGGCCTCGGCTGCGCGCTCTTCGACGGTGGCGCGCTCGCGCCGCACCTGGAATTCTCACAGGCACCCGTGCGTTGGGGGATGAGCTACGACACGTACATCGGCGAGCACGAGCGCCGGCGGCTGGGCGACGCGTTCTGGTCCCGCCGGGTCCGCGCGGTCGTCGACGGCCTGCGGCCGGTGTTCCTGTGGGACCGGCTCTACCTCGGTGGCGGCAACTCCCGGCTGATCCGCCCGGAGCAGCTGACCCGGATGGGCGACGACGTGGTCGTGGTGCCGAACACCGCCGGCATCCTGGGTGGTGTGCGGGCCTGGTCGCTGCGGCGGCCCTGAGCGAGGTGGAGGTGGCACATGGATCTCCTGGAGGAGTACCGCCGGGCGACCCTGTTCTTCGAAGCGGGTGACCCGACCGGTGCGGCGCGGCTGCTGGAGCCGATCATCGCGGCCGAGCCCGGCAACGCGTCGGTGCGCCAGCTGCTGGCCCGGGCCTACTTCCAGTCGGCGCAGCTGGGCCGGGCGGAGGCGCAGCTGCGGGAGCTGGTCGCGCGCGACCCGAGCGACCACTACGCGCACCACGTGCTGGGCCGCACGCTGGAGCGCCAGGGCCGGCCCGCGGAGGCGCTGACCCACCTGCGGATCGCGGCGGCGATGCACGCCGGCCACCGCGACTACGCGGCGGCGCTGGAGCGGGTCGAGTCGAAGGTCAACCCCCGGTGAAGCTCA
>Ga0164243_10004769_pt1 | contig 21060 bp, 12 predicted proteins | sample OricompcompostOP_FD_108781 | JGI IMG/M metagenome (GOLD analysis project Ga0164243, IMG submission 108781) | Organic Plus compost microbial communities from Emeryville, California, USA - Original compost - Organic plus compost (OP) | ecosystem: Engineered > Solid waste > Mixed feedstock >...
CCGGCGGCGACGGCAACGACACGGTCTCCGGGGGCGCCGGCAACGACACGATCTCCGGCGACAACGGCGACGACGTGATCTCTGGTGACGACGGCGACGATTCGATCACCGGCGGTAACGGCAACGACCTGGTTATCGGCGGCAACGGCAGCGACACCATCTGCGGCAACGCCGGCAACGACACCCTGTCGGGCGACGCCGGCGACGACGTGGTGCTCGGTGAGGCCGGCAACGACCTGGTCCTCGGCGGCGACGGCAACGACCAACTCTGGGGCGGTGACGGCAACGACACCGTCTTCGGCGGCGACGGCAACGACTCGATCGTCGGCGGGGCCGGCGACGACCTCCTCGACGGCGGCAACGGCGACGACTGGATCTACGGCGAGGCCGGCAACGACACCGTCTTCGGCGGCTTCGGCAACGACGCCATCTACGGCGGCGAGGGCGACGACTGGCTCTACGGCGGGACCCTCGACACCGCCAACACGCTCCACGCCGTGCGTCCCCCGGCGGTCCCCTCCGACGGCGACGACCTCGTCTCCGGCGGGCTCGGTAACGACCGGGTCGACGGCGGCAACGGCAACAACCTGCTCGACGCGGGCGACGACGGGATCGCCGAGACGGTCCTCGGCGGTCGCGGCAACGACTACGCGTTCACCCACCACAACCACGACATCTACAAGGATTTCGCCGCCCTCGACGGCGGCCACAACCGCACGTTCAAGGACCCCAACGGCGCGATCGTCGACCCGCTCGTGCCCGCCGAGGACTGCGCCCGCGTGGTCTTCCCCGCGCCGACGCTTCCGCTCCTGCACGGGGTCGTGATCCAGCCGGGCCGGGTGCTCCTCCCCTCCGACCCGAACCAGCCCCCGGTCGTGTTCATCCCCACGGTCACCGACGCGGCCGTCAAGACCCCGGCGAAGGCCGCACGCGCGACCAAGGCCGCGGTGAAGATCGGCTCCACCCCCTTCGCGTCCAGGGCGACGCCTACAAGTGCCTTCGCGAAGGCGTCGGGCCGGCCGTCTTTCTCGCCGTTCGGCGCCTGACACTCGACCGCCGAGCATGACCTTGGTCACGCCCGGCGGCCGTCGTAAAAACTCACACCGCCCGCCGACCCCGTCCGGGTCGGCGGGCGGTTTTATTTGGAGAGCGCTCGGGTACGCGGGCGGGGGTGGAGGCCGAGCGTCGACCGATAACGCCCCCGGGTCGCCGGTCAGTCGACCTCGCGTTCGGGCGGCGGAAGGGGGCGGTGGGGCGCCAGCGCGTCGATCTTAACGGCCGCGGCGGCCATCTCCCCGGCACGGTCCGTCGCGCCGAGCTTCCCGAACGCGCCGGCCAGGTTCGCGAAACGGCCGGCGAGGTTGCGCGCCAGGAACGGGTGCATCGGCTCCTTCTCGGCGACGGTCTGTAGGTCGGCGGCGGCCGAGTCGAGGAGCGTGCGCGCCTCGGCGCGGCGGCCGCGTTCGAGGAGGAGCGACGCGAGGGCTTCGCTCGTGGCGGCCCGGTCGATCCGGGCGATCTGGGCCAGCGGGGGGCTCGCGACGAGCGAGGCTTCGAGGGCGATCGCCCGGCGGTAATAGGCCTCGCCGTCGTCGGGCCGGTGCCTCCGCTGGAGCACCGCGCCGAGCTTGGCGTCGATGTTCGTTTTAACCAGGGTCAGCTCGAAGTCGTCGCCCGCCCCGGCGGGGACGCTTTCGGCCAGCGTCGCGGCGCGTCGGAGGCGGTCTTCCATCGGCCCGAGCGTCTTCTCGTCGGCCGTCCAGGGGTCGTCCATGGCGTAGGTCTCGGCCAACTCGAAGCGGTATTCCAGGGACTTCGGGAACTGGACGACCAGGGCTTCGAACGTCTCGGCGGCGCGGGCATAGGCGGCCCTCGACTCCCGTTCCCGTCCGAGCCTTTGATAGAGGGCGCCGACCTTGCGGTAGGCCCGCGCGGCCTCGCCCTGGAGCTTCGGGTTCGTCGCGTTCCGGGCGGCGAACCGGTCGTAGAAGGTCAGGACGCTCTGGAGGAGGGCGGCCTCGTGCTGCGGGAGGTCGTCCGGGGACCGATCGGCCGGGCCGAACCCGCGGGCCGGGGGGAGGCCGGCGAGGTTCTGGAAGGGGCGGCGGTCGGCGGCGCGGCGGTCCGGCTTCGCGTCCGGGGCGTGCGGGTGCCGGCGGTGGACGGCCGGGCCCGGCGGGGGCGGGAGGGAGGGGCCGCGCGAGGCGAGCTTGCCGAACAGGTCCTCGAACGCCCGAAGCGAGAGCGCCACGTTCTCCTCGGCCCGGCGCGTCGCGCGCTCGGCCTCGCCCCTGCGCCGCGACTCGCCTTCGAGCGCCCGGGTCGTGCTCGCGTAGCCGATCCAGCCGACGACCGCGGCCAGGAGCAGCGACGCGGCGGCCGTGGCCGTGAGCGCGGCGGTCGTCCGGTTGCGGCGTCCCCAGCGCCAGAGCCGCTCGCCGGCGTTCGCACGGCGGGCGCGGATCGGGCGGTCGTCGAGGAAGTTTTTCAGGTCGGCGGCGAGGTCGGCGGCCGTCGGGTAGCGGTCTTCCGGCTCGCGCGCGGTCGCCTTCAGGATGATCGTTTCCAGGTCGCGCGGGATGGTGGGGTCGAGCTTGCGCGGGCGGGTCGGCCGCCCCTCGGTCACGTGGCGGAGCAACTCGCTCGGGCTCAGCGCGCCGAACGGGGGGGTCAGGGTGAGGAGTTCGTAGAGGGTCAGGCCCAGGCTGTAGACGTCGCCCCGGCCGTCGGTTTCGCCGCGGAGGGCTTCGGGGGCGAGGTAGCGCAGGGTGCCGATGACGTCGCCCGAGGCGGTCAGGTCGTCCTGGCCGGTGAGCTTGGCGAGCCCGAAGTCGGTGACCCAGACGGTCTCGCGTTCGTCGATGAGGAGGTTGGCCGGCTTGACGTCGCGGTGCAAGACCCCCTGGCCGTGGGCGTAGTCGAGCGCCTCGGCGGCCTGGACGCCGACCCGCGCCACGAACCGGGCGTGTCGCACGCCCCGGGGCGGGCCGTCGCTCCGCCACTGCCCCAGGAGGACGTCCAGGCCGCTCCCCCGGATGTGCTGCATGACGTAGTAGGGCAGGCCGTCGTGCTCGCCGACGCCGAAGATGGGGACGATGTTGGTGTGGTGCAGCTGCGCGACCGCCTGCGCCTCGCGGCGGAACCGCCGCAACCGCTTGGCGTCGAGCAGGCCGTGGCGGTGGATCACCTTGAGGGCGACGTGGCGCCCCAGCGACTCCTGGGCCGCCTCGTAGACGACCCCCATCCCCCCCCGGCCCAACTCGCGAACGACGTGGAACTCGCCGAGACGCTTGGGGTGCGAACACCCCTCCTCGGCGTCCCAGGCCTGCCCGATGTCGCGCTTCAGTTGCTCCATCATGGCGACCGAGGGGAGCAACTCGCGGATCCTCTCGGCGAGGTCCGGGTAGCGGGCTTCGTACTCGCCGATCGAGGGCGACTCGCCCCGCCGGCAGCGCGTGGCGAACTCCTCGGCCAGTCGGTCGAACGGGTCCGAGGCCGATCCGTCGGCGGTCGAGGTTTCGGACGCGGGGGGGCCGGCGGCCCAAGACGTCGCGTCGCTCATACGGCCTCCGCGGTGGACTCCGGCTGCGGCCCCAGGGCGTCTTTGAGGCGTTCGAGCGCGCGGACGTAGCGCTTGCTGGCGGCGGCGGCCTGGATGCCGAGCAGGGCGGCCACTTCGTGGTTACTCAACTCTTCGAAATGGCGCAGGGCGAGGACGTCCCGGTCGATCGGGTCGAGGCGGTTGAGCGCCTCCCTCAGTTGCGACCGGGATTCGCCCCGCTGCGCCGCCTGGCTCGGCGACGTGAGGTCGCCGACCGGCTCGGCCCCGTGTCCCGGGCCGGCCCCGCCCGCATAGCCCCGGCCGAGCGGGACCTCCTTGGCGACGTCGCGGGCCTGGGCGCCGAGGTGCTGCCGGTGGACGTCGACGAGCCGCTGGGCGGTCACCCAGCGGAGCCAGAGGAAGGACGGCACGTCCGGGTCGGCGGGGTAGTGGGAGAGGCGCTTCAGGGCGTCGATGTAGGCTTCTTGCAGGATGTCGGACGTCGAGACCCGCCCTTTAAGGCGGACGTCGAGCCGGTACTCGACCATCTTCCGCAGCCGGTCCCTGTGCCGCGAAAACAGCTCCGCCAAGGCGGCCTGGTCGCCCCCCCGGAGTCGGTCTAATAACCCTTGAGCTTCGGCGCTCTCGTTTCCCATCAGGGTCGGGGTCCGGTCGGTCGTCCGTGAATCGTCCCGGGTGTAGTCGGAAAAGGGCGCGCGGGGGCGACAGCCTTACCCCGACCCGGGGCGTGTCGGGACCGCCCGCTTTAATACACGTCGCGCCGATACCGCCCTTCGGAGGCGAGCCGGGCGAGGTAGGACCGGGCCGCGGGGCCGTCGATCCGGCCGTTGCGGGCGACGACTTCGGCGAGGGCGGCGTCGACGTCGGCGGCCATGCGCTTGGCGTCGCCGCAGACGTAGACGTGGGCGCCCCCCTCCAACCAGCGGAACAACTCGTCGCCGCGCTCGACGATGCGGTGCTGGACGTACAGCTTATGCGCCTGGTCGCGGCTGAAGGCGGTGTCGAGGCGGGTCAGTACGCCCCGGCGGAGGAAGTCGGCCAGTTCGTCCTCGTAAAGGAAGTCGTGGGTCCCGCGCTGGTCGCCGAAGAAGAGCCAGGCCGGGCCGGAGGCGCCGAGGGCGTCGCGCTCGTGCAGGAAGGCGCGGAAGGGGGCGATCCCCGTGCCGGGGCCGATCATCACGATCGGCGCGTCCGGGTGGGACGGCAGGCCGAACCCGTGCGACTTCTGGACGAACACCCGCAACGGCGACCCGGGCGCCACCCGGTCGGCGAGCATCGTCGAGGCGACCCCCTTCCGCCCGCGGCCGTTGTGCTCGTAGGCGACGCGGCGGACCGTCAGGTGGACCTCGCCCGCGTGCTTCTTCGGGGAGCTGGAGATCGAATAGAGCCGCGGCCGGAGGGGGGACAGAGCGGCGACGAACTCCTCGGGCGCGACCCGGGCCGAGGGGAACCGGCGGAGCACGTCGAGCACGTCGCAACCGGCGACCGGACCGTCGTCGTCGATCAGGCCGCGGAGGGCGTCGGCCTGCTGGCGGTCGGACGCCGCCTGGGCGAGCCGCCCGAAGAGGTCCTCGGTCGTCTCCGCGAGGCAGCAGTCGCGTGCCAGGGCGTCGCCGAGCGTGGTCGCACGGCCGGTCGGGGCCGTGACCGGCTCGTCGCCGCGCGCGCCGAGCGCGGAAACGACTTCGGCGACGAGGTCGCCGCAGTTCTCGGGGTAGACCCCTAGCGAGTCCCCGACCTCGTACGCGGGGCCGTCCGGCCCGAGCGCGATCTCGACGTGGTACGTGTCTTTTTCCGACCCCGGCCGGTTCAGCCGGGCCGACCGCAGGAGGCTCGCCGTGAACGGGTTGTCGCGGGAATAGGCCTTGGCGCCGTTCACCGCCGAGCCGTTGACGTGGACCCCGTTCTTACCCGCGTGGCCGTTCGCGGGGGCGGGGGCCGGCGCCCCTTTCAACAGCCGCTTGAGGGCCTTGGACGTTTCCGAGCCCCCGGGCGAGCAGAGGTTCAGGCGGGTCTCCTCGCCGCGTGAGATGGCCTCGGCGTAGGTCCGGCAGACGTAGCCGCAGGCGCCGCAGTCGAGCTGGGCCATGGCCGCCATGAGCCGCCCCGCGCCGGTCGCCCCTTCGGCGAGCTTCAGGCGGTCGTCGAGCGCGAGGGCCGGGTCGTGCCAGGGCTCGGGTTCGGGCTCCGGCGCGGACGCGGCGGCCGGGGCGGGGGGGGCCGGCACGGCCACCGGGGTCCCGGGGGAGCCTTGCAGGCCGAGCCAGCCGGAGAGGAATCCGTTGAGCCAGGCCCGCTGTTCGGTGGTGAACGGGGCCGAGTCGGGGATCAGGGCGATGTCCATGAGTCGGCTCGTTTCGTTACGCGGGTTGGAGGGCGTCTGCGGCCGGGGCCGCGACGGTATCAATCGTCGTCGGACCTTCGGCGACGCGCCGGAGGTCGTCGAGGTCTTGGCGGCGGGTGAACGCCGCGAACGATTCGGCGGGGCCGGCGCGGCGGGCGAGGTAGTCGCGCAAAAGGCGCTCGACGGTCGGCGGGACCTCGTCGAACGGCACGCCGTCGACCAGCCGGCGGCCGACCCCCTGTTCGGCCCCCCAGCCGCCGCCGACGCACAGGTGGTAGCCCTCGACCGTCTCGTCCCCGACCTCGACGCCGGTCGCCTGGAGGCCGATGTCGCCGATGTAGTGCTGGGCGCACGAGTGGTGGCAGCCGGTCAGGTGGATGTTGACCGGGTGGTCCATCGCGACCCGGTCCTCCAGGTAGCGGGCGAGGATCAGGGCGTGCCGCTTCGTGTCGGCCGCGGCGTACTTGCACCCGGCGTTGCCCGTGCAGGCGACCAGGCCGCTCCGGTAGCTCGACGCGTCGCACCCGAGCCCGAGTTCCTCGACGGCCCGTTTCGCCGCCTCGACGTCGTCGCGGGCGACCCCGGGGATGAGGAGGTTCTGCCAGACGGTCAGCCGGAGCACGCCGCCGCCGAACCGCTCGGCGACCGCGGCGAGGCCCTCCATCTGCTCGGACGTGATGCGGCCTACCGGGAGGACGACGCCGAGGTAGTACAGCCCCGGTTGCTTCTGGGGGTGGACCCCGACGTGCGCCCAGCGGTCGTCGCGGGGGGGCGGGTCGCAGCGGTCGAGCGCGACCTTGCGGAGCGGCCGGCCGTACTCCTTTTCGACCTCGGCGAGGAACTTGGCGAAGCCCCAGTCGTCGAGCACGTACTTGAGCCGGGCCTTCTTCCGGTCGGTCCGGTCGCCCGCCCGGATGAACACGCGGACGACCGCCGCGGCGACCTGGACGCACTCGTCGGCCCGGACGAGCACGCCGGTGTCGCGGGCGAAGTCCTGGTGTCCGGTGATCCCGCCGAGGGTGAGCCGGAAGTAGACCCCGGGGGGGACGTCGCCGCCGGCCCCCCCCTCGCCGACGCGCACGGCGCGGAAGCCGATGTCGTTGGTGTCGTCGAGGCTGGCGACCCGGCCGCCGCCCTCGAAGGCGATGTTAAACTTGCGCGGGAGGCCGTACATCTCGCGGTGGTTGAGGATGTAGTGGTGCATCTCCCGGGCCAGGGGGAGCGTCTCGATCAGCTCCTGCGGGTCGAACCCGCTGGTCGCGCCGGCGGTGACGTTGCGGATGTTGTCGGCCCCGGACCCGCGGGCGACGATGCCGAGGTCGGCCAGGCCGGTGAGGAGGGCCGGGGCGTCGTGCGGGCCGATCTCGCGGACCTGGAGGTTGGCCCGGGTGGTCACGTCGGCGTAGCCGCCGCCGTACCGCCGCGCCAGGTCGGCCACGCCCCGGAACTGCCACGACTTTAGCTCGCCCCCCGGGGTGCGCAGCCGGCACATGTACGAGTTCTGCGCCGGGGCGACGAAGAACAGGCCGGAATATTTATAGAGGAACACGTCCGTGTCTTTCGGGTAGACCCCGGCGCGGGCGTTGGCCGTGATCTCGTCCCACATCGTGAGCGGGTCCTTGGCCCTCTTGGCGGCCTCCTCGCGGCAGAGGGCCTTCCCCCCGGCCAGGACGCGGTCCTGGGCCTCGGCCTGGAGGGCCTCGGGGCCGGGCGGTCGCGGCGCGGGCGACGCCTCGGCCCCGGAGGGCCCGAGCCGGACGACCGCACCGCCGTCGGCGCCGCTGCCGGCGACGACCGGCAGTCCGCGGACCGCGCGGGCCACGTCGGACCCCATCGCGAACCCCTGGAGGAAGTGCTTCTGCTCCTCGGTCAGACCCTTCGGATCGTCTTCCGGCATGGGCGGCCTCCTTCGTCGGGCGTCGGTCAGTGGCGTCTGAACGTTGGTCTTTCCAGCGAGGGCGTTCGTTCCCGCAGTACGGCCGTCAAACGGCCGTTTCCGCCATTTCGGGCTCGGGCTCCGCACGCCGGAGGCGCTGGGCGGCGGCCTCGGCGAAGTCGCGGGCGGCCTCGGTTTCGGCCTCGGGCGAGAACCGGACCGTGAAGGCCAGGAACGCCGACGCGGTGACAACGGCCCCGAGGATCAGCAGGGCCGTCGGCCACGAGCCGGAGCCCTTGAACAGGAACCCGGCCGCGACCGCCCCGGCGTTCCCGCCGGCGCCGACGATCCCGGCGACCGAGCCGAGCGCCCGCCGGTTGACGAACGGCACGACCGCGTACGTCGCCCCCTCGGCCATCTTCATGAACAGGCCGAACCCGATCATCGCGGCCACGGCCGGGCCGACCGCGGTCATCCGGGAGAACAGCATCAGGCCGACCCCCTCGACGAGCACCGCGGCGAACAGCCAGTTCACCCGCCCCTTCAGCCCGCTCCGGCCGCCGACCTTGTCGCTGACGATCCCGCCGAGCGCCCGGGCGAACAGGTGCATCAGGCCGAGCGACCCGGCGGCGACCCCGGCCGCCTTCAGGCCGAGGCCGAAGCGGTCGGCGTAGTAGAGGGCGGCGATGTTGTCCATCGTCAGCTCGACCCCGAAGCACGCCCCGTACAGCACGAACAGGGCCCAGACCCGCGGGTCGCGTGCGGCCTCGCCGAAGCCCCCTTTGCCCGACCTGGGCGGGGGGAGCAGCCCCGCGGCGCGGAGTTCGGAGAAGTTCCCGAGCGGGGTGTCTTGGGTCAGGAAGAAGTAGGCGACGCCGGTCAACAGGCAGACGAGCCCGGCGACCGCCATCGCCACGCGCCAGCCGAGCGCTTCGCCCAGGCCGAGCGTCCCGGCGAACAGCCCGAAGGCTAAGGGCATGACGATCTGCGTCACGCCGCCCCCCATGTTCCCCCAGCCGGCCGACGCCGCGTTGGCCGTCCCCACGCAGTTCGGGGCGAACATCACCGACGTGTGGTACTGGGTGATGACGAACGACGCCCCGATCACGCCGATCATCACCCGGAACAGCAGGAACGTCGCGTAGTCGTGCGCCAGGCCGATCCCCATGACCGGCAGCGACCCGAGCGCCAGCAGCGTCGAGTACGTCAACCGCGGCCCGAACCGGTCGCAGGCCCGCCCGACCGCCAGCCGCGCCAGCACGGTGATCGCCACCGAGCCGATCATGCACCAGCCGACCTGGTCCGGCGTCAGCCTCATCTCCTTGCGCACCACCGCCATCAGCGGCGCGACGCCGAACCACGCGAAGAAGCAGAGGAAGAAGGCGAACCACGACATGTGGAACGCCCTCATCGGCGGGCTCGTGACGTCGAGCAGGTTGATCCGCGTGGCCTTGCCGTCTCGCCGCATCGGGGCCCCTTTCATTCCCGGGTCTAGAAAACGACGTCTCCGTCGAACGCGTCGGACTGGTCGAAAATGGGGAGGGTTACGAAGTCCGTTCTGAGTCTCGGCCGCCCCACGGGGCCGCAACCGCGCCGGCCGCGCGCCTGGGGCCGTGACCGTCGGCCGGCTCCGGCCGGTCGTCGTCCGGCTTCGCGGGGCGGACGCGTACGGCGCAGGCTTTATAGGCGGGCTGGCGGGAGTAGGGGTCGAACTCCGCGAGGGTGAGGCGGTTGGTCGCCGGGTCGTGCATCGGTAAGAACACCTGCCCGCGCGGGACGGTCGGGGAGACGAAGGCCTTGGCGGTCACGCGGCCCCGGCGCGACTCGACCACCGCCCAGCGGCCGGCGACGACGCCGAGGGCCGAGGCGTCGGCCGGGTGGATCTCCAGCCGGGTGCCGGGCGGGTCGAGCTTGCGGAGCACGTCCGACTTGGCGGTGCGCGTCTGCGTGTGCCACTGGGAGACGCTCCCGCGGCCGGTCAGCAGGAGGAGCGGGTATTCGGCGTCGGGCTCTTCGGCGAGGGGCCGCGGGTTCTCGAACACGAATTTGGCCCGGCCGTCGGGGTGGTAGAACCGCCCGTCGGCGAACAGCCGGCGCTGGGGGGCCGGGTCGTGTCCAGCCGCGGGGAACGGCCACTGGACGCCGCGGGCCTCGTCGAGCGCCCGGTAGTCGCGGACCCCCGTGACGTCGCACGGCCGGCCCGCCGACAGCGCCTTGAGGATCTGGAACGCCGCCTCCGGCGATTCCCAGGCGGCGAACAGATCGCCGCAGCCGTAGTAGTGGGCGGCGAGTTTGATGATGTGAAAGTCCGAGAGCGCCTGGCCCGGCGCGCGGCGGACCTTCTTGATGAGCCCGACCCGGCGCTCCGAGTTGATAAACGTCCCCTCCTTCTCGCCCCACCCGGCGGCCGGCAGCAGCAGGTCGGCGGCCAGCGCGGTCTCGGTCGAGTGGTACATGTCCTGGACCACGAGGAAGTCGAGCCGGCCGAGGACCTCGCGGGCGCTCCCCTGGTCGATCCACGAATGCGCGGGGTTGGTGCCGATGACCCAGAGGGCGCGGATCGTCCCGTCGCGGACGCCGTCGAGGATCTGGTCGTACGACCGCCCGGCGGTCCGGGGGATGCGGTCTTCGGGGATGCCCAGGACTTCCGCGACCTCGGCGCGGTGGGCGGGGTCGGCGAAGTCCCGGCCGCCGAGCAGGCCGGTCGTGTTCGAGAAGAGCCGCGAGCCCATCGCGTTGCACTGGCCGGTGATCGAGTTCGCCCCCGTCCCCGGGCGGCCGATGTTCCCGGTCAGCAGCGCCAGGTTGATGAGCGCCTGAGCGGTGCGGACCCCCTGGTGGCTCTGGTTCACCCCCATCGTCCACCAGAACGACACGCGCTTCCGGGCGTGGATCAGCGACGCGACGTGCCGGATCAGGTCGGCGTGCAGGCCCGTCTCGTAGGCCACCGAGAGGAGCCCGAACCGCCGGACGAACCGGGCGTAGTCGTCGAACCCCGAGGTGTGCGCCTCGACGAATTCGCGGTCGACCCAGCCGTTCTGGATCATCAGGTTGGCCAGGCCGTAGAAGAGCACGAGGTCGGTCTTGGGCCGGACCGGCAGGTGGAGCGAGGCGCTGGCGGCGGTCTCGGTGCGGCGGGGGTCGACGACGATCACCTCCGGCCGGTGCCGGTTCCGCATCACGCGCTCCCACATGATCGGGTGGGCGATGCAGAGGTTCGAGCCGACCAGGACGATGCAGTCCGACTCTTCGAAGTCTTGATACGTGTAGGGCGGGGCGTCGAACCCGAACGCCTGCTTGTAGGCGACGACCGCCGTGGCCATGCACTGGCGGGTGTTGCCGTCGCCGTGGACCATCCCCATGCCGAACTTGGCCACCGCGCCGAGCAGGGCCATCTCCTCGGTGGCGATCTGCCCGGTGCTCAGGAACGCGACCGATTCCGGCCCGTGGAGGGCCTGGATCTCCCGGAACCGCCCGGCCATCGTCGACATCGCCTCGTGCCAGTCGACCGGCCGGCGGACGCCGTCGTCGCCGCGGAGCAGGGGGGTGGTCGCGCGGTCGGGGGCGTCGAGCACGGTCAGGGCTTCCCAGCCCTTCGGGCAGGCCATGCCGAGGTTGACCGGGTAGTCGGCCGACGGGCTCAGGTTGACGGCCTCGCCCCCCCGGAGGTGGACGGTCAGCCCGCAGCCGGTCGAACAAAAGCCGCAGACGACGCCCGTGGCGGCGTCCGGGGCGAGTCGCGCGGGGACCTGGCCGAGCCCGAACCGGCCGGGCGAACGGAGCAGTTCGCGGGTCAGGCGCCCGTCGCGCGCCCTCAGCAACGTCCGCAGGCGGCCGACGAGCGTGTTGGACGACGGGGTCGCGGGGCCGAGTCCGGTGTTCACGACGCCACCCCCCCCGGCATCTTCGGCCGGACGACCGCGGAGAAGAACAGGTAACGCTCCGCCAACTCGCCGCCGAAGGCCGCGACGAACGCCGCCGCCGCCAGCCCCGTGCGGGCTCCTGGCGGGGCCGCCGATGCCGCGAGCGGCAGTACGACGCCCCCCAGCAGGCCGAGACCGAGCCGCACCGCCGCCGGACCCTTGAGGGCACCGAGCAGCCGTTCGGCCGTCCGCCGTAGCGGGGTCGGGCGGAGGTCGCGCAGGTGGGTCAGGACCGCGGCCTCCAGGGCGATCTTGATGACCGCCGCCGCCGCGAGCCCCAGCGCGACCGGCCGTGCCCCGCCCGTCGCCACGAGCGTTGCGGCCAGGCCGAGCACCGCCGCCGTGCCGGCGAACTTCGGGCCGGTGGTCGAGGCGTGCCAGAACGGCCGGCGGACGACGTGGTAGACCATCACCGAGCACGCTACCGCCGCCGCGCCCGACGCCGCGGCGCCGGCCGAGAGCCACCTCGCGAACTCGGGCCGGAACAGTACCGCGGCCGCCGCGGTCGAACTCAATGCGGCGAACGCACCGAACGCGGCCACCTCCCGGCTCAGCCAGGAGTGTCGGAGCCCGATCAGGGCCCGGTAGGCGTAGAGGGGGCGGCCCAGGTGGAGGAGGCTCGCGTTCACGCCGACCAAGCCCAGCGCCAGGCTCAACAACGCCAAACCCGGGGGGACGTCCAGACCCCTCCATCGCGCCGCGGCGTCGATCGCGAAGCCGCCGGCCGACGCCTGGGTTAACACCAGCATCACGACGAGCGGCCAGTGGGCGTGTTCCGGGTCGTTGCGGTGGTCGTCCGCCGCCCGGACCGGGCCGCGCGGCGGTCGGGCGCTGAGGTAACGGGTCGTCGGCAGCGTGTACGTCGGGTCGGGCGCGGTCGGCAGGAAGCCGTTCGACGCGGCGACCGCCACGACCTCCTCGCGGTCGACCACCCGGATGCGGATCGCCTCGTGCGGGCACCCCTGGACGCACGCCGGCAACTCGCCGGCCGCCAGCCGCCCCGCGCACATGTCGCACTTCCGGACGATCCCCTTGCCGGGGTGGAATTTCGGGGCGTCGTATGGGCAGGCGAGCGTGCAGTACTGGCAGCCGAAGCACTGGTCGTCGAGGTGCTTGACGATCCCCGTGACCGGGTCCTTCTCGTAGGCGTCGACCGGGCAGGCGTTGAGGCAGGCCGGGTCAAGGCAGTGGTGGCAGGCGGCGGTGACGTGCTGGAGCACCGGCAGGCCCGGCCCGGAGACGAGCAGGCCGACCTCGCGCCAGACCTCGCCTTCGTCCAACCCGTTCATCGCGTGGCAGGCCGCCACGCACGCCTTGCACCCCGAGCAGCGGTCCAGGTCGACCTCGAAGGCGTACTGCTGGCCCGGGCCGGGCGTTTTGGCGGGGAGCAGCGACGTGTAGGTGCCCGGGTGCGGACCGTGCGACGGTCCCCAGCCGTCGTGGAACCGGGCGAACCGCTCGACGGCTGACAGGTCGCCCTGTTCCGCGAGCATCGCGTCGATTAGGCCGTCGCCTTCGGTGTTTGGGGCGAGTGTCGGCGGGTGGAACGAACTCATCACGTCTCGCTCCCGGGGGCCCCCGCGTCCGCGTCGAGTCTGCGGAGCGGCTGCGGCCGATTTCGCGTCGGTTCGTTCGGTGTGACTTTCCGTGGTCAGAGGCCGAGGTCACCGCGGGAGAGAGGCCGGCGGGTTGGCGTCGTGACGCCCCTCATAAAGCACCCGACGTGCCGCGATTCCGGACGCGCCGCCGAACCCGCCGAAAACGCCGCGTCGGCGCAGGGAGGTTGCGGGAGACAACGCCCCCGACTTCGGAAAACCGAAGGAAAACCGCGGTCGAATCCGGCCCGGTGCCCGCATCGACTGATGGTTTTCTGTGCGGCCGTGCCGCGAGACGGGGCGGGAAATCCAAGGGCGCGCGGGCCCCGCCGGCCGTCGAGCGCCTCGAAAAACGAGGCGCAAACGGGATCGGTACGGGGCTTCAAGCCCGGCGCGTTTACCGCCCCTCGTGGGCCACGTCCTGTTCGAACGCGAGCCGCAGTAGTTCGGCGAGGGAGCGCACGTTGAGCTTCTTCATCAGGGCCGCCCGGCGCATCTCGACGGCCCGGGTCGAGAGGCCCAGGGAGGCCGAGATCGCCTTGTTCGGCTGGCCGTCCTTGATCAACTCCAGGACCTCGCGGTCCTTGGCGGTGAGGGCGAGGAACCGCTTTTGCACCGCGTCCCGGTCGGCCCGGCGGCGCCGGCGCGCCTCGTCGTCCTTGATCGCACGCTGGATCCGGTCGAGCAGGGCCTGCCGGTTGAACGGCTTCTCCACGAACTCGACCGCCCCCGACTTCAGGGCCCGGACCGCCATCGGCACGTCGGCATACGCCGTGATGAAGATCACGGGCATCCCTTCGCCCCGGGCCACCAGGTCCTCATAGAGGTCGAGGCCGCTCACCCCCGGCATCCGGACGTCGAACACGAGGCAGCCGGGCGCGTCCGAGGTGAATTGGTCGAGGAACTCGTCGGCGGAGGCGTACAGGGCGACCCGGAGCCCGACCGTCCTCAGGAGCCAGTGGAGGGAGTCCCGCATGTCCGGGTCATCGTCCACGACGTGGACCGTCGGTTCTGGCTCCCCCATCCCCATCCTCGTCCTCGCGGTCGTCGGTCGGCAGCGTGAAGCGGAAGGTCGTCCGGACCCCGGGGAGCGATTCGACGCCGATTTTCCCCCGGTGGGCCTCCACGATCGATCGGCTGATCGCCAGCCCCATGCCCATTCCGTCGTCACGGGTGCTGAAGTAGGCGTCAAAAACTCGGGCGATTCGGTCGGCGGGGATCCCCTCCCCGTTGTCGGAAACGGCGAATTCGACGACCCCGGGGGAGACCCGCCGCGCGGAGATAACGAGTTCCGGTGTCGGCGGTTGCGCGGCGTTCAGGGCGTCGGCGGCGTTCCGGATGAGGTTCACGAGCACCTGCTGAACCTGCACCGGGTCGCACCAGACGTAGGGCAAGCCGGGTGCCAGGTCGAGTTCGGCCGCCAGGGAGCGGCGGGCGAGTTCGTCGCGGAGGAAGCCTTCGACGTCGCGGACGAGCCGGTCGGGGTCGGTCCGCTCGCGGGTCGGGGCCTGGCGGGTGACGAACCGGCGGACCCGCTGGACGATCTCCCCGGCCCGCAGGGTGGCGGCCAGCGCCTTGCCGAGCGCGCCCCGGACCTCGCCGAGGGCCGGGGGGGACGCGTCGAGGGCGACGAGCGACCCCTCGACGTAGTTGGCGATCGCCCCGAGGGGTTGATTTAACTCGTGGGCGAGCCCCCCCGCCATCTCGCCGACGGTGGCCGTCCGACCGGCCTGGTCGAGTTGTTCGAGCAGCGCCCGGTGGCGCTCTTCCGCGCGCGACCGCTCCAGCGCCTCGCGGGCGAGTTCGCGGTTGGTCTGCTCCAACTCGGCCGTCCGTTCGCGGACCCGGTCTTCCAACGCGCCCCGGGCCTCGACCAGGGCGCGGAGTTGCCGCGCGATCGTCCGCTCGGCGGGGGCGAGGATGAACCGGCCGATCCCCACGAGGGCGGCCAATACCAGGCCGGTGAGCGCCCAGCCCGTCAGGATCAGCCGGTCGACCCGGGACCGCGCCTCGCGCTCGTAGAGGCCGACGATCCGGTCCATCCGCGGGAGGTAGTCGGCCTCGGCGGCGAGAACGTCGGCGATCGCGCCGCGGCCCCCGGTCGAGCCGCCGTCCCGCGCCCTCCGCGCGGCGTCACGCATCCGTGTGAACGACGGCTCCAGTTCCTCGAACGCGGCCCGGAGGTCGGGGCCGGACCCGGCGGGGCCGAAGGGCGACCCCGAACGGACCCCGGCGCGGAGCCGTTCGTGCGCCGCCGACCAGACCTTGAGCACGCCGTCGACCTCGCCCCCCCAGTGCGTCCGGTCGGGCCCCGAACCGGCCGCGTCGAGCGCCAGCACGGCCTTGGCGAGCCGCTGGCTGAGCATTCGCTGGCGGCCCGCCTCGTTGATCGCCGGCGCGTCGGCCAGCAGCCGCAGCAGCGTGGGCTGGATCACGGCCTGGTTGAGGACCACCAGGAGGGCGACCGAGCCGAGCGCCGCGGCGTCGCGGCGGCGGAAGGCCCGTACCGCGTCGGTCCCCCCGGAGGTCTCGCCGCCGACGCCCGATTCGCGCATGGCTTTCCCGCGCCGAGGTTATTTTCCGAAGGCCGCGACGGCGGCCCCGCGGAACGCCCCCTGGGCCTTGTCGCCGTCGCCCGGGAAGCCCGCGTGTTGCACCAGGAAGATCAGGACCAGCCGGCGCTTCGGGTCAATGGTCATGTTCGTCGCGTACGCCCCGCCGTGGCCGAACGTCCCCCCGCCGGTCGCCCAGCCGAGCCCGTATTCGTCCTTGATGGAGTCGGCGGTCTGCTTCCGGGTCATCTCCCGCACCGCGGCTTCGGAGAGGAACCGCTTGCCGTCGAGGACGCCGCCGTTGAGGACCATCCGGCAGAACCGCGCGAGGTCGTCGGCCGTGGAGAAGAGGCCCCCCGCCGGCATCGGCTGCCGCGCGCGGTCGTTGAGCGGGTACGTCAGTTGGGTGATCGTCGTCTCTTCGAGCCCCGACTTATCCGCATTCGGCTTGTACGACTTCGCGAGCCGGGCGAGCTGCGTCTCGTCGGGCCAAAACGTCGTGTCCTTCATCCCGAGCGGGTCGAACAGGCGCGTCTGCAAGAACCGCTCGTACGGCATGCCGCTCACCACTTCGATGACGCGGCCCGCCGTGTTGATCCCCGCGTTGGAATACTGGTAGTGGCGGCCCGGCTCGGACTGGAGCGGCGTCATCGCGTAGCTCCCCGCCGCGACGCGCAGCGGGAGCCGGTCGAGCGTCGGCTCCTCCAACGCCGACTTGAACGGCATCCCGGCGGTGTGGCTGAGGACGTCGCGCAGCGTAACGGGGCGGTGCGGCCTCTTGAGCAGGACGTGGTCCCCGTCGCGTTCCGCCGCCAGCCAGAGGTCCTTGAACTCGGGCAGGTGGTTCGCCACGGGGTCGTCGAGCCGCACCTTGCCCTCGTCGACGAGCATCATCAGCGCGGCGGCCGTGATCGGCTTCGACTGCGAGGCGATCCAGAACAGGTCGTCGGTCCGCATCGGCGTCTTCGCGCCGACGTCCCGGTAGCCGACCGCCCCCAGGTCGAGAACCTTCTCCGGGGACGCGACCAGCGTAACGGCCCCCGCCAGCGTCCCCCTGTCGACGAACGGTTGCAGCGCCTCGGCGATTTTGGGTTCGGCGGCCCGAAGGGATAGGGGGGCGACGCCCAGGGCGAGCAAGACCGGGAGGAACGTCAAGGGGCGGGCGGCCGGGCGCATCCGGGGTTTCTCCGTTTGAGGCGGGGGAAATTGCCCGGGTATTTCATACGAATACCCGCCCGGATTCAACCCGCCCCCGGCGCGCCTTCGGCTCAAGGCCGGGGGCCGGCGACCGGGGCGGGCGTCGGGACGGCCGAGGCTTCCACCGGGGTCCGGCGGTGGGAGTGGAGGACCTCCATCAGGTGGTCCCAGTTGACCGGCTTGCTGACGTGGTCGTCGCAGCCGAACCGGAGGCAGTCTTCGCGGTGCCCCGGGATCGCGTAGGCCGTCAGGGCGATGATGGGGCCCTGGTAGCCCTCGCGGCGGAGCTGCCGGGTGGCCTCGTAGCCGTCGAGGACGGGCATCTGCACGTCCATCAGGATCCAGTCGAACGGGCGGCCCTCGTCGCGGGCGGCCAGGGCGGCGTCGACGGCCTCTCGGCCGTTGGTCGTGACGTCGACCTCCGCCCCCGATTGGCGGAGCCGGAAGGCGATGTAGCGCCGGATCGACTCGTTGTCTTCGGCCAGGAGGACCCGGCCGGCGAGCGGCGCCGGGGGGGCCTGATCCTGGCCGTTCGCGTCCCCGGCGCGGCCGGGCGGTTCCGCGGGGGCGGTGTCGCCCACGGGGAGGGTCAGGGTGAAGACGCTCCCGTCGCCCCGGCGGCTCCGCACGGAGATCCGGCCGCCGAGCATCTCGGCCAGCCGCCGGCTGATGGCCAGCCCGAGCCCCGCGCCCGACTCGCGGGTGGTGCGGGTGTCGGAGGTGTAGAACATCTCGAAGAGCCGCCCGATCTCCTCCGGGGCGAGCCCGATCCCGGTGTCGGCGACCTCGAACCGGACGGCGGGGACCGCCACGCCGTTCGCGGCGTCGGCGTGGACCCGGATGCGCACGCCCCCCGCGTCGGTGAACTTGACCGCGTTGCTCACCAGGTTGATCAAAATCTGGCGGAGGCGGACGGGGTCGGTCACGACCCGGCCGGGGACCGAGGGCGCGAGTTCCACGTCGAGCGAGAGCCCCTTCGCCTCGGCCCGGGGCCGCATCGAGCTCGCCACGTCCTCCACGACCCGGTGGGGCGAGCAGGGGGACCGGCTGACGCGCAGCTTGCCGACCTCGATCTTCGTGAGGTCGAGGATGTCGTTGATCAGGTCGAGGAGGTGGTTGCCGTTCTGCCGGATCGTCTGGAGGTGGTCGAGGAGGTCGATGGGGAGGGCCTTGACCCGGTCGTCGGTCAGGAGCAACTCGGTGAACCCGAGGATCGCCGTCATCGGGGTCCGGATCTCGTGGCTGATGTGGCCGAGGAAATCGCTCTTGGCCCGGTCGGCCGCCTCCGCCGCCTCCTTGGCGCGGCGCATCGCCTCGGTCCGCCGGAGGGCCTCTTCCGCGCGGCGGCGCTCGGTCACGTCGCGGGCGATCCCCGAGACGCCCACCCCGTCCGGGAGCGTCTGGCGCGAGGCGGAGAGCACCTCGATCACCTGCGACTCGCCGGACGTCGATTGGAGGCGTAATTCGTACGGCGTCGACGGCTCGCCCCGGAGGGTCCGCTCGAACGCCTCGGCGGCCACGCCCCGGTCGTCGGGGTGGATCAGTTCGGCGAACGGCCGGCCCACCCAATCGCCGCGGGGGCGGCCCGTGACCACCTCGAACGCCCGGTTCAGCGAGACGATCTGGCCCCCGGCCGTGACCGCGAAGATGACCACCTTCGCCGTCTCGACCAGGCCGCGGTACCGCTTCTCCGACTCCCGGAGCGCCTCTTGCGCAAGGATGCGTTCGGAAATGTCGCGTGCGACGACCAGCCCGAGCGGGTTAGGGGTTGTGTGGATCCGGCTGACGCTCACGTTTACCGGGATCGGACCCCCCGACTGGCGGCTCAACAGGTAGCCTTCGCGCGAATGGAAGTACCCGGTCCGGCGGTACGCTTCGGCGAGCCGGCCGAGGCCCTCCGGCACGCCGCTGGTGAACAGGTCGCGCAGCCGCATCGCGCAGACGGCGTCCTTTTCGAAGTTGGTAAGTCGGAGTGCGGCGGGGTTTACGTCGACGACGCGGTGGTCGCGCGGGTCGAAGATGAACAGGGCGTCGTTCGACTCCCGGAACAAGCAGCGTGCGATCTCTTGATGGCGGGCGTCCACAGTCCCCTTCTTTCTCACGGGTGGGTTGGTCGCCCCGCGGCGGGCGACCGGGTGCCCGGTCTTCCGGACGTCGGCGGCGCGTAAGCTAGGAGTTGGACACGCTTTATGGCCGTCGCCTGCCCCGCCCTCTTGGACCCCGCCGCGCGACGCTTCCCGAAGCCGTTACCGGGCTTCGGACCGGATCAGGGTTTCGACGGCGTCCCCGTCCCGTCATTCCCGTGACAATCGGATTATCGAGACGATCCTTATCCCGTCTTCTTGTCGATTTTCGCCACAGCCTTGGACGGGCGCACATCCGCGCCTTATTTTTTTCCCCTCCCCACGGATCGAACATAGGACCTATTTTCGCCATTGCGCGACGAAACGGAGATAATCGCTGCGACAGCCGTGGCCTAAAACGGTCTCTCTTAGCCGCCTACCGGAACTCGGAATCTACGGCCTGGGCGTGGGCCGTAAGGGGTGGTTCATGCATTTGCTTCAAGGATTTCCGCACCTGCGCCTGCGAATGTTTCGAGCTGTTATGAGCTGTATTGCTGGTTCGCTTTGGAATCCGTTGCGAGCGTTTTTTATCGCAACGAAATAATTAGGATGATTTCCTGGCCGGGAACGGGCTTCGGATTTGCACGGGCGTCTGTTGATTTATTCGACACCTTGGTTAGCCCCGTGTCCACCGTAAACCCGTGTGATCCGCACGCTTTTCGTGCGTCGAGCGTTCATGGTTTTGAGAGAATCATCGTTGATTTGTATCATGCCGGCCCATCCCGTCCGAAACGGCCGGGGTCGAGACCTGGCGAACAAAAATTTGATATTAGCGGCCCGAGTCTCTTGCGAAGGCGCTTTGGTGGAATAAGAATACGGCTAATCCCCAGTGAAAACCGTGCGAATGTTTCATGATTCTCCTGGTTCGGAGTGCGCTTATGGCTCGTCTAATGCCCCGTCGTCGTAGGGCGTTTACGCTGATCGAATTGCTAGTCGTCATCGCCATCATCGCGGTCTTGATCGCCCTGTTGCTCCCTGCCGTGCAGGCCGCGCGGGAGGCGGCGCGGCGGTCGCAGTGCGTGAACAACTTGAAGCAACTCGGTTTAGCGGTTCACAACTACCACTCGACCCATAACGTCATCCCGGCCGAAGGCGTGTTCCTCGGCCCGGCGTGGGGCACGACGCCCGGGGGAAGCGAGGGGTGGGGGTGGAACGCGAGTTGGGCTGTGGCACTTCTGCCGAACATGGAGCAGCAGCCGCTGTACAACGCGTACAACTTTAACCGGTCGGCCGACCTCCCCCCGAACAATACGGTTGTGTTTACGCAGATTGCCTCGCTGCTTTGCCCCTCGGATAGCGTCCGGGTTCGGCCTGCCGACCCGTGGGCGCCGACGAGCTATCACGGCAACCATGGTGGTCCCGGCGTGATTTCGAACTGGTCGGGCACGATCGTTCAAAATTACACGAACTACCCGGCCGGCTGGTGGGGGGCTGATTCTCAGATGGCCTACTTCGGCTTCGAGGCGATTACCGACGGTACGTCGAATACCGCGCTGTTTAGCGAGAAACTTCTTGGCATGGCCGGTAACCCCCAAGTCCTCGTTAATTCGCCTAACGCGAAGCGGGGGCTCTTCTTGGCCGGCTATACCGGTCAATACAACCAGACGGGGGTCAGTACGGCCACCGTTATGGGTTACATCGGCATTTGCAACAGCCTGCCGGGGACGACGGCTTCGGGGACCGGTCCGACCGACGGCCGCTCGTATTTGATCGGCGCTCACTACGCGTTTTCATACCCCTGGCACACCTCGAATATCGCGTACACCCATTTCAATACCCCTAACAAACTGTCCTGCCTCTCGACGTCTGACACGCCGAACTCCGACCCGACTTGGGGCGGATCGAGCGGCATGATTACCGCCACGAGCAACCACCCCGGCGGTGTAAA
>Ga0164243_10004771_pt1 | contig 21049 bp, 17 predicted proteins | sample OricompcompostOP_FD_108781 | JGI IMG/M metagenome (GOLD analysis project Ga0164243, IMG submission 108781) | Organic Plus compost microbial communities from Emeryville, California, USA - Original compost - Organic plus compost (OP) | ecosystem: Engineered > Solid waste > Mixed feedstock >...
GACGCCGCTGCGCACCGGCAATCTGCGCGATCCGAACGGGCCGCAGGTGACGTTCGCGTTCGAATCGTTCATCGACGAGCTGGCCGCGGCCGCGCAGGCCGATCCCGTGCAGTTCCGCCTCGACATGCTCGCCGCGGCGAATGAAGACGGCGTGTTTCGTAAAGCGCGCTCGCTCGCCGTCATCCGCGCCGCGGCGAAAGCGTACGGGTGGGATGCGCGCTCGTCTCCTGCCCGTCGTCCCGACGCAAGGCGGGACCGCAGTCGGCACGGTGCCAAAGGCGATCCCGCCGTCCGTCGGGATGACGACAACAGCAACGTGCTCTCTGGGCGCGGTATTGCTTACACCTATCGCAGCAACACCGTCGTCGCCGTCATCGCCGAAGTCGAAGTCAATCGCGCCACCGGACGCGTGTGGGTGAAGCGCTTGGTGTGCGCTCACGACTGCGGGCTCGCGATCAATCCCGAAGGACTGCGCCACACGGTGGAGTGCGGCATGCTGCATGCGTTGAGCCGCGCGCTGTGGGAAGAGGTTCAGTTCGACGACGAAAACGTGACGAGCGTCGACTGGTCGTCCTACCCGAGCCTCAGGCACTCGGACACGCCCGAGAGCATCGAAGTCGTGCTGGTCAACGGCGATCCTAATCCGAACCGTCCTGATCTGCCCTCGTACGGCGCGGGGGAAACGAGCCACAAGCCCGTGATCGCCGCGGTCGCGAACGCAATCCACGATGCAACCGGCGTGCGTCTGCGCCGGCCGCCCTTCCGCAGCGAGCGCGTGCTGGCGGCATTGAAGGCGGCGAGCGCGTAGGCGCAGCACCGCGGACGAACATGGATCAGAGCGCCGCGAGAATGAACACGGCCAGCATGATGACGAGCCAGATGCCGAGCAGCGGCAGCATGAACTTGAGGTACTTGTTGAACCCGACGGACGCGAGGCCGAGCCCTGCCATCAGGATCGGATTGGTCGGCAGCACGTTGCCGAACCACGCGCCGATCGCATTGAAGGCGGTGACGATCAACGAGCGATCGATGCCGGCGAAATCCCCGAGCGGCGCGAAGATCGGCATGATGAGCGCGTTCGCCGCCGAGGCGTGACCGACGAGGAACGAGAGCGGAATCGTCACGATCGACAAGCCGGCAATGAAGATCACGCTCGAGGTGCCCTCGACGATGCGCTCCATGGAGTACAGCACGGTATCGATGCTCTGAGTGTTGTTCAAAAGCACGGCAACGCCGCGCGCGACGGCGACGAGAATCGCGGGGCCGGTGAAATCGGTGAGGCCCTTGACGAAGGCACGCGCGGTCGCAGGCTCCCCGAGCCGCGCGACGATGCCGACGACGATCGCCATGACGCAAAACATGACCGACAGCTCCGGCAGCCACCAACCGAGCTCCCACGGAAATGCCTCGGCAGTCGTCTCGTGCGTCTCCGGATCGACCAGCGTGTTGTGCAGGATCGAGCCCCACGGAATGATCGAGAACGTCAGCAGCAGGAACGTGAACGCGACGATGCCGATGACGATCTTGTGCCGCGCGGACAAGGGCTCGAGATCATCGCGCGCGCCTTGCCTTGCGAGCTCGGCATCGGCGTCCGTGATGCCGACGAGCGACGCAGACGGATCGGCCTTCACCCGCTGCGCATAGCGCACGGTGTACAGAATCATTGCGGCTGTCGCGAGCACCAGGAGCAACAAGCGCAAGCCGATGCCGTCGCCGAGCGAAATCGCGGCGGCATCCGAGCCGATCCCGATTTTGAACGGATTGACCGTCGAGCCGATGATGCCCGCGGACGGCGCGACGAAGATGACGGCCAGCGCCACCAAGCGGTCGTAACCGAGCGCCAGCATCAGCGGAATCAGCAGCGGATACATTCCGAGCGTTTCATCGCTCCACGACATCACGGAGCCGAGCAGCGCGAACAGCACGCTCAGCGTGACGATGAGCGTCGTCCCGCGCGCCCGGAAACGATGGGCGAGATGAGCGATGCCTAGGTCGAGCGCGCCGGTCGCGAACACGACCGTCATGAATCCGCCGATCGTCAGGATGAACACGAACACTTGCGCCGCACCGAACAGATCGCCGCTGTTGAACGGCCCGATCTGTCCCGTCTCGGGATCCTGGACACCGTAGAGCCCGTTGATCGGCGCGAGCAGCAGATCCCCTACGCGCTCGCGGAACGTGAGCGGAGATTCGATCCGCTCGTAGCTTCCCGCGATCGGACGGCCCTCGTCATCGAACTGATAACGCCCCGCGGGAATGAACATCGCCGCGATCCAGACGATCACGGTGACGATCAGCAGGATGGTCAGCGTGTGCGGAAAGGTGCGCTCACGCTTGTCTGCCTGATCCTCGGCGCTCATGCAATTGCTCCGTCGACGCTGTAGGACGTTCGCATTCGAGCGCACGGCGGGACGATTGGACTTTGGGCCACGGCGTGCGTGCGGCATTGGCCCAAGGTCCAGCAGCCGTTCGCATCGTTGCGCTGTAGCACTGCTGCAAACCAGAGGAGCAATGATCGTGTCCACGACGCCTCAGAACTTCGACCGCACCCGACAGCCGCCCTTCCTGCATCGAAGCGCACCCGCCGGCATCTCGGTGGCCAGCGCGCCGCCGGCGAATGCGACGGCGATAGGCGTTGCGGTCTTCACGACGGGAGCGCCGCCGAAACTGCTCGGCTTCGACCGAAAGAATCTGAGCGCGGCGGGATTCACCGGCGCAGCAGCATCCACATTGACGATTCCGCGCGCCGGCGGACCGGCCGTCGTCGCGGCAGGCGCAGGCGCCGCGGCCGATCTCGATACCTCCCGCATCCGCGATGCCGCTGCCGCATTCGCCCTCAACGCTGCGAGCCAGACGCGACTTGCGTTCTCGCTCGAAGGGCTGGACCAGATACCGATCGACGAGGCGGCGCAAGCGGCCGTCGAGGGCATGCTGCTCGCGCGTTATGAATACGTCGGCTTGCGGCGCGAGCGAAAAGCGCTCCCGCTGCAGGAGATCATTCTGGTCACGAGCGACGAGCATCGGGCTGCGGCGCGGGCAGGCGCGGCACGCGGCCAGACTTACGCGAAGGCCACGATCCTGGCGCGCGACCTGGCGAACACGCCGCACAGCCACTTGAGCGCGATGAAGCTCGCTGAATTCGCGGTCGAGCTCGGCAGGAAAAACGGCTTCGACGTGGACGTCTTCGATAAAGAGGCCTTGCAGAGAATTCAATGCGGCGGGCTGCTCGCCGTGAACGCCGGCAGCGCGGAGCCTCCGTGCATGATCAAGCTCGTGTATCGGCCCAAACAGAAGGCGACCGGGAGCCTCGCGATCGTCGGCAAGGGAATCATGTACGACTCGGGCGGCATCAGCCTCAAGCCGAGCGATCCCATCCACGCGCGCATGAAGAATGACATGAGCGGCGCCGCGGCGATTCTCGCGGCCGTGGCCGAGCTGGGCGAGCTTGCGTGCACGACGGCCGTCACCGGATACCTCATGTGCACCGACAACATGCCGTCCGGCACCGCGACTGCGCTCGGCGATGTGTTCACCACACACGGCGGCAAGACCGTCGAAGTGTTCGACACGGATGCCGAAGGACGCCTCGTGATGTGCGACGCATTGGAAATGGCGGCCGAGGAGAGACACGACGCCATCATCGACATTGCGACGCTCACGGGATCCTGCGCAAGGGCGCTCGGGCCGGACATCGCCGGTGTGTTCGCGAATGACGCCGCGCTGCTCAGTCAGGTGCAAATGGCGGCGAAGGCGACTGGCGAGCCGATCTGGGAGCTGCCGCTGCATCGGCCCTATCGCGAGATCATCGATTCGGATGTCGCGGACCTGCGTAACTGCGGTCCGATCGGCAAGCCGGATGCGATCATCGCGGCGCTGTATCTGTCCGAGTTCGTCGGCGAAGTCCCTTGGGCGCATCTGGATATCTGCGGCACCGCCTGGAACGAGAAAGAGGTGCTCTGGCGGCGCGCAGGATGCTCCGGGTTCGGCACGCGGCTGCTGCTCGAGCTGGCGACGCACTTCGAGCCGACGGCGCGGCCCGCGCGTCATTGAGCTGACGGGACCGCGAGCTCATGGACATCGAGGTGATGACGTTCGAGCCCATGACATCCGAGCCCATCGACATCATCGACCGAAAGCGGCGCCTCCATGCTCGCCATGGCTCGACCTTGCGGCCATGCCATGCAATGCGCTCCGGAGCGCCGCCGCGAGCTCATCCAGGCGATAGGGTTTGCCGAGGACCTGCAGGCCTTCTGCTTCGGCCTCGCGAATCGAGGGCTCCGCATAGCCGCTCGTGAGCACCTGCGCCGCCTGGCGCATGCCGTCCATGAGCAGGTCGCGGCGCGCTGCATCGTTCGTGCGGCCGAGCATGTCGATGCATGTCGAGCGGCGTATCCATGGGCCCCACCAAGCCGTGCTGCGCGAGCACGAGGTCCTCCCGGGCGGGTGCGTGAGACGCTCGCGAGGGTGGCTCCCTCTGCGATTAGACAGGCGTTCGCACTGAATTCGGGTCGTTAGAATATGGCAGCGGCAAGGCTAATGCTTTGCGGGGCGATCCGGTTCCACCTGCGCCCGATCATTTCTTTTTCGCTTCCGCCGCCCGCTCCTCTTCGCGCGCGCCAGCCAGCACGCCCGGCATCGCATAGTTGCCTTCGTGGCATGCGTATTCATAGATCGGCCCCTGCGATGCATTCATCGCCACCTCGCCGGTGAACGGGCGCTCGAACGTCGTCGGATCTTCGACGGTGAATCGATACAGGATCTTGTCGGGAGCGATGCGCGTGAAGCGCTCGATCACCTTGCGATTCTCCGAGGCGCCCTGGAAGGTCTGCTGTTCGTGGAAGTTCGTCGTCTCGACCACGAGCGTGTCGCCCTCGTAGCGGCCGATGGAGTCGCCCATCCATTTGCGCATGTGGCTCGGCGGATGCTTGCCGCCGATGCGAATCACGCGCAGGTCATGAACCATTTCGACCAGGATCATGACCGTGTCCCGGTTCTGAACGATCTGATAGTTGTTGTTGTACATGAGCGGCAGCATCGGCGGCCCCGCGCTCGAGCCGAACGACATGAGGCAGCGCTCGCCGAGCGGACGGGCCTCGGGGCCCGCGGCCGGACCGGCCGCTGTAAACATCTCGCGGCGCTGCGCGTTGCGCGCCTGAGCTGCCGGAAGCATCGCCGGCAGCCGGCCGTTCGGCGGATCGATGATGATCGACGTGCGCTTCTCGCCGTTGATGTCGATCAGATGCGTTCCCGAGTCGGCCCAGAACTGGTTGTAAGCGCAGTTGGCATTGTTCGCAAAGCCGCGCAGCTCGCAGCCTTTGCGCTCCAGGTCCTGTACCGTGTCGTTCGGATTGCTCGGCAGGTTCGCCGCGGCGTTGTAGTCGGCGATGCCCTTCTCGAGCATCTGCGCTTCAGCGGCGGTGTGCGCCCGGCGCTCGCCGTATTGCTCCGCCCGGATGAAAGGCGTGATCGTCGCGTTCGTCCACACCCCTTGGAAATCCGGATGGCCGTACTCGGTGCGCGGCGCGGTATACCGTTGCTGCGCGAATGCAGTCGTGGTCAGCGCTGCGCAGGCGAGGATGGCTAGCGACGCCGCGGTACATAACCTCGGAAGGACTGGCACGCTCATCTTTTCTCTCACTCCAACAGAGCCCGGTGATGGTTTGCGGATGCTACCGCGGCTTTTCAGCCAAGAATTGCAAAGCGCCGTTGTTCTCACAACGCCCATTCGAATACACCGCATCCTAGACGCAATTGGGTTCGCCCGCTTGGGTTGGTTTGTCATCCGCGAGGATGGCCCATCGCCGCGCATGCGGCATCGATAACAGCAACAGTCAAACATCGGGGCTTGACCATGAGACGCAGCATTCGAGCAGCCATCGTTCCGGTTCTGCTGGCGACCAGTGCGGCCGCTGTCGCGCTCGCTCCCGGCGAGCGCGTCGATGACTTCCGCTTGACCGATCATCAAGGCAAGTCGCATTCCCTGTATTACCTCTCGGACCACAAGGCGGTCGTGCTCTATGTGCAGCAAAACGGCTGTGATGCCGCGGCCAGGGACCTCACGCAATTAAACGAGCTCACCGCGCGCTACGCCGACAAGGGCGTTGCCGTCTTGATGCTGAATCCGAGCACGAAAGACACGCGCGCCAGCGTCGCAAGCGAGATGACCCGGCTCGGCTCGGCGATTCCTGTGCTGCTCGATCCTCTGCAATTGGTCGGCGAATCGCTCGATGCCACGCGCGCGGGCGAGGCCTTGGTGCTCAATCCGCTCGGTTGGAAGCTCGCTTATCGCGGTCCCGTCGATGAAGTGGGCGCGGCTTTGGATGCCACGTTGTCGGGCAAAGCGGTCGAATCGGCGGCCCGCAAGGTGCGCGGCTGCAAGATCAAGCTCAAGGAAAACGATCGCGACCGCGCGCACGCTCGCATTTCGTACGCCAAGACGATCGCGCCGATGCTGATCGACAAGTGCGTCGTGTGCCATCGCCAGGGCGGCATCGGGCCGTGGCAGATGAGCAGCTATCAGATGATCAAAGGCTTCGCGCCGATGATTCGCGAGGTCGTGCGCACCCAGCGCATGCCGCCGTGGCATGCGGATCCGCACTATGGCGTGTTCGGCAATGACCGGAGCCTCACCGCCGATCAGGCGAAGACGCTGGTTCACTGGATCGAAGCCGGTGCGCCGCGCGGCAAGGGCCCCGATCCGCTCGCCGATCTGCACAAGAGCTGGCCGAACTGGCATCTGGGCGAGCCGGATCTGGTGCTCGAGATTCCAGCGTTCGACGTGCCCGCGACCGGCACGATCTCGTATCAGCGCCGCGTCGTGAAGAATCCGTTGGGCCGCGATGTGTGGCTGCGTGCGATCGATGTGAGCCCCACTCATCGCAGCGTCGTGCACCACATTCTGAGCGGCACGACCGGTGAGCGCGCCGCAACAGCGCTCGCGGCACTCGAAGCGACGACGGCTCTGGGTGTCTACGTTCCCGGCGACGTGCCGCACGAACTGCCGGCCAACACCGGCGTCTTCATCAGCAAGGACGCGGATTTCACGTTCCAGATCCATTACACGGCGGACGGCAAGGCAAAGCAGGAGGTCACGCGCGTCGGCCTCTACTTCGCAAAGGAAACGCCGAAGTATCCGCTGCGCAATACGGTCCTGGTCGACACGAAGCTCAAGATTCCTGCGCTCGCGAAAGAGCATCCCGCGTCGGTATCGCGCGAGATCACGCGCGATACGCTGATCTACACGCTCATGGCGCATTCGCACGTGCGCGGCAGGTCGGCGAAGTTCGTCGCGATCTATCCGGACGGCAAGGAGGAGACGCTGCTCTCGGTGCCCCACTACGATTTCAATTGGCAGACGAGCTACGAGCTCGCGCAGCCCAAGCTCCTGCCGAAGGGCTCACGGCTCATCTATAGCTCGACGTACGACAACTCGCCGCAGAACGCGGCGAATCCGGATCCGAACATCGAAGTGCGCTGGGGCGAGCAGACCTGGGAAGAAATGCTCTACGGCGACGTGCGCTTCCGGTATGTCGATGAGACGACGGACGAACAGGTGAGCGCGCGGAACCAGTGAGCGCATGAAAACCTCTCCCGAAGGGAGAGGTCGCGCGAAAGCGCGGCACGCCTTGCAGCGCACGCTCCGCGTGCGCTCCCTCACCCCGGCCCTCTCCCTTCGGGAGAGGGGGGCAGCAGCTCGATTCGCTCGATGCGCCACGACAGCTGCTCGGCCGTCGCGCCCGGCACGTTGTTCGAACGTCGCAGCGTGGCGTCGCCTTCCATGTGCTTCGCTGCGCCGGCGGCATCCCGGCCGATGATGTGAACCGGAATGGTCACGTACAGCGAGCCTGCCGCGCCTTCGATTCGCCCAGGCTCGCCAATGCGCACGTCGTCGACACCCTGCTGCGGGAGATACTCCGAGAACGTCTGCAAGGTTTCCCGTCCAGCGGGCGTCAAGAGCTGGGCAGCGGCGTCGAGCTGCTTTGCCGCGAGCAACTGAAAATACTTCCGCACGACATCGGCCGCGACTTGTGCGCTCGGTTGCGCGGGATTTTCAGTCGAGGCGTCCGGCGCATCGGACCGCGATGGTGGATTGTCCGGCTGCGCAACGGCTGAAGACTGCTGGGCTTCCGTCGCATCTCGCGACGGCGCCGGCGGGCGTTCGCAGCTCGTCAGCAAAACGAGCGCCAGGATCAGGAAAGATCGAATCATCGGAAGTCCTCACGCGGAGTGGGCGGCGTGCATGCTCGCGCGCAGTATGCGCGAGGAACAGCCGCGCTGCGCGCGGCCCCTCACCCCGGCCCTCTCTCCCCTCGGGAGAGGGAGGTCAGCCGGCGCGTCCGGTTCTGCGCCGGACGACGGTCGGGCGCAACGCTTTGACTTGCTCGGCCGTGACCGGATCCGCGAACTTGTTTCCGTAGCTCGTGCGCACATAGTTCGCAACCGCCGCGACCTGATCATCATCGAGCTCCGCGAACGGCGGCATGGACTTCAAGCCGCGCAGAATGATCATCACCGGATACAGCCCGGTTTCGAGGCGAGGATTCGCGGCAAGCGCCGGATACGCGCCCGCTCCCACCGCGCCCTTTGCGTCCGGCATATGGCAGCCCGCGCAGATGTGCTCGTAAATGTCCTTTCCATCCGTGTAGGGATACGGGCGCCGCTCCTGAGCATTCGCCGTGCCGAGCCCGCTCGCGACGAGCGCGCCGCAGACGAGCAGCCCGACTTTGGTCGATCGCCTCATCATGTCGTTGCACCTTGCAGGATGCGCTTATGCAGACGCTCGATGGCATCGAGCGAAGATGTCACCGCGCCCTCCTGCCATGCGGTGATTCTCGATGCGTGCTCGCCCGCCAGCACGATGCGGCCGTCGATCGCGCAGAGATTCTTGTATTGCTCGGCGTCTTCATCGCTCCACGAAAGCGCCGCGCAACCGAGCGTCCACGGCACGCGATGCCACGCGACCGCGACACCCGTCTCGAACTCGGTGCGATATTGAGGATGGATCTTCGCCCCTTGCTCGAGCGCGAGCTCGATGCGCTTTTGCGGCGGCATCGCCGTGAATTCCGTCGCCGCGGGACCGAACATGTACGCGCCGAGCAACACGCCCTTGCCTGACTTGAAATAGTCCGTGCTCGGATAGCTGATCCGATTGATCGCCTGATCGGTGTACGTGATGCCGCCGTAGATGTGATCGTCCTCTTCCCAGAAGCGGCGCTTCATCTGCAGCCCGACCTTGCACGACGCAAGATAAGGAATCGCATTGATCGCCGCCTGCATCGGCGCGCCCACATTGATCGGGATCTGGCTCAGGATGGTCGCGGGAATCGCGCACACGCACCAATCCGCACGCGCGGTTTGCGGCGCGCCGCCTTTCACCGCGTCCACGAACGTGGCCGTGACGCCATGCTCGTCCTGGCGGATCTCCGTGACCTTCGCGTTGAAGCGGATCACGCCTTCCAAAGCCTTGCCGAACGCGCGCCCGATCATGCCCATGCCGCCGACGGGCTGGAACATCGTCTGCTGATCGTCGAACACGTTCGAATCCGAAAGCTCGCTCCACATGCGCGACTTCAGGATGTCCGAGAGCGCGAGCGGCTCGCTCGGCGTCGGCGTGGCGTTGAGTCCACCGCCGGCGGGAACCTCGAAGCCGCGCCGGCGGCTCGACGCACGGCCCTTGCGATAGCGGAACTCCGCATCGAGCGCGCCCCACGAGCGCAACGACTCGAGCAGGAGCTCCTGATCTTCCTTGGTCACCGCCTGGTCGAGCTTCTGCTGCTGTACCGACTTCGCAAGCAGCTCGGCGAGATAACCTTCGTAGTCCGCCTTGACCTCGCGATAGCGCTGCGGCTTGCCGCCGAACGCGCGCGTCGAGTGCAGATATGCCGCGTAGTTGATTTCGATGAACGGCTCCATCGCAACCCCGAGCGTCTTCGCGTAATGCAGAATGCCGCGATGATGATAAGGAATGCGCCACGGCCCCGGATTGAAGTACAGCCCCTTGTCGAATTGCACGCGCTGCGTGAAGCCGCCGAGCTCGGTGTACACATCTCCGCCGTACAGCGACCAGTTCCGGCCGCCCGCGCGGTTCTGGTATTCGAGGATCTGAACGCGGTAGCCCGCCTTGCGCAGCTCATACGCCGCAACCATGCCGGCCAGACCCGCACCGAGGATCAGCACCGAGGCGCCCTTCGGCGCCCCGCGCAGATCGATCGGCCCTTTGAACGTGGAATCCGCGGCAAAGGCGAGCGAGTTCATCGCCTGATACATGACGGCGGATCCGGCCACGCGGCCGATCAGCGTCAGCAGCTCGCGGCGAGTCAGCGGCGAAGACGGACCAGTGCTCAAGTGCCGACTCCTCTACTTCGAACCGGGAACCTTCGCGGCCGTCACTTCGATCTCGACGAGATAGAAGGGATTCGCGAGCGCGGCCACCTGCACCGTCGAGCGCGCGACGACGTTCGGATTCTCGGCGCTGCCGAAGAACATCCGGTACGCCTCGTTCATGCCTTGGAAGTCCATGCGGCCGTCTTTGTTCTTCGGATCCGCGGTCAGGAACACGGTCATGCGCACGACATCCGACATCTTGTAGCCGCGGCGCTCCAGGATTGCCTTGATCTGAGTCAGCACGCTGATCGTCTGCGTCTTCGTATCGCCGAAGTCCGCCAGGCTGGCCCGCTTCGCCGGATCGATCGGCTGCGGCACGACGCCCGACAACGCCAGCACCTCGGCATTCGCCGGAATCGCGACGCTCTCCAGAATGTTCGCCGGCCCCGGGCCCGTCGTGTTGCGCACGATGTCGGCCGCTTGCGCGCCGTTGACGAGTCCAATACCAATGACGAGGGCAAGCGTATTCCAGGCGAGTGGTCGCATCGTGAATTCCTCAAATGTTCCCCATGACAAGATGTGCCCGGCACCGCCGCGTCGACGGTGCCGGGATGCGCGCGATCAGAAATCCACGCTGGCACGCGCGTAATAGAACGCACCGTTGATCCCGATCGGCGAAGCACTAGGATAGCGATTGCCCGCGACCGTCGCATCGGTGAACGTGTACCAGTTCTGGGTCGGCGTCGGCGCCGGACCGTTCAGACCCATGGCGCGCATGTTCTTGTCCGGATAGTTGTCGAAGATGTTCTCGCCGCCCACCGCGACGCGGATGCTGTCCGTGATCTGGTAGCCGAGCTCGAGATCGAACGTCACTTCCGAGCCGAACTCCTTGTCGCCGCCGTCGGCCGGCTCGGCGAAGTCCTTCCACTTGTCTGCGAACGCCGCGCGCGCGAGCACGCTGAAATCGTTCAGCTGCCACACTTCCGTGAGATTCATACGGACCTTCGGATTCATGTTTTCGATATTGCCGATGCGCTCGCGGGACAGGATGCCGGGCTTCGCGCTCAGCACTTCGTTCGCGTTGTAGTTGCCCGCGACCGTCGTCTGGAAGCGGCCGAAAGCGGTCGAGGTGTTGTGACTCAGCACGACGTCCAAGCCGCGCGTGCGCGTGGCAAACCCGTTCGTGAAGTACTGGATCCGGCCGAGCGTCCGCGCGCTGGGCACGCCGAGAGCGGCCAGCGCTTCCTGATCCGCCGGCGTCAAGGTGAAGTACTGCGTGAAGCCGATCCGATCCGTGACTTTGATCTGATAGGCATCGACGGTGAGCGTGATCGGCATCGAGGTCGGGGTGAGCACGAAGCCGACACTGAAGTTCGTCGACTCCTCCGGCTTGAGCGAAGTGCCGCCGAAGTAGCGCGCCGCGATATGGGTCGGCGGCAAGCTCGCCGTCTCGATCGGATCCGCGCCGGAGAAGCCGGTCGAGATGACGCTCGTATACAGCTGGCCCGGCGTCGGTGCGCGGAAACCCGTGCTCGCCGCGCCGCGCAATGCCAAGGCATCGTTGACTTCGAAGCGCAGCGTGCCCTTGTAGTTCGTCGTCGTCCCGAAGTCGCTGAAGTTCTCGTGCCGAACGGCGAGGCTCGCGGTCAGGCGCTCCACGAGATCCGCTTCCGTATCGACATACACGGCCCAGCTGGTGCGATCGTTGTCGACGGTCGACGATGGACCAAAGCCGGGAAAGCCATTCGAGCCGACACTCTGTGCCACCGTCCGCGGCCGGCTCGGGTTGACGGGGTCAGGCGTGTCCAAGACCTGGTAATAGTACTTGCCGATCTGATACGAGGCCGGCTCGCCGGCCGAGATCTTGTAGCCTTCGGTGCGATGCTCGCCGCCGAACGCGATCGTGAGCGGACCTGCAAGGCCTGCGTCGACGCGGAACGAGAAATCGGCATTGAAGTTGAGCTCGGTCTGCTGCAGCCCGCCCGCATCGAAAGACGTCGGACTGTCGGGCCCCATCGACGGATTCATCGTGCCGCTGACCTTGTAATCGATCGAATTGCGTCCCCAGCCCGCACTGATGTCGTAGTTGAAATCGGAGGGCGTCTTGCCCTTGAAGCCGGTGACGATCGACTTGTCGGTGATATCGCCCTCGAACAGCGGGGCGAAGCCTGCCGGAAACATCGAGGCGAAATTGAAGCGGGCTCCATTCGTTCTGTAGACGCCGCTTCCCACGCTCGTCTCATCGAGAAAGATGTCATTGAACTGCTGCGCGCGATTGTAAGTCGTGCTGTTGCCGTTGCCGTTCTTGTCGGGACCGGTCAGCGTGATCGGCTGGCGCCAGTTGAACGCGATCTCCGATTTCGATTTGCCGAAATTGCCGAACGCATAGATCTCGCCGACGTCGCCGATCTGATAGCCCGCGTTCACGAAGCCGCGGTTCGCGCGGATCTTCGGGTCGCCGATCGAGTTGGCGGGATCCTTGATATCGAGCTCGGGATGCTGTTGCTCGAGCAGATACGCACCGACGCGCTGGCCGCCCGGCGCCGTGATGTCCTGGCCGTAATGCTCGACGCTCACATTGACGAAGCCGCTCTGGCCGAGCGCAAGACCGATGTTGCCGGCGATCTGCAGATTCTCACCATCGCCGCGCGCGTACTCGCCGTAGCGCGTCGTGACTCGCATCCCGTCATTGGCGCGCTTGAGCGAATAGTTGATGACGCCGGCGATGGCATCCGAGCCGTATTGCGCCGCGGCGCCGTCGCGCAGCACTTCGATGCGATCGACCGCGATCGTCGGAATCTGCGCGAGATCCGGCCCCTGAGCGCCCGAGGCAAGCGAGCCGCCGAAGATCTGCACGAGCGCGGCGCGGTGCCGGCGCTTGCCGTTGATCAACACCAGGATTTCATCGGGCGGCAGGCCGCGAAGGTTCGGCGGACGAATGAAGGAGGAACCGTCGCTGAGCGGGAATTGCGCGACATTGAACGACGGCACGAGGTTGCGAAGCACGTTGTTCATGTCGGCCGGCGCCTGGGTATTCAGCACATTGGAATCGAACACGTCGACCGGCACCGAAGTCTCCGTGACGGTCCGTCCCTCGGCGCGGCTGCCGATGACGACCACTTCCTGCAGTGGATCGTCGGCCGCCGCCGTCGCCGGCGCGCCCGGCGCGATCTGCGCGATGGCGCTTGACGTGACAACAATGGGCGAGACGAGCAGCGCCGTGACCGAGACGAGGCGCGAGATGTCTGATGCACTCTTCATGACAGTTACTCCCCCGATTTCGTTATTCGAACCGCTCTTCACGAAGGCTCGTCGAAAGCCCGTGCTCGCAGTTTCGGAAGGCAGCATACGGCCTCGGATTTCGCAGAACGTTGTGCTTTTTTGTGCAGTCAGGTTTGCATCTGTGGCCTCGAACAAACAGCAGCTGCGAATCGCGAGCGCATGCTCACGCAGATCGTTGGGGAAATGTGTCAGAAGCGCCGAGCGCGAGGGATTCGAAGGCGCGGTTCCTTGCGTTGATTGCTCAACGGCCGCAACCTCGAACATTCGCCCGCTGGCTGCGCACCGCGCAGCCAGCGGCTCACGCCAGGAGCCGGCTCGGTTCCTTCTCGCGCGAATCGAACGGCCCGCTCACGGCAAACGGCGACAAGCCCCAGGGACAGAACTTCTCGCGCGCCGCCGTGATGCATTCGGCGATATGGCGGCGCACGGCGGTGACCCTGTGCGAGCGATGCGTATCCGGGTGCGAGGTGAGCCAGTAGCTCCGCACGAACTGGAAGCTCGGCAGGATTCGCTTGAGCTTCGGCTGCGCGATTGCGGCGTAGTCATGCAGTATCGCGATCCCGCAGCCAGCGCGAACGGCCTCCATCTGGCCGACCATCGTGCCGCATTCGAAGCGGCACGGCATGTTCGCGGCCAGCTCGCGGCCATAGTCGAGCGCAGGTGTATACAGCACGTCATCGACATACGTGATGAAAGGATGCGTCAGCAGGTCCTCGATCCGCGTGATCGGATCGACGTTGGCCAGGAAGTCCTCGGAGGCATAGAAGCTGAGCGTGTAATCGGTGAGCTTCTGAATGATCAGGTTGCCGTGCATGGGACGGTCGAGCGCGATGACGATGTCCGCCTCGCGCCGCGAGAGCGAAAAGCTGCGCGGCATCGGCATGAGCTGCACCAGCAGGTCGGCGTGGCGCGCCGAAAGCTCGGCCAGCCGCGGCGCCAGGAAATAGTTGCCGAGCCCGTCCGGCGCGCCGATTCTGACGGTGCCGCGAATCGCGCCGGAAAGACCGGACTCGAACTGCAGCAATTCGGATTCGACTCTTTCGGCGCTCGCGAGCATGGCCTCGCCGGCCGGCGTGAGCGAGCAGCCGTTCACATGGCGCTCGATCAGCTTGCACTGTAGCTCCTCTTCCAAGGCCGCGATCTGCCGACCGACCGTCGCGTGGTTCAATCCCAAGTTGCGCGCGGCGGCGAGCATCTGGCCGCTGCGCGCGACCGCCAGAAAGACACGAACTCGTTCCCAGTTCATGCAAGCGCACCTTTTTGCGCATTGACAGCGCAATTATTCGCGGCGCCGTTGCCGCCCCCATGTGCTGGCGAGTATGTGCAAAAGCCGGACGCGAGAACAATGGTGTCGAGCGACGCGCCGGACATTGCCGGCGTCGCAAGCGTCGCTCTGTTGATATCGCAACTCCGCGACTAGCAACCGGAGAAGGCGCCCGACATGTGCAAAGTCCAGTCAAGAACCGCCAGGGACTCACATTCGTTGATATATCAATGCCGGTTTCAGCGGGCAGGGGCGCCGGGCGGCGCCGTGGACGAGCAGGAATCGCCTGCATCGCCGATGGCAGATCAGGCAAATACCTTCAGCAGATTCATCTTCTTGCTTAGGCGCTGCGGCGATCGCCACTTACGTGGTCGTGACAAATGTTTCCGATCGATGTCACCTCATGACCGTTTGAGACGGCGCCGACCCCTCTTCGATCGGTACCTTCGGGTGCGCGCTCTCACCGCCATGCCGAGCCATGTAGGAAACCAGACCACGCGTTGATTGCGTGCACCAAAGGCAGGCACCCGAGGGATCACTCGTGCATTCCATTCATGCGCGAGTCCGTCAAGAGCCGGCGCTTCGTCCCTGCAACGCTTCGATTGCAGCGCCCGGCCGGATGCAAATCCTCACTCTGAAGGAACACCATGAAAATCGTCGACATCTCCCCCGCAGGCGAACAGCACGCCGCCTTACGCGCCTCTCTCAGCACGTGGTACGACGGCCATCCCGCGGTGCGCCGCATGTTGGCCATTCACGCATTGGATGCCTGCCGCGTGTTCGTGACGCTCGAGCCCACTTTCGATGGCGATGACACCCTGCCCATCTGGCTCGCAAACAGAAACGACTGGGAAAGCGACCTGCAGTCGCTCGTGGATCGCGACCTGCAGCTGCGAATGATCGGGGCGACCGCGATCGAGGACCTGCACGTCGGCGACGCCGACGCGGTGATGATCGCGGACTTGAGCTGGCGCGATCCTTGGGCGTTCTGACGCTTTTCGAGATGTGCCGCGCGCGGCGCGGTCACACGAGCGTGAAGCCGCCGTCGATCGCAAACACCTGCCCCGTCACCCACTGCGCATCCCGGCTCGCCAGCGCCACGATCCAGTGCGCCACGTCTTCAGGCGTGCCGCGCCGTCCAAGTGGAATGACGCTGCGCTCGCGCGCCTTCACCGCCTCTATCTGCTCGTCCGAAAATCCCATGCGATCGCGCAAGAACTCGCTTTCGACCGGGCCGGACTCGACGGCGTTGACGCGAACTCCCTGCGGCGCGAGCTCCACGGCCCAGCACCGCGTCAAATGCTCGAGCGCCGCCTTGCTCGCGCCATAGTCCGCGAGTCCGCCGACGGCCTTTCTCGCCAGACTGCTCGAAACGTTGATGATCGATCCGCGCGAGCGCGCGAGATGCGGCACGGCTGCCGCCGCGAGCAGCGTCGGCCCGAAGACATTCACTGCGTATATCGAGGTCAGGTGATCGATGGATGCATCCGCCAGCGCCATCGGCGAGCCCGCGCCTGCATTGTTGACCAGCACATCGATGCGCCCCCACAGCTCTATCGCCCGGTCGACCGTTCGCTGCGCATCCGACGGATTGCCTGCATCCGCCGTCAACGATTCGATCCGCGGTTGTGCCCGTGTGATCTCATCGAGCCTCATGGCGCGGCGGCCGGTGATCAGCACATTCGCCTCCGCGTCGGCGAAGGCTCGCGCGGCCGCCAAGCCGATGCCGCCGCCGCCGCCCGTGATGATCACGACCGAATCTTTCAGGCTCACGTTTGCCGACCTCCGGCGGCGATGGTGCAGCCGTCACCGGCCGCTGCCGCTCCGTAGGTGGGGCAAGCCACACATATTGATGTAGGTGTTCGGCGCATCTGCTGCAGCAAATACACCGTTCCCATTGCACGGATACGCCGCACGTGATTCTTCGCCGACGCTACAGCCATGAACGCCTTGCGGGCATACGAGCCTGCACGTTCACATGATCGACGAGCATGGAAACGAATCCACCAAAACGCGCGCGAATGGAATGGCTCGCGGCTGTCGCGCACGAAATTCGCAATCCACTCGCAGCGATCCGGTGCGCCGTGCGGATCTTGAAGGCTCCGGAGCAAGCCGATGCAACTCGCGAAGAAGCCCAGGCCGTCATCGATCGGCAGATCTCGCGCATTGCACGCATCTCCGATGATCTGCTCGACGCGGGGTACGTGAGCGCTGGAAAGCTCGAGCTGCGCAAGGAACCCATCGATATGCGCGACATCGTCGGGGCGGCCGTCGAAACCTGCCGCGCGCAGCTCGATGCCAACGGCAACGACTTGATCCTCGGCCTGCCGCCGCAGCCCGTCGCGCTCACCGCCGATCCGCTGCGGCTCATCCAGGTGGTCACGAATCTGCTCGACAACGCCGTGAAGTACAGCGAGGTGAACGGCACGATCATCGTCCACCTCGAAGACTTGCAGAACGAAGTGATCGTTCGCGTCATGGACGACGGCATGGGCATCGCGGCGGAATTCCTGCCGCACGTCTTCGATTTGTTCGCGCAGGCAGAGGAAGCGAACTCTCATGGCCGCGAAGGCATGGGCATCGGGCTCAATCTCGTCAAGCGCATCGTTGAGCTGCATCGCGGCGCCGTCGATGCCTTCAGCGCCGGCCCGGGAATGGGCAGTACGTTCACGGTGCGCCTGCCGAGAAACGCATGACGCCCGTCGTCCCGACGCAAGTCGGGACCGCAAATTGGCACCGTGTCGAACGAGATCCCGACGTTCGTCAGGATGACGGCGCGGATCAGCGTCCCTTCATGCTGCGACACCAGCTCTCATACTTCTCCAGCACCTCCCTGCCCCAATTCCCATACCACGCATACCCCGCGCGGCGCTCCTTCTCGACATCAGCAAGATGATGCCGGATCACGCCATTGCGCCCGGCGAAGATCGGCTGATCCGTGCCGATCTGATAGAAGCGCGCCCACGTCGGCGGCGCGCTCGGATCCGAGCGGACGATGCAATCGTGCGAGGTCCGCTCGATACGCAGCCCCTCCAGCTGCGCGCCCTTGTACCAGGCAACTCCGCCTTCGATGGCGCGAATGATCGCGGGGCTCGGCCGCTCGATGCTCATCAAGAGCGTCAGCACGCTCGCGCTGTCCATCGCGCTGAGCGCAATGGGCTTGAATTCCCGGGCGGGGCGCGGCTCGAGCGTGATCTCATCGTGCTGCTGACTCCAGATCGTCGGCTGGCCGCGCACGACGATCTGACTTTCGAGGATGTATTCGATGCCTTTGTCGAACGCGCGTTGCGCGCGCTGGCGCCGCTCCTCGGCGATGACGGCAAAATCCTCTTCCGTCACCACCTGGCGCAAAAAGCGCATGACCTCCGTCATTTCCTGATCCTTGAAGGTCACGTAACGATCGTACGCAGTCCGAAAGTGCGGATACGAACGCGGCCAGCCGCCGCTCGGATGCTGCGCCTTGAGAACGAAATCGATGCCTTCGCTGATGGACTGCAAGCTGAATGTCTCGGCCGTCACCCGGTGGGCGCGCGCGAGAACGCGAATCTCGCTCACGGTCGCCTTGATGAGCGCGCTGCGCCGCCACCACGGCACGACGCCGGCTTCGCTGCCGGCTTCACTGCGGCCCGTGTCATTGCGAGCCGGGGGCTCGTTGGTGCGTTCCATCGAAGAGCAGCGATCGCGCGGCGATCTCAGGAGCTCGATTTCGCGGCGGGACTGGTGTTGTCGAGCGCGGCGAGACAGAACTGCACGACGACCTCGCTCAATTGCTCCATCGTTGGACGTCCGCCGCTCGCGGTTGCGTTACTGGGCGGCAGCCCACTGCCATGATGAATCGCAAGCGTTGCGAGCCCGTGCGTTGCGGACCAGACGGCGAACGCCAGCGCCTCTTCACTTCGCAAGCCTTTGGAATTGGCGCTGACGAACGGCGCGACGACGCTGCGCAGCAGTTGCGCGGAGGCAGCGCTCGCCTCGACGAGCTCCGGATACTGCTCGCGGCGCTCGATCTCCGGTCCGAACATGAGATGAAAGCGCGCCGGATACGTGAGCGCGAATTCCACGTACCCGAGCATGACCGCACGCAATCTCGCGCGCCGGTCGTTCGGATCGCTCAGCTCGAGGCGTGCAAGGCGCAGCTTGAGCAGATCACGGAAGCCTTGGGCGGCGATCGCAGCCAACAGCCCGTTGCGGTCGCCGAAGTGATGCGCCGGCGCGCCGTGCGACACTCCGGCCAATTTGGCGGCATCGCGCATGCTCATGCCGGTCGTGCCTTCCCGGTCCAGGATGTAAGTGCCCCAGGCGATCAAGGAGCTGCGCAGATCGCCGTGATGCCATTGCCCCTTCGGCTTCGTGCTCGCCTTCGCGGGCCGCCGGCGCGCCCGCTTGGCCGGCGCTCGCAACGCTGATGAATTGCTCATACGTTCGAATCCGCTCGGGGGTGTCCCGGTATACACGGCGCGCCTGCCGCGGCGCCAAAATTGAACACTGTCTAGTTCGCGGCGGACTCTAACAGCGGCCGGGCGGTTCCGCAACGTAGCTTCGGCTGCCGCGCCGCCCGAGCGCTGCAATCGCGGGCGTTCGGCTAAACTCGCGCGTGCCCCATCACCACGTCCGCGATCCGTGCACGCCGCATCCGCCGCTCGCCATCTTCCGATCCTGGGCATCGCCCTCAAGCTCGCGTCCGTCGTGCTGTTCGCAGGGATGACGTTGTGCGTCAAGTTCCTGGGTCAGGACATCCCGAGCGGGCAAACGATCTTCGTGCGCGGGCTGATCTCGATCGTCGTGCTGGCCCTGATCGCCTGGGGCAGCGGCGAGCTGCACTTGCTGAAGACGCGCGCCTGGCGCTCGCACGCGCTGCGCTCGCTTTCGGGGACAGTGAGCATGTTCTGCCTGTTCGCGGCAGTCACGATGATTCCGCTCGCGGAAGTGACGGCGATCAACTTCACCTCACCGATGTTTCTGACCGTGCTCGCGATGGTATTTCTCGGCGAGCGCATCCATCGCTTTCGCTGGACGGCGCTGGGCATCGGGTTTCTCGGCGTGCTGATCATGCTCGGCCCGCACCTCTCGTTCGCGCACGGCAATTCCGTCGGCGCCCTGGCGGCACTCGGCGCGGCGCTGTTTTCCGCGATCGCGATGACGTTCCTGCGCAGCATGAGCAGCGGCGAGCACGCGATCACGATCACGTTTTATTTCTCGCTCACGTTCATGGCCTGCGCCGCGCTCACGGCGCTTTCAGGCTGGCCGGCTCCGACCCTCTCGCAGTGGGTTCTGATCGTCCTGGCAGGACTGTTCGGCGTGTTCGGGCAGCTTCTGATGACGTATTCGTATCGATATGCCGAGGCATCCACGGTCGCCCCGCTCGACTACACGAACATGCTCATGTCCGTGATCCTCGGCTATGTGTTCTTCGATGAAGTTCCGTCGCTGTCGATCTGGATCGGCGCGCCGCTGGTCGTCGGCGCGGGAATGATCATCTTGTGGCGCGAGTATTACTTGAAGAAGCAGATCAGCGCGGGGCGATCGGAGGCGTGAGCGGCGCGCCCGCCGCCGACGCCTCCATGAAAACCGCGCGCTGCGCTTCGAAAGCTCGCTGATATGCGGGCCGTGCTTCACCGCGGGCGATATAGGCGGCGACGGTGGGGTATTCCTCGACCAGTCCCGATCCATCCAGCCTGCGCAGCACCGTCACCATCAGCAAGTCGCCCGCGCTGAACTCACCCTCGAGCCACTCGGCATTGCCGAGTCGATCGGCGAGCTGGCGCAGCCGGACGCGAATGCGGTCCTCGAGCATGGGCCGGCGCTGCTCATACCAGCTCTTGTCGCGCTCCAGGATCAGCGCCATTGAGCGCTCAACGATCGGCGGCTCCACTGTATTGAGCGCGGCAAACATCCATGCGATCGCTCGCGCACGGGCGTTAGCGTCAGCCGGCAGCAGGCCCGCGTGGCGCTCGGCGATGTGCAGGATGATCGCCCCCGATTCGAACAACGTGAGATCGTCTTGCTCATAGGTCGGAATCTGCCCGAAGGGATTGAGCGTGACATGCGCCAGTTCCTTCATGGCCGTGAACGAAACGAGGCGCACGTCGTAGGGCTGGCCGACTTCCTCGAACGCCCAGCGAACGCGCATGTCGCGCGCCAGGCCCTTGCCTCCATCGGGTGAGCGTTCGAAGGCGGTGA
>Ga0164243_10004772_pt1 | contig 21048 bp, 26 predicted proteins | sample OricompcompostOP_FD_108781 | JGI IMG/M metagenome (GOLD analysis project Ga0164243, IMG submission 108781) | Organic Plus compost microbial communities from Emeryville, California, USA - Original compost - Organic plus compost (OP) | ecosystem: Engineered > Solid waste > Mixed feedstock >...
GATCACCAAGGCCAAGCGCGGTGACCTGCACAACCGTCGCGAGGTCCTCAAGACCATCCGCGACAAGGGTGTCGTGCACGAGCTCTTCACCGAGATCGCGCCGCGCTTCGCCGAGCGCCCGGGCGGCTACACCCGGATCACCAAGATCGGCCCCCGCAAGGGCGACAACGCCCCGATGGCCGTGATCGAGCTGGTGACCGAGGAGTACAAGCCGTCGGCGCCGAAGGCCAAGAAGAAGGCCCAGGAGCAGAAGGCCGAGGCCCCGGCCCCGGCTGCGGAGGAGACCGAGGTCGAGGAGACCGCCACCGACGAGGCCCCGACCGAGATGGCCGAGGAGGCCTCGCCGGAGGAGTCGGTGGTCGCCGAGGAGCAGCCCACCGAGGACGAGGCTCCCGCCGAGGAGGCCGCGGAAGCCGACGAGCCGGCGGCGGAGGCTGCCGAGGAGTCCGAGGGCGAGAGCGGCTCCGAGGACGACGCCGAGAAGGCCTGACCGTACGAGACGAACGGCCCGCCACCCCGTGGGGTGGCGGGCCGTTCGCCTGTCCGGGTCAGGCAGGGCTCACACCGGCTCCGGTGCGGCGTCGCCCCGGTCCGCGGGCCGCAGCCGGAGCGCGGCCGCGACGGCGACCACGCCGGTGACCAGGAGCCAGACGGCGAACACCCAGACCAGGAGGTCGAGGGACAGGTCGGGGTTGGCGAGCAGGAGCCCGCCCCCGAGGATGCTGACCACCCCGGACAGCACTTCCCAGCCGCGGTCGACGGTGCGCGGGAGGACCGCCTGCACGAGGTCGAACACCCCGGACACGACCCACCAGCCGCCCAGCAGGAGGGTGATCGCGACCAGCGTCTGCAGCGGGTCGCGGAGGCAGAGCAGGCCCACGACGAGCGCCGCCGCGCCCATCAGGCCGCTGAGCGCCCGGACGCCACCCTCGGCGGATCCCGAGGTCACCGCCAGCACGATCCGGAGCACGCCCGCGATGAGCAGCTGGATGGCGATCAGCACGGCGACGACGGTCAGCGTCTCGCCCGGCCACACGGCCATCACGACGCCCAGCGCGAACGTGAGCACGCCGTACGTCAGCACGAGGCCGCGGTAGGTCCCGACCTCGTCGCCCAGCAGGGCCGGGGCGCGAACGTGGGGACGGGCATCGGGTCGGTCGCTCATCGCGAGCCTCTCGTGACGACGGCATCGATGGCGCCATGCTCCGCGCTGCGACCACCGTCGCGCATCGTCCAAATCGGGTGAACGGCCGGGTGGGCGCCCGCTCCGGGGCCTGGGTGGCGTCCGGTAGTCCCCCATGTTCCTGCACCGACACGCCGTACCGGGCTGCAGGAACATGGGGGACTATCCCGTGGCGGGGCCCCTAGCGCTGGCGGGCGAAGAGCTCGAGGTGCTGGCAGCGGCCGCAGCGGTAGGCCTCGACGGCCCACCGCTCCTTGCCGAACTTCTTGGCGCCGCCGAAGATGCCGCGCTCCAGGGCGCCCGGGATCCAGCGGGCGTAGCCCTGGGAGGCCTCGCCCGCGTCCTCGAGGAAGCCCGGCTCGAGGTCCTCGCCGCCACAGGCGGTGCAGGTCGGATGGTGCTGCTGCGGCTGCTCGGTCACGCCGTGACGCTACCCACAGGGCCGGGCGCCCACGCCTCGGCCGCGGGATTCGAGGCTCGTGCCCGCGGTCCGTAGACTCGTCGCCATGACCACCGATCTCGGCACCCCGCCGGTCCTGAGCCCGGAGGAGGCCGAGCGGGCGGTCCTGCTGGCGGCCCCGCGCGGCTACTGCGCGGGCGTCGACCGGGCCGTGGTCACCGTCGAGAAGGCGCTCGACCTGTACGGCGCGCCGGTCTACGTGCGCAAGCAGATCGTGCACAACAAGCACGTGGTGGCCGACCTCGAGTCGCGGGGCGCGATCTTCGTCGAGGAGCTCGACGAGGTGCCCGAGGGGGAGACCGTCGTCTTCTCCGCGCACGGTGTGTCCCCGGAGGTGCACCGGCAGGCCGAGGAGCGTCGGCTGAAGACCATCGACGCCACCTGCCCGCTGGTCACCAAGGTCCATCACGAGGCGAAGCGGTTCGCCGGCGACGACTACGACATCCTGCTCATCGGCCACGAGGGCCACGAGGAGGTCGAGGGCACCGCGGGTGAGGCGCCCGAGCACATCCAGCTGGTGCAGGGTCCCGACGACGTCGACGACATCGTGGTCCGCGACCCGTCCCGGGTCGCGTGGCTCTCCCAGACCACGCTCTCGGTCGACGAGACGATGGAGACCGTGGCCGCGATCCGTCGGCGGTTCCCCGAGCTGCTCGACCCGCCGAGCGACGACATCTGCTACGCGACCCAGAACCGCCAGCTCGCGGTCAAGGAGATCGCCAAGGACTCCGACCTGGTGATCGTGGTCGGCTCCGGCAACTCCTCCAACTCGGTGCGGCTGGTCGAGGTCGCCCTCGAGGCCGGCGCCGGCGCGGCGTACCGCGTCGACGACGCCTCCGAGATCGACGAGGCGTGGCTCGAGGGGGTGCGCACGGTCAGCGTCACCTCCGGAGCGAGCGTGCCGGAGGAGCTGGTGCAGGGCGTGCTCCGCTTCCTCGCCGACCGCGGCTACCCCGACGCCCGGGCGGTGCACAGTGCCGAGGAGTCCCTGATCTTCGCGCTCCCCAAGGAGCTGCGTCGCGACCTCAAGGCCGCTGGTCGGCACTGATCCGATGGCCCGCTTCGTCGCGCTCCACCCCGACAACCCGCAGCCGCGGCTGCTCAACCAGGTCGCGGAGGCGCTGCGCGACGACGCGCTGATCGCCTACCCGACCGACTCCGGCTACGCGCTGGGCTGCCGGGTCGGCAACCGCGACGGCCGCGACCGGATCCTGCGGATCCGCGGCCTCGACGAGCGGCACCACTTCACGCTGGTCTGCGCCGACTTCTCCCAGCTCGGCCAGCTGGTGCACGTCGACAACGCCGCGTTCCGGGCGATCCGGGCGGCGACCCCGGGGCCGTACACGTTCATCCTCCCCGGCATGCCCGAGGTGCCGCGCCGCCTGCTGCACCCGAAGAAGCGCACGGTGGGGGTCCGCATCCCCGACCACCTCGTGGTGCAGGCGCTGCTGGCGACCCTGGGCGAGCCGCTGCTGAGCAGCTCGCTGATCCTCCCCGGCGAGACCGAGCCGCGGTCGCTGGGCTGGGAGATCAAGGAGGAGCTCGACCACGACGTCGACCTGGTGATCGAGGCGGGGGAGACCCCGGCCGAGCCGACCACGGTCGTGGACTGGTCGTCGGGCGAGCCCGAGGTGCTCAGACGAGGGGCCGGGGACCCCGACCGCTTCGCCTAGACAACACCTGCGCGCGCACCATCAGCGTCGCCAGGCAGAGCACGTAGCCGCTGACCAGCGCCTCGCTGTGGTGGCCGAGCCCCGAGATCACCGCCTGCAGCGGCGGGTCCTCGGGCTCGGCGATCGCCTCGGGGCCGGCCACCGCGAGGAACGTGAAGACGCCGACCATGAGCAGCGGCGGCAGCACGCCGGCGGTGAAGAAGTCGGTCGGGTGCACGTCGAGCGCCAGCAGCACGCAGAGCAGCACGAACACGACGTCGAACAGCAGCCCGACCTCGTCGGTGAGCGCCAGGTCGGCGAGCACCGCGGTGAGCGCGACCGCCGCGCCGAGCGCGACGACCTGCCGGCCGGGCTCGCGGCCTTCCTCCCACACGGTGCGCCGGTGGCTCACAGTGCGACCGTAGGACCGGCGTCGGCGTCGTCGTCGGAGCCGCGCCGGTCCACGGCGCGCAGCGTCACCGGCCGGGGCGCGGGCAGCTCGTCGTCGGTCACCGACAGCTCGGTGAACCGCCGGGCGCTGACCAGGACCCGCGACTCCAGGGAGCCCATCGCCTGGTTGTAGTGGCCGACCGCGCTGTTGAGCGAGCGGCCGACCCGGTCGAGGTGCCCGCTCAGCGTCGCCAGCCGTGAGTGCAGCTCGCGGCCCAGCCGGTGGATGTCGCGGGTGCGCTCGGCGAGTGCCTCGGAGCTCCAGCCGTGGGCCACCGTGCGGAGCAGCGCGATCAGCGTGGACGGCGTGGCCAGCACGATCCGCCGCTCGGCGGCGTGCTCGAGCAGCGCCGGGTCGGTGTCGAGCGCGGCGGCGAGGAACGGCTCCGCGGGCACGAACAGCACCACGAACTCCGGGGTCTCGGGCAGCGCCCGCCAGTAGCCCTTCGACGCGAGGCCGTCGACGTGGGCGCGCAGCTGCCGGGCGTGCCGGACCAGGTGGGCCTCGCGCTGGTCGGGGTCGTCGGTGGAGGTCGCGTCGAGGTAGGCGTCGAGCGGCACCTTGGCGTCGACGACGATGCGCCGGCCGCCGACCAGGTGGACCACCAGGTCGGGGCGCAGGGCGCCGTCGTCGAGCCGCGGCTGCTCCTCGAAGTCGCACCGGTCGACCAGGCCGGCGAGCTCGACGGAGCGGCGCAGGTGGAGCTCGCCCCACCGGCCGCGGACGTGCGGCTTGCGCAGCGCGGTCGCGAGCGAGCGGGTCTCGGCCTGCAGCGCGGCGACGTGCTGGTGCAGCTCGCCCTGCCACTGGGCCCGCTGCCGGTCGAGGTGGTGCACCTGGTCGCTGAGCCGGTCGAGGCCCTGCATCACCTCGGCCTGGTCGACCAGCCCGGCGGCGTACGACGGACGGGACCGCGCCCAGAGCACGCCGACGACGCAGCCGAGCGCCAGCCCGACGAGGAGCGTGGCGAGCACCGCGAACGTGTCCATGCCCCCAGCATGAGGGGGACCTCCGACAGTGGTCGGCCCCCCACGCCGGTGCTCAGTCGAGGTCGACGACCACCGGCGCGTGGTCGGAGCTGCCCTTGGCGGCCCGCTCGTCCCTGTCGACGAAGGCGTGCGTCACCCGCTCGGCGACGGCGGCGGTGCCGAGCAGGAAGTCGATCCGCATGCCGCGGTTCCGCTCGAAGCGCTGCCGGTAGTAGTCCCAGTAGGTGTAGCCGTCGGGCCCCGCCACGTGCGGCCGCACCAGGTCGACGTACCCGCTGTCGAGGAACGCCTGGAACGCCTCCCGCTCCGGCGGGGTGACGTGCGTCGAGTTCGCGAACCGTGTGATGTCGAAGACGTCCTCGTCGGTGGGGGCGATGTTCCAGTCACCGGCGAGGACCACGGGCTGCTCCAGCCAGGGCAGCGCGGCGGTGCGCAGCCGGGAGAGCCACTCGAGCTTGTAGGCGTAGTGCGGGTCGCCGGGCTTGCGGCCGTTGGGCACGTAGAGCGACCACATCCGGATCCCGCCGCAGGTCGCGCCGATCGCGCGGGCCTCGGTCTCCAGCGGCTCGCCCCAGCCCGGCGCACCGTCGAACCCGACCTGGACGTCCTCGAGCCCGACCCGGCTGATGATCGCGACGCCGTTCCACTGGTTGACGCCGGCCGCGGCGATCTCGTAGCCCATCGACTGCAGCCCCATCAGCGGCAGCTGGTCCTCGCGGGCCTTGGTCTCCTGCACGGCGAGCACGTCGATGTCGTGCCGCTCGAGGAGCGCCTCGACCCGGGCGATCCGGGAGCGCAGGGAGTTGACGTTCCACGTGGCCAGCCGCACCGGGCCAGCCTAGATTGATCGGGTGAGCCGCGCGTGGCTGGTGGCGGGCGTCCTCGCCGCGGTGGTCGTGGGCGCGGTCGCCGGCGGCTTCGCCGACCTGCACGTGTACCGGTACGGCGGCGACGCGGTGCTGCACCAGTGGGACCCGTACGCCGCCGACGACCCGGTCACCGGCTACCCGTTCACCTACCCGCCCTTCGCGGCGCTGCTCTTCGTGCCGCTCGCGGTGCTGCCCGGCTGGGTGGCGGCGGCGCTGTGGACCGGGGTCTGCGCGGCGTGCCTGGCCGGCTGCGTGGTCGTCGTACGGCGGGCGCTGGAGCGGCCGGCGCCGGGCTGGCTGGTCGTGGCGGCCGGTGGGGGAGCGCTCGCGCTGGAGCCGGTGTGGCAGAGCTTCTCGTTCGGCCAGGTCAACCCGCTCGTGGTGGTCGCGCTGCTCGCCGACCTGCTGCTCCCGCAGCGGCGGTGGACCGGCGTGGCCACCGGGCTGGCCGCGGGGGTCAAGCTCACCCCGCTGGTGTTCGTGGTGCTGCTGGCGCTGGTCGGGCGCCGGGCCGCGGCCGGGCGGGCGCTCGCCACCTTCGCGGGCACCGTGGCGCTCGGCCTCGTCGTGCTGCCGCACGCCGCCACGTCGTACTGGACCGACGGGCTGCTCGAGGCGCGGCGGGTGGGACCGCCCGCGCTCGCGCACAACCAGTCGGTGTACGGCGCGCTCACCCGCCTGCTGGGCGAGCCGGCACCCACCTGGCTCTGGCTGGTCGCGGCCGGGCCGGTGACGGTCGCCGTGCTGGCGGTCGCGGTGGCGTGGTGGTGGCGCGGCGACCGGCCGCTGGCCGCATGCCTGGCGGCGGTGGCGATGCTGCTCGCCTCGCCGGTCTCGTGGTCGCACCACTGGGTGTGGGCGCTGCCGGTGACGCTGGTGCTCTGGGAGCGGTCGCGAGCTGCGGCGGTCGCGTGGACGGCGGTGTTCGTCGTCCGGCCCATCGTCTGGCCGCCGTGGGCGGAGGGGCGGGAGTACGACTGGCGCTGGTACGAGCACGTCGTCGGCAACGCCTACCTCCTGGCCGGGCTCGCCCTGGCGGTCGGCGCGGCGCAGGCGTTGAACCGCAGCGTGCACCCGTCCGTATCCATGGCCGGGAGGTGCGGATGACCCAGGACCCGGCCACGGCGATGAAGGAGCTGCACGACGACCACGCGTCGGCGCTCTGGGGGTTCTGCCTGCACCTGACCGGCAACGACCGGGCCCGGGCCGAGGACGTCGCCCAGGAGACCCTGCTGCGGGCCTGGCGCAACGCGTCGCTGCTCACCGAGTCGCGCGGGTCGGTGCGGTCCTGGCTGTTCACCGTGGCCCGCAACATCGTCATCGACGAGTGGCGCAGCTCGCGGTCGCACCGGGAGTTCGCGACCGCGGACCCGCCGGAGCTCGACGGCACCGCCGACGGCACCGACGAGCTGCTGCTGTCGTGGGTGGTCGCCGACGCGCTCCGGCAGCTGTCGGAGGACCACCGCGCCGTCCTGGTCGAGTGCTACTACCGCGGGCGCTCGGTCGCCGAGGCCGCGCGCCGCCTGCAGATCCCGGAAGGAACCGTGAAGTCCCGGACCCACTACGCGCTGCGTGCCCTGCGGCTCACCCTCGAGGAGATGGGGGTGGTCGCATGAGCAGCCCGGGCACGAACACCTGCGAGTACGCCCATCTCGACGGGGCCTACGTGCTGGGCGCGCTGGCGGCGGCGGAGCGGGCGGAGTACGAGCGGCACCTGCGCGGCTGCGACGAGTGCACGCGCGCGCTGCGCGACCTCGCCGGGATCCCCGGCCTGCTCGGCAGGGTGCCGCTGGAGGAGCTCGACGAGTCGGACCCTCCTGAGCCGGTGCCGCAGACCCTGCTGCCCTCGGTGGTCGCCGAGGCGCGGCGCGCGCAGGACCGGCGCCGGCTGACGGCGATCCTCGCTGCCGCTGCCGCGGTGGTGGTCCTCGCGCTCGTCGGGGTCACGGTGGCGCTGGTCGGCGACGACAGGGGCTCGGGCTCGACGGCGGTGCCGACGCCGGCGGCGAGCACCGCTCCGGCCGAGCGGATGGAGAGCCTCGGCACCCCGTCCTTCGGCTGGGTGTCGCTCACCGAGCGCGGCTGGGGCACCCAGATCGACCTCACCTGCACCTACGAGGGCAAGCTCGCCGGCAGGACGACGTACGTGCTGGTGGTGCGGTCGGGCGACGGGACCACCGAGCGGGTCGGCTCCTGGGCGGCCGACCGGGGCAAGGAGGTGCACGTCACGATGGCCTCCTCGGTGCCCCCCGACGACATCGCCGCGGTCGAGGTGCAGACCGAGTCGGGCTACCCGGTGCTGCGGCTCGTCGAGTAGGCCGGTGTCGTGGGTCGAGTCGGCAGTGGTGGTTGGTCCCTGGCTCGGTGCTGGGTCGCTGGTGGGTGCGCATAAGCGCGCAATTGTTGGCGAATGACGGCTGATCGGGCCGAGAACGGTGCCACGAGCCAACAATTGAACGAGTATGCGCAACCAGCCCCCGGCGAACGCCAACTCCCGAGGCCGGCCGCGGCTACTGCTCCGAGGACGAGCCGAAGGCCCGGAACAGCCGGTCGCGGACCTCGTCCATGCGCCACACGGGGGCGTCGGGGGAGGGGTGGATGCCGGGCTGCCAGCCCCAGTCGTCGATGCGCCGGATCACCGAGGGGTCCTGCGACAGCACGGTGACCGGTACGTCGTGCCCGGGGTCGGCGCCGGTGACGTAGGAGTGCGGCTGGTGGTCACCGGCGATGATGACGACCCGGTCGGGGTCCGGGTACGTCGTCAGGAACGACACCAGCGTCCGCCAGGTGTAGCGCACGGACGCGGCGTACTGCCGCTGCGCGGTGCGTGGGTGGTCCGCTCCCTCGACGTCCTCCTCGCCGGCCTCGGGCATCCCGTCGAACACCGAGCCGTCGCCGACCTCGTCCCACGGCACCAGCCGCGGCACCGGCGCCCACGGGTGGTGGCTGGAGATGAGGTCGACCTCGGCGAAGACCGGCGGGCGGTCGGTCGGCGCGAGCTCGGTGCGGCGCAGGAACTCGAGGGTGTACTGGTCGGGCATCGACGCGTAGCCGAACTCCGGCCCGGCGTACCCGACGTTGCGCGAGTCGTAGAGCCGGTCGAAGCCGTAGTACGCCGCGCCCTCGGGCCAGTCGCGGGTGTTGGCCGGCACCGAGAAGACCGTCCGCCAGCCGGCGTCGCCGAACGCGCTGGTGAGGCTGAGCCGGTCACTGTCGAGCAGCTGCCCGTAGCGCTGCTCGCTGTCGGCCCACGCGCCCGACTGCAGGGTCGCGTGCGCCAGCCAGCTGCCGGCGCCGAACGTCGGCGAGGTGAGGAACGCGCTGCGCGCGTGGTAGCCGGCGGCGGCCAGCCGGCGGTCGCCCTGCTCGAGCACCTCGACGACGCTCGGCGCGAACCAGCTGTCCTCGAGCGCCACCCGGCCGTAGCTCTCGAACCACACCAGCAGCACGTCGCGCCCGCGCAGGCCGGCGACCAGCCGCTCGGCGGGTACGTCGGCGAACGGGTCGTCGGCGAGCTGCCGCTCGAAGACGCCGAGGTCGTGGCGGTCGGCGCGGACCTGGTCGACGGTGTCGACGACGAGTCCCGCGGAGCTCGCCGCGGCCAGCTGCCCCGCCGAGCCGCCCGCGACCGCGCACACCGCCCACACCGTGCCGAGCGCGGTGATCGCCTGCCACGACCGGCGCGGGTGCTCGGCCGCCGTGCGGGTCACCCGCAGCGCCGCCCAGGACAGCCCGGTCCCGAGCGCCACGACCAGCGTGACCGCGCCGACCACGGCGAGCACCGCGGTCGCCCCGCCGTCGGTGTCGCGGAGCACCTCGTAGCCCTTGGGCAGGTAGGACCAGTCGCCGAGCACGTGGAAGGACCGGTCCAGGTAGACGTCGAAGCCGAGGCCGAGCGCGCGCAGCAGCGTCAGCACCGCAGCCGCGAGCCCCAGCACCACCGCCAGCACCTGGCGCGGCCGGGCCGGGAGCAGCACCGCCACCCCGACCAGCAGCAGCCCCTCGACCGGGATCCTGGCGAGGTCGCCGAGGCCGATCCCGTCCACCACGCGCGGCGGCGCGAGCGCGACCCACAGCGCGACGACGGCCGCCGTGGTGACCAGCGCCGGCGGGGCAGTGAGCTCGGCCGGCACCGTGGGGCCCGGCACGGCGGGATCGTGCCGGTGCCGCCACTGCCAGACCACGTCCCGCCCGAACGACTCCACGAGCAGCAGCAGCGCCACCACCAGGGCGGCCCGCGCGGTCGACTCGGGCACGAGCGTGGAGGCGGCGGCGGTCAGCACCACGCCCTGCACCGCCGCGACCACCTTGGCCCAGTAGCGCGGCGGCGCGGGCCGGCGCAGCCACGGCAGCACCTGCTGCGCGACGACGTACGCGTAGCGCATCGCGCCGATCGCGAGCACCCACCAGCCGGCCGTCGGCGCGACATGGACGCTCAGCACCGCGATCAGGAACGCGTCGACCTCCATGTCGAACCGCGCCCCGAACGCCGTGACGGTGCGGGTACGACGGGCGACGTACCCGTCGACGGCGTCGAGCGCGAGCGCCGCGGTGCTGAGCGCGACCAGCACCGCCACCATCGGCTCGGCGAACCACCCGTGGACGACGAGCGCGGCGACGCCGATCGCGAGCCCGGCGCGCACCGCCGTGACCCGGTCCGCGGGGCCGAGGTGAACCCGCTCCATCGCGCCTCCGTGTCCTAGGTTGTACCCACAGCTACGCCGTTCGCAGGGTGCCAGTTCAACGCGGGCAGCTCACGGGAGGACATCGTGGTCGACGAGGCCCGGGCGTTCTGGCTCGTCGAGCCGGGGGTGGGGGAGATCCGGCCGGTCCCGCTGCGGGCGCCCGGCGCCGACGAGGTGCTGGTCCGGGCGCGCTGGTCGGGCGTCAGCCGCGGCACCGAGTCGCTGGTCCTCGCCGGCCGGGTGCCGGTCAGCCAGTACGACGTGATGCGCGCGCCGTTCCAGGAGGGCGACTTCCCGGGGCCGGTGAAGTACGGCTACCTCAGCGTCGGCACCGTCGAGCGGGGGCCGGCCGACCTCGAGGGCCGCACGGTCTTCTGCCTGCACCCGCACCAGACGGCGTACGTCGTCCCGGCCGCGGCGGTGGTGCCGGTGCCGGACGACGTCCCTCCGCGGCGGGCGGTGCTCGCCGGCACCGTCGAGACCGCGGTCAACGCGCTCTGGGACGCCGCCCCGCTGGTCGGCGATCGCGTCGCGGTGGTGGGCGCGGGGATGGTCGGCAGCGCGGTGGCCCGGCTGGCCCGCGGCGTGCCCGGCACCGAGGTGACGCTGGTCGACGTGGACGACGAGCGCGTGGCGACGGCGGCCGCGCTGGGCGTCGCCTTCGCCCGGCCCGAGGACGCGCCGACCGGGTGCGACCTCGTCGTGCACGCGAGCGCGACCGAGGCCGGGCTGCGCCGGTCGCTGGAGCTGGCGGCCGCGGAGGGGACCGTGCTCGACCTGTCGTGGTACGGCGACCGCGAGGTCACCCTGCCGCTCGGCGAGGCGTTCCACTCCGGACGGCTCACGATCCGCAGCAGCCAGGTCGGCGCGGTGGCGCCCGCCCGGCGCTCGCGGCGCAGCCACGGCAACCGGCTCGCGCTCGCGCTGGACCTGCTGCGCGACCCGGCGTTCGACGCGCTCGTCACCGGGAGCTCGCCGTTCGCCGAGCTGCCCCAGGTGATGGCCAAGATCGCCGGCGGCTCGCTGCCGGGGCTGTGCCACGTCATCGACTACGACCGGGTCGACCACGAGCAGGAGGCCTGATGTTCCGGGTGACCGTCCGCGACCACATCATGGTCGCCCACAGCCTGCGCGGCGAGGTGTTCGGACCGGCGCAGCGGCTGCACGGGGCGACGTACGTCGTCGACGCGACGTTCGCCGGCCCGGAGCTCGACGACGACGGCATCCTCGTCGACATCGGCGCCGCGACCACCGTGCTGCGCGACGTGCTGGCCGGGCTCAACTACCGCAACCTGGACGACGACGAGACCTTCGCCGGCCGGAACTCATCGACCGAGGTCCTCGCCAAGCACGTCGCCGACCGGCTCGCCGAGCGCGCCGCCGCCGGGGACCTCGGGCCGGGCGGGCGCCGGCTGACGGGCATCGAGGTGACGCTGCGGGAGTCGCACGTGGCGTGGGCCAGCTACGAGCGGACGCTGTGAGGGTCCACCTCCTGCTGCCCGAGGGCGTCGACGACCCGCGCCGGCCGAGCGGCGGCAACGTCTACGACCGGCGGCTCGTCGCCGAGCTCACCCGCCTCGGCTGGGAGGTGGTCGAGCACCCGGTCACGGGGGACGGTCTCGGCGAGGTGCTCGCGGCGCTGCCCGACGGCGAGCTCGCGCTGGTCGACGGCCTGGTCGCCTCGACGACGCCCGTGCTCGTCGCCGAGCGCGGCCGGCTGCGGACCGTCGTGCTGCTGCACATGCCGGGAGCCGGACCCCACGAGACCGAGGTGCTCGGCGCGGTGGACGCGGTGGTCACCCCGAGCGCGTGGGCGGCCGGGCAGGTGCCGGCCCGGCGCGCCGTGGTGGCGGTGCCCGGCGTGGACCCCGGCCCCCCGGCGGCGGCGTCCGCGGGCAGCGGTCGGCTGCTGGCGGTCGGGCCCGCGACCGCCGCCAAGGGGTACGACGTGCTGCTCGCGGCGCTCGACCGGCTCGGCGACCTCGACTGGGAGTGCCGCTGGGTCGGGCCGGTCGACGCCGGGGCCCCGCGCCACGGCCGGGTGACCCTGACCGGCCCGCTCACCCCGGCGGAGCTCGACGGGGTGCGCTCGGCGACCGACCTCGTGGTGGCGCCGTCGCGGCGCGAGTCCTACGGGATGGCGGTCGCCGAGGGCCTGGCCCGCGGGATCCCGGTCGTCGCCAGCGACGTGGGCGGACACCAGGAGGCGGTGGGCGACGCCGGGCTGCTGGTGCCGACCGGCGACGCGGTGGCGCTTGCCGACGCGCTGCGGCGCTGGCTCACCGATCCCGGCCTCCGCGCGCGGCTGCGCGAGCGGGCCGCCCGCCGCGCGCGGGAGCTCCCGGGCTGGGACCGTCCCGCCGCCACGGTCGCGGCGCTGCTCGCCGATGTGAACCGCGCCGCCGGGGACGCCGTATCCCCGGGCAGCAGGCAGCGCGCGGGCGGGTGAGGGGAGGCCGGTCATCGACAGGGCGACGTGGTGGGCCTGGGCCCGCCTGCTGGTCGGCGCGGCGATCCTCGCCGCGCTGGTGCTGCGGCTCGGCTCGGACCCCTTCGTCGAGGGGCTGCGGCACACCGACCCGGTCGCGCTCCTCGTCGCGCTCGCGGTCACCGCGGCGACCACGGCCTGCGGCGCCCGCCGCTGGAGCCTGCTCGCGGCCCGGCTGCGCGTCGAGGTGCCGTTCCGGGACGCCTACGCCGCCTGCTACCGCGCCCAGCTCCTCAACGCCACGCTGCCCTTCGGCGTCGTCGGCGACGTCCACCGCGGCTATCGGCACGGCCGGGACAGCGGCGCCCTGGCCCGCGGCCTCGGCTCGGTGGCCTGGGAGCGCGCGAGCGGCCAGCTCGTCCAGGTCGGGCTGGCGGCGGCGGCGCTGCCGCTCCTGGTCGGCGGCACCTGGGTGCTCGCGCTACCGGTCGCGGCCGTGCTCCTCGGCGCGGCGGTCGTGTCCCGTGGCGGGGTGTGGCCGCAGGTGGTGCTGCTCTCCGCGGCCGCGTCCTGCGGGCACGTCGCCGTGCTCGTCGTGGCCGCCCGGACCGCGGGGGTGACCGCGCCGACGTACCAGCTGGTCGCGCTGGCGCTGCTGGTCCTCGTCGCCTCGGCGGTGCCGCTCAGCGTGGCCGGCTGGGGACCGCGCGAGGGGGCCGCGGCGTGGCTGTTCGGTGCGGCCGGGCTCGGTGCGGCGACCGGCCTCGAGGTGTCCGTGGTGTACGGCGTGATGTCGCTCGTCGCGACCCTTCCGGGCATCCTGGTGCTGCGCGGTGACACGCGCACGGCGAGGGGAGGCACCGCATGGGCGAGCGGCCCTACATCCTCCTGAGCTGCAGCGTCTCGCTGGACGGCTACCTCGACAGCGCCGGCGAGGGCCGGCTGCTGCTGTCCAACGACGCGGACTTCGACCGGGTCGACGAGGTCCGCTCGGGCTGCGACGCGATCCTCGTGGGCGCCGCGACCGTGCGCAACGACGACCCCGCGCTGCTGGTGCGCTCCGCGGCGCGCCGCCGTCGCCGTACCGAGTCCGGACTGCCGGAGGGCCCGGTCAAGGTGACCCTGACCTCGCGCGGCGACCTGAGCCCGCAGGCCCGCTTCTTCACGCTCGGCGACTCCGACAAGGTCGTCTACTGCCCGAGCCGGACCGCCCCCGGCCTCGAGGACCGGGTCGGCTCGCTGGCCAAGGTGGTCGACCTCGGCGCCGAGGTCCGGATGGGCGACCTGGCCGCCGACCTGCACTCCCGCGGCGTGCGCCGGCTGATGGTCGAGGGCGGCGGCACCGTGCACACGCAGTTCCTCACCGCCGGCCTCGCCGACGAGCTGCAGCTGGTGGTCGCGCCGTTCTTCGTGGGCGACTCGCGGGCCCGGCGGTTCGTCGACGACGGACGGTTCCCGTGGTGCGCCGACCACCGCGCCCGGCTCGCCGAGACCCGCCCGATCGGCGACGTGGTGCTGATCCGCTACGCGCTCTCCGACCGCTACGACGGGTGAGTCGGGGCTCCCGACTCAACCGTCGACGAGGGCGGCGTAGCGGGTCTTCGTGAGGTAGTCGCGCACGGTGTCGCGGCTCAGCGTGAGGCAGGCGATCTTGTCCTCGATCGCGCGCAGCTCCGCGGCGAGGGTCTCGGCGAAGTCGCGGGTGCACTTCTCGGTCCAGGTGTCGTCCTCCATCTCGAGGACCACCCGGACCAGCCGGGTCGGCATGCCGGAGCGGATCAGGCTGCGGATCTGCCGCACCCGCTCGACGTCGGACTCCTGGTAGCGGCGGTAGCCGTTGTCGCCGCGCGTCGGCGTGAGCAGCCCCTGCTGCTCGTAGTAGCGGAGCATCCGCTGCGGGACCCCGGTGCGGTCCGCGAGCTCGCCGATCCTCACGTTGTCACCTCAGCCTTGACATTGACATCAATGTCAGACTTTACCGTCGAGCGGTGACCTCGACAACCGCTCCCGACGCCGCCACCCCACCCCACGGCGACACCGCCGCCCTGCCGTGGCGGCCGCTGCTCCTGCTGTCGTTCGGCGCGTTCTGGACGGTCACGCTGGAGATGCTCCCCGCCGGCCTGCTGCCGGACATGGCGGCCGACCTCGACGTGCGCGAGTCCCGGGTCGGGCTGCTGGTCACCGCCTGGGCGGTGACCGTCGGCCTGACCAGCATCCCGCTGACCCGGCTCACCCGCCGCTGGCCGCGCCCGCGGGTGCTCGGCCTCGCGCTCGGCGGCCTGGGGGCGGCGACCCTGCTGACCGCGCTGGCTCCGACGTACGGCGGGGTGCTGGGAACCCGGCTGGTGGCCGCCGGCGGTCACGGGCTCTTCTGGTCGGTGCTGATGGTGTACGCCGCCTCGATCGCGCCGCCCGCTCGCCAGGCGCGGGCGATCTCGGTGGTGCTTGCCGGGCCGGTCCTGGCCGGTGCCGTCGGGCTGCCGCTCGGCACCGCGCTCGCCGACCCGCTCGGCTGGCGGGTGGTCGTGGGCGCGGTGGCGGTCGCGATGGTCCTCGCCGCGCCGGTGCTGCCCCGGCTGCTGCCGGCCGCGCCCGCCGCGGCGCAGGTGGCGTCGTTCGGCCTGCGCGACGAGAGCGCCCCGCGGGTGATCGGTGCCGCGGTCTTCGGCGCGCTGGCGCTGGTCGCGCACTTCGCCGTGTTCACGTACGTCGCCCCGCTCGCGACCGACCGGTGGGGCCTCGCCGAGGACTCGGTCGGCGCGCTGCTGCTCGTCCTCGGCGTCACCGGGGCCGTCGGGCTCGTGGCGGCCGGGGTGCTCGGCGAGCGCCACCCGCGCGGCGGGCTGATCGCGACCGTGGGCCTGCTGGTCGCGGCGTTCGCCGTGCTGGCCGGCGCGGACGGCGCGGTCAGCGGGGTCGTGGTCGGGGTGTGGGGGCTGGCGGTGGGACTGCTGCCGCCGCTCTTGCAGAACGCTGTGATCGGCGCCGCCTCGGCGTCGTACAAGGACGCGGCCGGCGCGATCCTGGTGACCGCGTTCAACCTGGGCATCGCGACCGGGGCCGCGCTCGGCGGCGTCGTCCTGGACACCGCCGGGCTGGCCTGGGTGCTGCCGTTCGCGGTCGCGGTCGCGGTGGCCTCCGCCCTGGGTCTGGGGAGGGTCACCCGACGCCCGTAGACTCGCGGCCCGTGGCACTCACCATCGGCATCGTCGGTCTCCCCAACGCGGGCAAGTCGACGCTCTTCAACGCGTTGACCAAGAACGACGTGCTGGCGGCCAACTACCCGTTCGCCACGATCGAGCCCAACGTCGGCGTCGTCGGCGTCCCCGACGACCGGCTGCCGCGGCTGGCCGAGGTGTTCGGCTCGGCCCGCATCGTCCCCGCGACCGTGGAGTTCGTCGACATCGCCGGCATCGTGCGCGGCGCCTCGGAGGGGGAGGGGCTCGGCAACAAGTTCCTCTCCCACATCCGCGAGTCGGCCGCGATCTGCCAGGTGACCCGGGTCTTCCGCGACGAGGACGTCACCCACGTCGACGGCGAGGTCAACCCCGCCAACGACATCTCCACCATCCAGACCGAGCTGATCCTCGCCGACCTGCAGACGCTGGAGAAGGCGATCCCGCGGCTGGAGAAGGAGGCGAAGGGCAAGAAGGAGCTCGGCCCGGTCGTCGAGGCCGCGAAGCAGGCGCAGGCCGCGCTCGAGGGCGGCACGCCGGTCATCGCGACGTCGGTGGACACCACGCTCATCCGCGAGCTGTCGCTGCTCACCGCCAAGCCCTACATCTACGTCTTCAACTGCGACGCCGACGAGCTCGCCGACGAGGAGCTCAAGCAGCGGATGCGCGACCTGGTCGCCCCGAGCGAGGCGATCTTCCTGGACGCGAAGTTCGAGGCGGAGCTGGTCGAGCTCGGCGACGACGAGGAGGCGCGCGAGATGCTCGCCGAGATGGGCGTCGACGAGCCCGGGCTCGACGTGCTCGCCCGGGTCGGCTTCGAGACCCTCGGCCTGCAGACCTACCTGACCGCCGGCCCCAAGGAGACCCGGGCCTGGACGATCCGCAAGGGCGCCACCGCCCCCGAGGCCGCGGGCGTCATCCACACCGACTTCCAGCGCGGCTTCATCAAGGCCGAGGTGATCTCCTTCGACGAGCTCATGGAGCTCGGGTCGATGCAGAAGGCCCGCGAGGCCGGCAAGGTCCGCATGGAGGGCAAGGACTACGTCATGCAGGACGGCGACGTGGTCGAGTTCCGCTTCAACGTCTAGGCGCCTCGGTCGCCTTGGGTGGTGTGCCTAGCCTGGGGGACGATGTCTCTCGGGCAGCAGGCAGCCAGGATCCTCCGCGGCGTCGCGCGACGCCTGGACCCGCCGGCCGAGCCCGCGGCACGGCCGGCCTCCGAGGCCGACCTCGCGCCGCTGCCGGACGCCGACTCCTCGCCGCCCGGCAGCCGGAGGGCGTCGATGTTCTTCGACGACCACCCCCGCTTCTACGACACCAGTGAGACCGCCAGCGGCCGGGCGAGGCTGAACCTCCGCCACGAGGGGATCTTCGGGGAGAACCGGGACATCCTGAAGGGCGCCAGGGTCCTCGACATCGCGAGCCACGACGGACGCTGGTCGGCCGCCGCCCTGGCGTGCGGCGCGCGGTCCGTCGTCGGCATCGAGGCACGGCCCGAGCTGGTCGCCCACGCGAACGCCAACCTGGAGCACTACGGCTACGAGCCCGACCGGTACCGGTTCGTCGTCGGCGACGTGCACGAGGTGCTGACCTCCGCCTCGTTCGACGTGGACGTGGTGCTCTGCCTCGGCTTCCTGTACCACACGATGCGTTACAACGAGCTGTTCCAGGGCATCCGCCGCACCGGCGCCCGGCACCTCGTCATCGACACCGAGGCGCCGGCGATGATGCGCCCGCAGGCCTCGATCCGGGTGTTCCGCGAGCCGAGCGAGAAGCAGAGCGCGGCGGCCGCCGACGCCTTCACCTTCGGTACGTCGGTCCTCACCGGCCGGCCCAACCTCGCGGCCATCCGCACCATGCTCGACTGCTACGAGTACGAGGTCGAGCGGCTCTCCGACTGGGCGGGGGTGCTCCGCGACAACCCCCGGCTCAAGGGCTGCGGCGACTATGCGCGGGGGTACCGGGTCACGCTCCGGTGCGTGGACGTCGCCGGCGCGCCGTCGCGCTAGCAGCGGCGGTTCCGGGGCCGAGCCTAGGGTCGGGGCATGCGGCTCTCGGGGTCCCTCTCCGGTCTTCTGCACTACCTGCTCGCGCTGCTCACCGGGCTGCTCGCGTCGTCGGCCGCCGTCGCGCCGTCGCCGTCGCCGTCGGGGCCGGCCGAGGGCGACGAGTTCGAGGCCACCATCCGTCCGGTCGACGAGGAGTACCGGGCCCGGATGGTCGGCGTGACGTGGCAGCCCGGCTGCCCGGTGCCGATCGACGACCTGCGGATCGTCGAGATGAGCTACCTCGGGTTCGACGGGGAGGTCCACCACGACGGCCGGCTGATGGTGCACCGGCTGGTCGCCGAGCAGGTCGTCGACGTGTTCCGGGAGCTGTTCGAGCAGCGGTTCCCGATCCGGAGGATGGCGCTGGTCGAGGAGTACGGCGGTGACGACGACGCGTCGATGGCGGCCGACAACACCTCGGCGTTCAGCTGCCGCCCGATCACCGGTACCACGGACCGCTACTCGACCCACTCCTACGGCCAGGCGATCGACATCAACCCGGTCGAGAACCCCTACGTCAAGGGCGACACCGTGCTGCCGCCGGCGGGCGCGGAGTTCCTGGACCGGACCGACGTACGGCCGGGGATGATCACCGAGAGCGACGCCGTGGTGAAGGCCTTCCGGCGCGCGAGGTTCACCTGGGGCGGGGGCTGGACGTCGCTCCAGGACCACCAGCACTTCGAGAGCAGGACGCTGCTCCTGCCCGACTGAGCGGGCGCCTCAGTCGGCGCCGGCCCCGATCTGCTCCACGAGGATGTCGCCGTGGCCGGCGTGCCGGGCCAGCTCGGCGATCATGTGGGCGTACACGAAGCGCAGGCTCACCGGCCCGTGGTGCCAGGGGAACTGCTCGTCGAGGTCGTGCTCGGCGGCCACCCGGCGGGAGTGCTCGCAGGCGGCGTCGAACCCGGCGCGGACCGACTCGACGGTGTCCTCCGGCTCCAGCACGAAGCTCTCGTCGACCAGGTCCGGCAGCCCGACCTCGGCGCGCGGCACACCCGCCACCCGGGAGTGGAACCACACCTTCTCCACGAAGGTCGCGTGCTTGACCAGGCCGAGCGGCGTCGTCAGCGACGGCACCAGCCGCGCCCGGGCGTCCGTGTCGTCGAGGCCCGAGAGGAGCTCCACGACCTCCTGGCGCTGTGCGTCGAGCATCCCCTCGAGCAGTGCTCGCTCCCCGGCCACGTGGATCTCCATGCGCGCAGGCTAGGTGGTCGCCCCGCAGACAGACGGATCGCCCCTCCCGGGTCGGGCTCGGGGGAGGGGCGATCCCCTCACTGGGGCGTTTCGGCGCGCCCCGAAGCTTGGGCCGGCGGTGCACCGAGCCACGCGTCTGCGTGAGGCCGCGGGGCCCGACACCGCCGGACCCGGGGAGTACCCCCGTCCTCATCGGTTCATGCCCCGTCCGGCATCGCGTTCCCGGCGTCCGCGATCTCGGCGAACGGGATCGGGCAGCACTCGTTGCCGGCGCACTCGTGGAGGTCCTTGCAGCCGGCGTCGATGGCGGCCAGCAGCGACTCCCTGATGGTGCTCAGGTCCGCGATCCGCTGGTCGATCTCGGCGAGCTTCTCGCGCGCCCTGGTCCGGAAGTCGGCCTCCGGCCCGCGCCGTCGGCCGACGGCGATCAGGTCGGCCACCTCGTCGAGCGTGAAGCCGAGCCGCTGGGCGGCCTTGATCACCCGCAGGGTGGTGACCGCCTCGTCGTCGTACATCCGGTGGCCGCCGGTCGAGCGGTACGGCGCCGCGATCAGCCCGCGGCGCTCGTAGTAGCGCAGCGTCTCCCGGTTGACGCCGGCGGCGGCCGCGACCTCGCCGACCCGCAGGCTCACGCCGACAGCTCCTCGGCCCGCGCGGTGAGCGCCGCGAGGATGTCGGCCCGCTGCTCCGGGACGCCGACCGTGAGCACCAGCCCCTCGTCGTCGCCGTCCACCGAGAACTCGAAGAACGAGCAGCACGACGACTCCCGCGCCGCGAGGTCGGTGACCCGGTCGCGCAGGCCCTCGGCGCCACTCAGGGTCAGCCGGGTGGTGAGGCCGTCACGCCGTACGTCGACGACGTGCGCGCGGAAGAGGTCGTCGAGCTCGGCCAGTCGCAGCGGGCGCTCGACGGTGGGGAGGGTGCAGGCCTCGGTGGTGAGCAGGGGGTCCATGCGACGACGATAAACCTGTACCTGGGTACCGAATGCAAGACTGGTCCCATGCCGAACCTCCCGCCGGTCCCGATCGCGCTCGCCGCAGGTCTCGCCCAGCGCCGCCTCGGCACCGGTAGTCGTCCCGGGCTGGTCCGCAAGGCCGGCGCGGTCGCCGCAGCCGGGGCGAGCCTCTGGCTGCTGTCGGGGACCGCACGCGCGTTCCGCCGTACCGGCACCACGGTCAACCCGCTCGACCCGAGCCGTGCGAGCCGTCTGGTCACGGACGGGCCCAACGCGGTCTCCCGCAACCCGATGTACGTCGGCATGGCCGGCCTGCTCGTCGCGCACGGCCTGCTCCGCGGCGGCTGGGGCACCCTCCTGCCGGCCGCGGCGTTCGTCGCGGTCATCGACCGGGTCCAGGTCCCTGCCGAGGAGGCGGCGCTGCACGACCTCTTCGGTCAGGAGTACGACGCCTACCGCCGGCGAGTGCGGCGCTGGCTCTGAGGTCGGCGCTCCATGTCGTCCGTGCCCGGTCACCCGGTCCTGATGCACACCGTCGTCGACGCCACGGACGTCGACGAGGTCGCCGAGTTCTACCGCGTGCTGCTCGGGCTGCGGTACCGGCCCGGTGACGAGGGCGACCCCGACTGGCGGGTGCTGCTCGACGACGCCGGCCGGCGGGTGCTGGCGGTGCAGCGGGTCGACACGCTGCACCGGTCGACCTGGCCGGCGGACGACGTACCGAAGCAGCTGCACATGGACTTCCGGGTGCCGGACGTCGACGAGCTCGAGCGGCAGCGGCGGCGTGCGGAGGAGCTGGGCGCGCAGCTGCTGTTCGACCGGACCGACGACGAGGGCGAGCCGCTCTACGTGTTCGCCGACCCCGCGGGGCACCCGTTCTGCGTGATGGTGAACCCCGGCTGAGGCCTGTGCTCCGCTTACTTACGGACAAGTAAGCGCGCGGCAGGGGTGTCGGCGC
>Ga0164243_10004773_pt1 | contig 21047 bp, 17 predicted proteins | sample OricompcompostOP_FD_108781 | JGI IMG/M metagenome (GOLD analysis project Ga0164243, IMG submission 108781) | Organic Plus compost microbial communities from Emeryville, California, USA - Original compost - Organic plus compost (OP) | ecosystem: Engineered > Solid waste > Mixed feedstock >...
CTGAAGTACACCGCCACGTAGGCGTTGAGGGCGGCCATGAAGGCGCAGTACAGCACCCAGGCGACGTTCAGGTGCGTCCAGATGCGCTCCGGCAGCGCGAGCTGGCCGCCCAGCAGCATCTTCAGGAAATTGCGCCGGAAGCCCCACAGCGCCACCGCCAGGGCCAGCGCCATCGCGCCGTAGAGCACGGTGGGCTTCCACTTGATGAAGCGGTCGTCGTGCAGCAGCAGGGTGAGCGAGCCGAACAGCAGGATCAGCACCAGCGTGGCCTTCTGCATCGTCTCCAGCTTGCGCTGGGTGGCGTAGATATAGGCCATCTGCACCGCGGTGGCGGCCATCAGCACGCCGGTGGCCACGTAGATGCCAGCGACCTTGAAGGCGACGAAGAACAGGAGGATGGGCAGGAAGTCCAGCAGCAATTTCATCGCAGGACCGCCCCAAGATGAAATGCACTCCCTTGGGGAGCAGCGAACCACACGAAGTGGGGAGCGTGGGGGTCAAGCTTCATGCCTGGCCGTCCTCCGGCGCGAAGTCCAGCGACGCGGAGTTCATGCAGTAGCGCAGCCCGGTGGGCGCCGGCCCGTCGGGGAAGACGTGGCCCAGGTGCGCGCCGCAGTTGGAGCACACGGTCTCGGTGCGCACCATGCCGTGCGAGCGGTCCACGTGCTCCGTGATGGCGCCGGGCACGGCCTGGGAGAAGCTGGGCCAGCCGCAGCCGGCGTCGAACTTGGTGCCGGAATCGAAGAGCTTGGCGCCGCAGCAGACGCAGTGGTAGCTGCCGTCGGCCCAATGCGCTTCGTACTTGCCGGTGAAGGGGCGCTCGGTCGCGGCATGGCGGGTGACCTCGAAGGCGGCCGGCTCGGCGCCTTTCTCGGCCAGCAGCGCCTTCCACTCGGCGTCGCTTTTCTGGATGCGGGGGTTGGTCATGAGGAGCAACTGATCTCGATCGTGGAGGCCCAGTCGGGCGGGAAGCCGGCATGGGCGTCCATGCCGGGGTGTTCTTCACATGGGGATTGCAGCAGGACGAGCAAGTCGGCGACGCCGCCGAAGTCCTTGGACTGGGCGCGTTCGATGGCCTGCTGCGCCAGGTGGTTCCGCAGCACGAAGCGCGGGTTGACGCGCAGCGCCGCATCAGGGGCGGCAGCCTGCGGTGCCTGCGCAAGACGCTCCGAAAATTGTAGCGACCAGGCGTCGAAGGCGGCCCGGTCGACGAACAGGTCGCGCACCGGCGCCGCGTCCGCGCCGGCGCGGTGCTCGGCCCAGCGGCGCCAGAAGATGGGCCAGTCGGTGTGTTCCGAGGCCATCAGGCGCAGCAGAGCGTCGAGCAGGGCGCCGTCGTCCTCGCGCGCATCGGGCAGCCCGAGCTTCTCGCGCATCCGGTCCAGGAAGGCGGCCGGGAAGCGCTCGCGGTACACGCCGACTGCGGCCACGGCATGTTCTTCCTCGCCGATCAGCGGCAGCAGGGCCTGCGCCAGGCAGAACAGGTTCCAGTACGCCACCTGCGGCTGCTGGTTGTAGGCGTAGCGCCCGGCGGAGTCGCTGTGGTTGCAGATGTGGGCGGGGTTGAAGCCGTCCATGAACTGGAAGGGGCCGTAGTCGATGGTCAGCCCCAGGATGCTCATGTTGTCGGTGTTCATCACGCCGTGGCAGAAGCCGACGGCCTGCCACCGGGCGATGAGGTCGGCGGTGCGCTCGCTCACCGCGTGCAGCAGGCCGGCGTAGGCGTTGCCGTCGAAGGCGGCGGCATCGCGGCAGCCCGGGTAGAAGCGGTCGATGACGAAGTCGGCCAGCGCGCGCAGCTCGTCCACGCGGCCGGCGGCGGCGAAGTGCTCGAAGTGGCCGAAGCGGATGAAGCTGGGTGCCACGCGGGTCGTGACGGCGGCGGTCTCGACGGTCTCGCGGTACACCGGCGCGTCAGAGCCGGTGACGCACAGGGCGCGGGTGGTCGGCACGCCCAGCGCATGCAGCGCCTCGCTGGCCAGGAACTCGCGGATGCTGGAGCGCAGCACGGCGCGCCCGTCACCCATGCGGGAGTAGGGCGTGCGGCCGGCGCCCTTGAGCTGGATCTCCTGCCCGCCGGCGGTCTCGCCCAGCAGGATCGCGCGGCCGTCGCCCAACTGGCCGGCCCACACGCCGAACTGGTGGCCGCTGTAGACGGTGGCCAGCGGATCGGCCCCGGCGACGGGCAGGTTGCCGGTGAGGGCTTCCAGGACCGCGCCGGTGCGCCACGCTGCCGGCAGGCCGAGCAGGCGCGCCACCGCGTCGCTGTGCCCGACCCAGTAGGGGGCGGGCAGCGGCGTCGGCTGCAACCGGGTGAAGAAGGCGGGGCCCAACTGCGCGAAGCCGGGCTGCCAGCGCAGGCCCAGGTCGGCGACCTCGGCGTCTTGGGCGAGCAGGCTCATGGGGAGATTGTCCGCCAGCGGGTGTAACCCCTCGCGCGGCGGGCCATCGCGGCCCGCGGGTCAGGGCACGGCAGCGAGCGTGGCCCGGATGCGGGCGCGGTACTGGGCGGGCGGCAGCCCGAACCAGCGCTTGCAGGCGCGGAAGAAATTGCTGGTGTCGACGAAGCCGAGCCGGTCGGCCACGTCGGCCAGGGTGTGGCGCTGTTCGGCCAGGTACTGCTGGGCCAGTTCGCGCCGCGTGCGGTCGAGCAGGGCCTGGAACGACACCGATTCCTCCTGCAGCCGCCGCTGCAGGGTGCGGTCGGCCAGGCCCAGCCCGGCGGCCACGTCCTGCCTGCGCGGCTCGCCGTGCGGCAGGCGGCGGGCGATCTCGGCGCACACCAGGGTGCTGGTGGTGGTCTGGCCCAGCAGCTCCAACTGCTCGTCCAGCAGGCGGTCGTGCATCTCGCCCAGTTCGGGGTGGTGCGTGGGCAGCGGCAGCGAGAGCGCGGCCGCGGAAATCAGCATGCGGTTGGCGTCGGCGTTGAAGCGCAGCTCGCAGCGGTAGGCCGCGCGATGCTCGCGGTCGTCGGCCGGGGGCGGGTAGACGAATTCCATGGCCAGCGGCTCGACGCCGCGCCGGGTCAGCCAGCGGCACTGCATGAGCACCGTGAGCAGGGCGTGCTCGAGCCGCTGGCGCGGGATCGGCAGGCGCCCGCCGGTGTGCTCCATCACCAGCCAGCAGCCGCGCGGATCGGGCTGCATGGAAAAAGCCGTGGCGTCGGAGATGACGGGCATGTAGCGCACCAGCCGCTCCAGCCCGCCGCGCAGGTCGGGGCTGCACGCCATCGCGTGCCCCACGGTGCTGGTGTTGCTGTGCGTGTCGGCCAGCTCGCGCTGCAGCCCCAGCGTGGGCTTGCCGGCGCGCGCCACGGCCAGTTGCCAGAGCACGGTGATCTCGTCCACCGGGATGCGGGTGTTCTGGCGATGCAGCGACTCGGGGTCGAAGCCGGCGTCGCGCAGCAGGGAGGGCACGTCGAGCCCCTCGGCCTCGAACATCAAGAGCAGCCCCGTGAGCCACGCCGCCGAACTGGTGCGTTCCTCGGGCTGCGGCACGCAGCCCGGACGGCGCCGTGGCCGGTGGGGGAGGAGGGCTGCGGAAGTCACTGAATTGGCGCGCTTGGGATAGCAGTGGAAACGGGAGCGAATCCTAGGATCGTCGACTGCCGGCGAAGCCGCGAGTGTGGGCGCCGCCCGCCGGCGCGTGAATTCCGATTAACCCGGTGTGGAGACAAGGCATATGCGAGACATGACAACAGCCCCGCGCCCGGGCCGGGACCTGGCCGGCCCGGCCGCAGCCGTCCTCAAGGTCCTGGCCGTCGCCGCCTGCGCCGGGCTCGCGAGCTGCGGCGGCGGGTCGTCCGGGCCGCCCGCCGTGTTCCTGCCGGTGCCGCCCGCGCCGCCGCCACCGGCCCCCCCGCCGCCGGCGCCTCCGCCGCCCGCCCAGGACGGTCCGATGGTGCGCCAGACGGCGACCGGCAAGATCGAGGGCGTGGACGACAGCGCCGGCTCCGGCACCTGGTTCTGGAAGGGCGTGCCCTTCGCGCAGCCGCCTGTCGGCGCGCTGCGCTGGGCGCCGCCGGCCGACCCGCAGCCCTGGGACGGCGTGCGCGACGCGACGCAGTTCGGCCACAGCTGCGCGCAGGGCGGGCGCTATTTCAGCCCCGCGCCCGGCGGCGCGCCCTACGGCATGGCGGTGCGCGAAGGCTTCGGCAAGCCGGTGGGCGACGAGGACTGCCTGACGCTCAACATCTGGCGGCCGGCCGGCACCGACGACAAGCTGCCGGTGATCGTGTTCATCTACGGCGGCAGCAACATCTCGGGCTACACGGCCGATCCGAGCTACGACGGCGCGCAGTTGGCGAAGCGGGCCAACGCCGTTGTCGTCACCGTCAACTACCGCCTCGGCTTCCTCGGCTGGTTCGACCTGCCGCAGCTCAAGACCGGCGAGCCGCGCAACGACTCCGGCAACTTCGCGCTGCTCGACCAGATGCAGGCGCTGAAGTTCATCCAGGGCAACATCGCGGCCTTCGGCGGCGACCCGGGCAGCGTCACGGTGATGGGGCAGTCGGCCGGCGCCGTCAACACCTGGGCCCTGGTCACCTCGCCCGCGTCGGCCGGGCTGCTGCACAAGGCGGTGGCGCTGAGCGGCGGGATCGCCTTCTCTTCACGCACCGCCGCGCAGAACTACGCGAAAGGGCTGGTGCGCGCCATCCTCGTCGCCGAGGGCGAGGCGGCCGACAACACGGCGGCGGACAACTGGCTGGCCAGCCGAACGGAGACCCAGGTGGCCGGCTACCTGCGCAGCCTGCCGGCCGACAGGCTCGTGGAGATCATGCTGGCGAACCCGCTGCTGGGCAATTCGCCGGCGCCGATCGAGGACGGCAGCATCCTCCCCGTGGACTCGCGCGCCGTGGTGGCGGGTGGCACCTTCAACAAGGTGCCCATGATCGTCGGCAACACCCGCGACGAAGGCACGCTCTTCGGCGGCGTGATCGGCGGCTTCAAGCCCAACGACTACGACCGCTTCGGCCTGCAGTACAACTTCGACCCCGACGCGCCCGGCAGCCTCTCGGAGGCCGACCTGATCAACCCGGCCTTCCTGCCGGTGGACACGCCGGCGACCGGGTGGAAGGCCAGGACGGACCAGCTCACCAGCTTGATCTTCCTCAACGGCCTGCCGGCGCAAATCGATTCGATCGCCGCGCAGCTGCCGACGAAGACCTGGTACTACCGCTTCGACTGGAGCCAGGAGCCGGTGCCCTTCAACACCGTCTACGGCGCCACGCACGGGATGGACACGGTGTTCTTCTTCCACAACTTCGGCACCAACGTGTTCTCGTTCGCCTACAGCACGGCGAACCGGCCGGGGCGCGAGGCGCTGTCGGACGCCATGATCGGCAGCCTGGCCGCCTTCGCGCGCACGGGCGACCCGAACCACCCCGGCCTCGGCGTGACCTGGCCCAACTGGCCGCGGCAGATCGTCTTCGATGCGAGCCTGACGCAGATGCAGAACAGCGTGCCATGAGGCGCCGCACAGCCGTCTTCCAGGCGACAGATCGCTGCCCTGATACTGCGGGTTTCTGTCATTGTGCGAACGCACGAAGATTGCGTGAATCGCCGATGACTGCCAACCGCTGTATGACGGAGAAAAGGAGCCTGTAGATGCTGGGTTTGATGCAAGACCGCCCGCTGTTGATTTCCAACCTGATCGAGTTCGTCGACCGCCACAACGGCGACGGCGAGATCGTCTCGCGCCGGGTGGAGGGCGACATCCACCGCTACACCTGGCGCGACTGCGCGGCGCGCGCCCGGCAGGTGGCCCATGCGCTGGACGCCGAGAAGCTGGCCTTCTCCGACCGCGTCGCCACCCTGGCCTGGAACGGCTACCGCCACCTGGAGCTGTACTACGGCGTCTCGGGCTCGGGCCGCGTGCTGCACACCATCAACCCGCGCCTGCACCCCGACCAGATCGCCTGGATCGCCAACCATGCCGAGGACCAGGTCCTGTGCTTCGACCTCACCTTCCTGCCGCTGGTGCAGGCGGTGCACGCCCGCTGCGGCACGGTGAAGAAGTGGGTCGCCCTGTGCGACGCCGACAAGCTGCCGGCCGACAGCGGCGTGCCCGGCCTGGTCAGCTACGAGGACTGGATCGGCGGCCGGCCGGCCACCTACGACTGGCCGGTGTTCGACGAGAACTCGGCCTCGAGCATGTGCTACACGAGCGGCACCACCGGCAACCCCAAGGCCGCGCTGTACAGCCACCGCTCCACCACGCTGCATGCCTACGCCGCCGCGCTGCCCGACGTGATGTGCCTGTCGGCGCGCGACGCGGTGCTGCCGGTCGTGCCCATGTTCCACGTCAACGCCTGGGGCATCCCGTACTCGGCCGCGCTGGTGGGCTGCAAGCTGGTGTTCCCCGGCCCGGCGATGGACGGCAAGTCGGTCTACGAGCTGATCGAGGCCGAGAAGGTCACCTTCGCCGCCGGCGTGCCCACCGTCTGGCAGATGCTGCTGGGCCACCTGCAGGCCAACGGCCTGAAGTTCAACACCCTCAACCGCACCGTGATCGGCGGCTCGGCCTGCCCGCCGGCCATGATCAACGCCTTCCGCGACCAGTACGGGGTGGACGTGCTGCACGCCTGGGGCATGACGGAGATGAGCCCGCTGGGCACCCTGTGCACGCTGAAGAACAAACACCTGTCGCTGCCCGCCGAGGAACAACTCGCGCTGCGCCTGAAGCAGGGCCGGGCGATCTTCGGCGTGGACATGAAGATCGTGGGCGGCGACGGCAAGGAGCTGGCCTGGGACGGCAAGACCTACGGCGACCTGCTGGTCAAGGGCCCCTGGATCGTCAAGGAGTACTTCAAGGGCGAGGGCGGCGACCCGCTGGTCAGGGACGAGAAGGGCGACGGCTGGTTCCCCACCGGCGACGTGGCCACCATCGACGCCGACGGCTTCATGCAGATCACCGACCGCAGCAAGGACGTCATCAAGTCCGGCGGCGAGTGGATCAGCTCCATCGACATCGAGAACATCGCCGTGGCGCACCCGGCGGTGGCGATGGCCGCCTGCATCGGGGTGTTCCACCCCAAGTGGGACGAGCGGCCGATCGTCGCCGTGGTCAAGAAGCCCGGCGCCGAGGTCACGCGCGAGGAGCTGCTCAAGTTCTACGAAGGCAAGACCGCCAAGTGGCAGATCCCGGACGACGTGGTGTTCGTCGAGGCCATCCCGCTGGGCGCCACCGGCAAGATCCTCAAGACCAAGCTGCGTGAACTGCTCAAAGACTACAAGCTGCCCTCCCTGGCCTGAGCCGGGCAGGGCACCCAGGGCCGCGTCCGCGGCCTTTTTTTCGCCCGCTCCGGCGGGCGCTTCCTACCCGTGGGTAGCAACCGCCGCTCGTGCTGTCGCCAGAGTGATAGAAACGGCCTTGCTGCGGCGCAGCGTACGGGCATTCCCTGAGCGTCCGACCCTCAAAGACTTGTACGCTCATTCGGCTTTTCGATCGCCCTCAAGAACAGGAGACACAGCTTGAAATTCGCTCTGAAACTCACCGTCGCAGCCCTCGTCGCCGCCACCGGCACCGGCGCCTTCGCTCAGAAGGGTGAAACCGTCAAGATCGCCTGGCTCGACCCGCTTTCGGGCCTGATGGCCGCCGTCGGCACCAACCAGCTCAAGACCTTCCAGTTCTTCGCCGAGAAGTTCAACATCAAGAACGCGGCGGGCGTGAAGTTCGAGGTCATCGGCATCGACAACAAGCTCAGCCCGCAGGAGACCACTGCCGCACTGCGCTCGGCCATGGACCAGGGCGCGCGTTACGTCGTGCAGGGCAACGGCTCCGGCCCGGCGCTGGCGATCATCGACGCGCTGGAAAAGCACAACGCCCGCAACCCGGGCAAGGAAGTGCTGTACCTGAACTACGCCGCCGTGGATCCGGACCTGACCAACAGCAAGTGCAGCTACTGGCAGTACCGCTTCGATGCCGACACCTCCATGAAGATGGAGGCGCTGACCACCTACATGAAGGAGCAGCAGGAGATCAAGAAGGTCTACCTGATCAACCAGAACTACTCGCACGGCCAGCAGGTCAGCAAGTTCGCCAAGGAGAACCTCAAGACCAAGCGTCCCGACGTCCAGATCGTCGGCGACGACCTGCACCCGCTGGCACAGGTGCGCGACTTCGCGCCCTACATCGCCAAGATCAAGCAGTCGGGCGCCGACACGGTCATCACCGGCAACTGGGGTTCCGACCTGGCGCTGCTGATCAAGGCCGGCAACGACGCGGGCCTGAACGTCAAGTGGTTCACCTACTACGCCGTGACCACCGGCACGCCCACCGCCATGGGCGCGGCGTCCGACGGCAAGGTCTACCAGGTCGCCTATGGCCACTACAACATGGGCGGCGAGATGCAGAAGTACGCCGACGAGTTCAAGAAGCGCTTCAACGACGACATGTACACGCTGGACATCTACACGGTGTACCAGGCGCTGTCGGAAGCCTTCGCCAAGGCCAAGACGACCGAGCCGGTCAAGGTGGCCGCCACGCTGGAGGGCATGAAGTTCAAGAGCTTCAACGGCGACGTGGAACTGCGCAAGGCCGACCACCAGCTGCAGCAGGGCCTGTACATCACGCGCTGGGAGAAGGCCAGCGCCAAGTACCCCTACAGCCCCGAGAACACGGGCTACACGCTGGCGCCGGTGAAGTTCTACGACGCCTACGTGGCCAGCACGCCGACCAGCTGCCAGATGAAGCGGCCTTCCTGAGCCGGCGGGCCACCAAGGCTTGAGTGCAGGCCCGCCGCCCCCAGGCGGGCCTTTTTCTTTCCAGGGACGAAGGTCGACCACCGTGGAATTCTTTCTCATCTCGCTGCTCAACGGCATCAGCTACGGGCTGCTGCTGTTCATGCTCAGTTCGGGGCTGACGCTGATCTTCAGCATGATGGGCGTGCTCAACTTCGCGCACGCCAGCTTCTACATGCTGGGCGCGTATTTCGCCTACGCCGTTTCCAACGTGGTCGGCTTCTGGCCGGCCCTGATCGTCGCGCCGCTGCTGGTGGGCCTGCTGGGTGCGGCCTTCGAGCGCTACAGCCTGCGGCGCGTGCACAAGTTCGGCCATGTGCCCGAACTGCTGGTGACCTTCGGCCTGTCCTACCTCATCCTGGAGCTGGTGCAGCTGGTCTGGGGCCGCTCGACCGTGCCCTACGGCCTGCCGGAGCAACTGCAGGGCCCGCTGTTCACCATCTACGGCACCCAGTTCCCCCGTTCCCGCTCCTTCATCATGCTGGTGGCGGTGCTGATGCTCATCTCGGTGTGGCTGCTGCTCACCCGCACCCGCGTCGGGCTGGTGATCCAGGCGGCACTCAAGCACCCGGAGATGGTGGAGGCGCTGGGCCACAACGTGCCGCGCGTGTTCATGCTGGTGTTCGGCGGCGGCGCCGCGCTGGCCGGGCTGGCCGGCGTGATCGGCGGCAACACCTACGTCACCGAGCCGGCGATGGCCGCCTCGGTCGGCTCCATCATCTTCGTGGTGGTGGTGGTCGGCGGCATGGGCTCGCTGGGCGGCGCCTTCCTGGCCTCGCTGCTGATCGGCGTGATCCAGACCTTCGCCGTCGCCATGGACCAGTCGGCCGCCACCGGCCTGCAGGCCCTGGGCATCACCGTCACCGAGCAGACCTTCGGCTACGAACTGCTCAAGCTCACCATCTCGCAGGTCGCGCCCATCCTGCCGTACCTGTTCCTGGTGCTGATCCTGATCTTCCGGCCGCGCGGCCTGCTCGGAACCCGGGAGGACTGAACCCATGAGCACCACCCCATCCATGACGCCCGCCGCGACTTCCGCCGAGCTGTACCGATTCAAGCCGATGAACGTCGGCCGGATCGTCGTCTGGTCCCTGTTCGCGATCGCGCTGCTCGTCGCCCCGCTGGTGTTCACCAGCAGCCTGGCGATGACCATGCTCTCGCAGATCGGCTACCTCATCATCATCTGCCTGTCCTACAACATCCTGCTGGGGCAGGGCGGCATGCTGAGCTTCGGCCACGCGGTCTACACCGGGCTGGGCTCCTTCATCGCCGTGCACGCGATGAACATGGCCAGCGACGGCCGCCTGCCGGTGCCGCTGGTGCTGATCCCGGTGGTGGCCGGCCTGGCGGGCGCCTTCTTCGCGGTGCTGTTCGGCTACGTGACGACCAAGAAGTCGGGCACCACCTTCGCCATGATCACGCTGGGCCTGGGCGAGCTGGTGGCGGCCATGGCGCTGATGTTCCCGGGCTTCTTCGGCGGCGAGGGCGGCGTCACCACCAACCGCGTCTACGGCAAGTTCCTCTGGTGGGACTTCGGCCCGCAGATCCAGGTGTACTACCTCATCGCCGTGTACTGCTTCGTCTGCACGGCGCTGATGTTCGCCTTCACCGGCACGCCGCTGGGCCGCATCCTGAACGCCGTGCGCGACAACCCGGAGCGGGTGGAGTTCATCGGCTACAACACGCAGCGGGTGCGCTACTTCGCCTTCATCATCGCCGGCTTCTTCGCCGGCATCGGCGGCGGGCTGGCGGCGATCAACTTCGAGATCGTGAACGCGGCCGACAGCCTGAGCACCATCCGCTCGGGCGGCTACCTGCTGTTCACCTTCCTGGGCGGCGCGACGCTGTTCTTCGGCCCGATCATCGGCGCCGCGCTGCTGGTCTTCGCGTCGATCCTGCTGTCGGAACTGAGCAAGGCCTGGCTGCTGTACCTGGGCCTGGTGTTCCTGTTCATGGTGATGTTCGCGCCGGGCGGCATCGCCAGCCTGATCATGATGAACGTGCGGGTGGCCGCCTTCGGCAAGTTCAAGCGCCTGTGGGGCCTGTACGGCGGGCTGCTGGTGACGGGCGCGCTGATGGTCGTTGGCCTGGCCGCCATCGTCGAGATGATCTACCACATCCAGCTCAACGCGGCGCTGGGGCCGAAGGTGCATTTCTTCGGCGGCGAACTGGACACGTCCTCCACCGCCACCTGGGTCGGCGCCGTCGCGCTGGCCGTGGTGGGCGGGGCGCTGATGGAAATGGTGCGCCGCCGCTTCGTGCGCGTCTGGGGCCGGGCGCAGGAGGAGATCGAGGCCGAGATCAAGCGCAAGGAGATGACGGCATGACCTACGCCCTCGAACTGAAGGACTTGCGCAAGAGCTTCGGGCGCACCGAGATCATCCGCGGGGCCAACCTGGCGGTGCAGCAGGGGGAGCGCATCGCCGTGATCGGCCCGAACGGCGCCGGCAAGTCCACGCTGTTCAACCTCATCAGCGGGCGCCTGCATCCCTCCAGCGGAGAGGTGCTACTGGGCGGCGAGCGCATTGACGGCTTGCCGCCCTACGAGATCAACCGCAAGGGCCTGTCGCGCAGCTTCCAGATCACCAACATCTTCCCCAAGCTGAGCGTGTTCGAGAACCTGCGCTGCGGCGTGCTGTGGAGCCTGGGCTACCGCTACACCTTCCTGCGCTTCCTCTCGCGGCTGCACGACGCCAACGAGCGGGCCGAGACGCTGCTGCAGCAGGTCGGCCTGGCGCGCAAGCGCGACGTGCTGGCGATGAACCTCACCTACGCCGAGCAGCGCGCGCTGGAGATCGGCATCACCATCGCCGGCGGCGCCAACGTGATCCTGCTGGACGAGCCGACCGCCGGCATGAGCAAGACGGAGACGGCGCACTTCATCAACCTGATCCGCGAGGTGACGGTGGGCAAGACGCTGCTGACGGTGGAGCACGACATGGGCGTGGTGTTCGGCCTGGCCGACAAGATCGCGGTGGTGGTCTACGGCGAAGTGATCGCCTTCGACACGCCGGACGCCGTGCGCGCCAACGCGCGCGTGCAGGAGGCGTATCTCGGCTCGCCGGTGGCCGACGCGCAAGGAGGGGGACACTGATGCTGAAGATCCAGGACCTGCACGCCTACTACGGCAAGAGCCACGTGCTGCACGGCGTGTCGTTCGCCGTCAACCCGGGCGAGATCGTGGCGCTGCTTGGGCGCAACGGCTCGGGCCGCTCGACCACCGCCAAGGCCATCATGGGCCTGGTGCATGCCGAGGGCGACGTGCACTGGAAGGGCCAGGACATCCTGCGCCGCAAGGCCTACGAGATCGCCCACCTGGGCATCGGATATGTACCCGAGAACCGAGAGGTCTTCCCGCGGCTGACGGTGCACCAGAACCTGCTGCTCGGCCAGAAGGGCAGCGGCAAGGGCAGCCGCTGGGGCTTCGACGACATGTACACCATGTTCCCGCGCCTGAAGGAGCGCCAGCACACCGAGGCCGGCGTGCTCTCCGGCGGCGAGCAGCAGATGCTGACGCTGTGCCGCACGCTGATGGGCGACCCGGACCTGATCATCATCGACGAGCCGACCGAGGGCCTAGCGCCCAAGATCGTGGAACTGGTGGGCGAGTACCTCAAGGCGCTGAAGAACCGGGGCATCTCGGTGCTGCTGATCGAGCAGAAGCTGACCATCGCCATGCACATCTCCGACCGCGCGCTGGTGATGGGCCACGGCAGCATCGTCTTCGACGGCACGCCCGACGGCCTGCGCGCCGATGCCGCCACGCGCAAGGAGTGGCTGGAGGTCTGATCCACGGCAGCGCCTGCGGGCGCTTGTCCCTCCAGCGACTGCGCCGGCATTGTGGGCACGGGTGAAATGCCTAGAATGCCCGGAAAAAGAACACTCGTGCTTTTTTGGAGACTGCAGCGGCGCCGGAGGGCGCCGCCGGCATGTCGCCGGGCCCCGGTTTTCCGCCATCTTTCTTCCATCTTCCAAAGGAACGCAGCATGACCGCTGAATACAAAGTGCACGGCGACGTGGCCGTGATCACCATGAGCAACCCGCCGGTCAACGGGCTGGGCCTCTCGACGCGCGTCGGCATCACCGACGGCCTGTCGAAGGCGCTGGCGGACGCGGCGGTGAAGGCCATCGTGCTCACGGGCGCGGGCAAGGCCTTCTCGGGCGGCGCGGACATCAAGGAGTTCGGCTCGCCCAAGGCGCTGCAGGACCCGAACCTGCTGTCGGTCATCCTGGCGCTGGAGGCGTCCACCAAGCCGGTCGTGGCGGCCGTCCACTCCATCTGCATGGGCGGCGGGCTGGAACTGGCGCTGGGCTGCCACTACCGCGTGGCCGCGCCGGGCACCAGCGTCGCGCTGCCCGAGGTCAAGCTGGGCCTGATCCCCGGCGCCGGCGGCACGCAGCGCCTGCCGCGCGTGCTGGGCGTGGAGGCGGCGCTGAACCTGATCGTCAGCGGCCAGCCGGTCAAGAGCGAGCTGCTGGCCAAGGCGCCGGGCCAGAAGCTGTTCGACAAGCTGGCGGCCTCGCCGGAGTCGCTGATGGACGAGGCCCTGGCCTTTGCCCGCGAGGTGGCGGCAAAGCATGGGCAGGGTGGCGGCGACCTGCCGCTGGTGCGCAACCTGCCGTGCAGGCATCCGCAGGGCGATGCCTACTTCCAGTTCGCGAAGAACATGGTGGGCGGCATGTCGAAGAACTTCCCGGCGCCGCTCAAGTGCGTGGAGGCGGTGCAGGCCGCCACGCAGCTGAAGTTCGACCAAGGCATGGCAAAGGAGCGCGAGATCTTCCTGGCGCTGATGATGACCCCCGAGTCGGCCGCGCTGCGCCACCTGTTCATGGCCGAGCGCGCCGCCAGCAAGATCCCCGACGTGCCGGAAGACACGCCCGTGCGCGCCATCAAGACGGTGGGCGTGATCGGCGCCGGCACCATGGGCGGCGGCATCAGCATGAACTTTCTGAACGCCGGCATCCCGGTGACCATCCTGGAGATGAAGCAGGAAGCGCTGGACCGCGGCATTGCCACCATCAAGAAGAACTACGAGGCCCAGGTCAAGAAGGGCAAGCTCAAGCAGGACAAGTACGAAGAGCGCATGGCGCTGCTGAAGACCACCCTGAGCTACGACGACCTGAAGGACTGCGACCTCATCATCGAGGCCGTGTTCGAGGAGCTGGGCGTCAAGGAGAAGGTGTTCAAGCAACTGGACGCGGTGGCCAAGAAGGGCGCCATCCTGGCCTCCAACACCTCGACGCTGGACGTGGACAAGATCGCCGCCTTCACCAAGCGCCCGCAGGACGTGGTCGGCATGCACTTCTTCAGCCCGGCCAACGTGATGAAGCTGCTGGAGGTGGTGCGCGGCAAGGAAACCGCCAAGGACGTGCTGGCCACCGTGATGCAGCTCGCCAAGAAGATCAAGAAGACGGCGGTGGTCTCGGGCGTGTGCGACGGCTTCATCGGCAACCGCATGATCGAGCAGTACAGCCGCCAGGCCGGCTTCCTGCTCGACGAGGGCGCTACGCCGCAGCAGGTGGACAAGGCGATCGAGAAGTTCGGCTTCGCGATGGGCCCGTTCCGCATGGGCGACCTGGCCGGCAACGACATCGGCTGGGCCATCCGCAAGCGCCGCGCCGTGGAGCAGCCCGACATGAAGTACAGCCGCACGGCCGACAAGCTGTGCGAGCTGGGCCGCTTCGGCCAGAAGACCGGGGCAGGGTGGTACGACTACCAGCCCGGCAAGCGCGACGCCATCCCGAGCGAGCTGGTCGACAAGATGATCGAGGAGCACCGCAAGGAGCTGGGCATCACCCCGCGCAAGATCAGCGACGAGGAGATCGTGCAGCGCCTGGTGTTCTCGCTGGTCAACGAAGGCGCGCACATCCTGGAGGACGGCATCGCCAGCAAGGCGGGCGACATCGACATGGTGTACCTCACGGGCTACGGCTTCCCGATGCACCGCGGCGGCCCGATGCACTACGCCAGCCAGGTGGGGCTGTACAACGTGGCCGAGGCGATGAAGCGCTTCGCGCGCAACCCGCACGACGACGCGAAGTTCTGGGAGCCGGCGCCGCTGATCCGGAAGCTGGTGGCCGAAGGCAAGAGCTTCTCCTGAGCATCGAAGCCCCGCCGTGATCAAGCGCATCTTCCTCGGCCTGCTGCTGGTGCTCGTGGCGCTGGCCGCGGCGCTGGCGGTGAACACCTGGCGCCAGCCTTCGCGGCAGGTGGCCGTGGCGCCGGCGCCGCCGCTGCGGCTGGACGTGCAGGCCGCCGCCGAGCGGCTGGCCGGCGCGATCCGCTTGCGCACGGTCTCGGCGCTGGACGACCCGGCCGCCAACGGCGCCGAGTTCGAGAAGCTGCACGCCTACCTGGCGCAGCAGTTTCCCAAGGTCCATGCCACGCTCCAGCGCGAGGTGGTAGGCCGCCATGCGCTGCTCTACACCTGGGCCGGCAGCGATCCGGCGGCGGCGCCCGTGGCGCTGATGGCGCACCAGGACATGGTGCCCATCGCGCCCGGCACCGAGAAGGCCTGGAGCGTCGATCCCTTTGCCGGCGTCATCCGGGACGGCTTCATCTGGGGCCGCGGCACGATGGACGACAAGGGCAACCTGATGGCCCAGCTCGAGGCCGTGGAATCGCTGCTGGCCGAGGGCTTCCGGCCGCGCCAGACCGTCTACTTCGTGTTCGGCGACGACGAGGAGGTGAGCGGCCTGCGCGGCGCGCAGCCCATCGCCGAGCTGCTCAAGTCGCGCGGCGTGAAGCTGGCCTGGGTGCTCGACGAGGGCCTGCTGGTGCTCGACGGCGTGCTGCCCGGCCTGACGAAGCCGGCGGCGCTGATCGGCCTGGCCGAGAAAGGCTACGCCACCTTCTTCCTCTCGCTCGACGCCGCGCCCGGCCATTCGTCGATGCCGCCGCGCCACAGTGCCATCGGCCAGATGAGCGCCGCCCTCGCGCGCCTGGAGGCCACGCCCATGCCGGGCGGCATCCGCGGCATCGCGGCCGACATGTTCGGCACGCTGGCGCCGGAGATGAGCCCCTTCAACCGCGTGATGCTGTCCAACCTGTGGCTCACCGGCCCGCTGGTGCAGTCGCAACTGGAGAAGAGCCCCAGCAGCAACGCCATGCTGCGCACCACCACCGCGCTGACCATCGTGCGCGCCGGCAACAAGGACAACGTGCTGCCCGGCCGGGCCGAGGCCGCGGTGAACTTCCGCGTGCTGCCCGGCGACACCATCGACGGCGTCGAGGCGCACCTGAAGAAGGCGCTCGGCAACGAAGCCATCCAGGTCAAGCGCTACCCGGGCAACTCCGAGCCGTCGCCCGTCTCGCCGACCGACAGCGCCGGCTACAGGGCCATCGAGCGCACCGTGCGCGAGGTCTTCCCCGACGCCGCCGTGGCGCCCGGCCTGATGACCGCCGCCACCGACTCGCGCCACATGACGCTGGTGAGCGACGCGGTCTACCGCTTCTCGCCGATCCGCGTGAAGGGCGAGGACCTGGGGCGCTTCCACGGCACCGACGAGCGCCTGTCCGTCGCCGGCTACGGCGACATGATCCGCTTCTACCAGCAGCTGCTGCGCGGCACCGCGCAGCCCCAGTAACCCGCATCCCCCGACTTTTTCCAGAGGAAGACACCATGACCAGCGCCGTGATCGTTTCCACCGCCCGCACCCCGCTCGCCAAGAGCTGGAAGGGCGCCTTCAACATGACCCACGGCGCCACGCTGGGCGGCCACGCCGTGCAGCACGCGGTGCAGCGCGCCGGCATCGACGGCGCCGAGGTCGACGACGTGATCATGGGCTGCGCCAACCCCGAAGGCGCCACCGGCGCCAACATCGCGCGTCAGATCGCGCTGCGCGCCGGCCTGCCCGTCACCACCTCGGGCATGACGGTCAACCGCTTCTGCTCCTCGGGCCTGCAGACCATCGCCATGGCCTCGCAGCGCGTCATCGCGGGCGAGGGCGAGGTCTACGTCGCCGGCGGCGTGGAGAGCATCTCCTGCGTGCAGAACGAGATGAACAAGCACATGCTGGCCGACCCCTGGCTGGTCAAGCACAAGCCCGAGATCTACTGGAGCATGCTGCAGACCGCCGAGCAGGTGGCCAAGCGCTACCACATCGGCCGCGACGCCATGGACGAGTACGGCGCCGCCAGCCAGCAGAAGGCCGAGGCGGCCCTGAAGGCGGGCTTGTTCAAGGACGAGATCGCCCCCATCACCGTGCTGGCCGGCGTGGCCGACGCGCAGCTCGGCCTGATCACCAAGGAGGTGACGGTGGAGAACGACGAGGGCATCCGCCCCGGCACCACCAAGGAAGGCATCAGCGGCATCAAGCCGGCGCTGCCCGGCGGCCTGATCGCGGCCGGCAACGCCAGCCAGTTCTCCGACGGCGGCGGCGCCTGCGTGGTGGTGCACGAGAAGTACGCCGAGCGCAAGGGCCTGAAGCCCCTGGGCCGCTTCCTGGGCTTCGCCGTGGCCGGCTGCGAGCCGGACGAGATGGGCATCGGCCCCGTCTTCGCGGTGCCCAAGGTGCTCAAGAACCTGGGCCTGAAGGTCGGCGACATCGACCTGTGGGAGCTGAACGAGGCTTTCGCCGTGCAGGTGCTCTACTGCCGCGACAAGCTGGGCATCCCGGCCGACCGGCTGAACGTGAACGGCGGCGCCATCGCGGTGGGCCACCCTTACGGCGTGAGCGGCCAGCGCCTGACCGGCCATGCGCTCATCGAAGGCAAGCGCCGCGGCGCGAAGAAGGTGGTGGTGACGATGTGCATCGGCGGCGGCATGGGCGCGGCCGGCGTGTTCGAGGTGCTCTGAGATCGCAGCAGGCCGGGAAGGGAGCGCCCCGTGAAGATCGACCTGCCGACCCTGCAGCGCTTCTTCGCCAGCGCCCCCTTCATGGTCGACCTGGGCGTGCAGGCGACCGGCCTGGGCGACGACGGCCGCGTGCACACCCGCATCGACCTGCAGCCGCGCCACCGCCAGCACAGCGGCGTGGTGCATGCCGGCGTGATGGCCGCCATGGCCGACCACAGCATGGGTGCGGCGGCGCAGGTCCAGGCGCCGGAGGGGCTGCTGGTGCTGACCGCCGAGTTCAAGGTGAACCTGCTGCGCGGCGCGCGCGGCGACTGGCTGGAGTGCGAGGCCTGGGTGGTCAAGCCCGGCCGCCAGCTCAGCTTCACCGAAGCCGAGGTCCATGCCGTGGCGCAGGACGGCCGGCGCACGCTGGTCGTCAAGGCCGCCGGCACCATGGCGCTGACGCGCGCCGAAGCCGGCCAATTGCCTGCTGCCTGAGCGCGCGCTGCCGCCGAGGCGCCTTCAGCGGCCCTCGGAGCGGGCCCAGTTCGCCATCAGCGTGTTGGAGGACAGGGTCTCGTCCAGCAGCTTGCGCGCCGTCTCCACCCCGGCCACCGGCAGGCCCGCCGGATCCAGCCGGCCGATCTGCACCAGCACGCTGGCCTGGTCCCAGTAGATGTGCTCGTGGTAGAGCTTGTCGCCGCGGAACTTCACGATCGCCACCAGCGGGACCTCCACCCGCCGCCCGGTGGGTGCGATGCCGGGCAGCATCCAGTCGATCTCGCAGGTGTGGGTGAAGCAGAACAGCAGCTCGTCCACGATCTGGCTGGCGCCGATGGTGCGCGAGAGCGGGATCAGCGTGGTGTCGGGCGGGTTGGCGTCGACGAAGTGGTGGCGGTAGAAGCGCGCCAGCATCCGGTGGCCCACGCCGCCCGTCATCGTCGGGATGTGGTTGACGTAGGGCTCGGGCACCATCGTGGCCATGGTGGCGTCCACGTCGCGGGTGGCGAACTCGTACTCGCAGTGCTTGTCCCACAGGTGGGAGAAGTCGTAGTGCGGGCCCAGCGCGCCGCGGAAGGCCGCGATGCTGCGCTGGTGCGCCATCAGCGCCGAGGGCTTGTGGTAGTGGTCGCCGCCCGGGCGCGCGAAGGCATGGTCCACGCCGGGGTAGACGTGCAGCGCCACGCCGGCGCGCCCGCCGAGCGCCTTCAGGATGGCCTCGCGCGCCTCGGGCGGGCAGAAGTCGTCGTTCTCGGCCAGGTGCAGCACCAGCGGCCTGCCGTCCAGGCGGTCGGCGTCGGCCAGCGCCTGCTCGATGCCCACGCCGTAGTAGCCCACGGCCACGTCGCAGTCGGTGCGGCAGGCGGCCAGGTAGGCCAGCTTGCCGCCCAGGCAGAAGCCCAGCACGCCGGCGCCGCCGGCGAATTCGGGCTGGGCGCGCAGCGCATCCAGCGCGGTCTGGATGTCTTTCACGCCCTTGGCTTCGTCGAAGCCCTGGTAGAGCGCCAGGGCGCGGTCGAACTCGCGGCGCTCGTCCAGCTCGACGCTCGGTTCCTGGCGCCAGAACAGGTCGGGCACCAGCACCACGTAGCCTTCCTCGGCGTAGTAGTCGGCCACCTGCCGCAGGGTGGCGTTCACGCCGAAGATCTCCTGCGCGAGGACGATGCCGGGCCCTTTGCCGGCAGGCGGCACGGCCAGGTAGGCGCCGAATTCGCCGCTGCCGTCGCGGGCGCGCACGCGAAGGGTCCGGGAGCGGGGTGGGAGGGCGGTCATGTGGGGATGTCTCCTTGAGGTGCCAGGGTGGTGTAGCGGCCCTCCGCGTACAGCAGGGGCGGCTGGTTGCCGGGGTGCATCTGGACGGCCTTGATCTCGCCGATCATCACGGCGTGGCTGTGGGCCACCATCATCTCGTCGACGACGCAGTCGAAGCCGACCAGCGCATCGCGCAGGATGGGCGCGCCGGTGGCCAGCGTGTCCCAGCGGCCCGTCTCGAACAGCTCGCCCGCGCCCGGCCCGGCGCCGCCGAAGCGCTGCGCCAGCCCGGTGTGGGCCTGGGCCAGCAGGTTGACGCTCATACGCCGGCTATCAGCCACGACGCGGAAGGTGCTGCCCTTGAGGTTGATGCAGGCCAGCAGCCGCGCCGGCTCCGCCGACAGCGAGGTGACGGCGGTGGCGGTGAGGCCGGTCAGCCGCTGCCCGTCGGTGGTGGCGACGATGCACACCGCGCCGGCCAGGCGCCGCATCGCCAGCCGGAAGTCGGAGGGCGGCAGGCAGGCGGTGCGCCGCAGCGCCTGCAGCGGCGGCAGCAGCGCGATCGGGTCGGCCGTCGTCATGCGGCGGCCTGCGCCAAGTAGGCCTCGGCCCGGTCCGGCGCCATGAAGAAGCTGGCGTAGTCGGTCGGGTCGTTGAAGCCGTTGACGATGCGCCGCGCCACCGCCGGCGAGCCGGCCGCCGCGCCCAGCAACTGCAGCACGTGCGGGGGCGGCGGCTGCAGCATGGCGTTGGTCCAGGCGGTCACATGGCTGCCGTAGCCGGTCCAGAAGCGCTCGAAGGTGTCCTGCATGAAGGCGGCGTCGAAGGCCGCGCCGCCGTGCGCCAGGATCGCCGTCTCCACCGCGTGTGCGAACTTGGCGGCGTTGTTGGAGCCCTGGCCGGTGATCGGGTCGTTCAGCATCACGGCGTCGGCCATGCCCATCACGACGCGCCCGCTGGGCAGTTTGCCCACCGGCCGCCGCACCGTGGGCGGGAAGGCGCCGCTGAGGATGCCGTTGGCGTCGGTCAGCTCGACGTGCTCGCAGCGCGCGGCCTCCCAGGGCAGGAAGCGGCGCAGGACCTCCAGCGAGCGCGCCAGGTGCTCGGACGGCGTGCGCACGTCGCGCCAGCAGTCCATCGGCCCGCCCGGCAGGCCCTCGAACACCATGATCTCGCACGGCCCGCTGTGGGTCAGCGCCGGGAAGACGAAATACTCGCCCACGCCGGGCATCAGGTTGAAGTTGACGGCGCTGTGCTCCTCGCGCGGGCGCATGCCGTGCACGTAGGTGAGCGCCAGGGCGCGCTGCGGCCTGTCGTAGGGGCTGCGCACGGCGTCGCGCTCGAACATCCGGGCGATCTCGCCCTTGCCGGCGGCCACGATCACCAGGTCGTGCTCCAGCGTCCAGCGCTCCAGGTCGTCGTTGCCGGCGTCGTGGATGAGGAGCCGGCCGCCCCGCTTGGCGAACTCGGCCATCCAGCCGGGCACCTTCACCCGCTGGTCCACGGACTGGGCGATGCGGTCGAGCCGGTGGCTCCAGTGCAGCGCCTTCACGCCGGCCTGCTCGGGGTGCGGCACGGTGAAGGAGATGCCTTCCACCGGCGGGCAGTCTTTCTCCCAGAAGGCGATGCCGCGGTCGCGTTCGTGCTGCAGGCTGTCGTGGAACATGCACTGGCTGGACATCACCTTGCCGTCCCGGATGTCCTCGGGCGGGCGGTTGGACACGACGGTGACGCCGTAGCCCTTGGCCTGCAGGCCGAGGGCGAGCTGCAGGCCGGA
>Ga0164243_10004774_pt1 | contig 21046 bp, 19 predicted proteins | sample OricompcompostOP_FD_108781 | JGI IMG/M metagenome (GOLD analysis project Ga0164243, IMG submission 108781) | Organic Plus compost microbial communities from Emeryville, California, USA - Original compost - Organic plus compost (OP) | ecosystem: Engineered > Solid waste > Mixed feedstock >...
CCGAACACCGAGCGGAGCCCGTAGCCGACGTCCTTGAGCTCTTCGAGCACGATCGGGCACTCGTCGCAGGCCATGAGGTGCGCCTCGACCCTCGCGGCGGCGCGCGGGGAGAGCGTGGAGCGGAGGTAGCCGCCGAGCAGCCGGCGGGTCGGCGCGCAGTCGGCGTGGACGGGGTCGTCGCTGACATGCGCCTGGATGTACGCGGTGCGCAGCGCATCCCGGGCGCGGACCGCGAGCGCGCTCGTCGCGTTCGGCGACAGGCCGAAGTGCGGGGCAGCCTGGAGCGGCGTGAGGCCCTCGACCTCTAGGTACCAGAGCACCGCCTGGTGCCGCTCGGGAAGCGTCGCGAACGCCTTCGCGACGAGCTGCGCCTCGAGGCTGCTTCCGTCGTCGTGGATCGCGGTGGCCGCCTCGTAGGGAGCGAAGTCATCGGTGTCGAGCTCGCGCGCGGCGGCGACGCCGTGCTCGGCGGCGAGGCGGCGGATCACCGTGTAGAGGTAGGCGCGGAACGAGTCGTCCGGGCCGTGTCCGCGGGCGATCGCGAGCTGGACCCGCTCGAACGCGGAGCTGACGAGATCCTCCGCGAGGTGCGCGTCGCCGCTCGTCGCGCGCGCGACGCGGAGCGCCGCATCGCGGTGACGCGCGTAGAGCTCGCCCATCGCGTCGATGTCGCCGCTGCGCACGCGCACGATGAGTTCGGCGTCGCTGACCGGTTCGGCTTGCATGGCTCCAAGGGGTTCGGGGGGAGTCCGGGCACGACGGAGCGCAGGGCATCGGGTCGCCGTTCGGGTCCGGCGACGACAGCCTAGGGCCCCGCGGGGCGGGCGCGGCATCCCCGGTTCGGGGTGCATGATCCGCGTCACGAACGCGGCGTGCCGCCGTCTCCTCTGTGACATGGAATTCGGCGACCGCAACCTCGAGCTCGCTGTCACGCGATACGCGGCGGCGGCGGAGCACGGCGACCCCGCGGGCGCCGCCGTCGCACTCGGCAGCGAGCGCGGCGCAGCCGGCGTCGGCATCGGCCCCTCGCTCGACGACCTCGAGACGGTGCACCGGATCGTCCTGCAGGAGCATCCCGGCCCGCCGATCGTGCGCGCCTTCGCCGACGCGTGGGCGGAGGCGGCGCTCGGGGCGCTGCTCTCCAGGGGCGCGCTCGATCACCGCACCGGGCTCGCGACGACCGATTACCTCGCGACCCGGTTGCGCGACCTCGCCCGCTCCGGCGGGAGCCGTCGTTGCCGGCTCGTCGTCGTCGACTGCCGGTTGCCCGCCGCGCCGCGATTCGCGGCGCTGCTCACGTCGGCGCGGGTCGCGCGCGAGCTGCTCGCCTCGTTCCCCGGCGCCGAGACGCCGGTAGGGCTCGACCCGGCCCGGATCGCCGCCGTCGTGCCCGCTGGCGAGCGGCTCGACGCGGACATCGCGCGGGCGCGGCTCGCGATCGGCCGCGTCGAGGGGGTCGAGCGCGCCGTGGTCCGCATCGTCGCCCCGCCGGCCGACGCGGACGACGTCGCCGCGTTCCTGCGCGGACTCTAGGCCTCGCCGGCCGCGATCCGGGTGTGATGGTGGATCACCTCGGCGACGATGAAGTTGAAGTACTTCTCGGCGAACTCGGGGTCGAGCTGCGACGCCTCGGCGAGCGCGCGGAGCCGAGCGACCTGCTCGCGCTCCCGCGCCGGGTCCGACGGCGGCAGCGCGCTCGCGGCCTTGAGCCTGCCGACGGCCTGGGTGAGCTTGAACCGCTCGGCGAGCAGGTGGACGAGCGCGGCGTCGATGTTGTCGATGCTGTGCCGCAGCTCGGCGAGGCGGTCGAGGGGGTCCTGCTCGCTCATGCGTCCGAGGCTAGTGCCGCTCCGTGCCCGCGCGCGCTCAGGACGCCAGGAGGTCGTGGCGCGCGACGATCGCGTCGCGGCCCGGCCCGACGCCGATCGCGGAGATCCGCGTCCCGGACATGCGCTCGAGCGCCTCGACGTAGGCGCGGGCGTTCGCGGGCAGGTCCTCGAACTCGCGAGCGCCCGAGATGTCCTCCGACCAGCCGGGGAACTCCTCGTAGACCGGCCTCGCGTGGTGGAAGTCGCTCTGGTTCACGGGCACCTCCTCGACGATCTCGCCGTCGATGTCGTAGGCGACGCAGACGGGGATGCGCTCGAGGCCGGTCAGCACGTCGAGCTTCGTGAGCACGAGGTCGGTGATGCCGTTGATGCGGGTCGCGTAGCGGGTGACGAGCGCGTCGTACCAGCCGGTGCGGCGCGGGCGGCCGGTCGTCGTGCCGAACTCGAAGCCGATGCGCCGCAGCCGCGCGCCAGGACCCTCCGGCATCGCCGCCTGCCCAGCGCCTGTCGAGGGGTCGAGGTCGTGCAGCTCCGTCGGGAACGGGCCGGCGCCGACCCGGGTGACGTACGCCTTCGCGATCCCGATGACGCGATCGATGCGGCCCGGCGCGATGCCGCTGCCGGTCGCCGCGCCGCCCGCGGTCGCGTTCGAGCTCGTGACGAAGGGGTACGTGCCGTGGTCGACGTCGAGCATCGTCGCCTGACCGCCCTCGAGGACGACGATGCGGCCGTCCTCGAGGGCGCGGTGGAGGACGAGCCCGGTGTCGGCGACCATGGGGCGGAGCCGGTCCGCGTAGGACAGGAGCTCGTCGACGACCTCGTCGACGGTGATCGACCGCCGGTTGTACACCTTCACGAGCAGGTGGTTCTTGACGTCGAGCGCCGCCTCGACCTTCTGCCGCAGGATGCTCTCGTCGAAGAGGTCCTGGATGCGGATTCCCTGCCGGTTGATCTTGTCCGCGTAGGTGGGGCCGATGCCGCGGCCGGTCGTGCCGATCTGCCGCTTGCCGAGGAACCGCTCGGTGACCCGGTCCATCGTCACGTGGTACTTCGTGATGACGTGGGCGTTCGCGCTGACGAGCAGCCGGCTCACGTCGACGCCGCGGGCATGCAGCGCGGCGAGCTCGTCGAAGAGCACGGCGAGGTCGATGACGACGCCGTTGCCGATGACCGGGATGACACCGGGGGTGAGGATGCCGGACGGCAGGAGGTGGAGCGCGTACTTCTCGTCGCCGACGACGACGGTGTGGCCGGCGTTGTTGCCGCCGTTGAACTTGACGACGTAGTCGATGCGGCCCGAGATGAGGTCCGTCGCCTTCCCCTTGCCCTCATCGCCCCACTGGGCGCCGACGATCACGACAGCGGGCACGGGCTCCTCCGATCAGGAACGGGGCTTACGACTCATCCTATCGAGCGTGGCGCCGGATCCACTCGTGCATGACGATCGCCGCGGCGGCCGCCGCGTTGATCGAGCGAGTGCTCCCGAACTGCGGGATCTCGACGCGGAGGTCCGCGGCGGCGAGCGCCTCGGCGCTGAGTCCCGGTCCCTCCTGGCCGAAGAGCAGGATGCAGGCCCGGGGAATGGGCGCCGCATCGACCGGGACGGCGCCCGGCAGGTTGTCCACCGCGACGATCGGCAGGCCGGCGGCGTGCGCCCGGGCGAGGAGGTCGCCGATCGTCGCGTGGTGCTCCAGGTGCTGGTAGCGGTCGGTGACCATGGCGCCGCGGCGGTTCCAGTGGCGGCGGCCCACGATGTGCACGGCGGCGGCGTTGAACGCGTTCGCGGTGCGCACGATGGAGCCGATGTTGAGGTCGTGCTGCCAGTTCTCGATCGCGACGTGGAAGGGGTGCCGCCGCGCGTCGAGGTCCGCGACGATCGCCTCGACGCGCCAGTAGCGGTAGCGGTCGACGACGTTGCGCCGGTCCCCCTCGCGGAGCAGCTCGGGATCGTGGCGCGGGTCGTCCGGCCAGGGGCCCTCCCACGGGCCGACGCCGACGTCCGCCTCGTTCGAGCCGCGGGATCCAGGCTCGACTCGCGGGTCCGCGCCCCTGCGCTCCGGCGTGTCGGGCTCGGATCCCGCGACTCGGCGAGGAGGAACGCGAGTCAAGCCGGCTCCTACTGGGGGGCGAGGCCCAGGTCGGCGAGGCCGATCGCGGAGCGGTAGTCGTAGCCGGCCGCGCGAATGGCGTCCTCGGCACCCGTCGCCCGGTCGACGACGGTCGCGACGGCGACGACGACCGCGCCGGCCCGCTCGAGGGCGGCGGCGGCCTTGAGCGGGGAGCCACCCGTCGTGGAGGTGTCCTCGAGCACGACGACGCGCTTCCCCGCGACGTCCGGGCCCTCGACCTGCTTGCCGCGGCCGTGGTCCTTCGGCTCCTTTCGGACGACGAACGCGTCGTAGGCGAGTCCCTGCGCCGCGGCCTGGTGCAGCACCGCGCTCGCGATCGGGTCCGCGCCCATCGTGAGCCCGCCGACGGCGGCGATGTCCGGGATGTCCCGGATGAGATCGACCATGACGCGGCCGATGAGCGGCGCGACCCGGTGGTCGAGCGAGACGCGGCGGAGGTCGACGTAGTACGACGCCCGCTTCCCGGAGGTCAGCGTGAAGTCGCCGTGGAAGACGGCGAGCTCCTTGATGCAGTCGATGAGGTCGTCGCGGTCGCTCACGGATTCAGCGTACGGGCCCTTCGTCTCGCTTCGCGGTTCCTGAGCCTGTCGAAGGGCGCTCAAGGACCAGCGGGGGCGGCACGCCCGATACTGGTCGGGTGCGGATCGCGACCTGGAACGTCAACTCCGTGCGAACGCGTGCGGGGCGCATCGTCGACTGGCTCGTGCGCAACGACGTCGACGCGCTCGCGATGCAGGAGACCAAGTGCCGGGACGACCAGTTCCCGCGCGAGCTCTTCGCCGAGGCCGGCTACGAGGTCGCCGCGCACGGCCTCGACCAGTGGAACGGCGTCGCGATCGCGAGCCGGATCGGCGTCGCCGACGTCGAGACCGCGTTCGAGGGGATGCCGGGATTCGCCAAGGGCATGGAGGGGCCGGATCAGCCGCTCGAGGCCCGCGCGATCGGCGCGCTCGTCGGCGAGGGCGCGGCGGCCGTAAAGCTGTGGAGCCTCTACGTGCCGAACGGCCGCTCGCTGGATGACCCGCATCTGCGCTACAAGCTCGACTGGCTCGCCGCGCTGCGGGCGAGCGCCGCGGCATGGCTCGCCGAGGACCCCGGTCTCCCGCTCGCGCTCGCCGGCGACTTCAACATCGCGCCGACCGACGCCGACAACGGGGACCCATCCGTCGTCCCGGGGCTGAGCACGCACGTGTCGGAGCCGGAGCGGGCCGCGTTCCGCGCGCTGCTCGACGCCGGACTCGTCGATCTCGTCCGCCCGCTCGTGCCGACCGGCTTCACGTACTGGGACTACAAGCAGCTGCGCTTCCCGCGGAACGAGGGCATGCGGATCGACTTCGTCCTCGGCTCGGAGGCGCTCGCCGCCGCCGTGACCGGCGCCGAGATCCACCGCGAGGAGCGCAAGGGCGACGCGCCGAGCGACCACGTCCCCGTGCTCGTCGAGCTCGAGCTCGGCGACGAGGACCTCGACCGGCCGATGGTGTTCTGAGCGGGCTCCGCGCCGTGAGGAGACCGGGCCCACGGCGGCCGAACGTTGGGATACGAACCGAATCCCGCCTGTAGCATGAGGCCATGGCCCGAGCGATGCCGACCGCGGAGACGCCGGCCGGCCTGAGCCCGACAGTCATGGCGGTGTACGAGCGCATCCTCCGCGAGGTCCTCTCCGGGGAGCGCCGCGCCGGCTCGGTCGTCCGCGACGCCGTCATCGCGCGAGAGCTCGGCGTGAGCCGCACGCCGGTCCGGGAGGCGCTCCAGATGCTCCGCGGCATCGGCGTCATCGAGGTGCTCCCGAGCCGCTTCACCCGCGTCGCCGTGCTCGGTCTCGAGGACGTCGCCCGGGCCGGCGCGGTGAGCCTCGCGCTCTACGCGCGCGTCGTCGAGGAGGTCGCGGCGGGCGGCGGACCAGTGCCGATCGCGGAGCTCGATGCAGAGCAGGCGGCGGCCAGGGCCTCGGTCGACGAGCCGCGGACGTTCTTCGCGCACTGCTTCCGGCTGGGGGACCTCGTCATCGGGCTGAGCGAGAACCCGCACCTGCGCCGCGCGCTCGACGCGGTCGACCACGCACTCCACCTCGCGCTGATCTCGAACGCCGACGGGGTCGACCTCGAGCGCGTCCTCGACGGCCAGCAGCGCATCATCGACGGGCTGCGCGGCGGCGACCCGGTGCTCGCGCGCGACGGCGTGGACTCGCTTCGCGGGCTCGGCGGCGGGCTCCGGCTACCCTCGACCAGGTGAAGTCCGAGCGGGCCGCGCACTTCGAGCCGCACATCCAGGGGCTGCGCGCGATCGCGGTGCTCCTCGTCGTCGTCTACCACATCTGGCCCGGGCGGCTCACCGGCGGCTACGTCGGCGTCGACGTCTTCTTCGTCATCTCCGGCTTCCTCATCACGGGGCAGCTCGCCCGCGAGATCGACGCGAGCGGACGGGTGCGGCTCGGGACGTTCTGGGCGAAGCGGGCCCGCCGGCTGCTGCCGGCCGCGATCCTCGTCCTCATGGTGAGCGCGCTGCTGTGCCTCGCGCTCATGCCGATCTCCTCGCTCCCGCTCAACGTCCGCGAGATCCTCGCCTCGACGTTCTACGTCGAGAACTGGTCGCTCGTCGCCTCCTCGACCGACTACCTCGCCGGCGCGCACGAGTCGATCGCGCAGCACTACTGGTCGCTCTCGGTCGAGGAGCAGTTCTATCTCGTCTGGCCGCTGCTGCTCATCCTCGCCGCGTGGCTCGCGATCCGGTTCGTCCGCCGCTCGCGGAGCGGTGCCGGCGAGCCGGGCCGCCGCCGCGCGGGCATGGTCTCGATGATCGCCGCGGTCACCGCGGCGACGTTCGTGCTCTCCGGCGTGCTCACCGACCTCATCGGCCCGCCCTCGTACTTCACGACGTACACCCGGATGTGGGAGTTCGGCGTCGGCGGACTCGTCGCGCTGCTTCCGGTACTCCGGCCCCGCAGCCGGTGGCTCAGCGCGGTCGTCGGCTGGGCCGGCGTCGTCCTCGTCGTCGGCGCAGGCCTCGTCTTCGACAACGCGACGCCGTTCCCCGGCTGGGTCGCTGCGATCCCGGTCCTCGGCACCGCGCTCGCGATCGCCGCCCGGCGCGCCGACGCGTGGTGGCTCCCCGGCCGAGTGCTCGCGATCGCGCCCGCGCGGTGGATCGGGGACATCTCGTACTCGCTCTACCTCTGGCACTGGCCGCTCATCATCGTCGCGCCGTTCGTCCCGGGATGGCCGCTGCAGTGGTGGAACCGCGTCATCCTGCTCGTCGCCGCGGTCCTCCTCGCCTGGGCGACGAAGCGCTGGGTCGAGGATCCGTGGCGGGGGTGGCGGCTCCTCACGAACGCCCGCGCGCGGCGGACCGCCGTCGCCTCGCTCGCGCTCATGGCCGTCTCGGCGATCGCCGTCGGCGGGCTCTGGCTCGTCCGCGACCCCCAGTACCGCGCCGAGGCGTCCGAGCTCGCCGCCGTGCGGTCGGACCCGCCTCCCTGCTTCGGCGCAGCCTCGGCGATCGCGCCGTGCGACGCGAGCGCGCTCGCGGACACGATCATCCCGAGCTGGGGATTCGCCGGCGCCGACGAGCCGGACCATCCGGAATGCCTCACCCAGCTCAACGACGCGACGCTGCGGACGTGCACGTTCGGCTCGACCGACCCGGCCGCGCCCCGGGTCGCGCTCGTCGGTGACAGCCACGCCTACCAGTACCTCGACGCGATGATCGGCCTCGCCGAGTCGAACGGCTGGTCGCTCACGACATACCTCAAGGGCGCGTGCCCGTGGAATGCAGGGCCGCTGGCGGAGGGCGGGACGTTCGGCGCGGCGTGCACCGCCTACCAGGAGCGGCTCGCCGATGCGCTCGGCGGCGGCGAGCCGTTCGACGCGATCCTCACCGCCGCGTTCGCGACGACGGAGTACCGGTTCGCGGAAGGGGGACCGACCGTCCTGCCGCGCGATGCCGGTCCGGCGGCGGACGGCTACGCCGAGGCGTGGAGCGCGGCCGGAGCGCCGATCATCGCGATCCGCGACAACCCGCACTTCGCCGAGGACCCGAACAAGTGCCTGCGCTCGACCGGCTCCGCGGAGGCATGCGGGAGCCCGGTCGCGGACGCGGTCACCGATCCTGACCCGATCGCCGTCGCCGCGGGAGCGCTCGGCCCGGCGGTCACGCTCATCGACCTCACCACGACGTACTGCCCGGGAGGCGAGTGCCTCCCCGTCGTGAACGGCGCGAACGTCTACCGCGACGCCGACCACCTCACGACGACGTGGGTGTCGACGATGGCGCCGATCCTCGAGGCCGCGGTGCGGGAGGCGATCGGGGGGTGAGGGGGAGAGGGTTCCTCGTCGAGCCCCTTCGTCTCGGCCTTCGGCCTCGCTCAGGAACCGCCCTTCGTCTCGGCCTTCGGGCCTCGCTCAGGAACCGCCCTTCGTCTCGGCCTTCGGCCTCGCTCAGGGACCGGTCGCCGCATCGACGATCCGGCGGATCTCCGCCGCGGTGCCGTGCTCGGTGACCGCGCGGAGCACGAGCTCGTCGACGGCGGCGGCGTACCGCGCGACGCCCTCGCGCAGCTCGGCGGGGGAGGCGGCGAGGATCGAGCCGTCGAGCGGATCCTCGCCGAGCCGCTCGAAGTTCTCGCGATAGCCGGGAAAGGAGGCGTACCGCGACGCCTCCTCGCGCAGCGCCGCATGGGCGGCGGCCTCGACCGCGGTGCGCGCGTAGAGCGCGACGTGCGGTCTCGGTCGATCGGCGGCCTCGGCCTGCGCGACCGCCTCGTCGCGTGCCGCGGCGGAGGCCGCCGGCGAGAGCCAGTTGAGCAGGAGCCCGTCGGCGAGCTCCGCGCCGACGCGGCGCACGCGCGGCCCGAGGCCGCCGACGAGGATCGGCGTCTCGAGGCGGCCGCGCAGCGCGTGCACCGCCTCGGCGACGGCGACGGCGGGATGCGGCGCCCTCCCCGAGCCGATCCCGAGCATGAGCCGGGCGGCGGGAATGCCGGCTCGCTCGACGCGTCCCGCGATCACGTCCGGAGGGAAGCGGTCGATCGGGACGACGCCGACGCCGAGCAGGAGTCGCTCGGTCGCCTCGGCGGCGACGGTCAGGCCGGCGAGCGCGTCGGAGCCCGGCGTCTCGTTGAGCCAGAGGGCCCGCAGCCCCGCGACCTCGGCCGCCCGTGCGACCTCGCGGACCGTGTCCGGAGGCGTCGCGCCGGCGAGACCGACCGAGACGGCGGCCATCGCTAGAGCTGCATCCGGGTCACGCTGAGCGACTCGCCGCTCGGGGCGACGTCGACGCGGACCGTGTCGCCGTCGTGGATCTCGCCGGTGAGCAGCGCCTTCGCGAGCGCGTCGTCGATCTCCCGCTGCATGAGGCGGCGCAGCGGCCGCGCGCCGTACACCGGGTCGTACCCGCGCTCGGCGAGCCAGCTGCGCGCCTCGGGCGTCACCGCGAGCTGGAGCCGCCGCTGGGACAGCCGCTGCTCGAGCCGGTCGACATAGAGCGAGACGATCTGGCCGAGCTCCTCCTGCGTCAGCGGCGCGAAGATGACGATGTCGTCGAGCCGGTTGACGAACTCGGGCTTGAACGCCTTGCGGATGAGCTCCATGACCGCGGAGTTCTTCTGCTCCCACGTCAGGTTCTGGTCGATGAGGTACATGGAGCCGAGGTTCGAGGTGAGGATGAGGATCGTGTTCCGGAAGTCGACGGTGCGGCCCTGCCCGTCGGTGAGCCGACCGTCGTCGAGCACCTGGAGCAGCACGTCGAACACCTCGGGGTGCGCCTTCTCGATCTCGTCGAGGAGGATGACCGAGTACGGGCGACGGCGGACCGCCTCGGTGAGCTGGCCGCCCTGTTCGTAGCCGACGTAGCCGGGCGGCGCGCCGACGAGGCGGGACACGGAGAACTTCTCCCCGTATTCGCTCATGTCGATGCGGACGAGCGCCTTCTCGTCGTCGAACAGGTACTCCGCGAGCGCCTTCGCGAGCTCGGTCTTGCCGACGCCGGTGGGGCCGAGGAAGAGGAACGAGCCGGTCGGCCGGTCCGGATCGGAGATCCCCGCGCGCGTGCGGCGGACCGCCTCGGCGACGGCCTGGACCGCCTGCTTCTGGCCGATGAGCCGCTTCGCGAGCTCGGATTCGAGGTGGACGAGCTTCTCCGACTCGCCCTGGGTGAGCTTCGCGACGGGGATGCCGGTCCACTGGGCGACGACGGCGGCGACGTCCTCCTCGGTGACCTGGTCGTTCACCATCCGCTCCTCCTTCGGCACCTCGGTCTGCTCGGCGGCGGCGAGCTGCCTCTCGATGCCCGGGATGATCTCGTAGTTGAGCTTCGCGGCGCGCTGGTAGTCGCCCTCGCGCATCGCGCGGTCGAGCTCGATGCGGGCGTCGTTGAGCTGCGTCTTGAGGTCGCCGACGCCGTGCAGGGACGCCTTCTCCGCGTTCCACCGGGCCTCGAGCGCCTCGAGCTCGGCCTCGCGCTCGGCGAGGTCCTCGCGAAGCTTCGCGAGGCGCTCCTTCGAGGCCTCGTCCTTCTCCTTCTTGAGCGCGAGCTCCTCGATCCGCAGCCGGTCGACGGCGCGCTTGAGCTGGTCGATCTCCATCGGCGAGGAGTCGATCTCCATCTTGAGGCGGCTCGCCGCCTCGTCGATGAGGTCGATCGCCTTGTCCGGGAGCTTGCGGCCCGAGATGTAGCGATTCGAGAGCGTCGCGGCGGCGACGAGTGCGGAGTCGGCGATCGCGACGCGGTGATGCGCCTCGTAGCGCTCCTTGAGGCCGCGGAGGATCGCGATGGTGTCCTCGACGCTCGGCTCGCCGACGTAGACCTGCTGGAACCGGCGCTCGAGCGCCGCGTCCTTCTCGATGTACTGCCGGTACTCGTCGAGCGTCGTCGCGCCGATGAGCCGGAGCTCGCCGCGGGCGAGCATCGGCTTGAGCATGTTCGCGGCGGCGACGGAGCCCTCCCCGCCGCCCGCGCCCATGAGCGTGTGGAGCTCGTCGATGAACGTGATGATCCGGCCGTCGGACTCGTCGATCTCCTTGAGGACGGCCTTGAGCCGCTCCTCGAACTCGCCGCGATACTTCGCGCCGGCGACGAGCGCCGCGAGGTCGAGCGCGACGATCTCCTTGTCCTTGAGCGAGTCGGCGACGTCGCCCGCGACGATGCGCTGCGCGAGGCCCTCGACGACCGCGGTCTTGCCGACGCCCGGCTCGCCGATGAGCACGGGGTTGTTCTTCGTGCGCCGGGTGAGCACCTGGGAGACCCGGCGGATCTCGCTGTCCCGCCCGATGACGGGGTCGAGCTTGCCGCTGCGGGCGATCTCGGTGAGGTTCACCCCGTACTGCTCGAGGGCGGTCTTCGCGTCCTCCTGCGTCGAGGGCGCGCCCTGCATGTTCGCCATGTCGTCCTGAAGTTCCTTTCCAAGACTTGAGTCTCAGTGGCTCAAGTTTATCAGGTGAACGCGCCGACGGCCAGGACTATTCCGGGTCCGGACGACCCGGTCGCCAGAGCACGACGGCATTCGAGCGCTTGACCCGGGTCCCGCGCCGCACGGTGACGACCTCGCCCTCGGCTCCCGCGGCGAAGACCCGCCGGCCGGGCCGGTTGAGCAGCTCGTCGGCGAGCGCGGACTCGAGCTCGCGGACGCGCCGGGCGAGACGGGCGACCTGGTTCTCGAGCTCGAGAATGCGCCGGATGCCCTCGAGATTAAGGCCCTCCGCGGACAGCCGGGAGATCTCCTTGAGCCGCGCGACGTCGAGGAGCGAGTAGCGCCGGGACTGCCCCGCGGTGCGAGTCGGCGACACGAGGCCGAGGCGGTCGTACTGGCGCAGCGTCTGCGGGTGCATGCCGGCGAGGTCGGCCGCGGCCTGGATGGGGAAGACCGGGGTGCGCTCGTCCATCAGCGCGCCGCTCTCGCCTTCGCGTAGAGATCCTCGCGCGGGTCCTCCTGCGGCATCGCCGCCGCGAAGGCCTCGAGCGCCTCGCGCGCGGCGGCGTCGAGGTGGCTCGGCACCGCGACCTGGACCTCGACGAGCAGGTCGCCCTGGCCCTTCGGCGAGGGGACGCCCTTGCCTTTGACGCGGAGCACGCGGCCGCTCGGCGTGCCGGCCGGCACCTTGACCCTGACGCGCTCGCCGCCGAGCGTCGGCACCTCGACGGTCGCGCCGAGCGCCGCCTCGACGAACGTCACGGGGAGGACCACCCGGAGATTGAGCCCCTCGCGGGTGAACACCGGGTGGGGGCGCACGCTCACCTCGAGGACGAGGTCGCCGGGCTCCCCGCCGTTCGGGCTCGGCTCGCCCTTGCCGCGGAGCTTGATCTTCTGCCCGTCGGCGACGCCGGCCGGGATCTTCACGTTGACCTGCTTGCCGTCGCGGCCCTGGAGCCGGATCGTGTCGCCGTTCACCGCGGTCGCGAAGTCGAGCGTCGTCGACGCGTGCACGTCCCTGCCGCGCTGCGGGCCCCTCCGGGCCCGCGTGCTCGTCCCGAAGCCGCCGGGGCCGAACAGCCCGCTGAGGAGGTCGTCGTAGTCGCCTGAACTCGCATAGCCTCCCCGGTTCGCGAACAGGTCGCCGAGGAGATCGTCGAACGACCCCGCTTGGCCGCCCGGCGCGGTGAATCGCGCACCGCCGGCCCCGAGCGCGCGGAGCTGGTCGTACTCTCGCCGCTGCTCGGGGTCGGAGAGCACCGAGTACGCCTCGCTGATCTCCTTGAACCGCGCCTCCGCGGCGGCATCCCCCGCGTTCGAATCGGGGTGGTACTGCCGGGCGAGCTTGCGGTACACCCGCTTGAGCTCGGCGTCGGAGACGTCCTTCGTCACGCCGAGCGCGGCGTAGAAGTCCTTCTCGAGCCAGTCCTGGCTTGCCATGGGGCCTCCGGTTGGCCGCGGCTACTCGCGGACGGGGACCGCGACGGCGACCTTCGCGGGCCGCACGACGCGATCGCCGAAGCGGTAGCCGAAGTCGATGACGTCGAGCACCGTCTCGGAATCGGCGCCCGGTGTCGGCTGCTGGAAGAGCGCCTCGTGCCGTGAGGGGTCGAAGGGCTCGCCGACCTCGCCGAAGCGGCTCAGCCCGAAGCGCTCGAAGGCGCCGCGGAGCTTCGCGGCGATGAGCGCCATCGGCGTCCCCTCGACGAGCTCGCCGTGCGTCTCAGCCCGGTCGAGGTCATCGAGCGCGGGGAGCAGCGCACGGAGCACCTCGGTGATCGTCGCCTCGCGGTTGAGCTGCCGGTCCCGCTCGACGCGGTTGCGGAAGTTCACGAGCTCGGCACGGGCCCGGAGCATGTCCTCCCGCATCTCGGCGACGAGGTCCTGCTGCGCGTCGTCGAGGATCGCGAGGTCCTCGGCGCTCAGCTCCTCGGTCCCATCGGACTCGACGTCGTGCGCCTCCTCCTCGACGGGGACGACCTCCTCCTCGACAGCGTTCAGGCCCTCCTCGGCGGCGTCGGGCCGCTGCTCGGCCGGCTCGGGAACCGGGTTCTCCTGCTCCGCCATCGCGGCCCGCCTACTTGTCGTCCTCGACGACCTCGGCGTCGACGATGTCGTCGCCGGAGTCATCCTGCGGCTCGCCGACCGGGGCGCCCGCGCCGGGGGCGGAGGCGCCGGCCTGATAGATCTCGTCGCCGATCTTCGTCTGCGACTGGCTGAGCTTCTCGAACGCCTGCTTGACCGCGTCCTCGTCGCTGCCCTGGAGGGCGGACTTGAGCGCGGCGACGTCCTGCTCGATCTCGTTCCGGACCGGCTCGCTGATCTTGTCGGCGTTGTCGGCGAGGAGCTTCTCGACGTTGTAGACGAGCTGCTCGGCGCCGTTGCGCAGCTCCGCGGCCTCGCGGCGGCGCTTGTCCTCGGCGGCGTGCTCCTCGCCCTCCTTCACCATCCGCTCGATGTCCTCCTTCGAGAGCGCCGAGCCGCCGGTGATCGTCATCGACTGCTCCTTGCCGGTGCCCTTGTCCTTCGCGGAGACGTGGACGATGCCGTTCGCGTCGATGTCGAAGGTGACCTCGATCTGCGGGACGCCGCGGGGCGCCGGCGCGATGCCGGTGAGCTCGAAGGTCCCGAGCGGCTTGTTGTCGCGGGTGAACTCGCGCTCGCCCTGGAAGACCTGGATCGCGACCGACGGCTGGTTGTCGTCCGCGGTCGTGAACGTCTCGGAGCGCTTCGTCGGGATCGCGGTGTTCCGCTCGATGAGCTTCGTCATGATCCCGCCCTTCGTCTCGATGCCGAGGGACAGCGGGGTGACGTCGATGAGCAGGACGTCCTTGCGCTCGCCCTTGAGGACGCCGGCCTGGATCGCGGCGCCGACGGCGACGACCTCGTCCGGGTTGACGCCCTTGTTCGGCTCCTTGCCGCCGGTGAGCTTCTTGACGAGCTCGGAGACCGCCGGCATGCGGGTCGAGCCGCCCACGAGGACCACGTGGGCGATGTCGGAGACCTTGATGCCGGCCTCCTTGATGACGTCCTCGAACGGCTTCCGCGTGCGGTCGAGCAGGTCGGAGGTCATGTTCTCGAACTGCGCCCTGGTGATCGTCTCGTCGAGGTTCGCCGGGCCGTTCTCGGTGAGCGAGAGGTACGGGAGCTGGACGCTCACCGTCAGCTGCGAGGAGAGCTCCTTCTTCGCCTGCTCGGCGGCCTCCTTGAGGCGCTGCAGCGCGATCTTGTCCTTCGAGACGTCGACGCCGGTCGTGTCCTTGAACCGCTTGATGAGGTGCTCGACGATCCGCTGGTCCCAGTCGTCGCCGCCGAGGTGGTTGTCGCCGGCCGTCGCGCGGACCTGGATCGTGGAGAAGTCCTCGTCCTTGCCGACCTCGAGGAGCGAGACGTCGAACGTGCCGCCGCCGAGGTCGAAGACGAGGATGAGCTCGTCCTCCTTGCCCTTGTCGAGGCCGTAGGCGAGCGCGGCCGCGGTCGGCTCGTTGATGATGCGGAGGACATTGAGGCCCGCGATCTCGCCGGCCTCCTTCGTCGCGGTGCGCTGCGCGTCGTTGAAGTACGCGGGTACGGTGATGACCGCGTCGGTGACCGGCTCGCCGAGGTACTGCTCAGCGTCGCGCTTGAGCTTGGCGAGGATGCGCGCCGAGATCTCCTGCGGCGTGTACTTCTTGCCGTCGATCTCGATCTTCCAGTCGGTGCCCATGTGGCGCTTGACCGAGGCGATCGTCCGCTCGACGTTGGTCACAGCCTGGCGCTTCGCGGTCTCGCCGACAAGCACCTCGCCGTCCTTGGTGAACGCGACGACGGAGGGCGTCGTGCGGAAGCCCTCGGCGTTCGCGATGACGATGGGCTCGCCGCCCTCGAGGACCGAGACGACGGAGTTCGTCGTGCCGAGGTCGATACCGACTGCTCGTGCCATGGTGATGGTTCTCCTGGTTCTTCCGGTGAAGCCTTCTGGCGGTCGTCCCGATCCGGAACCTTGAGCCGCCCTGTATCAATATTACGGTCACGTCACGCGCTGTCAAGCCGGACTTGAGCCGTCGCGGCTCAGGTTATCGGCTACCTGCTGTTCACCCGCGTCCCGATAGGTTGTTCCGCATGACGCAGGCCGCCGCCGACTCCGCCGTCGAGACGCCGATCCCCCGCAAGCAGGTCTGGAGCTGGGCGCCCTGGGACTGGGCGACCCAGCCGTTCAACTCGGTCATCCTCACCTTCGTCTTCGCCTCGCTCTACCTCGTCTCCTGGCACTTCCTCGCCCCGGACGTCGCCGCGAGCGGCATCATCGGCACCGACGCGAGCGGCGACGCGATCCGGATGAGCTGCAACCTCTCGGAGTACGCGGGCAGCGAGTACTGCCGTGGACTCGCGGGGCTGAGCAGCCAGTACGGCGCGTGGACCGCGATCGCCGGCCTGCTCATCTTCGCGCTCGCGCCGGTCATCGGCACCCGCTCCGACACGAACGGCGGCCGCAAGCGCTGGCTCGTCATCTTCACGGCTGCGCTCGCGCTCGTCCAGTTCGCGCTGTTCTTCGTCTTCGAGGACCCGGCCTACTTCACCTACGGGGCGATCGCGCTCGCGCTCGGCGCCGTCGTCTCCGAGATCGCCGGAGTCAACTACAACGCGATGCTCCACCAGGTCTCGACCCCCGGCACCGAGGGGAAGGTGTCGGGCCTCGGCTGGGGGATGGGCTACCTCGGCGGCGTCGTCGCGCTCGTCCTCGTCGTCGTCCTCGACTTCACGAACTGGTTCGGCATGGACACCTCGAACGGCCTCGCCTACCGGCTCATCGCCGTCGGCGCCGCGGTGTGGACCGTCGTGTTCTCGATCCCGCTCGTGCGCAACGTGCCCGAGTATCGCGTCGTCGCCGACCGGCCGAAGCCGAGCTTCCTCGAGTCCTACGTCGAGCTCGTCAAGGACATGATCGCGCTGTTCAAGCAGTCCCGGCCGACGTTCTGGTTCCTCTTCGCGAGCGCCGTCTACCGGGACGGGCTCGCGGGGGTCTTCGCCTTCGGCGGGATCCTCGCGGCGCAGGGATTCGGCTTCTCCTCGAACGAGGTGATGATCTTCGGCCTCGCGGCGAACATCGTCGCCGGCGTCTCGACGATCCTCCTCGGCCGCCTCGACGACCGCTGGGGCGGGAAGACGCTCATCGTCGTCTCGCTCTCCGGGCTCGTGCTCATGGCGGTCTTCGTGTTCTTCGCGCGCGATCTCGGGGCGACGGTGTTCTGGGTCGGCGGGCTCGTGCTCTCGCTCTTCACGGGGCCGGCGCAGGCCGCGAGCCGGGCGCTGCTCACCCGGGTCACCCCGACCGGGATGCAGGGCGAGGTGTTCGGGCTCTACGCGACGACGGGCCGCGTCGCCTCGATCCTCTCGCCGGCGATGTGGACGATCTTCACCGCCGCGTTCGCGAACATCGTGTTCGGCGTGCTCGGCATCGGACTCGTGCTGCTCGTCGGGCTCGTGCTCCTGCTCCTCGTGCGCATTCCGCGGGGGCACCGGATCGGCGCCTCGTTCGAGCACCTGACCGGCTGGAACCAGTCGGCGGTCGCCGGACTCACGCTCGTGCTCTTCGTCGGGGTCGGCGCGGCGATCTTCTCGGTGACCGGGGCGGCATACATTCCCGGGGGCGAATACATCGCCGCCGCGCTGTTCCTCGTCGCCGCGCTCGCCGCCGTTCCCGCGATCGGCGCACTGCGGGCGATCCCGGTCACCGGCGAGAGCGGGCGCGGCGTCGCCGTGGCGACGGTATGGCTCTCGGCGCTCGCGCTCGTCGGCATCGCGCTCGCGATCCTCGGGGGCGCCGGCGTCATCCCGACGGTCACGCTCTCCTGAGCCCGCGTTCTCCGAGGCCCCGACGACGGGCGAGCGGGCTCACTCGATCCGCGTGCGGTGGAAGTTCTGCCAGGAGCGGGAGGCGGTCGGGCCGCGCTGGCCCTGGTAGCGGCTGCCGTATGGGCCGGAGCCGTACGGATTCTCGACGGGCGAGCTCGTGCGGAAGAAGCAGAGCTGCCCGATCTTCATGCCCGGCCAGAGCTTGACGGGGAGCGTCGCGACGTTCGCGAGTTCGAGCGTGACGTGGCCGGAGAAGCCGGGATCGATGAATCCGGCGGTCGAGTGCGTGAGCAGCCCGAGCCGCCCGAGCGAGGACTTGCCCTCGAGCCGGGCGGCGAGGTCGTCGGGAAGCGAGACGAGCTCGTAGGTCGAGCCGAGCACGAACTCGCCGGGGTGGAGGATGAACGGCTCGTCCGGCGCGACCTCGACGAGGCGGGTGAGCTCCGCCTGCTCCTCCGCGGGGTCGATGTGCGCGTAGCGGTGGTTGTCGAAGAGCCGGAACCATCGGTCGAGCCGCACGTCGACGCTCGAGGGCTGCACCATGCCGAGGTCGAGCGGCTCGAGGCCGATGCGGCCGGACTCGAGCGCGGCCCGGATGTCGCGGTCGGACAGCAGCATGGCAGAAGCGTAACGAACAGGGGTTGGGCCGCGGCGCGGGGCGGGGATCCTGCGCCGCGGCCCGTTCTGGAGGACCGCCTGTGGGGTGCGGCCTCAGCTCATGCGGATCCCGAGGAGTCCGAGGAACGCCGGGTTCATGACGAGCCACGCGGTCAGTCCCGCCCAGACGAACGCGCCGACGACGCCGAGCGCGATGCCCCAGGCGGCCGAGCGGCGGCCGATCGCGAGGGCGCCGCCCCCGGCGCGGACGAGTCCGGCGCCGCCGGCGACGAACGCGACGACGCTGAGCAGGAGGAGGGGGTTGAACACGACGGACACGATCCCGCACACGAGGCTCGCCCGCGCTGCGGGGTTCGTCGTCGGGATCTGCGCCCAGGTCACCGCCGGTCGCGTCGCGGCCCGCGCGGGCGCGACCGGCGGCGCCGCATGCCGGCCGTGGGCTGCCGGAGCGGCGGCGGCACCCTGGCGGCGAGCGCCGAGGTCTGCCGCGAGGTCCTGGATGGAGCTGCGGGTGTCGGCGAGGCGCGCCTGCGCGGACGGCTCTTGGAACCGCGCCGCGGAGGAGACGACGGGCCGCACGTGGTTCGTCCACTGGCCGCCGTCCCACCAGCGACGCTGCAGCGCGTCCTTCGGGTCGGTGTACCAGCCGGCGGCAGGGAGCGAGGTCCCCGTGCGGCCCGCCGAGCGGGGCATGTACGTCGCGCCGACCTCGTCCTCGACATCCGCGGCTGGCATGGGGGCTGGGCGGCCCGCGATGCGCGAGGCGGGATCGGGGGCCGCGGCGAGGCGTGCCTGCTCGGCGAGATCCGCGTCGAGTAGCTCGGCCATGGTCCCCTCCCCCTGACGATCGGTCCGGTCGACGTCGCCCCGGGGGTGGTCCGCGGTCCCGTCTCCATGAGTATGCACGAAATCGGGGATTTGTGTACCCCGAACGGGGGACATTTTCGTCCGGGCGGTGGTGGCCGCCGCGAGCCGCATCGCTAGCCGGCGTATTGCGATGCCCCGGGAATCGCCCTCATCCGCTTGCTCGGCCCTCTGCAGGCCCGCGACCCCTTATCCTTGTAAGGCCTCAGGGCACGGGGATGTAGTTCAATGGCAGAACTCCAGCTTCCCAAGCTGGTAGCGCGGGTTCGATTCCCGTCATCCCCTCCACTGCTTCCTCGCGTACGTCTCCAGCACGGCGGCGGCTGTTCCGGGGTCGTCGACCGTGACCACGATCGCGCGACCGTCACGGCGCACCACCTCGAGCGCCGGCCCGCGGCGGGTGACGATGCCCCAGCGGCCCTTGTGGTTGGGGCCGATCACCCATCGGATGCCCCAGCCGCCGAACTCCGCCATCGGGTCGACCTGCACCACGCCGGCCGTCGCGATGTCGGCGCTCGCGACCCTGAAGCGGGGCCAGCCGAGCGATGAACGAGCGACGAGGCCGCGCGGGTCGGCGGTGACCGCGAACTGCGAGGTCGCGAGAAGGACCGTGAGCAGGAGCGCGGGAGCGAGGAAGATCGGCCACATCTGCGGGCCGATCGTGAAGAACAGCAGCGCCCCGACCACGATGAGCACGGCGGCGACCACGGCGATGAGCCCGGCGAACCAGGCCGGGAGTTCGACCTTGCCCGTCCAGGCCGCGACCTCCCCCCGCTTGAGCGGCAGGGCGTCGGCGGCTTCGACGCCGCGGTTGGCAGCGACCTCGACCGGCAGCAGCCGCCAGGTGACCAGCGCGGCGGCGACGGCCAGCACGAGGCCGCCCGCGAGCGGCAGGACGGGTGCGAGCGGCGAGCTGTTGAGCGCGACCGATCCGACGCCCATCCCAAGGGCGTGGAACACGGTGACGCCCATCGCGATCGCCGGCATCCAGGCGTTCATTCCCGCCATTCGGGTGGCGCGGGCGATGAAGCAGCCAACGAGGGCGATGACCGGGAGCGTGATGGCCGCGACGAGGACCGCGTAGGTCCACCACGGACCCATCCGCTCCTCGCCGGCGCCCCAGTGCGTGATGAGCTCGCCGCCCCTGCTGGCGCCGATAGCGATGACCGCCGCTTCTGCGAGGACCACGATCGCGAGGGGGACCCAGATCGTGGCGATGAGCGCGGCGCGGCGCGCGGTCGCGTGATCGACGATGCGACCGGTCATGACTCGTATTCCTCCCGGATGAGCGCGAGCAGCGTGCCGATGGGGAGCCCGGCCGCCTTCGCCTCGACGGCGGCGCGCCGGACGACATCCCGAATCCGGTCGTCGGCGGTCGGACCCGCGACGACGACCGCGCCGCGGCCGCGCCGCAGTTCGATCTGGCCCTCGTCGCGGAGCTCCTGGTAGGCGCGGAGCACGGTGTTGACGTTGACGCCGAGCGAGCCGGCGAGCTCTTTCGCCGCCGGCAGCCGCGTCCCTGTCGCAATCGTGCCGGTCGCGATCTGCGTCGCGATCGAGGTGGTGATCTGCGCGAACACAGGCGCGGACGCCGCCGGATCGATGAGCACGAACATCCGAATAATCTAGTTCCGATGTGACAAGTATGTTAGCTTCGGTTCGGCCGCGAGACGGAGCTCGAGCCGGATTGGAACCATGGCGGGGAACGTGCTCGAGATCGACGACCTCGTCGTCGCGTACGGCGCGCGCATCGCGGTGAACCAGGTGCGCCTCGAGGTCAAGGCGGGCGAGATCTTCGGGCTGCTCGGCCCGAACGGCGCTGGCAAGACGAGCACGCTGAGCGCCGTCGAGGGCCTGCTGCAGGCCCGGAGCGGCCGCATCCTGGTCGACGGCATCGACATCCGGAGTCGCCCGAGCGAGGCTCGCGCCCGGCTCGGCGTGCAGCTGCAAGCCTCCAGCTTCCAGCCGGAGCTGACGATCGAGGAGATCGCGCGGCTGTTCGCGGGCCTGTATGGTCTGCGCCTCGGCAGGCAGGACGTCGTCGACCGCGTTCGCGCGATCGGGCTCGGCGACGAGCTCGGCAAGCGCTTCAAGACGCTCTCCGGCGGTCAGCAGCAGCGCCTATCACTGCTCATCGCGGTCATCCATCGGCCCGTCCTCCTGCTGCTGGACGAACCGACGGCCGGGCTCGATCCGCAGTCGCGGCGGCAGCTATGGACCCGGATCGAGAGCCTGCGGACCGACGGCGGCGGCATCGTGCTCACGACGCACTCCATGGAGGAGGCCCAGGCCGTCTGCGACCGCGTGGCGATCATCGACCACGGCGCGCTGCTCACGGTCGACACGCCGGCGGGACTCATCGCCAAGCA
>Ga0164243_10004775_pt1 | contig 21040 bp, 17 predicted proteins | sample OricompcompostOP_FD_108781 | JGI IMG/M metagenome (GOLD analysis project Ga0164243, IMG submission 108781) | Organic Plus compost microbial communities from Emeryville, California, USA - Original compost - Organic plus compost (OP) | ecosystem: Engineered > Solid waste > Mixed feedstock >...
ATTGCGGATCACATCCCCTTCCATGATCTGCATGTGGTAGATGTCGTACAGCAGCTTAAAGTTCTCCGAACCGAGGGATTTGCAGAGCGCTACGCCCCATGCGGTATGAACGCACTGGTAATCATGGTGGTCCACTTTACTATTGAGCAGCTCCATCACCAGGGTTACGTTTTTCTTTTCCGCATAACCGATGACGCGTTTCAGCCCTTTGGTGCAGTTATCGATACCCTGCTGGTCCGTCAGGCCGTTGCGGTTACCGGAAAAGCAGATCAGGTTTTTAAAGCCCGCCTTTGCGGTAGCATCGATGTATTCCTTGAAGTAAGCTTCCAGCTTATCGTGGTATTCCGGGTTGTTAAAACCCCGGGTAATTCCCCATTCGGGGCCGTTACTGGCTACCATGGCGCAGGTAAGGCCGTGCTTCTTCAATACGTCGAAGTCCTTTGGATTTACCAGGTCAATGGAGGTAATTCCTATTTTTTTTGCAGCCTGGCAGAGTTCATCAAGTGAGATGTCGTTGTAGCACCATTGGCAAACGGAGTGGTTGATTTTTCCTTTCAGTTTTTCTTCCATAACGTTTTCATGTGCCGATACTCTGTTGGCCAGGGAAGTGATACCGGTGGTAGCAACCGCCATGGTGGCTACTTTCTTTATCATATCACGGCGTGAGTTATTCTGTGGCATAATAAGTGTTTAAAATACGATTAAAAATAGGTGAAATAAACCGTAAATGCAACCGGATTTGTTGCAACCGGAAAAGTTGCCGGCTGAAGCGCTGGAACTGCCTAAAATCCTACCTTTGTTAAAGTTGGTAAGTAATTTGTTTATGTATTGAAAAGCGGAGGTTGAATATGGATAAAAAGTACACCCCCAAATTATGGATCTGCGTGGTGCTCGACCTGTTAGGGTGCGCCAGTTATGCAGTCCCCGTTTTAGGCGAAGTAGCCGATATTGTTTGGGCCCCGGTTGCTGCCATTATTTTCTACCGCCTCTTCGGCGGTACCTTAGGTTCCTTCGGCAGCATGTTTACCTTTATAGAAGAGCTTTTTCCGGGAACAGATTTCATCCCTACTTTCACATTATCATGGGTGATCAGGCGCATATTTGTGGCACAGGAGCGCAGCAGTGTGGTTTCAAGGTGACGCTGCCCGCCATTTATGCAGGGTCCTTACATAAAACGAGGGTGTATCAAACTCTGATACACCCTCGTTTCTTATTTAGCGTTTTATTGCCTGCGCTGTATTTTGAAAGTACCGTTAATAGGTAGCTTGCTGGAAGGAACAGTAGTAGAATCATCTACCGTACCGGAAATGGTACCTGATAAATATTGACCGGGATTGGCTGTTTGGGTAATTGTAACAGTGATATCACTCCTATAATACCGGTTATTTAACCGTATGCTCTGGGTTATAGGAGTATGGGCGCCTGCATCCAGGCTGTTGATCTGCCAGAAAATATCATCTGCGTAGCCGCTTTTTCTACTGAAGGAAAACGAATGGATATTATTATAACTACTTAGGGTGGCAGAATCGGCAATACTGTTCAGCGAGTAGGTTGTACCGGATAAATTCACAGAAATACTGCTAAACTGTACTTCGTCACATGCTGAAAGATTAACGTTGTAACTACCGGTGGATACTACGATGTCGCTGGCGGCCTGTTTGGAATTGTCAAGATCCGTAACGATTACGTTAGCAATGACGTCGCCCTGCTGGCAACGGAGTATGCTCAGCTTATACTTACCATCCTTGATAGTGCCAGCGTACCTGATACTGTCAAGCGTTACTACAACTACACCGTTGTTAACCGCTGTGCCGGCACAGGTATTGACAGTTCCGCTGATATTCGTAAGATCGTTAACGGGTATATTAATCGTTAGTGCGCCTGCATCCGTATCCCTGGTAAACGGCCCTACTGCCTGACCTTGAAACTCCTGACCACAACGATTTTTCACGGAGAGGGTAAGGGTTTCATTGGTTGGGATCATGCCGGACACCATCCCGTTTATATCCGTATTGCCGTAGCCGGTAGAGCCGTTGGGGCGCGTTATCAGTACTTGCGAGTTGGCCAAAGGCGCGCCAAACTGGTCCTTCAGCGCTACTTTGAAGTTCACCACCGGGAACTGCGCATCACAATTCCAGAAAGAAAAATGCTTCACCTTACCGATATAACTATCGCCAGATTTTGTCGCGCTGCCTTCTTCTTTCCAGAGGCCATCTTTTTCATCAAAATGCCAAAGCGGAATAGTACCGGGTGCAGTGGCCTGTAACGATGCAGGGATGGTCATTTTGATCTCTACTTCTTTAAGCCCGTTCAGGTGAAGCGCTTCGCCGGTTTCGCTTTGCAGCTCCACGGCCATCATCCCGAAGGACTGGAGGCCCACCTCTTCGTTTTTGTTATTGACGCCACGCAGGTCGCCGGGGAGCATTTTCCCAAATTCGGGATGTTCGGGATTGATAGGCGCATATATCAGGGATACCGTGCCGGTATAAGGCTGGTTTTTACTATCCAGCACCATGCCGGGGCCGAAGGTAAACCGGGCGTTGCTGGCGGTTACTACGCCGCCTTTGCCGGCATCAAAAGCGCCTGCCACCTTTTTGGGCAGCAGCATGATTTGTACAAACTGGATCTGATTTTTTCCTGTTATCACGATGGTGCGGTTACCACTGAAATAACCGGGTTTATTAACCTTTACCACGGCGGCGGCTTCCGTCATTTTCGCATTGGCGATGAGGAAAGCGCCGGCAGCATTTGTAACGGCCCTGCCATCGCCACAGGTAACCATTGCGCCTTGTACCGGGTCATTGTTTTCATCCACGATGATCCCCTGTATGCCGGCCTCGGTTTGCCTGGTGGAAATGGGGGAAGGCTGATTGGTTACGGGTGGTTCGGGGTTGAGCGGATAATCGCGCTCAATGCTGGTTTTATCACAACCTGAAAGGATAGCCAGGAGGAAAGCCAGGGATAACAGAAAATACTTACTCATAGGTTATAGTTGATACTTACCGGGCAAAGGTAGAATATAAAATATAACTTTATTTCATGATAAGATTGCGGTACAAACCATAAAAAAACCTGTCAGGACTATCCTGACAGGTTCGGTAAATATTAGTACTACTAAGGCCTTTTAGAATCGTCCGCCAGGGCGGAAACCGCCTCCCCCGCCAGGACCCTGGAACATGCGTATGTTGCGCTCCATGCCTCTTTCCATCGTCCGCTGCCTGTCGCCCCCGCGGTTGTTGGCGCCGCCAAACCTGTTCAGGAAGTAGGTAACGCTCAGCATAAAGTACTGTTGCAGCACATTGGACCGGGTATCGCGGATGAAGTTATCCGTAACAGAACGGGATATGGAGGCATACTGCCGCAGCAGGTCGAAGCCCTGCAGCTTCACCAGTAATTGTTTTTTAGGGAGGAAATATTTGGCCACATTGGCATTCCAGAGCGTAGAGCCGATATTGTTACCATCGGTTAAGCCGGTTGTCATAATGTAGTTAATATCTGATCCTACCATGAAACCCAATGGCAGCGTAACATTTACGTCCCCGTTAAGGGTATATTTCAGGTAATTGGCATTGGAAGATTTGGTGAGGGAATAACGGATAATGTTATACGAAATACTACCGCCGGCAGAGAGGTCCAGCCACTCCTTCAGCATATAGTTCACGTTGGCGTTTTGTGACAGCACGAGGGTGTTGCTGAAATTTTTCTGCATATCGTTAAACGACACGTCTTTATCATAGGAAATGTTGGTTCCGGTATTCATGTTCTGGCCCGGCGTTTTGGACAGCGGGATGGAGTTATGCATACTGGCGTTGATGCTGTAATAACCGTTTACGTTTACCGGCATGCTGATCGTTTTACCGGTAACGGAATCATAGCGGTTCGCATTAATGATCTTATTGGTTCCAAAATTGGAATTCACCTGCACAAACATGCCTGTGAAATTCTGGAAGTTGAAGGTGTTGTAGTTAACGCTGATCGTGTTGTTGTACGCGGGTTTCAGGTTAGGGTTACCCTGCTGGATGTACAACGCGTCGCTATTATCGGGTACCGGTTGCAGCTGTTGCACCGTAGGCTGCGTGGTGTTACCGTTATAGTTTATTTTCAGGCGTTTGTTTTTGGAGAAAGTGTAATTGAAATAGGCATTCGGCGCAAAGTTTACGGTACGTTGCGTGATGGTGCTATCTCTCTTTGTCCGGAAGGAATAGGTATTGTTATCCAGGTGGTTGAACACCACATCCAAACCGATGCTGTAGTCATACTTGAGCTTCACCGTGCGGATGGCCAGGCCAGCGCTCTGATTGATGGTACTGTTATCGAAGATATTACTCAGCGAATCGTTGCGGTGCGTGTATTCATCCTTGGCGGCATCATGATCGTAGGTAAAGCGTTCCGCATTGCTCTTGTAATGCGTGATGCCGTAGTTTACTTCCAGGTAGTTATCCTTGAATAAAGGCTCTGAATAAGTAGCCTTCAACGACATATTCCTGCTGTTGCTGTTGTTGGTGCTGCGCTGGTTATAAGCGGAATCCCTGCGGGCGCCATTGTTGTAAAACACCGTGTTGGAAATAACGGTGGATACCTGGTTGTTGGTATTGTCGTTATAACCCAGGTTGATACTGAATGCGCGGCCTTTCTTTTTGAAACGTTGCCGGTAGAGGAGTTGCCCGCCGAAGGTGGAAGTGTTGCCCTGCCCTTCGTTACGGGTGATACCACTGTTGATCGTGTCTTTATTATTGCTCGCCAGCGTCGTGTAATCGTTGAAAGAGGTGTTGTTGGCATTCGTCAGCGAATACGTGGGCGTAAACACGATGGAGTGGAATGAGTCGATATTATATTCCATCCGTACGTTGAAGCGGTTGTTCGCATTCTCTGTATTGGATGCGCTGTTAGTGTACTGGTAGTTGGAATAGCTGGGCTGAATGTTTTGCTGGGTGGTGCTTTGCAGCACGTTTACCTTGCTGTCGTTAAAGAAATAGCTGCCATTCAGCGTCAGTTTATCCGTATAGGTTTGATTGAAGTTGATACCTGCATTCCAGTTGCTGGTAATACCGGCCGGTACGCTGGTGCTGCCGCCCCCGCCGAATCCGCCGCCACCACGGCCGCCGCCACCGCCGCCGGCAATTCTCATTCCACCGCGGCCGCCGCCTCCGCCGAAGCTCATCTGGCCTTGTGGGCTGAAGCCGAGGTTGTTCACGTTATTACCGCCGCCAAGAACGGACATTTGCTGGTTTTCCCGGAAGCGGTTGATGTTGGCAGTGAGGCCATAGCGGCTGTCCGTACCATAGCCCGCGGTACCGCGGCCAAATACGCCTTTGCGTTTATCCTTCTTGATAACGATGTTGATGGCTTTTTCAGTCTGCCCGTCATCGATCTGCGTGAATTCTGCCTGGTCGGATTTTTTATCGATCACCTGCACTTTATCGATGATATTGGCAGGCAGGTTTTTAGTCGCGAGTTTGGGATCGTTGCCAAAGAAGGGCTTACCGTCTACCAGTACTTTGGTAACGGTCTGGCCTTGTGCGGTAATACCGCCGTCCTTATCTACCACCACGCCGGGTAATTTCTTCAGGAGGTCCTCCACTACTGCGTTTTCCCGGGTTTTAAATGCGTCTGCATTAAATTCCAGGGTGTCTTTTTTGATAACGATAGGCGGTTTTTCTTCCAGGATTTCTACGCCTTTCAGGTCTACGCCGGTATGCTCCATGGCAAGGTTGCCAAGGGTAATAAGTTTATTTTCAGGGGTAATGTTGATTGGTTTATAAACTGATTTATAGCCCATGAAGCTCAGAAAGAGGCGATAGGAGCCTTCAGGGATGCCGGTAAACTCAAAGTTTCCTTTATCATCAGAAATAGCGGTATTGGCAACGGAGGAGTCTTTAGCATGCAATAGAACGACAGTGGCAGCGGGCAACGCTTCTTTGGTTGTCTGGTCGGTTAGTTGGCCTTTAATCTTTCCTTGTGACGACTGAGCATGGGCGCCAATGACGCCCAAACTCAATACCAGCAAGATGCTTAGAAGTTTCTTCATATAGTGAATAGCAGGAAAGTTGGAAAGTTATTAATGTTTTTTAGTTCTGTTGTTGCCGCTTACGTAATTTTTCCATCTCTGCCCTGCGTATATCTCTCATTTCTTCGGGGGTTACTTTCTGTGCATCAGCGGGCACGGAAAGATCAGTATCCGTAACGGGTTTCAGGGAAATCTTCTTTGCGGTGAACGAACGGGAACTACTTTCTGCGGATAATACCACAGCATTGCTATCAGGCAGCAGGCCATTAATTGGCGAATAGCTGAAAGGCAATTCTGTAGTGTACCACACTGTATATGTTTCATCTTTCAGCTTAACAGTGGCCTTTTTGCAGGTATAGCCAGCGATCTTTTTAGTTTTATCACTGCGCTCTGCATTTGGGGCAATCACATAGTCTTCCTCTGATAGATACGTTTTCTTTTCGTCTCCGGATGTCGAAAACAGCGTTTCGTACTTTTTATTTTTAAGATCTACGAGCTGGCCGCCACCAAATCCCCTTTGCGGGCCAAATCCGCCAAACCCGCCAGGTCCGCCCCCCGGCCTGCCCTGGCCGCCTGCGCCATCCGGGCGCTGCCAGCGTTGCCGTGCCGTATCGCCGTCCGGGTTCCTTCTGCCGCCGAAGCCCTGGCCGCCAAAATCCGGCCGGTCGGTGGTCAGTTTGCCTATCCCGTTATTGAAAGTGAAATGCTGCTGCAGGGTGATGACATCGGGAATATCCCCTCCTTCCCCATTGCCGCCCTGGAAGCGGGCCATACGGGCGGGGTCTATCCGTTGGGTGACTTCATAGTCTATAACGCCTGATTGTTGTGCAAACAGGGCGGAGGAAACCGGCAGCATGGCGGCTGCCATAATCAGTCGGGGTATCAGATTCATAATCGCTAATTTTTATATGCAAAAATCTTCATTCATCCAGTGATTAAGCGTTAAAAAGCATTATTTACTGTTAATTATTGTTAAGGTTTTGGCCGCTTTCCGGGCGGATTAGATAGCTTTGTTGTAACTCAAAGTCAATTAATGCGCCAACGTATCCGAATTATTCTGACCCTCATGATCGTCTGTATCCTTGGAATTTTTCTTTTCCAGGGGTACTGGCTCTATAATTCATATAAGCTCAACCAGGACCAATTCGATAAAGAAATTAACGACGCATTAAGAAATGCCGTCTTTAACCAGAACTTTCAGGACGTCCGCCGCTATATCAGGTACTATGGAAAAGACAGGGATTCGGTAAAAAAGCCCATCAAAGGGTATGTGATGCAGTTGGAAGAGATTGGCATGCCGAGGGAAAACAGACCCCCTTCCAAAGCCAGGATAATGCGTATGGAGGATTCCATGCGCCCGGGGCGCCACGAAGGGCCGCCACCCCGGTTGTTCGCCGATACGCTGGCCCGCCAGATATCGGAATACCTGGTTACAAACCATTACAATGATAGTGCCGCTTTGATCAAACTGGATTCCTCCTTCAAGGCAGAGTTAAGCAGCCGGCAGATCATACCCAAATACAAGCTGGATACCTTTCATATGAGCTTCAGCGGATTTGAAAGAGGCAGCTTCAGGGATAGCATCCGGCGCCGCGAGCCCGGGCAGACCCGCAAGATTCCCGTAAACCCTAATACAAACCTTTTCGTACAGGCGACGTTTGAATCGCCCCTGGAATTCATCATTCAAAAAATGCTCGGCACCCTGGTGGCTTCCGTGATATTACTGGTGCTGATTATCCTCTCTTTCGTGTACATGCTGCGCACTATCCTGAAGCAAAAGCGCTTGTCGGAAGTGAAAAATGATTTCATCAACAATATGACGCACGAGCTGAAAACGCCCGTGGCTACAGTATCGGCGGCAGTGGAAGCGCTACAGAATTTCAATGCCCTGAACGATCCACAGAAAACGCAACGGTATCTCGCCATATCAAAACATGAACTGCAGCGGCTTTCAGACCTGGTTGAAAAAGTATTGCATATAGCCGTGGAGGAAAAGGAAGAAATTGAACTGTTCCGGGAAGAAACGGACCTCAATGACATCATCGACAACATCCTTTCCAATCACCAGATCAAGTCCACTCCGCTGCAACTACGATATGACAACAATCTGAAACGCGAAACTGTTTACGTCGATAAAACACATATCTCCAACGCGATCAATAACCTGATCGACAACGCTATCAAATACTCCGGGGAAACGCCTGTCGTACACATCCGCGTATGGGAGGAGAAAGGTATGCTAAAGATCCGCGTAAAAGACAATGGCATCGGCATTCCGAAGGTGTACCAGGATAGCATCTGGGATAAATTTTTCCGCGTGCCTACCGGGAATATTCACAACGTAAAAGGCTTCGGCCTTGGCCTCAGCTACGTGAAAAAGATCGTGGAGCTGCATGGCGGTACCATCAGCGTTCACAGCGAGCCGGAAAAAGGCAGTGAGTTTACCATCACGATCCCGGCATCGAAATCCGCATTAAAATAACTGATCCAAATTACTATATGGCAAAAGTATTACTGATCGAAGATGAATGGCAGCTCGGACAAATTGTGAAAGACAGTCTGGAAATGCGCGGCTTCCATATGCTCTATGCCTCCGATGGCAAAGAGGGCCTGCAGCTGTTTAACCAGGAGCATCCGGATGTGGTAGTGCTGGATATCATGATGCCCCATATGGATGGCTTTTCCGTGACCACGGAAATCAGGAAAGTGGATAAGTACACTCCCATCATCTTCCTGACGGCAAAATCCCAGACGGTGGACGTGGTAAAAGGCTTTGAACTGGGCGGGAACGACTACCTCAAGAAACCTTTCAGCATGGATGAGCTGATCGTTCGGATCAAAGCCCTGTTGAAGCGCTTTGACGACCAGCCGGTGCGCAACCTGGAAGAAGGCGCCGTGGCCATTGGTCAGTACATGTTCAACTACGCCAAACAAACCCTTACGCGTAACAATACTACTGAGTTCCTCTCCCACCGCGAGGCGGAAATCCTGCGCCGGCTATACGATCACCGCAACGAGGTAATGGAGCGGAAAGCCGTACTGCTGGACCTCTGGGGCGATGATAACTTTTTCAACGCCCGCAGCATGGATGTGTTTATTACAAAGCTGCGCCGCTACCTGAAAGATGATACGAAAGTGCAGATCGTCAATATCCGCGGCGTGGGTTATAAGCTGATATTTTAGGCGGTGAGCGCCTCCTGCATGGCTGCACTCACTTCAAACGTGATGCTAACCCGGGTGCCTTCCGGGGCGTTGCTGGCATCGGTAAGGTCTTCTATCTCGATATTACATTTGGAGTTAAAGGTATTCTTATAAAGCTCTATCCTTTCCAGGCATATTTCCATGCCTTTGGACTGGTGCGGCGTGCCCGCTTTCAGGTCCACATTACAACGGAGCGCAGCCAGGTTCCTGCCGATGCCGTTATCTTCCACTTCGCAGTGTAACAGGTTGTCGCCCAGGTGTTTCCACCGGACGGACACGTGCCTGTTTCCTTCTTCCTTGGCCATGAGGCCATGCCAGATGGCGTTTTCCAGGAAAGGTTGGATGAGCATTCCGGGCACCAGGGTGTCCTGCGGACTGATAGCGGGATCGGTGTACAGCGTATAGTCGAACGCGTCGTTGGTGCGCAGCCTTTCGAGGCGGAGGTAATAGTCCAGCATTTCCATCTCTTCCCGCAGGGAAATGAGGTTCCTGCCGGAAAGCATCAGCACCATGCGTAATAACCTTGCAAAGCCGGAGATATATTCCTTTGCCCGGGCGTTTTCGCCGGTGATGACGGCGCTATGTATCCCGTTCAGGCAGTTGAAAACAAAGTGGGGGTTGATTTGGGATTTGAGAGAAGTCAGCTTCATGTCTGCCAGCTGCCTGCGTAAGAGGGCCACTTCCGTGGTCAGGAAGTTACAGCGCGTTGCGGCCGCCTGCAGGTCCACCCGCGCTTGTAGCAGCTGGCGGCGGCTGCGGAAGTACAGCACAGCGCATACTACCATTGCGGCAGTAACGGCAAAGAGTGACAGGATATATAGCTCAGCAGACATATGGTGATTTGCGACTGAAAATATACGACTTTTCAGGTGTATTAGCACTTTTTGCCCTCCGGCAGAGGGCTGCCGGGGCCCTTTTCCCGGCAGACGGGAAGGGCTTTTACAGCGGGCTTAAACCTCTCCCGGAAAAAACCTAAAAAATGTCCTAAACACTTATCTTTGTTGTTTATGGAACAGTTAGTACAGCAAATAGCCACTCACAAGGAAGAAATAATGGGCTTCACCCCTGCTTCGGCGGCGGACCTGGAGCAATACCGCATAAAGTATCTCGGGACCAAAGGCATCGTGAAAGCCCTTTTCGGGGAAATGAAGCAGGTGCCTAACGACCGCAAAAAGGAATTCGGACAGATTTTAAATGAATTCAAGCAGCTGGCAGAGGCCAGGTACGAGCAGTTTGCCGACCTGAAAGAAACTGCCGGCGCTGTGGCAGCAGACGTGGATTTTACCCTGCCGGCAGAGCCGCACCGCCTGGGTACCCGTCATCCTATCAGCCTGGTACGCAACAAAATCATACATATTTTCGAACGCCTGGGCTTCACCATTGCGGAAGGCCCGGAGATCGAGGACGACTGGCATAACTTCACGGCGTTGAACCTGCCGGAGAACCACCCTGCCCGCGATATGCAGGATACGTTCTTCATCAGTAAAAATCCGGACTGGCTGCTCAGAACGCAGACTTCCTCCGCGCAGGTGCGCGTCATGGAAGAGGGCAAGCTGCCTATCCGTATCATCAGCCCGGGCCGCGTGTACAGGAATGAAACCATTTCCGCGCGCGCGCACTGCTTCTTCCACCAGGTGGAGGGGCTCTATATCGACGAAAACGTATCTTTTGCGGACCTGAAGCAAACGCTTTATCATTTCGTAAAAGAGATGTTCGGGGAAAACACCGGCATCCGTTTCCGTCCTTCCTACTTCCCGTTCACAGAGCCAAGCGCCGAAATGGATATTTCCTGCTTCATCTGCGGCGGCACCGGCTGTAATGTGTGTAAACAAACCGGCTGGGTAGAAATCCTCGGCTGCGGTATGGTACACCCTAAAGTACTGGCCAACTGCGGCATAGACCCGGAAAAATACACCGGCTTCGCTTTTGGTATGGGTATAGAACGCATTACCATGCTCAAATACCAGATCAAAGACCTCCGTCTCTTCTCCGAAAACGATACCCGTTTCCTGGAGCAGTTTCAGGGGACAGTATAAAGTACAAATATGATTCAAACCATCGCAGTTTGCGGCGCCGGCACTATGGGCGCCGGCATTGCTCAGGTAGCCGCTTCCAGCGGTTTTTCCACTATCTTATTTGACATCGCTCCCGCGATGCTGGACAGGGCCAAAGCTCAGATTGAAAAGAGCCTGGCCCTGGCTGTTGATAAGGGCAGGATTACCCCCGAAAACAAGGCAGAAACCCTGCAAAAACTCCGTTTTACCAGCAATATGGAGGAATGTATCGCCGATGTGATTATCGAGGCTATAATCGAGAAAATGGAAGCGAAAGTATCCCTCTTCAACCAGCTGGCAGAATGCAACCATGCAGATACTATTTTCGCCACCAATACCTCCTCCCTCTCTGTATCCGCCCTTGCTGCCGCCATCAGCGTAAACCCTTCCCGAGTGGTAGGAATGCACTTCTTCAACCCTGCCCATGCCATGAAGCTGGTAGAGGTGATTTCGGGTGCGCAAACCTCCGAAACCGCCGCCGGCGCCATTTACACACTGGCCAGGCAGATGGGCAAAACGCCTGTAAAGGTGAAAGACTCCCCGGGATTCATCGTAAACCGGGTAGCCAGGCATTATTATCTGGAAGCCATGAAAATTGCGGAGGAAGGCATTGCCGATTTCAGCGGTATCGATCAGTTGCTGGAAGCCGCGGGGTTCAGGATGGGGCCATTTGCCCTGATGGACCTCATCGGCAACGATATCAACCTGGCCGTATCTCAATCGCTCTACAACGCCTTTGACCAGGCGCCCCGCTTTAAGCCAAACCACCTGCAGGAGCAGCGGGTGAAGGAGGGCAAGCTGGGCAGGAAAACCGGCCTTGGTTTCTATCGTTACGAGTAATATCCAAACAAACAGCCTATTTTTGAGCCTGCGATTGTAAAAAAGAAACACTTCACATGATTTTAGTAACCGGCGGAACTGGTCTTTTAGGTAGTCATCTTATTCGTTCACTTGTGGCAGCAGGGAAACCTGTCCGCGCATTGTACCGTAAGCAACCGGCTACGGCGTTGCAGGATATACAGCACAAAATAGAATGGGTAAAATGCGATATCCTGGACGTAATAGAGCTGGAACAAGCCATGGAAGGCATTGAGCAGGTATATCACTGCGCAGGCGTCGTTTCTTTTACACCCGGCAATAATGACCTCCGGCAGGTAAACGTGGAAGGGACGGCCAACGTGGTGAACCTGGCCCTGGATGCCGGCGTCAAAAAACTGGTGCATGTGAGTTCGGTAGCTGCCCTGGGCCGCGTGAAAGACGGTATTCACATATCAGAAGAAAGCGAATGGGAGCAGAGTAAGCACAACTCCAAATACAGCATCAGCAAATATGAAGGCGAGATGGAAGTATGGAGAGGCATTGCCGAAGGGCTGCCTGCCGTTATCGTCAACCCTTCCATCATCCTTGGCGCAGGCAACTGGTCAGAAGGTTCCAGCGCCCTCTTCAGGAACGCCTACAAGGAGTTTCCCTACTATACCAACGGGGTAAACGGCTTTGTGGACGTACGGGATGTGGTGAAAGCGATGATGCTGCTGATGGACAGTCCTATTACCGAGGAGCGCTTTATCCTCTCTGCCGATAACTGGAGTTATAAAGAGCTGTTCACCGCCATGGCGAAGGCGATGAATAAAAAACCGCCTGCGAAGGAAGCCACTCCTTTTATGTCAGGCATTGTATGGAGAGTGGAAAAACTGAAACACCTGTTTGGCGGTAAATCCCCACTTATCACCAAAGAAACGGCCCATACGGCCCAGCTGAAAGTGTACTACAAAAACGACAAGATCCGCGAATGTTTACCGGGTTTCAACTTCCGGCCGCTGGCTACCACTATTGAGGAGCTGAGCAGGCAGTTCCTGCAGGACGTGTCAGCGCAGCAGTAACGCGCCTATGGCCGCAGTCAGTACCCGGGTTGTGGCCGGATCGAGCCCGTTGCGCACCCATACCTCCGGCGTGGCGCCTGGTATTACCGCGGCCACCGACTTCTTCCCTGATTTAAACACATAACACAGGTTTTCGTACGAATTGGCCGGCCCGAACCGGTTATTGGCAGTGATACGGATATTTTCCCCGGCGGTGCGTAAAATGCCGGCAGGTTTGTCCGCATTCAGCTCCATGTAGGTGGAGGATTTCAGTATCATCTCCCAGCGTTGCTGCCCTTCGTTGGCAGGCAGGTCAAACAGCGCGTAAAACAACGTGGCTTTGTCCGACGCTTTGGAGAGGAAATCCGGCAGGTCGCTGTTCAGAAAAGCGATATGCGTGACTTCCGCTGTTTGCACGGTAGTGGTGGTACCGTTGCCGCTTACGTTAAAATAAAACGCTTTGCCGGGAGTTTTGATGGTGGGGGCGAGCGCGGGGGATATCCCGTTTTTCCGTGAGGAGGTGGAGTAATCCCCATAGGTGATGGTTTTGGCGGTAAACCAACCATCGTCTATGGATACACGCCATTGGTGAGCGGTGTCGTACAGGTCGTCTTTGGGAAAACGCTGGGCGGTTGCGGTACCTGCAATGAGCAACAGCATTATTACGATCATTGAGCGCATGGGCTATGCTTTAAAAACAACAGAGGAGCATATGGTATGCTCCTCTGCGAATGTAATATTTTGCGGCTGATATCAGGAAAGGTGTTTGATCTTTTCCCAGATTTCCGGAATACGTTTGATCCAGGCCAGTTCTTTTTTCTTGGTGCGGGCTTCTTCCGCAGGGTAACCGAAATACACCTTACCGCCTTCCAGCGAGCTGGGCACGCCGCTTTGCGCGAGCACGACAGCGTTTTTGCCGATCACCAGGTCCTTGGAGACGCCCACCTGACCCCAGAGGATCACGTTATCTTCGATGATGGCTTTACCGCCGATACCTACCTGTGCGGCAAACAGGCAGTTCTTACCGATGATGGTACCATGCCCGATGTGGATCATGTTATCGAACTTGGTGCCCCTGCCGATGATGGTATCGCCGCTCACGCCCTTATCGATGGTGCAACCTGCGCCGATTTCCACATCATCTTCGATGATCACCCTTCCGCAGCTTTCCAGCTTGTCGTACATCACTTCCCGGTCCGCCCTTTTCTTGAAATAAAATGCATCCGCGCCGATGATGGTTCCTGCCTGGATGATCACATTATCCCCGATCACGGAGTGGTCGTAAATGGTTACGTTTGGATGGATAATGCAGTTGCGGCCGATGCGCACATGATTGCCAATGAATACGTTAGGTTGAATAACAGTTCCTTCTCCTATCACCGCGGTATCGCTGATGGCTTTTGTTGCCGGCTCAAACGGACGGTAGTACTTCACCAGTTTCACGTAAGCGCTGAACGGGTCGTTTACCACGAGCAATGCTTTGCCTTGCGGACAATCCACCTTCTTGTTGATGATGATGATCGTGGCTGCGGAATTCAGACTTGCTGAATAGTATTTTTCAAAGTCTACGAAGGAGATATCTCCCGGCGTAACTTTATGTATCTCGTTGATGCCGGTGGCCATCAACTGGCTGTTACCAACCAGCTCCGCGCCTATCATGTTTGCGATTTCCGTTACGGCAACAGGTGCTTCGAACTTCATATGAACTGAATTATAGAATAAGATTTAAAGAGCAACAAAGGTAGTAAATCAGAGAGTGCAATGTAGTTTTTCAGCGCGGAAGTTGCAGCTATTTTCGAAGGTGCATTCTGTTGTTATCCACAATTATTTTAGTAGTGTGAATAAAATTTTTTGTAAAATTTTTCTTTTGTCATGAAATTATTTTTAATATTGTGTAGGGAATTTTGTTTCCCTGTACTTACTAACCCATTCACATAATAAGAAAGTCTGATTGTCTACACAGTCAGACTTTTTTTATTGCCTCTGAAATCCGCTGCAGCAGCACGTTTCAAGCGACGCGTATTTTTCTCCTCTGCTTTTATGCACCAACCCCGCACATGATTTTCCACTTCAAGGTAAAGTAACGTGTTCCGGTGGATAACTATCAAAAATTGAATTTTGGGGAGATAGGGATGCCGGACAGCCCGATTTTTTCTTATTCTGAAAAAATCGGGCTTATCCGGGAGCCGATGTCAGCATTAAATGGCGCTGCTGAAGAGTTGAGATGCCGGCAACTTACGCCACAAACGCGCATCGAACGCCATGCAGATATTCCTTATAAACGTTCTGCCCTGGGGCGTTACAACGATCCTGTCCGGCAGTACATCCACCAGTCCGTCCCTTTCCAGCTCCTGTAATCTTTCGATACCATCCACAATCGCATCACACTGCGTGTCTGCCTTGCGCCAGGTAGTGGAAAAGCGGCACATCAGGTTGTGAATATGACCGCGGATCAGCAGGTCTTCTTCATTGAGCAGGTGACCGCGCACTACCGGAAACTTTCCCTGGCGTACCTTTTCCTGGTAGTCGGCGATGCGCTTTTCATTCTGCACATAAGCATACCAGTTATCGCCGATGGAAGAAGCGCCCAGGCCCACCAGCAGGGAGGTATGCAATACGGTATAACCCATGAAGTTACGGTGCAGCGTACCGTTGTTCCGGGCATGGTATAACTCATCAGCGGGGAGTGCAAAATGGTCCATGCCTATCTCTGTATAACCTGCTTCCACAAACAGCGCTTTGCCCGTTTCATACAACCTGCGCTTCTCCCCTTCTTTCGGGAGATCAGCCTCATCGTATTTACGCTGCCCCACTCCTTTGATCCAGGGCACGTGGGCATAACTGTAGAAGGAGATCCTGTCCGGCCGCAGCAACGTCACCTTTCGGATCGTGTCTTCCACGGTTTGCACCGTTTGCAGCGGCAGCCCGTAAATGAGGTCGAAGTTGACCGAAGTAAACCCGATGGTTCTGGCCTGCCTGACCACCGCTTCCACTGTGTCCGCATCCTGTACGCGGTTGATCATGTCCTGCACTTTCGGGTCAAAGTCCTGTATGCCCAAACTGATCCTGCGGAAGCCGAGGCGATAGAGCAGCTGCAGGTGTGCCGGGGTGGTATTGCCAGGATGGCCTTCGAAGCTCAGCGCTGCATCGGGTAGCAGCGTTGCGTTTTCGAACAAACCTTCCATCAGTTGACCCAGGTGTTCCGCACTGAAGAAAGTAGGCGTACCGCCTCCCAGATGCACTTCCCTGATGCGGGGCTTGCCGTCAAAGGCATTGAGATAAAGTTTCCACTCCTGCAGTAAAGCGGAAATGTAGGGCGTTTCCACGCTGTGATTGACGGTAATATGTTTGTTGCAACCGCAGTAGGTGCATAACTTTTCACAGAACGGAAGGTGGATATAGATGCTGATGCCTTCCTTGTCGTTCGACTCCCGGAATGACCGCCTTAGCAAAGCCTTCCATTCTTCCTCATTAAAACTTGCTTCATCCCAGTAGGGAACGGTGGGATAGCTGGTATAGCGTGGCGCTGCCACGTTGTATTTTTGTAGTAAGCTCATTGATTCAGGGTTTATGGCAGTGAATAAATTCAGTGGGCGACTGTTCGTTTAGCTGCGGGCTGAGGTAGGGAATGCCCAGGTTCATGCCCCGCATGATGAGCATGATTGCCATGATGGCCACCATAACGGGTACCATCCTGCGCATGTAGTTGCGGATACCTGCGCTGAGCAGCTGCCCGAACCAGGCGGCAGCTGCCATGGCGGGCAGGGTTCCGGCGCCGAATGCCGTCATGAAAAGCATTCCTTTTTCTACAGTGCCGGTAGATGCAGCGCCGGCAATTCCCATATACACTAACCCGCAGGGCAACAAACCATTGAGTACGCCTATGGTGAAGAGGGTATGAAAGCGTTGGGCTGCGAGTAACCGCCCGAGGTACGATTTTATACGCGCGGTAACAATACCCGGAGCGGATAAACGAAGTTTCCGGTGGAGGGTGAGCGATTGCAGCAGCAGCCCAAATAAGAGCAGCAGGCCCGCTGTAACGGACAGCCATTGCTGAAAGCCCGCGAGGGATGCCTGTTGCCCCAGCCAGCCGAAAATAAGCCCTAAAACAGCATACATGCTTATCCTGCCGGCATTGTACAGCAGGATGCCGCCCAGTTTCTTAACGCCTTCCAGTCGCCTCACCGGAAGGGTAAGCGCAATGGGCCCGCACATTCCCACACAGTGGAAGCTGCCGGCAAAGCCAACCAGGAAAGCGGAGAGTGTGAACATATGGATTAGTTAATGTGTAAAACCTGTTCGTGGTAATAAGGCTTGTTATTCATTTCCCAGCTCACCTTTACGCGGTAGTTGCCAGGAACGAATTTTTCCCTTCCAACTACCTGAGTACCAGCTGCATCAGGGTGCAGCGGCACGCTAAAATCCCTGCCGGCATCAGAAGGGCGGTAGAAGTTCACGGCGCCTTTTACCGGCGTGCCTACCAGCTCCTGCGGGACGCGGATGGTGACCGCTTCCGCCGGCTGGGTGATGGTGACGGGCGATGAAAGCGCGCCTGCATTAGCACGGCCTTCGATCACTTCCTGGTATTTAAGTTCTTCGCTGTAGTAATCTTTGGTCACCATGTCCACCTTCGTGCGCATGCTTTTGGTAACCAGTGTGAGTATGCCTGCGGCAAACAACACAAAAACGATGATGATACTATGTCCCCAGTTCATGATAAATAATTGAATTTGTGTGCGGTAGCTACTGCTCCACCGGTCCGGAAAAGGTGGTGGTAAGCGTGGCTACCGGCTGGTTATGTTGATATAATCCTACTTTGATCTTCGACTTTCTGCCGTGTACTTCCGTGCGGGGCAGTACAATAAAGAAGGTGCCTTCCCCCTGCCCTTCCGCTTTGACGGTGATAGCAGGTTTACCGATCATTTCTATCTGGCCGGATGCGTTTTCCAGGCGGAGTTGCAGCGGGATGGCAGCCGTCGTTTTATTGATCAGCTTTATGCGGTAGAGGTTGGAGACGCTATCCGTACCCCGTTCCTGGTAGAGCATTCCCGCGGTGCGGATAATCGTGCCCGTTACCGGTTTGCGGCTCGCGAGCATAAAGGTGATGGCCCCGAGGATCAGCGCCAGGATGGCGCTGTAAACTTTCATGCGGGGGGTGAAATGCAGCTGTTCCTTTTTAGCAATGCCGTTTTCGGAAGCGTAACGGATAAGTCCACGGGGACGGCCTGTTTTCTCCATCATAAAATCACAGGCATCGATACACGCGGTACAGCTCACGCATTCCAGTTGCGTACCGTTCCGTATATCTATCCCCGTCGGACAAACCCTTACGCACTGCATACAATCGATGCAGTCGCCCTTATCATGATTCCCGTTTTTGGCGTATTTACCGCGGGGTTCTCCCCGGTTGTAATCGTAGGCCACGATCACGGAGTTTTTGTCCAGTAAAACGCCCTGGAGGCGTCCGTACGGGCAAATAATCGTGCATACCTGCTCCCTCAGGAAGGCATACACGCCATAAAAGACCCCTGAAAACACGAGGATGGCGATGAAGCCGCCGGTATGCGCTTCAAAGGGGCCGGTAATAATTTTTCCCAGCGCTTTGGCGCCAATGATATAAGCGAGGAAGATGTTGGCAATGAGGAAGGACAGCCCGTAAAATACCAGGTGCTTGGCGGATTTACGGAGTATTTTTCCCGTATTCCACGGGGCTTTGGCGAGCTGCTGCTGTTGGGCGGCGCTGCCTTCTATCCAATATTCCAGCCTGCGGAACAACATTTCCATGAAAATCGTCTGCGGGCATGCCCAGCCGCAGAAGAGGCGGCCGAATGCCATGGTAAACAGCACAATGAAGAGGATAAATGCCAGCATGGCCAGCCCGAAAATGAAGAAGTCCTGCGGCCAGAAAATAAACCCGAACAGGATAAACTTCCCTTCCAGCACATTGAGCATAAACAAGGGCCTGCCATTTATGGAAATAAACGGCAGGCTGAAAAATGCAATGAAATAGAAAATGCTGAGTACAGTGCGGATCCTGTAGAAACGGCCGGACGGCTGTTTGGCGAAGATCCACCTGCGTTTTCCCTGTTTATCAACTGTGGCTATGCTATCTCTGAATGTTGTACTGTCTTCCATCTGCTACTGTTCTTTTTCGCCCTGGGGCGCTTTGGGATTGGGAGGGTTGGAGCCTTTGATCGATTCGATGTAGCTGGCCAGCATGGCTATCTGCCGTGGGGAGAAATCTTCCTGCCAGGCTTTCATCCCTTTTTCCGGTACGCCGTACTTAATGGTTTTGAACACATCGTTGATCCTGCCGCCATGGAGCCAGTATTCGTCCGTCAGGTTGGGGCCTACTACGCCCTGCCCCTGCGGGCCGTGGCAGGGTGCGCAGTTGCTGGTGAACAGTTTTTGGCCGGCGGCCAGGTCATCTGCGGAGGTGAGCATTTTCACCGTGTTTTCGTCTACGTTATTGGCGGCATTTTTCAGGAATTCCGCTTTGGCGGCAGCGGCTTTCTGTTCTGCCATCGCCAGCTCCTCGAGCTGGGTGGGCGCTGTGCCGGAAACATAACCTCGCCAGAGGTACACAACGGCAAAGGCTATACTGAAATAGAAGCCCCATTTCCACCATGGTGGGGTGGGGTTATTCAGCTCGCGTATCCCATCGTAGTCGTGCCCCATGTCCTGCTCTGCTTCGGAGGCGGCATCCACTGTTTTAGTGTTGTTGAGCTTCTCCAGCCAGGTGATGCGGGGCTTGCCCGCAACGGGAGCTTTCTTTGGCCTGCGCTTTCGCTGAATACCCACCAGGTGTTTCAGGGTAAAAAGCAGACTTATGATTACCAGGATTTCTAGAAGGATAACGGATACCAGCGTCCACAGGGAGGTTTTGGACAAAATGCCGCTGGTAGGCGCTTCCACGAGCGCATCGGCGGCGTGGGCCTTCAGTGCGCCGGACATGGCCAGCATGATTACGCCGATGGTGATCATGGCCTTGCCGGCATCTTTTTTCATTCTTTCACGGAAGATGTCCATCGCGCCCATGACCGCGTTGGCGAGTACGGCGATCGCTATCAGCAGGAAGCCGGCAATGATCAGCAGCACCAGCGCTACGGGGTCGGCAAGCTCGGAAGGCTGAGGCTTTCCGCTGGCCAGCGCCGGCACGCCCGCAAGCGTACCGGCTGTTAATATAAGAAGTGATCTGATGTTCATGTTGGTGATTAATTTTCGTCTTGATCCAGTGGAATACGGCTTACATGATCCATCATTCGTTTATCGGCGCTGAATGCCAGGAAGGCGGCTCCGATAAAGAAAAGGCAGAAGATCAACAGGGATGCAAGCGGGTAAATGCTTACGCCGGTGATGGATTGCAGGTAGTTGATGAATTTCATGATAACTGGTTTTAGAAGTCAGTGTTGGCGGTAGCTGCAGGCTGTTCCCTGATATCCTTTCCGAGGCGTTGCAGGTAGGCAATGAGCGCTACGATTTCCCGGTCCTTCCCTACCGGCAGCTTATCCTTTTTCAGGTTGGCAACGATGCCGTTGGCCTGCGCTTCCAGTTCGTCGTTGGCTTTGGTTTCGTATCCCTGCGGATAAGGAACGCCCAGCTTACGCATGACGCTGATCATGGCCGGCGTCCTGCTTTTATCGATCCGGTCCTCAAACAGCCATGGATAGGCCGGCATGATAGAACCGGGCGACATGGACGTTGGATCCAGCATGTGGTTGAAGTGCCAGGAGTCAGGATATTTACCGCCCAGCCGCGCCAGGTCCGGCCCGGTGCGTTTGGAGCCCCACTGGAATGGATGGTCGTACACAAACTCGCCGGCTTTTGAATATTCGCCGTAACGCGCTACTTCATCGCGGAACGGACGGATCATCTGAGAGTGGCACGTATAACATCCCTCCCTCAGATAAATATCACGC
>Ga0164243_10004777_pt1 | contig 21033 bp, 17 predicted proteins | sample OricompcompostOP_FD_108781 | JGI IMG/M metagenome (GOLD analysis project Ga0164243, IMG submission 108781) | Organic Plus compost microbial communities from Emeryville, California, USA - Original compost - Organic plus compost (OP) | ecosystem: Engineered > Solid waste > Mixed feedstock >...
GCCGCGCCAGCGCTTCATGAACCGCTCGACGATCGTCTCGGCCTTGTCGATCTCCTTCTGCGGCACGGCCGGGAGGCCCAGGCCGCGGGCGGACTGCGCGACGAACGAGAGGGCGGTGACCGAAACCCGGGCGAGGTCCTCACGGGCCCGGGCGTCGTCGATGTCGAGGAGCTGGGAGAGGCCCCAGTACGGCGCCAGCATGGCGACCGCGGACTGCACGTCGACCCGGATGTCGCCGGAGTGCACCGGCACCGGGAACGGCTCGGCCGGCGGCAGGCCCGGGCCGAACCGCCCGTCGACCAGCAGTGCCCAGACGTTGCCGAAGCTGACCTGACCGATCAGGTCCTCGATGTCGACGCCGCGGTACCGCAGCGCGCCGCCCTCTTTGTCGGGCTCGGCGATCGTCGTCTCGAAGGCGACGACGCCCTCCAACCCCGGCTTGAAGTCGGACATTTCGCCCTCCCTGCTGTGCGTCCCGCGACAATGCGATCGCTCAGGTTTCGTATTCGTGTCATCTTGCCTGGTGGGCGACGGAGCGCGCGACCACAGCCCGCAATCCGCGCCGCGGCGAACAGCCGCATACCACCCGTTAACGCGTGCCCGAGGATGAGGACGTGACCGGAGACACACCCGATCTTGCCCATATGCGGCGGGAGTACGGCCGGGACGGCGGCCTGGACCGTGACGATCTCGCCGGCACCTGGCTGGAGCAGTTCGAGCGCTGGCTGGCCGACGCCGTGGCGGCCGGCCTGCCGGAGCCCAACGCCATGGTCCTCGCGACCGCCGACGCCGCCGGGGCCCCCAGCGCACGCACCGTCCTGCTCAAGGGGATCGATGCCCGGGGCTTCGTCTTCTACACCAACTACGAGTCCCGCAAGGGTCTCGCGCTGCGCGCGAACCCGCAGGCCAGCCTCCTCTTTCCCTGGCACCCGATGATGCGCCAGGTGGAGGTGCGCGGCCGGGTGACCGAGGTCGACCGGGTGGAGACCGAGGCCTATTTCGCCGAGCGACCGCGGATGTCGCAGCTCGCGGCCTGGGCCAGCCCGCAGTCGCGGGTGATGCCCGACCGGGCGGCGGTCGACGAGCGGTTCGCCGCGGCGGAGCGGCGCTTCCCGCCGGACGCCGAGATCCCCGCGCCGCCGCACTGGGGTGGCCTGCGGGTCACCCCGCGGAGCGTCGAATTCTGGCAGGGCCGGGCCGGGCGGCTCCACGATCGACTGCGTTACCGTCTGACCGACGAAGGAGTGTGGATCATCGAGCGACTGGCACCGTGACGGGTACCGCCGGCGAGACCCCCCGAGAACGACGCCGGTGGGCCATCGACATCCGACCCCTCTCCACCCCGAGCTACCGCCGGATGTGGATCGGGAACGCCGTGTCCAACTACGGCTTCCAGTTCACGGCGGTGGCCGTGCCGGTGGAGATGTTCGCGCTGACCGGCGACTCGTTCTGGGTGGGCCTGCTCGGCGTTTCGGCGCTCGTACCCCTGTTGATCTTCGGCGTGTGGGGCGGTGCGCTGGCGGACGCGGTGGACCGCCGCAAGCTGCTGATCGTCAGCTCCCTGGTGGCCTGGGTCGCCACGCTGGGCTTCCTTGTGCACGCCCTCGCCGGCTGGGAGAACCGCTGGCTGCTGCTGGTGTTCAGCGCCGTCCAGTCGATCGGCTTCGGCGTGAGCGGGCCGACCCGTACGGCGATCATCCCGCGCCTCGTGCCGGCGGCGCTGGTGCCCGCGGCCAACACGCTCTCGTTCACCACGATCCAGGCCGGCATGGTGCTCGGGCCGCTGACCGCCGGCGTGATCTTCGCGGGCTGGGACGTGCACGTGGCGCTCGTCGTGGCGTACGCGGCGGACGCGCTGCTGTTCACCGCCGGGCTGTGGGCGGCGCTGCGGCTGCCGCCGATCCCGCCGGGCGAGCCGGGCCGCACCGCCGGGCTGCGCAGCATCACCGACGGTTTCCGCTACATCGCCGGCGCGCCGGTGCTCTGGCTCTCGTTCGCCGTCGACATCGTCGCCATGGTGATCGCCCTGCCGCGCGCGCTCTTCCCGGAGGTGGCCGACGAGCGGTTCGGCGGCGGCGCGGCGGTCGGCTGGCTGTTCAGCGCGATCGCGATCGGCTCGGTGCTCGGCGGCCTCACCTCGGGCTGGATCGGCCGGGTCCGCCGCCAGGGCCTGGCGCTGGTCGCCGCGGTGGTGGCCTGGGGTGTGCTGGTGGCCCTGGCGGGCTTCGCCCACCAGCTCTGGCTGATCGTGCTGCTGCTCGCCCTCGCCGGGGCCGCGGACCTGGTCAGCGCGGTGTTCCGGCAGTCGATCCTGCTGGTGTACGCGCCGGACGAGATGCGCGGTCGGCTCCAGGGCGTGATGAACGTCGTGGTGACGGGCGGCCCGCGCCTCGGCGACCTGCGGGCCGGCGCGATGGCCGCCGCCTGGGGCGTCGGCGTGTCCTGGGTCGGCGGCGGCCTGCTGGCCGCGGCCCTGGCCGTCGGGCTCGCGCTGTTCTTCCCGGCCCTCACGCGGTACCGCACACCGGACCCCGATCCAGGCCCGGAGACCACCTCCCAGCGTGAACCGATATCGTCCGGCCCATGACCAACGGCACGGCCCGGGCCCTCTCCGGAACACAGTGGACGATCGCGGGCGGCGGCCAGGAGGCCGTCGTGGTGGAGGTGGGCGGCGGCCTGCGGGCGTACCGGTCGGGGGGCGAGGACTACCTCGACGGGTACGGCGAGGACGAGGTCTGCCCCGGCAGCGCCGGCCAGGTGCTCGCGCCGTGGCCCAGCCGGATCCGCGACGGCCGCTACACGTTCGACGGCGAGACCCACCAGCTGCCGCTGACGGAGCCGGCCCGGCACAACGCCATCCACGGCCTGGTCAACTGGCAGCTCTGGCGGGCGGTGGAGCGGACACCGGACGCGATCCTGCTCGAATGCGACATGCCGGCCCAGATCGGGTATCCGTGGCCCCTGACCCTCCGGACCCGCTACGCGCTCGGCGCCGAGGGCCTGCGGGTCGACCACGAGGTGACCAACACCGGCACCCGGTCTTGCCCGTTCGGGCTCGCCGCACACCCGTACTTCCGGCTTCCCGGGACCCGGGTCGACGACCTGACGCTGACCGTGCCGGCGCGCAGCCGGGTCCTCTTCGACAGCCGGAACCTGCCGATCGGCGCCGCCAAGGTGGCCGGCGGCGAGCACGACTTCACCGAGGGCCGGCGGATCGGCACGCAGGTGCTGGACAACGCCTTCGGCGACCTCGACCGCGACCCGGACGGCACCTCGTCGGTGCGGCTGGCCGGCGGGGGCCGGACGCTGCGGGTCTGGGCGGGCGAGCCGTTCCGGTGGTGGGTGGTCTACACCTCCGACACGCTGGCCGGCGACCGGCAGCGCCGGTCCGTCGCGGTCGAGCCGCAGACCTGCCCGCCCGACGCGTTCCGCTCCGGCAACGACGTGATCGTCCTGGCCCCGGGGCAGACGTGGTCGGCGAGCTGGGGCGTCCAGGTGTCGGTGGACGCCTGATGGAGTTCCGCGAGGTGGTCCGCCGGCGGCGGATGGTGCGCAACTACGACCCGGACCGCCCCGTGCCGCCCGAGGTCGTCGACCGGCTGCTGGAGCACGCCATCCACGCTCCGTCGGCCGGCTTCTCCCAGGGCTGGGGCTTCCTGGTGCTCGACCGGGCCGCGGACCGCGACCTGTTCTGGGCGGCGACCACGCCACCGGGCTGGGCCCCGAGCGGCTGGCTCGAGGGGATGCGCCGCGCGCCGCTGATCGTGGTGCCGCACTCCAACCGGTCCGCCTACCTCGACCGGTACGCCGAGCCCGACAAGGGCTGGACCGACCGGGACGCCAACCGCTGGCCCGTGCCGTACTGGGACATCGACACCGGGATGGCGTCCCTGCTGATGCTGCTCACGGCCGTCGACGAGGGGCTCGGCGCGTGCTTCTTCGGCATCCCGCCGGAGCGGACCGACACCTTCCGTGACGCCTTCGGGGTGCCCGCCGCGTACACCCCGATCGGTGCGCTCACAGTCGGTTACCGGGCACCCGATCGACGGTCACCCTCACTGAAAAGAGGTCGGCGGACGGTGGATCAGGTGGTGCATCGTGGCCGGTGGTCTTGAAACTGACAGCAGCTCCGTAAACCGTACCGTTGGCGGGGGTCGATAGGCTGGGCCAGCTGGCGGTGAGCTACCTGGCCGAGAGGAGTGGGCGGTCTTGATCTTCAAATCGGTGCGCGACGGCCGCCCGTACCCGGAGCACGGGCTGACCCTCAAGCAGTGGTCGGAGATCCCGCCGCGGCCCCTCCGCCTCGACCAGCTCATCACCACCAAGCGCGAGCTGGCGCTCGACAAGCTCCTCGCCGAGGACTCGACGTTCTACGGCGACCTCTTCCCGCACGTGGTGCAGTGGCAGGGCGGCCTCTACCTGGAGGACGGCCTCCACCGCGCGCTGCGGGCGGCACTCCAACAGCGGAACCAGATCCACGCGAGAGTTCTGGTGCTCTCCAGCGAATAGGGTCGGTGGCATGGATCGTGTCGCGCCTCTGGAGCTGCTCGACCTCGACGGCCGGCTGGGGCCGGAGGACCGGGACGTGCGGGCCGTCGTGCGCAAGGTCGTCGACGACCGGGTACGCCCGCACGTCGCCCGCTGGTACGAGGACGGCCGCGTCCCCGTCCGCGACCTGGCGCTGGAGTTCGGCAAGCTGGGCCTGCTCGGCATGCACCTGCGCGGCTACGGCTGCGCCGGGGCCAGTGCCGTCGCGTACGGCCTGGCCTGCCTGGAGCTGGAGGCCGGCGACTCCGGCGTCCGCTCGCTGGTCTCCGTGCAGGGCTCGCTGGCCATGTTCGCGATCCACCGCTTCGGCTCGGAGGAGCAGAAGGTGCGCTGGCTCCCGGCCATGGCCGCCGGCGAGGCGATCGGCTGCTTCGCCCTGACCGAGCCCGACCACGGCTCGGACCCGGGCTCGATGGCCACCCGGGCCCGGCGCGACGGCGCCGACTGGATCCTCACCGGCACCAAGATGTGGATCACCAACGCCCCGGTCGCCGACGTCGGCGTCATCTGGGCCCGCACGGACGCGGGAGTGCGCGGCTTCCTGGTCCCGATGGACACCGAGGGCGTCGCCGCGCGGGAGATCCGGCACAAGATGTCGCTGCGGGCCTCGGCCACCGGCGAGATCGTCCTCGACGACGTCCGCCTCCCCGACGACGCGCTCCTGCCGTCCGCCATCGGGCTCAAGGCACCGCTGTCCTGCCTGACCGAGGCGCGGTACGGGATCGTCTGGGGTGCCCTCGGCGCCGCCCGGGACTGCCTGGAGACGGCGATCGACTACGCCTGCGCGCGGACGCAGTTCGGCCGCCCGATCGCCGGGTTCCAGCTGACCCAGGCCAAGCTCGCCGACATGGCGCTGGAGCTGCAGAAGGGCTACCTGCTGGCGCTGCACCTCGGCGCGCTCGCCGACGCCGGCCGGCTGCGGCCCGAGCAGGTGAGCGTCGGCAAGCTCAACAACGTCCGCGAGGCGATCGCGATCGCCCGGCAGTGCCGCACGATCCTCGGCGCCAACGGGATCAGCGCGGAGTATCCGGTGATGCGGCACGCCAACAACCTGGAGAGCGTCCTCACCTACGAGGGCACCAGCGAGGTCCACCAGCTGGTCGTCGGGCAGAAGCTGACCGGGCTCTCCGCGTTCGCCTGAGACGGGCGTTTGCGGGTGGCGTCCATCGGGGAAACTGGTCCCGACAGGACGGTGAGGTGGACAACATGACCGGTATCGAGCCCACCCGCGAATACCCTCAGGTCACCGAGGAGACGCCCGACGGCGACCCGCCGCCACCCCGCCGTCCCTGGTGGCGGGGCCTGGCCTGGCTCGCCGCCGTCGTCGCCGTGCTCGTGGTCGGCGGCCTGGTGCTGCGCTCGGTCGACCTGCTGCCGAGCTGGCGCAACCCGTTCGCCGAGGAGACCACCGACCGGAGCCAGCCGCCGCTGCTCCAGTCCATCCAGGATCTCAGCCGCTACGTCGCGGCCGAGGGCAACTTCCAGGTGATCGTCGACAAGCAGACCAGCCGCGACAACATCCCCGAGTTCCTGCTCAACGAGCGCACGCTCTTCGTCGGGGTCGGCTCGGTCGAGGCGTACGTCGACTTCTCGACGATCGGCGAGGGTGCGATCGTCGAGTCGGCGGACCGGCGGTCGGTCGAGGTGAAGCTGCCGGCTCCGCAGCTCGGCCAGGTCAACCTCGACACCGAGGCGAGCTACGTCTTCGCCGAGGAGCGCGGGCTCGCCAACCGGCTGCAGGATCTGATCAAGCGGGATCCCAACCAGCAGCGGGAGATCTACCAGCTGGCCGAGGCCAAGATCCAGGCGGCGGCGATCGAGAGCGGCCTGCAGGAGCGTGCCAGGGCCAACACCAAGGCCATGCTCGAGGGCATGCTCCGGTCGCTGGGCTACCAGACCGTCACCATCACGTACACGACCCCGTGAGAGGCGAAGTGAAAGGAAGGGCCCCTTCCTATCGCCTCGGCGATAGGAAGGGGCCCTTCCTTTCACTTGTCAGGCGTGGACGGGGTAGCGGTCCTCGTTCGGCATCAAGATCCACAGCGCCAGGTAGAGCAGGATCTGCGGGCCGGGAAGCAGGCAGGAGAGCAGGAACAGCACCCGCACGGTGGTGGCGGAGAGGCCGAACCGGCGGCCCAGCCCGCTGCACACACCGGCGATCATGCGGCTGTCGCGGGGGCGGACGAGTCTGCGGCTCATCGAGGGGTTCCCTTCCGAGTAGGTGCGTTGCTCTGACATCAACGGTAGAAACGGACATCCCCGCCGCCCTCGGTCCGCGGGCGGATTCCGGTCTCCCGTTTCCCGTAGGGCTTACCCCGATTGCGCGCGTATGCTGCGCCCCAGACCGGTAGGAAAGGACACGAGGGTGATCAGCGCTTTCGACCTCTTCTCGGTCGGCATCGGACCGTCGAGTTCGCACACCGTGGGCCCGATGCGGGCCGCGCGCACCTTCGCCCTCGGGCTCGGCGACCTCCTGCCGCGCGTGGCGCGGGTCCGGGCGGAGCTGTTCGGCTCGCTCGGCGCGACCGGGCACGGTCACGGCAGCGACCGCGCGGTCGTCCTGGGCCTCGCCGGCGAGACGCCCGAGGAGGTCGACACCGACGCGGTGCCCAAGCTCGTCGCGCTGACCGCCGAGACGAAGCGGCTCGCGCTGCTCGGCCGGCACGAGATCGACTTCGACCCCCGCGACGACCTGGTGCTGCACCGGCGGCGCGCCCTGCCGTTCCACCCCAACGGGATGACCTTCGCCGCTTTCGACGGCGCCGGCGCGGTGCTCCGCGAGCGCACCTACTACTCCGTCGGCGGCGGCTTCGTGGTCGACGAGGAGGCCGCCGGCGCCGACCGGATCAAGCCGGACACCACCGCGGTCCGCTACCCGTTCCGCACCGGCGCCGAGCTGCTCGCCCGCGCCGCCGAGGCGCAGGGGTCGATCTCCGACGTGATGCTCGCCAACGAGCTGTCCTGGCGCTCCGAGCGGGAGGTACGGGCGGGCCTGCTCGACATCTGGCGGGTCATGCGCGAGTGCGTGGCCCGCGGCTGCGAGCGGGACGGCACGCTGCCGGGCGGCCTGAAGGTCCGCCGCCGCGCCGCCGAGCTGCACCGCCGGCTCCGCTCCGAGCTGGCCGGCGATCCCCTGCGGGTGATGGACTGGGTCACCCTCTTCGCGCTGGCGGTCAACGAGGAGAACGCGGCCGGCGGCCGGGTGGTGACCGCTCCGACGAACGGAGCCGCCGGCATCATCCCGGCGGTTCTGCACTACTACACCCGTTTCGTCCCGGAAGCCGACGACGACGGCGTGGTGCGCTTCCTGCTCGCCGCCGCCGCGATCGGCGTGCTGTTCAAGGAGAACGCGTCGATCTCCGGCGCCGAGGTCGGCTGCCAGGGCGAGGTGGGCTCGGCCTGCTCGATGGCGGCCGCCGGGCTGGCCGAGGCGCTCGGCGGCACCCCGGAGCAGGTGGAGAACGCCGCCGAGATCGGGATGGAGCACAACCTCGGGCTCACCTGCGACCCGGTCGGCGGGCTGGTGCAGATCCCGTGCATCGAGCGCAACGCGGTGGCGAGCATCAAGGCGATCACCGCCGCCCGGCTGGCGCTGCGCGGCGACGGCGTCCACCACGTCTCGCTGGACAAGGTGATCAAGACGATGCGGGAGACCGGCGCGGACATGAAGGTCAAGTACAAGGAGACCGCCCGGGGTGGGTTGGCGGTCAATGTCATCGAATGCTGACCATGGTTTCCCGTATCCCGCTGCGCTTATCGCCGGTGTTCACGCCCTGCTAACCTATGGCGCGTCAGCGGCCCGCGCCGGCGCCCCAGCCGCCGCGACGCGAGTGCCGTCACGGCAGCCTCGTGAGCCCGGGCTGATGACCGGCGGGTTGCCCGTCGATCGAGAAAGACGCAGGTGGAGGCGGCCGTGACATCGAGCGTGATGACGCTGTGGTCCAACCGCAACGCGTTGCGGCTACTGGTCCGGCGGGACCTCGCGGTCAAGTACCAGCAGTCGTTTCTCGGTTACCTGTGGTCACTGATCGAGCCGCTCGGCATCGCCGCCATTTATTGGTTCGTCTTCGGCATCCTGTACGGGTCGCAGAGCGACCGCCACCTCGGCTCCGCCGACGACTCGTACCCGCTGTTCCTCGTCACCGGGATCTTCGCCTGGCAGTGGGCCAACGCGGCGATGTCCGAGGCGACGAGCGCGCTGACCGGCCAGGCCCGGTTGATCACCACGATGAAGGTCGCCCGGGAGGTCTTTCCCATCGGCCGGGTGGTCGGCCGGTTCGCCGAGTTCCTCGCCGGGATGCCGATCCTGATCATCCTCGCGATCGTCTTCCGGGAGCTGCACTTCGACTGGCAACTGCTGGCGCTCCCGCTCGCGGTGCTCCTCCAGACCGTCTTCCTCACCGGCGTCGCCCTGCTGCTCTCGTCGCTCAACGTGCTGCTCCGCGACGTCGAGAAGCTGATGCGGCTGGCCACCCGGGTGCTCTTCTACGCGACGCCGATCATCTACCCGCTCGCGCTGGTGCGCGCGTCCGACATGCCCGGCTGGATCAAGACGGCGTACGAGTTGAACCCCCTGGTCGGCATCATGGAGCTGTACCACGCGATCTGGTACCCGGACATGTTCCCGAGCGCGCAGCTGCTCACCATCACCGCCGTCAGCAGCGTGGTACTGCTGCTCGGCGGCTGGTGGGTGTTCCGTCGGCTCGAACCGGCCGTCCTCAAGGAGCTGTAGTGCCCACCCCCATCATCGAAGCCGAGGGCCTCGGCGTGAAGTTCGTCCGGAACCGCCGCCGGCAACTGCGGATCCGGGAGATGTTCATCCACCGCGGCGGACGGCAGCCCAACCCCGGCGAGTTCTGGCCCCTGCGTGACGTCACGTTCTCGGTCAACCCCGGCGAGGCGGTCGGCATCATCGGCAAGAACGGCACGGGCAAGAGCACGCTGCTGCGGCTGATCGCCGGGGTGCTGATCCCCGACGAAGGCAAGATCACCGTACGCGGCAAGGTGGCCCCGCTGCTGGAGCTCTCCGCCGGTTTCTCCAACGACCTCACCGGCCGGGAGAACGTCCACCTCGTCGGCTCGCTGCACGGGCTCTCCGCGAACTTCCTCAAGCGGCACTTCGACGAGATCGTGGAGTTCGCCGGCGAGCAGGTGGTCAAGGCGGTCGACACCCCGGTCCGGCACTACTCGTCCGGCATGAAGGTGCGCCTCGGTTTCTCGGTGATCGCGCGGCTCTCCCACCCGATCCTGCTCGTCGACGAGGTCATGGCGGTCGGCGACGCCGAGTTCCGCAAGAAGTGCTACGCGACCATCGAGCGGCTGCTCGCCGAGGGACGCACGCTGGTGCTCGTCTCGCACAACGAGAACGACCTGACCCGGTTCTGCAACCGCGGCCTCTACTTCGACGAGGGCAAGCTGGTCACCGACGGCACGGTCCGGGAGGCGCTCGACGCGTACAACGCGGTGGTGCCGACATGACGGAGTCCGCCGGCCCGCTGATCAGCTTCATCCTCCCGGTCTACAACGTCCGTCCCTACCTGCGGCAGTGCCTCGACTCGATCCTCGACCAGCACTCGGTCCCGATCGAGGTGATCACGGTCGACGACCGGTCGACCGACGGCAGCGCCGAGATCCTCGCCGAGTACGCGGCCCGCGACCCGCGGGTCACCCTGCTCACCGCCCCCGAGAACGCCGGCCAGGGCCCGGCCCGCAACCAGGGCCTCGCGCAGGCGACCGGGCAGTACGTCTGGTTCGTCGACAGCGACGACTGGATCGCCGACGACATCGTGGCGGCCGTGGCGGCGCGCATCGCGGAGACCGACCCCGACGTGGTGATCGTCGACTACGTCAAGGCCGGCTGGGACGGCACGATGGACCGTTCGTACGCCGACTTCAGCGCCGCGCCGCGGGTGTTCGCGCTGCACGAGTGGCCGGCCGCGATCGAGATCCTGCACACCCCGTGGAACAAGATCGTCCGTCGGTCGCTGCTGCTCGCCACCGGTTTCCGCTTCCGGCCCGGTTGGTACGAGGACGTCCCCTACACCTTCCGCATCCTGACCGCCGCGGCGCGGATCACGCTCCTCGACGAGGTCGGCGTCTACTACCGGCAGCGCCGGGTCGGCGCCGCCACCCGGACGGTCGGCGACGGCCACTTCGCGATCTTCGAGAACTGGTCGGAGGTGTTCGACACCTTCGACGACGACCAGCCCGGCGCCGCGGAGCTGCGCCGGCTGCTGTTCAAGCGGATGATCTCGCACTTCCTGGTGGTGCGGGGCAACGACGACCGGCTCCCTGACGAGTTGCGGGCACGCTTCTTCGCCGAGATGACCCGGCATTACCACCGCTACTTCCCGGCCGGCGGTTACCCCGTGCCGGGCGGCATGGCCGGCGTGAAGCACAAGCTGGTGGCCGGCGGGCGGCACCGCACGTTCCAGCTCCTGCGGTTCGGCTACCGGCGGGCCCAGGGTGCGCGCCGCACCGGCGCGGTGGCGCTGCGCGCGGCTCGGCGCGGACGCAACGCCGCCCGGCTCAGCCGCACCGCCGCCCTGCGCGCGTACTACCAGGCCGAGCTGCGCCGGCCGCGGGACCCGAAGCTCGCCCTCTACGCGGCGTACTGGTACCGGGGCTACGCCTGCAACCCCGCGGCCATCTACGAGAAGGCGCGCGAGCTGGCGCCGGAGATCCACGGCGTCTGGGTGGTCAAGCGCGACAAGGCCGCCGCGATGCCGCCCGGCGTGCCGTACGTCGTGGCCGGCACGCGGGCCTACTTCCGCGCGCTCGCCCGCGCGACGTACCTGATCAACAACGTCAACTGGCCCAACTACGTGGTCAAGCGTCCGGGCAGCACCCACGTGATGACCCACCACGGCACCCCGCTCAAGGTGATGGGCCTCGACCAGCGGGAGTACCCGGGCGGCGTGCAGGACCCCGACTTCGTCGGGCAGATGCGCCGCGCCGACCGGTGGGACTTCAGCATCACCGCCAACGCGTTCACCACGCAGATGTGGGAGCGGGCCTACCCGTGCCGGTACCGGACGCTGGAGACCGGCTACCCGCGCAACGACCGGCTCGCCACCGCGACCCCCGAGGAGGTGGCGCGGGTCCGGGCGGAGCTGGGTATCGAGCCCGGTCAGCGGGTGGTGCTCTACGCGCCGACGCACCGCGAGCACCAGGCCGGCTACCACCCGCCATTCGAGCCGGAGCGGCTGCGCGCGGTCGCCGGCGACGACGCGGTCCTGCTGATCCGCGGTCACTACTTCCTGGACCGGCCCGGCGCGGCCCGGCAGTTGGCGGTGGATCATCCGGGCATCCGCGACGTCTCGTCGTACCCCAGCGTCGAGGACCTCTACCTCGCCGCCGACGTGCTCGTCACCGACTACTCGTCGGTGATGTTCGACTACGCGGTGCTGGACCGGCCGATCGTGATCTACGCGCCGGACTGGGAGGCCTACCGGGACGTCCGCGGCGTCTACTTCGACATCGTCGCGGAGCCGCCGGGGGCGGTGGTGTTCACCTTCGACGACCTTCTCGACGCGTTCCGCACCGGCGCGGTGGAGGGCGACGCCGCCACCAAGGCGCGGGCCGAGTTCCGGCGCAAGTTCTGCGCGCTGGAGGACGGGCACGCCGCGGAGCGGGTCGTCCGGGCGGTATTCCTCGACTGATGCTGACCGTCGTCGTCCCCGTCTACAATGTGTCGTCCTATGTGGACGAATGCCTGGCCTCGCTGGCCGGGCAGACGCTCCGCGACATCGAGATCGTGGTCGTCGACGACGGGTCGACCGACGACAGCCCGGCCCGGGTCGCGGCGTGGGCCGCGCGGGACCCCCGGATCACGGTCGTCACCCAGCGCAACGCCGGCCTCGGCGCGGCCCGCAACACCGGCGCGGCCCGGGGGACCCGGCCCTACCTCGCCTTCGTCGACGCCGACGACATCCTGCCGGAGTACGCGTTCGAGGTGCTGGTCGGCGCGCTGGAGCGCACCGGCTCCGACTTCGCCAGCGGCGACGTGCGGCTCCTCGGCGCCGACGGCCTCACGCCGTCGCCGCTGCACCGCGGCACGCACCGGGTGACCCGGCTCGGCGCCGTGCCGCGCGAGCACCGGTACCTGCTCTACGACCGGCTCGCGTGCAACAAGGTGTTCCGCCGGCGGTTCTGGGACGGGACCGAGTTTCCCGCCGGCGTCCACTACGAGGACATCCCGGTGACCATCCCGGCGTACGGCCGCGCCGCCGCCGTCGACGTTCTCGCGCTGCCGGTCTACTACTGGCGGCAGCGGCCGGCCGGGGACAAGTCGATCAGCCAGCGCCTCGCGGAGCAGAAGAACCTCGAGGACCGGTTCGCCGCCGTCGCCACGGCGCGCGCCGCCCTGGACCCCGAGCTCGCCACCTGGTACGCCGAGACGGCACTGCAGAGCGACCTGCGGCTGGTGCTGGAGGTGCTCCCGGAGGCCGACGATGCGTACCGCGAGCGGTTCCTGAAGCTCGCCTCGGACTTCCTCGCCGACGTGGACCCGGCGGTCCTGACCCGGCTCCCGAGCCGGCTGGCGGCGGCCTGGCGGCTCACCGCGGCCGGTGACCTGGCCGGCGTGGTCGCGACCGTGACGGCCACCCGCGGGCCGGTCACCGGCATGGCGGCGTGGCGCGACCCGGCACCGCCGGAGACCGTGCTCACCGGCGCCGAGTGGGCCGGCGGCCGGCTGCACCTGCGTACCGCCGGCGCTCCGTCGCCGATCGGGCTGATCTGGCTGCGCGAGCGGCCGGCCGGCGGCACCGCCGCGGCGGACGCGGACCGGCGGGCCGTGGTGCTCGGTGCCCGGGGCCGGGGCGGGCGGATGGGTGCCGTGCTGCGTCCGGACCGGCTCCGCGGCCCCGACGGCTGGCGGCCGGGGGAGTGGACCGCCAACGTGGCGCCGGCCCAGGGGGCGTCGCGGGCCCTGCTCAAGGTCCGGGACCGGGACCTGCCGCTGGCGGCCGCGTGGGTGGACGATTCCGTGCGGCTGGTGCCGGTGGTCCGGTCCGGCGTGCTGCGGCTGCGGGTCGAGCGGCCCGCGACCGTCGCGACTGCCGTCGACCGGGACGGCGACACCCTCGTCGTCACCCTCGCCGGCACCGCGGGCGGGCGGCTGGTGCTGGAACGGACACCGGGGCTGCCGTTCGCGGCGTACCCGGTGGACTCCGGCGGCGACGGCGCGACGGCCCGGATCCCGCTGGCGGACCTCACCGCCGCGACCCGGACGCGTCCGCCGATCCCCGGCGAGCCGCCACCCACCTGGCGGGTCGCGTTGGCGTCCGGCGACGGGCCGGCGGAGCCGCTGGTGGCCGGGCCGGCCCTCACCGCGACCCGGCTGGGCCCGGTCGAGGTCGACGCGGACCCCGCGGGCCACCTCACCCTCAGCGCGACCCAGGCCCTGTCGCGTTAGCGGATGACCGGGCCGCGGCGACCCTGGGCGGCGGCTGAACCGTACTAGCTGGACCTGCGGCGCAGGCGTGCGGCGAGCGAGCGGGTGGCGGCCGTCGCGTAGCGGCGGGCGACGAACCGGGTGGCGATCGCCAGCGTCCGCGCGCCGCCGACCGCGACCGTGTCGACGCCCTGCATGCTGACCTTCTTGGCCTTCGGTGGGCGGGTCACCAGCCGCGGCTTCGGCGACACGAGCTGGTCGGCCGGGAGGGCGGCCAGGTCCTCGACCAGGAACTCCGTGCCGCTCACCCAGCGCTCGCCGGCGACCGAGAGCACCGCCTTCTCCAGCGACTCACCGGGCTCGCGCACGCGCCGGGCCCGGCTCACGGCGGACGTGCGCCACAGCTCGACGGCCTGGTCGGGAGCGCTCACCCCGGGCGGCAGCACGCGGACCAGGCCCACCTGCCACTCGTCGGCGACGCCGACCAGCCGGCGCACGGTGTTGGCGTCGACGCCGCAGGTGACGGGGACGCGGAGGAGGTACGGCGAGGGGAACACGGTCTCCGGCGCCGACCCGACCAGCGCGACCCGCGGCTCCGAGCGGTACGTCGCGGCGATCAGGCGCCGGTCGAGCAGCGGGTCGGCGAGGACGGACCGGCGCTCGTCGGTGACCGCCGCCCAGTCGGCGACCAGCAGCACCCGCAGGTCGGTGAGGTCGCTGCCGAGCAGCCGGTCCACGCACGTGCGCACGAGCTCGAAGCTGCCGGACGCCTCGACCACCGCGGTCACCAGCGGCACCCGCCAGGCCCGGTTGCCCGCCGGCCGCAGCCAGCGCGGATGCGGCATCAGGTCGGCCAGGAACGGGTGGTTGTAGCGACGCAGCTGCTCGCCCCGCTGCATCATGTTGGTCGGGCCCATGTGCCAGCTGCCCGCGCGGGGCTCCGGCACGTACACCGCGCCGGCCTGCGTCAGGCGGTAGCCGAACTCGGTGTCCTCGCCGAGGCGCAGCTCGGTGTCGAGGCCGCCGCTCTCCTCGTACAGCGTGCGGGTGAGCGCGGCGGTCGCGCCGACGTGCGCGCGGAAATTGAGGTGGTCGCCGGCGCGCAGCTGGTCGGTGTCGTCGATGATCTTTTCGACGTAGTCGTGCGGATCCGTCTCGTCCCAGGCGAAGAGGGTGTCGATCGTCCCGTTGGCGCACCGCTCCGAGACCTCTTCGGGCGTGGCCCAGCCGGTGCCGACGAACCGCTTGTGGCCCAGCGTCACGACCTCGTCGCTCACGTGGTGCCAGCGGACCTGCGCCTCCACGTGCTCGGGGTAGACGACCATGTCGGCGTCGAGCCAGTGAATGATCTCACCCGTGCTGTTGGTCGCACCGACGTGCAGCGCGTTGGCCCGGCCCCAGCCGGAGGAGTGGTCGGCGACCCGCACGATCCGGCAGTTGGCCGGGCGGATCTTCGGCAGCTCGATCGGCGGGTCGCTGGTGTCGTCGACGATCACCACTTCGAGCAGGTCAGCGGGGTACGTCTGGTGTGCCAGCGAGGCCAGCGTCAGGTTGAGCGACTCCTGACAGTTGTAGGCCGGGATGACCACCGAGACCGAACGGGTCGGCGTCCAGGCGCCGATCTCCGGCGGCCGGAGGACGCTCCAGTCGTTGCGGAAGACCCGCACCCGGTCGGCGGAGTCGCTCTGGCTCGGCACGGTCGACAGTGTATCCAGCCCTTTTGTCACCCGTTCGGGAGCTACGGTAAGGAGGCCGGCGGCTCGCCGCCGGGAACGGGAAGGAGTGGGCGGCGTGTCCCTGGGCCAGAGCCCGGTGCGGTTCCACCGCTGGCGGCTGCACGCCGGCCCGCGCGCCGAGCGGCCGCACCGGTGGCCGCTGCGGATGGCCGGTGCCCGCCTGTCGCTGATCGAGAACCGGGCGAGCCCGGCCGAGCCCCTCGGCCCGCGGGTCTGGGTCACGACGATGTGCGTCAACGCCGCCTCCCTCGACGACCTCCGCGCGCTCCTCGACCACCCGGTCGCGGCCACCATGGTCCGCCGCCTCACCGTGTACGTCGACAACTGGCGCATCCCGCAGAGCAGCTGGTCGGGCCGGCTGGGTCCGATCCCGCACCTGCTGCGGCACCGCACCGACATGCCGCGCGCGAACCACGGGCGGGCCGAGGTCTTCGTGGAACTGCGCTGGTCGGCCCCGCTGCGCCGGCTGATCGCCGCGGTCCTGCCGGTCTTCACGTCCGTCCGGCCGCTGCCGCGGCCGGCGAGCGCCGACATCACCGTGCAGGAGGTCGCACCGCCGTGGGTCGGCGCGGCGACCAACGTCGCCCTGGTGAGCGGCGAGCTGCCGGTCAACCCCGACATCCGCCCGCACGACCTGGTCCTGAGCCCGGACGGCGAGCCGCTGCCGCCGGCCGAGCCGGCAGAGCCCGCCGAGCCGGCGGAGAGCCCGGCACCGGTCTACGGCGCGCTCATCCACGCCGGGGTGACCGGCGCGGTCAGCGACGCCACGGCACCCACCGACCTGCTCGTCGACGTCGAGCAGTCGGCGACGAGCGGCCGCTACGGGCCGTTCGGACCCCTGGCCGACCGGGCCCAGCTCGCCTTCGACGGCTCCGCGTGGCGGATCGTCGGCCCGGCGGGCCCGCTCTGGGAGGGCCGGCTCGACCAGGCCCGGCTGCCGCAGGCCGCCCTCGACGCGCTGGCCGACACCGGCCTGGTGACCTGTGCCAACGCGCCGTGCGTCAACCCCGCGCAGGAAGCGGCCGTGCTGGTCCGGTTGGCGATGGCCGGCGTGCTGGTGCACGCGCCGGGCCTCGCCCCGCCCGTCGCCGCGCACCTCGCCGAGGAGCTGCGTCCCCTGGTGGTGGACGAGCTGCCGCACTTGGCCGAGGGCGAGTTCGAGTGGGAGGTGCGCGCCGTGCGCCAGCGCCGGGCCGCGCTGCGCCAGCACGCCACCGCCTTCGGCCTGCCCCGGATCGCCGGCGACGTCTTCCCCGCGCTGGCCGCGCCGCCGCCGGTGAGCGCGCTGCTGGTCACGCGCCGGCTGGAGCACGTCGCCGAGGCACTGGACGCCATCGAGCGGCAGACGTACCCCGATCTGGAGATCGTCCTCTGCCTGCACGGCATCGCGGCGACGCCGGCGCTGCGCGACCGCATCGCGCGCTCCACCCGGCCGGTCGAGCTGGTCACGATCCCGCCCGAGCTGGGGTACGGCTTCGGCGAGGCGATCGGGCACGCCACGGCGCGGGCCCGCGGCAGCCTGATCACCAAGTTCGACGACGACGACACGTACGGCCCGGAGCACGTGTGGGACCTCGTGCTGGCCCGCCTGGTCTCCGGCGCCACGCTCGTCGGCAAGGCGGCCGAGTTCGTGTACCTGCACGCCCTCGACACCACCGTCCGGCGTGACTCAGGTCGCAGTGAGGTCTACGCTCGCGTCGTGGCGGGCGGAACGATGCTGATCAGTCGGGGAGACCTGGAGGAGATCGGAGGGTGGCGACCGGTGCCACGCTCGATCGACCGGGGCCTCATCGACCGGGTGGTCCGGGCCGGGGGTCTGATCTACCGGACCCATCCGCTCGGCTACGTCTACCATCGCCGGGCCGACGGACACACCTGGGACCCGGGGCTCGAATACTTCCTGCGGGAGAGCGGCGCGCAGTGGCCGGGCGTGCCGCGGCACAGCGAGTTCGGCACGCTGCCGCCGACCGCGCACCCCCAGCCCTCCGACCCGCCGCCCGCGGGTCCGCGGCCCGAGCCGGCAGTCGCCGGTTGACCGCCGTCGCGTCCGGTGAGAACCACCCCCGTCGATGCAGGTAATCGCGCTGTCACGGGTTGAACATGGCACGTTTACCCGATGGGATTATGGAGTAACTCTCGTCACAGTCATCTGGGAACCAGACTGTGGGGAGGAGACGGTGACGACCGTCGCGCTCAAAGACGTCACCAAGGTCTTTCCGGATGGGACGATCGCGGTCGACAACGTGAACCTCGACGTCAACGACGGCGAGTTCATGGTGCTGCTCGGCCCGTCCGGCTGCGGCAAGTCCACCGTGCTGCGCATGGTGGCGGGGCTGGAGGATCCGACCAGCGGCGCCATCCTGCTCGACGGCGAGCTCGCCAACGACCTGCCGCCGCGCGAGCGCCGGATCGCGATGGTGTTCCAGGACTTCGCGCTCTACCCCCACATGTCGGTCGGCGAGAACATCGGCTTCCCGCTGCGCCTCGGCCGGGTCGACCCGAACGCGCGCGACGAGCGGGTCGCCGACGTCGCCAGCGCGCTGGGCATCGGCGACGTCCTCGGCCGCAAGCCCAACCAGCTCTCCGGCGGCCAGCGCCAGCGGGTCGCCATGGGTCGCGCCATCGTCCGCCGCCCCGGTCTGTTCCTCATGGACGAACCCCTGTCCAATCTCGACAGTGGGCTGCGCGCCGAGCTGCGTGCCGAGATCTCGGGCCTGGTCCGCGAGCTCGGGGTGAGCACCATCTACGTCACCCACGACCAGGCCGAGGCACTGACCATGGCCGACCGCGTGGCGATCATGCGCCGCGGCGTCCTCCAGGACGTCGGCACGCCCACCCAGGTCTACGGCCGCCCGGCGACGCTCTACGTCGCCGCGTTCCTCGGCAGCCCGCGGATGAACCTGCTCGAAGCGTCCGTCTACGTGCACCTCGACCGCTACGTCACGCTCAACCTCGGCGAGCAGGCGCTCTACCTGCCCTGGGACGACATCCGCGCGCGGGCGGTGGCCCACTACCACGGCGAGCGGATCGTCGTCGGCATGCGGGCCGAGGCGCTGACCCCGGTCGCCCCGGACAGCCCCGGCGACGTGCTCCAGGGCCGCATCCGCTACCTGGAACACCACGGCCACGAGTCGCTGGCCTTCCTCGACATCGGCGCCACCGCGGTGGTCGTGGACGAGATGGGCCAGGCGCCGGTCGAGCCGGTCAGCGGGGCCGGCCCGCTGCGCCGCATCGGCAACGCGATGCAGCGCCTGGCCAACCGGGTGGGCGACAACGGCCGCGAGGCCGAGTCGTCGACGAGCCGGTCGCGGACGAGCGTGCTCAGCGACCCCGGCCGCCACCACCGCCGCCCGGCGGAGCTGGCGGTGCGGCTGGCGCCGTACCCGAACATCAACGCCGGCCACTCGCTCGCCGTCTCGGTCCGCATGGACGCCCTGCACTTCTTCGACGACCGCGGCGACCGCATCGACGTCGGCTGGCGTTAACCTCCCGGACGCTCCGCCGCCACGGGAAGGCGCGGGCCGGACGCTAGGTTCCCGGGTTGTGGGAGCGGACGCTGTCGACGCCGGTGCATCCGACCGCGAGCGGAAGCGCGGCGCGTTCGCGTTGCGCCATGCCGTGCGGCAGGACTTCGCGCGCAACCATGACGCGTTGACGCGTGCGGTCCTGCTCGTCTTCCGCTACGGCCAGTGGGCGGACGGCCGGCGCGGGATCGGGCGGGCGGTGCTCGCGCTGCCGCACAAGATCGCGAACCTGTTCCTCCTGCGGCTGGGTGTCGGCTGCGACCTGCCGCCGCAGCTCGTCTGCGGGCCCGGGCTCCGGCTGCACCACGCCGGGCGGGGCGTCGCCGTCCACCGCCGCGCGGTGCTCGGGGCCAACGTGACCCTCTTCCAGGACGTCGCCATCGGCCAGCGCGACAACACCGGCGAGCCGGTGCTGGAGGACGGCGTGGTCGTCGGCGTCGGCGCGCGGGTCCTGGGCCCGGTCCGGCTCGGTGCCGGCGCGAAGATCGGCGCCAACGCGGTCGTGGTCGACGACGTACCCGCCGGCGGCACGGCGCTCGGCCCGCGCGCCGCCGTCCACCCCCCGAGGCCGCGGCCCGAAGAGAGCGTCGTCACGACCGCGGTCTGACCGGCACCGACCCGTCAGGGAGTGTCGCGGGCCGGCCGGCGCGCCGGTGCGCGGCCCGCCGGCTGGCGCGGCTGGCGCCTCGGCGGATCGAGCCGCGGGATCGGCATCGTCACCGACTTCTCGCAGGTCACCGTGATCGGTTCGCCGTGGTGGCGGAGGTCGATGCTGGCCCCCTTCTCGCCGTCCCGCATGGAGTACGTCACCTCGTGTTGCCGCACGTCGACCCGGAGCCGCAGCCCCCGCCACATCAGCGAGAACTCCAGGCGGCTCATCCGGGCCGGCAGCCGCGGCGAGAACGCCAGCTGCTCCTCGTGGTCGCGCATCCCGCCGAAGCCGGCCACCAGGCCCAGCCACGCGCCGGCCAGGGCCGCCATGTGCAGGCCCTCGCGGGTGTTGTTGTGGATGTCGTGGAGGTCCATCAGCGCCGCTTCGCCGAGGTAGTCGTGGGCCAGCTCCAGGTAGCCGACCTCGGCGGCCACGACCGCCTGCGTGCAGGCCGACAGGGACGAGTCCCGGACGGTACGCCGCTCGTAGTAGTCGAAGTTGCGCAGCTTGTGCTCGGCGTCGAACGCGTCGCCGCACCAGTGCATGGCCAGCACGAGATCGGCCTGCTTGACCACCTGCCGGCGGTACAGGTCGAAGTACGGGTAGTTGAGCAGCAACGGGTAGTTCTCCGGCGGCGTGTTGGCGAAGTCCCACTCCTGGTAGCGGGTGAACCCCTCCACCTGCGGATGCACGCCGAGCTCCTCGTCGTACGGGATGTGCATGGCCGCCGCCGCGTCCCGCCAGGCCGCGGTCTCCTCGTCGTCGACGCCGAGCCGCCAGGCCCGCTCGCTGTGCCGGTTGACGCACTCGGCGGCGGTGATCAGGTTCCGCCGGGCCATCAGGTTGGTGTAGATGTTGTCGTTCTTGACGGCCGTGTACTCGTCGGGGCCGGTGACCCCGTCGATGTGGAACCTGCCGTGCCGGTCGTGGTGGCCGAGCGAGTGCCACAGCCGGGCCGTCTCGACCAGCAGCTCCAGCCCGTAGTCGCGCTCGAAGTCGACGTCGCCGGTGGCCTGGACGTAGCGGCGGACCGCGTCGGCGATGTCGGCGTTGACGTGGAAGCCGGCCGTGCCGGCGGGCCAGTAGCCGGAGCACTCCTGGCCGCGAATCGTCCGCCACGGGAAGGCGGCGCCGCGCAGGCCCAGCATCTGGGCCCGTTCCCGGGCCATGTCCAGC
>Ga0164243_10004778_pt1 | contig 21028 bp, 22 predicted proteins | sample OricompcompostOP_FD_108781 | JGI IMG/M metagenome (GOLD analysis project Ga0164243, IMG submission 108781) | Organic Plus compost microbial communities from Emeryville, California, USA - Original compost - Organic plus compost (OP) | ecosystem: Engineered > Solid waste > Mixed feedstock >...
AACCAGCTGCTCGTCGAGATGGACGGCTTCGACGTCCGCGGCGGCGTCATCCTGATCGCGGCCACCAACCGGCCCGACGTGCTCGACCCGGCGCTGCTGCGCCCGGGTCGCTTCGACCGGCAGATCCAGGTGGACGCCCCGGACCTCGCCGGCCGGCACCAGATCCTGCAGGTGCACGCGCGCGGCAAGCCGCTCGCCGAGGGCATCGACCTGATGAGCGTGGCCCGCCGGACCCCGGGCTTCACCGGCGCCGACCTGGCCAACGTGCTCAACGAGGCGGCGCTGCTCACCGCCCGCAGCGACCAGAAGCTGATCACCAACCAGGCGCTCGACGAGGCCATCGACCGGGTGATCGCCGGCCCGCAGCGGCGGACCCGCCTGATGAGCGAGAAGGAGAAGCTCATCACCGCCTACCACGAGGGCGGGCACGCGCTCGTGGCCGCGGCGCTGCCCGGCACCGACCCGGTGCACAAGATCACGATCCTCCCGCGTGGTCGCGCGCTGGGCTACACGATGGTGCTGCCCGACGAGGACAAGTACTCCCAGACCCGCAGCGAGATGCTCGACAAGCTCGCCTACATGCTCGGCGGGCGCGCCGCGGAGGAGATGGTCTTCCACGACCCGACCACCGGCGCCGGCAACGACATCGACAAGGCCACGAGCCTGGCCCGTGCGATGGTCACCCAGTACGGCATGACCGAGCGGCTCGGCGCGATCAAGCTCGGCGACGACAACTCCGAGCCGTTCCTGGGCCGCGACATCGGGCACACCCGCAACTACTCCGAGGACGTCGCCGCGATCGTCGACGAGGAGACCAAGAAGCTGCTGACGGTCGCCCACCAGGAGGCCTACGACATCCTCGAGGAGAACCGCGAGGTCCTCGACCGCCTGGTGCTCGCGCTGCTCGACAAGGAGACGCTCGACAAGGAGGAGGTCGCCGACATCTTCGCCGACCTCAAGCTGCGGCCGCCCCGCCCGGCGTGGACCGGCTCGCCGACCCGCAACCCGTCGTCGATCCCGCCGGTGGAGATCCCCCAGGAGATCCGCGACCGGGCGCGCACCAACGGCACGACGTACGACGACAAGGAGAACGCAGGCGCGATCATCACGCCGCCCGGCAGCGGTGGCGACCTGCACGACACCCCGCCGGCCGGCCCCCCGGGCACCGACCCGACCCCGCCGTCCCCGGCGGGCTGACGGCGCCGCATGACCGACCCGATCAGGCCTCCCGACCGGGCGCCCGAGGACGTGCCGCCGTTCGACACGGCGCGCGCCGAGGCCGCCGTGCGCGAGCTGCTCGCCGCGATCGGCGAGGACCCGGACCGCGAGGGACTCCGAGAGACACCCGCCCGGGTGGCCCGGATGTACGCCGAGCTGATGAGCGGCATGCGGATGACGCCCGAGGACGTGCTCACCACGACGTTCGACCTCGGCCACGACGAGATGGTGCTGGTCCGTGACATCGAGCTGTGGTCGATGTGCGAGCACCACCTGGTGCCGTTCACCGGCGTCGCCCACGTGGGCTACATCCCCGCCGAGTCCGGCAAGATCACCGGCCTGTCCAAGCTGGCCCGGCTCGTCGACGTCTACGCGAAGCGGCCGCAGGTGCAGGAGCGGCTCACCACCCAGGTGGCCGACGCGCTGATGCGCATCCTCGAGGCCCGCGGCGTGATCGTGGTGATCGAGGCCGAGCACCTGTGCATGACCATGCGCGGGGTCAAGAAGGCCGGAGCCCGCACGATCACCTCGGCGGTGCGCGGCATCATGCACAACGCCGCCACCCGGTCCGAGGCGATGGCCCTCATCCATCGGACGGGGTGAGTGGTTCGATGACCAGCATCCGTCGTCGCTCGGGCCTGACGCTGGTGGTCGCGGCCATGGTCGTCAGCCTCGTCCTGGTCGCCTGCCAGACGCACAACCCCGGCCCGGCCGGCTCGGTAGGCGCGCCGGCGCGGGTGAGCGACGGGCCCAACATCGTGCTCATCACCACCGACGACCAGGCCGTCGTCGACCTGCGCTGGATGCCGCTCACCCGCAGGCTGCTCGGCGCCGCCGGTGCGACGTTCCAGGACTTCCTCGCCCCGCACCCGCTGTGCTGCCCGGCGCGGGCGCAGATCCTCACCGGCCAGTACGCCCAGAACAACGGGGTGCGCAGCAACCACGGTGAGCACGGCGGGTACGGGGCCATGCGCGACCCCGACCACATCCTCCCCGCCTGGCTCCGTGAGGTGGGCTACCACACCTCGTTCGTCGGCAAGTACATCAACGGCTACCGCTACCACGACGGCATCCCGGCCGGCTGGGAGCGGTGGGACGCCACGGTCCGTTACGGCTACCACGGCTACGTGCAGTTCGACGGGCAGGACCTCACCCGGCCCGCGGCGTACCACACCGACTACGTGGCGCAGCGCAGCGCCGAGGAGATCCGCACGCTCGCGCAGAAGGACGAGCCGTTCTTCCTGTGGACCTCCTTCTACGCGCCGCACGGCGTCTGCTCGCCGAAGCAGGAGATCGGCTGCAAGACCCCGCCGCCGGTCGAGCCACAGTTCGCGCGCGCGTTCCGGCACGTCCGGGCGCCGTTCCTCGACAAGCCGTCGTTCAACGAGGACGACGTGTCCGACAAGCCGCGGGTCGTTGTCCGGCGGGGCCGGGTCGACGAGGCGGAGATGCAGCGGCTCTTCCTCCAGCGGATCCGCGCCCTGCAGTCCGTCGACCTCGGCGTGGCACGGATCGTCGCCGCCCTGCAGGAGGCCGGTGCGCTGGACGACACGGTGATCGCCTTCACCTCCGACAACGGCTACCTGTACGGCGAGCACCGGCACACCGGCAAGACCCTGGCGTACGAGGAGTCGGTGCGCGTGCCCCTGCTGGTCCGGGGACCTGGCATCGAGCCCGGCCGGGTGCTCCCGCAGACCGCGGCCATGATCGACCTGGCGCCGACCTTCGCCGAGCTCGCCGGGGCCGAGCCGTCGGTGCCCGTCGACGGGCGGAGCCTGGTCGAGCTGGCCCGCGACCCGCACCGCGTCGCCGACCGGACGCTGCTGGTCCAGGCCGGCATCCGCGGGCCGGACCCCAAGGGCCTGGACTGGGAGTACCGCGGCGTGCGGACCGGCCGCTACACCTTCGTCTACTGGTTCAAGACCGGCTTCGTCGAGCTCTACGACCGGCGCCGGGACCCCTACGAGCTGCGCAACGTCGCTCACGACCCCCGGTACGCGCGCATCGTCGAGGTGCTCGCCGACCGGACCCGCGAGCTCGGCGACTGTTCCGGTGCGGCGTGCCGCGGCGACTTCGGGCCGGTGCCCGAGCCGCGGCGCCGGTAGATCCGGTCCGATAGGTTCCGCCCATGGTGGTCGTGATGGGCGTCGTCAACGTCACCCCCGACTCCTTCTCCGACGGCGGCCGGTACGTCGACCCGGGCGCCGCCGTGGCCCACGGCCGCCGGCTCCTCGAGGACGGCGCCGACATCCTCGACATCGGTGGCGAGTCCACCCGGCCGGGCGCGACCCGGCCGCTGGTCTCCGAGGAGCTCGACCGGGTGGTCCCGGTGATCTCGGCGCTGGCCGCCGACGGTGCCGTGGTCTCGGTCGACACGATGCGTGCGGAGGTTGCCGAGGCCGCCCTGGCCGCGGGCGCGACCGTGGTCAACGACGTCTCGGGCGGCCTGGCCGACCCGCGGATCCTCGACGTGGTGGCCGGCTCGAGCGCGACGTACGTCGCGATGCACTGGCGGGCCCACAGCGACCGGATGAACGACTTCGCGGTGTACGACGAGCCCGGCGGCGTGGTGGCCGCGGTGCGCCGCGAGCTCGGCGAGCGGGTCGAGGCGATCCGCGCGGCGGGCATCCCCGACGACCGGGTGGTGCTCGACCCGGGGCTGGGGTTCGCCAAGCGCGGCGAGCACAACTGGGAGCTCCTCCGCGGCCTCGACGACCTCGCTGACCTGGGATTTCGGCTGCTCGTCGGCGCCAGCCGCAAGTCGTTCCTGGGCCGGCTGCTCGCCGCGCCGGACGGCACTCCGCGGCCGGTCGACCAGCGGGAGGAGGCCGGTCACGCGATCACCGTGCTGCTCGCCCAGCGGGGCGTGTGGGGGGTCCGGGTGCACGACGTCCGCGGGACCCGTGATGTGCTGCGGGTGCTGGAGCGGATGGAGGAGCCCGAGCGCCCATGACGGACGAGCTGACGATCAGCGGCATCGAGTGCTTCGGTCACCACGGCGTCCTCGAGCACGAGCGGCGGGACGGCCAGACGTTTGTGATCGACCTCACGCTCGGGGTCGACACCGCCCCGGCGGCCGGGTCCGACGACTTGCAGGACACCGTCGACTACGGAAGCCTCGTGGGACAGGTGAAGACCGCCGTGGAGAGCGATCCGGTCGACCTCATCGAGACCCTGGCGCAGCGGATCGCGGACGTCGCGCTCTTGGACAACCGTGTTGAATGGGCCAGGGTCACGGTGCACAAGCCGGATGCTCCCATCGACGCGTCATTCTCGGACGTCGCGCTGACGATCACCCGGACAAGGGAAGAGGCAGGCAGGACCAGTGACTGAGACCCCCAACCCGAACATCCCGGACGCGGACACCCTCACCGGGGAGATGCGTCCGATCCGGCGCGTCGTGATCGCGCTCGGGTCCAACCTCGGGGAGCGGATGGCCAGCCTGCAGGGCGCCGTCGACGCTCTGGCGGACACCCCCGACCTGTGGGTCACCGGGGTCTCCCCGGTGTACGAGACCGAGCCGATCGACGCTCCGGAGGGGTCGAAGCCGTTCCTGAACGCCGTGCTCCTCGCCGACACCACGCTCGCCGCCAACCGGCTGCTGGACCGCGCGATGGCGGTCGAGGACGCCTTCGAGCGGGAGCGCAGCGACGTCCTCAACGCCCCGCGCACCCTCGACGTCGACCTGATCGTCGTCGGTGACCGGCGCAGCGACACCGACTCGCTCCGGCTGCCCCACCCGCGGGCCGCGGAGCGCGCGTTCGTGCTGAAGCCCTGGCACGACCTCGAGCCGGACGCCGTGCTGCCGGACCACGGCCCGATCGCGGAGCTGCTCGAGGACCTCGAGGACCAGGGCATCACCCGCCGCGACGACCTGGTGCTGGAGGCCTAGCTGACCCCGGAGCCACCGGACGACGAGCCGCGGGGGACGCTGCGCCCGACGTCCCTCGCCACGCTGGCCGTCTGGGCGATCGTGGGGCTGGCGGGCGGCTGGCTGCTGCACCCGCTGAGCGACCGGTACGGCACCGCGCCCGTCGTCACCTGGCTGCAACCGCTGGCGCTGCTGCTGGTCGCGGTGATCCTGGGCTTCACGGCGTACTCCACCCACCGGCTGCGTACCCAGCGGCCGGACCTGCTGGCACCCCACCTGGCTGTGAACCGTCTGGTGCTGGCCCGGGCCTGCGCGTTCGTGGGGGCGCTGGTGCTCGGCGGCTACCTGGGCTACGCGCTGAGCTGGGTCGGCGACGAGGCCGAGCTCGCCGACGAGCGGATCTGGCGCTCGGGGCTCGCGGCGTTCGCGGGCCTGCTGATCGTGCTCACGTCGCTGCTGCTCGAACGAGCGTGTCGCGTCCATTCCGACGACGACGACACCTAACCTCGAAGCATGCCTTCCCCTACCCGCGGGCCCGAGCGGCGCCGCCAGCGGTCCGTGCGTGCGCTGACCGCCTGTCTGCTGCTGGCCGCGGCCGTCCTGGTCGTGGCCTCCACCGTCCTCAGCGGCTCCTGGCCGCTGCTCGTCGTCGGTGCCCTCGCCGGGGTGTTCCTCGGGGCCCTCGCGACCCGGATCATGCACCTGGAGGTGCTCCAGACCCGCCGCGAGGCCGCCGCGGACCGGGCCGAGCTGGCCCAGGAGTACCGCGACCTGACCGCCGCGCGTGCCGACGAGAACGCCCTCTTCGCCGCGGAGATGAAGGGCCGGATCGCCCGCCACCAGGCGACCATCGAGCGCCTGGAGAAGCGAATCGCCGACGCCGCCGCCGAGCTCGCCGACGCCCAGCGGGCGCTCGACGAGGCCCTCGACCGGGCCCGGACCGCCGAGGAGGACGGCTCCCGGCTCAAGGTTCGTCTCGAGGACGCCGAGGAGCGGGCCGCGCTCGCCGTCGTCCGGGTCGCCGAGCTCGAGCAGGAGCGCGACGAGCTGCTCGCCCAGTGGCAGGCCGCCGAGGCCCGCGCGAGGACCGCCGCCGGCTGAGGTGCTGGTGCGCCGGTCGTGCGCATAATCGTTCAATTGTTGGCCAAAAGCGCGCTGCGAGGCTCGAAACGCGCGATTTCGCCAACAATTGAACTCCTATGAGCACCCCTGGCGACCCACCGGCAGCACGACCCGAGCCGCCGCACGGCACAATCGGGACGCGTGATCCCTGAGGAGTCCCGGTTCGAGAGCGATCCCGAACGTCTGGTCTCGCCCGCCGGCCGGCTTCCCCCGGGGTGGACGGTCGGCACACCGGACCCGGCCGACCGGTTCGAGGTGGCCCGGCTGACCCAGCTGCTGCGCGACCACGAGCGGCACGGCCGCGGCTGGCCGGGGTCGGGCGTGGACGACGTGCTCGTCGAGGTCGCCGAGCCGGGTCTGCTCCGGCGCGAGAACGTCGTCATCCGCGACGACCGGGGCGAGATCCGCGCGTGGGGCAGCGTCCACGACCGCGCCGGCGGGCGGATGCTGTTCGTGCACATCGTCGGGCGCGACCTCCCCGAGGACGTCGGCCGGTGCTGCTCCGACGTGCTCGTGGAGTGGGCCGTGGGGCAGGCCCGGGCGGTGGGCTCGGCGCGCGGGCTGACGGAGCAGCAGATCGACACCGGCGCCTTCGCCGACGACGAGCGGCAGCACCGCTGGCTGGCCGCCGCCGGGTTCCGCAGGGTGCGGACCTGGTGGCAGATGAGCCGCCCCGTGACGCCCGAGGAGGCCGACCTCGTCCCCTCGCCGGAGTACTGGGAGTCCGACCGGGCGACGTTCCGGCTGGTCCGTCGCGGCGCGGACGGGATGCCCGACGTCTCCGACCTGCGCGAGGTGCACGAGGTGCTCGAGGGCGCGTTCGTCGACCACTTCAACTCGCGCGAGGAGACGTTCGAGGAGTTCCTCTTCCGGCTCCGCGAGGACCCGGGCCACCGCTGGGACCACTGGTGGCTCGCCGAGATCCCCGGCGACGGCGGCGAGATGACCCCGGTGGGCGCGCTGGTCGGGAGCGTCACGGAGAGCCCCACCGGCCCCGACGGCTCGTACGTCGCCTACCTCGGCGTGCTCGAGTCCGCGCGCGGCCGGGGGGTCGCCAAGGGCCTCCTCCGCACGATCATCGCCGACGCCGCCGCCCGCGGCCGGGACCGTGTGGGGCTCGAGGTCGACGCCGACTCACCCACCGGCGCGGCCGGGCTGTACACCGGCATGGGCTGGACCACGTCGTACGTCACCGAGTCGTGGCACCGCGACGTGCCGGTCGACTAGTTGCGGTCCGCCTCCGTCTCACCGGATCTCGACACGCCCGTCGTGACCTCGCAGGCTGGGTCGCAGGGCTTGCTCAGTCTGCGCCCGCCACGCCGGCGGCTCGTTCCGCTCCGCCGGCTCCCAGGCTTGCCCTCAGCGCCTTGTGGACCCCGTTCGGCGTGAGCACGCCGAGGAACTCCGAGCCGCGGCGCACACCGACCATCGCGCGGTCGCCGCGCAGCATCGCGGCCAGCGCCTCCTCGAGCGTGGCCCCGACCTCCACCACCGCGTCGAGGTCGCCGACCGCGACCCCGTCGAGCGACTCCAGGTGGGTCGGGTCGATCTCGGTGACGGTGAGCCGTCGCAGGCCCCGGGTGGCGCCCACGAAGTCCTCGACGAACTCGTCCGCCGGGTGCGCGAGGAGCTCGGCGGGGGTCCCGAACTGAGCGAGCCGGCCGCCGACGGCGAAGACCGCCACCCGGTCGCCCATCTTCACCGCCTCGTCGATGTCGTGGGTCACGAACACCACGGACTTGCCCAGCTCGCGCTGCACCCGCAGGAACTCGTCCTGCAGCCGCACCCGGACCACCGGGTCGACCGCGCCGAACGGCTCGTCCATCAGCAGCACCGGCGGGTCGGCCGCGAGCGCCCGCGCCACCCCGACCCGCTGCCGCTGGCCGCCGGAGAGCTGGTGCGGGTACCGGTTGCCGTACGTCGACGGGTCCAGGCCGACCATGTCGAGCAGCTCCGAGGCCCGGGCCCGGGCGGTGGCCTTGGACTCGCCGTACAGCAACGGCACGGTCATCACGTTGGTGACGACCTTCTGGTGCGGGAACAGCCCGACCTGCTGGATGACGTAGCCGATGCCGCGGCGCAGCCGCACCGGGTCCTCGCCGGTGACGTCGCGGCCGTCGATCTCGATCGTCCCGGTGGTCGGCTCGATCAGCCGGTTGATCATCTTCAGGGTCGTGGACTTGCCGCACCCGGAGGGTCCGACCAGCACCACGAGCTCACCGGCGCGCACGTCGAGGTCGAGCGACTCGACCGCGACCGTCCCGTCGGGATAGGTCTTGCCCACGCCGCTCAGACTGATCATCACGGGGTCCCCGGACCGGGTACCGTCCATGCTCGTGACCCTACTGGTCGCGCCCGACATCGGCTCGGCCTCCGAGACGGATGGGCCGAGCTGTTACAGCGCGCTGGTCAACGAGTGGTGGTGCGCCCAGTACGTCAAGGACCGGCACAGCGAGATCGTCGACGCCACCGTGCAGCACCTCGAGATCACCGTGCTCGCCGTCCTCCTCGGTGTCGTGATCGCGTTCCCGCTGGCGCTGGTCGCCCGGCGGCTGCCCCGGCTCGAGTCGACGATCCTCGGCGTCAGCACGGCGATCTACACGATCCCCTCGCTCGCCCTCCTGCCGCTGATGGTGCCCTTCACCGGGCTGTCGATGACCACGGTGGTGATCGGGCTCGGCCTCTACGCGCTCACCATCCTGGTGCGGGCGATGCTCGACGGCTTCCGGTCGGTGCCGGCGGACGTCGTCGAGTCGGCCGTCGGCCTCGGGTACGGCCGCACCCGCCTGCTGTTCCGGATCGAGCTGCCCCTGGCGCTGCCGGTGATGATGGCCGGGCTGCGGGTGGCGACGGTCTCCACCGTCGCGCTGACGACGATCGGGACGCTGGTGTCGTACGGCGGCCTCGGCAACCTCATCTCGCACGGCGTCCAGCGCAACTTCCGTGCCGAGCTGGTCACCGCGGCGGTGCTTTGCGTGGTGCTGTCGGTGCTGCTGGACGCGCTGATCGTGCTGCTCCAGCGGCTGGCCACGCCCTGGTCCCGGGGGGTGCGGGCATGAGCCTGTTCCGGCTGACCTGGGAGTACCTCACCACCGCGTCGAACTGGACCGGCAACGGCGGCCTGCTCGACCGCCTCGGCGAGCAGCTGCTGCTCACCGTGACCGCGCTGGTCCTCGCGATGCTCGTCGGCCTGCCGGTCGCCCTCTGGCTCGGCCACATCGGCCGCGGCGGGTTCCTGGCGATCAACATCTCCAACATCGGCCGCGCGGTGCCGACGTTCGCGCTCCTCGCCCTGCTGGTCACCGCCGACTGGCCGGGCACGGCGGAGCTCGGGCCGTACGGCCGGGCCGGGCTGGCCACCCTGATCGCGCTGGGACTGTTCGCGCTGCCGCCGCTGATCACCAACGCGTACGTCGCGGTGCGCGAGGTGCCCGAGGAGGTGAAGGAGGCCGCCACGGGCATGGGCATGTCCGGGCGGCAGCGGTTCTGGCGCGTGGAGCTGCCGCTGGCGCTGCCGCTGGTGATGTCGGGCGTGCGGCTCGCGCTGGTGCAGGTGTGGGCCACCGCGACCATCGCCGCACTGGTGGCCGGTCCGGGGGTGGGCCGGATCATCGTGGACGGGTTCGCCCGCAACCTGTACAGCCAGGGCATCGCCGCGGCGGTCGTCGTGGCCGTGGCGGCGCTGGTGCTCGAGCTTCTCGCGGCGGCCGCGCAGCGCGCCGTCGACCCGGCGCGCCGGACCGGCCGCCGGGCCCGCGACGAGGTGCAGGGAGGCGCGATGTCGGCGGCAGGACCTACGCTGTCGTGAACGGCGGGGTCTCCCGTCGCACCGGACACGCGCGGGAAGCCCCCGCGGGACACAGAAGGTAGACAGACCCATGACCCTCCGACGGACTCTCGCTGCTGCGCTCTCGGTGGCCGCCCTCGTCCTCGCCACCGGCTGCTCCGGTGACGACGTCGCCGAGGACGACAAGTCCAACGACTCGAGCACCACGACGGGCGGCAAGGTCACGCTGGCCAGCCAGAACTTCGACGAGGCGGTGCTGGTCACGACGATGTACCAGCTGCTCCTCGAGGACGCGGGCTACCAGGTCGACACCAAGCTCGTCGACACCCGGCCGGCGTACCTCGCCGAGTTCCCCGGCGACGTGGACATCGTGCCCGAGTACGTCGCGGGCCTCGGCGACCAGCTCAACGTCGAGGCCAACGGCGAGAACGCCGGGGCGATCAGCACCAGCGACCTCGACGAGACGCTGTCGGCGATGCAGCCGCTGCTCGACGACAAGGGCATCACCCTGCTCGAGGCCTCGGAGGCCGCGTCGCAGAACGCCTACTTCGTGACCCAGGACTACTCCGACTCCGAGGGCGTCACGAAGCTGTCCGACCTCGAGGGCAAGTCGATCAAGCTCGCCGCGGCCCCCGACTGCACCGGCCGCGACGACTGCGAGAAGGGCCTCACCGACGTCTACGGCATCAAGATCGAGCTGCTGCCCCTCGGCTACGCCTCCCCGCAGACCTACAAGGCGGTCGTCGACGGCGAGGCCCAGCTCGGCCAGACCGGCACCCTGGACGGCACGCTCGACGACCAGGGCCTGGTCCTGCTCGACGACGACAGGGGCATCCAGCCGGCGCAGAACCTCGTGCCCGCGGTGGCCACCGACTTCCTCGACGAGCACCCCGACGTCCAGGAGCCGCTCGAGAACCTGATGGGCGTCCTCGACAACGAGACCCTCGGCGAGCTGATCGCCCGGGTCAGCGTCGACCGCGAGAAGCCGACCGACGTGGCGCAGGACTTCCTCGAGGAGGCCGGGCTGCTGTAGCCCCGGCCGGGGGCGCGAGGTCTCAGACCTCGTGCTCCCGCACCGCGAGCGCGGCGGGGTCCACGCTCGCCGGGTCGATCCCGGGTACGTCGATCCGCACCCGGCCGTCGTCGGTGCGCACCCTCGGGGCGGGCGCGCCGTCGAGGCCGGCGACGTACCGCATCACCGTCGCGGCGTCGTCGCGGCGGCCCTGCTCGACCAGCCAGCCGGTGAGCCGGTGCACCGGCGGGAGGCCGCTGTGCACCAGCGACCGCTCGCCCCACAGCTCGCGCACCCCGGACTCGAGCAGCGCCCACCACTCGTCGCTGCAACCGGGGATCAGCAGGAAGTAGCGGTGCAGGTCGCCGGCGAGCACCCGGTCGAGGAAGACCGGACGGATCGCGTCGGCGTCGGGGGAGGCGTCCACGCTGGCCAGCGCCATCCGCTTGGTGGCGAACCGGTCGGTGAGGTCGGCGACCGACGCCCGCTGCTGGGTGATCGAGGTGCCGTCGTCGCGGATCCGCCAGTGGTAGACCACCGAGGGCAGCACGTCGAAGCGCCCCGCGAGGTAGGCCCGGGTGGTGGTCGGCTGGTCCTCGTAGCGGACCCCCTCGGGCCACGACAGGTCCGCGGACTCCCAGAACGAGCGCCGGAACAGCTTGTTCCACGCGAACACGTCGCCGAGGATCTCCGGGTGCTCGGCCGCGGTGGTCCCGCTGCGCGCCGGGTGGTGGAGCCGACGCATCCACGGCGGCTCGGTCAGGTCGTCGCCCCGCCACCAGACGATCGAGCCGGTCACGAAGTCCGAGCCGGACCGCTCGAGCGACCGCAGCATCGTCGAGAACGCCGTGGGCGGCACCACGTCGTCGGAGTCGGCGAACCCGACGTACTCCCCGCGGACGTGCCGCAGGCCCTCGTTGCGGGCGGCGCCGAGCCCGTGGTTGTCGGTGTGCACGACGCGGATCCGGGGCTCTTCGGCGGCGTACCGGTCCGCGATCGCGCCGGACCCGTCGGTCGAGCCGTCGTCGACCACGACGATGTCGAGCTCCACCGATGCCTGGGCCAGCAGGCTCTCCAGGCAGTGCGGCAGGTAGGCCGCGACGTCGTAGACCGGGACCACGACGCTCACCAGCGGTCGGGTGCGGCCCCACAGTTTCATGGCGGCACGGTATCCACCGTTAGGCTCAGGCTCCGTGAGTGACCTGGAGCCAGCCGACTATCCGCGCAAGGTGCTGTTCGTGGCCGGCGCCGGGCGCAGCGGCACCAGCACGCTCGCCGGTCTGATGCAGATCCTCGGCCTGCACGTGCCGAAGCCCGAGGTGGTCGCCGACGAGACCAACCCCAAGGGTTTCGGCGAGCCGCGGTGGGTGGTCGACCACCACGACCGGCTGCTCAAGGAGGCCGTGGTCCAGGTCAGCGACTCCCGCCCGGAGGCGTGGTTCGAGACCGGTCGGATCTGCACCCGCGAGCCGGAGCGGATCAAGACCGCCGAGTGGCTGGAGCAGCACTTCGCGGTCAACCCCGAGCTCGTGGTCAAGGACCCGCGGCTGAGCTGGTTCATGTCGCTGTGGCGGGTCGCCGCGATCCGCTGCGGCGCCACCCCCGTCTTCGCCACCATGCTGCGGCCGCCGGCCGAGGTGGTCGGCAGCAAGCAGACCTACTACGCCAACCGGCTCGGCTCGGCCCACCTCGCCGCCTCCTGGCTCAACATGCTGCTGCACACCGAGCGCGGCACCCGCGAGTCCGACCGGGTCTTCGTCCGGTACGCCGACCTCCTCGACGACTGGACCAAGTCCGTGATGCGCGTGGGCGAGGAGCTCCAGCTCCAGAACGTGCTGCACGCCAACAGCGAGGCGATTCGCGACGGCCACCGCTTCGTCGACCCGTCGCTGCGCCGGGTCAACCAGACGCTCGAGGACCTCAACCTGCCGCGGCGCCTGCACGACCTCACCGCCGAGACCTGGACCGAGCTCAACAAGCTCGCCGAGCCGGGCGGCGACACCCCGGAGGTGCGGGCCACGCTCGACCAGCTGCGGGAGACCTACGTCGACCTGTACGCCGAGGCGGAGGCGATCTCCCGCTCCTCGGTGGTGGCCGCCGAGCAGCGCACCCGCCGCCAGCTCAAGGGCGGTGGCGGCGGTGCCGGCGGTGGCGCACCGGTGCCGGCGTACGCCGCCGACCGGCTGCCGCACGGCCTCCGCGCGATGGTGCCGCCCAAGGTGCGCCGCGGCCTGCGCAAGATGGTCGGCAAGGAACGGCGATGACCCCGCCGGTGCGCGACCGGTGAGCGCCCACTTCTCCCCCGAGGGCCTGAAGAACCTCGAGGGCCACACGGACTACGACATCGTCTGGCCCTGGACCAGGCCCGGCGGCCTGCGCCCCGGCACCACCGCGGTGCTGCGGGTGAAGAACGAGGCGCCGTCGCTGCCGTTCGTGCTGCCGCCGCTGCTGCGGGCCTGCGACTACGTCCTGGTCGTGGACAACGGCTCCGACGACGGCACTCCCGACGTCGCCCGCGAGACCGCCGAGAAGGCCGGGCTCGCCGACAAGCTCACCTTGCTGTCGTACCCCTTCAAGGTGGCGCGCGCCGGTGCCGAGCACCTGTCGGTGCACGAGCTGTCGGTGCACTCGCTGGCGTACTTCTACAACTGGTGCTTCGCCCAGGTCCGCACCCGCTACTCCTGGAAGTGGGACGGCGACATGGTGCTCACCTCCGAGGGCGAGGCCTCGATCGCGGACCTCGGCTGGCAGGTCGGGGACGTGCAGACGATCATCCGGGTGCCCCGGCACGGGCTCTACCTCGACGGCGACAGCCACGGCTACCTCGACCTCGGGCTGCGCAACGCCGAGGAGTGGGGCTTCCCGATCGGGCCGGACTTCGTCTACACGAAGGCCTTCGAGTGGGAGGTCCGCACCACCCCCGAGCGGGTGCGCTCGATCGGACTCCCGCACGGCCTCTGCGTCGAGCTGAAGTACCTCGACGGCGACGAGTTCGCGCACTGGACGGACCCGTCGTCGTTCGCCACGTCGTACCGCAACAAGCGCAAGCGCCGGGAGTGGGCGGTCTTCAACGCCCTCAAGGAGGGCACCGTGCTCCCCGGCGTCCACGAGATCCACGCCCCGCCCGGCGTGCACATCGTCGACCACGTCACCCAGGACTGGCTGCCGCACGCGCCGCGCCCGCTCGAGGTGGGCACCGTGGTCACCTCCGACGACCGCCGCTGAGCGAGCGCCCGGGTCGGTGCGCGGTCGGCCGCGACCGTGTGCCGCGTCACACTCGGGTCACCGGGGGATGACCAACGCGTATCGTCGACGTTGATCACTTCACCAGGACACAACGTCCGGTACCCACACCGGCCCGCGGACGCGGGTGGTCGGCGGGACTGGAACGAAAGGTTCGAAGAAATGACCGCTCGAATGAGCGTGGGCGTCATCGGCGCCGGCCGTGTCGGAGCGGTCCTCGCCGCCCGCCTCCGCACCACGGGGTACGACGTCGTCGCCGTCGCCGGTGAGTCGGACGCCTCCCGCCGACGGATCGCCACCCTCCTCCCGGGCCTGAGCCCGCAGAAGCCGAGCGCGGTCGCCCGCGCCTGCGACCTGCTGCTGCTCACCGTCCCCGACGACATGCTCCCCAACGTCGTCAGCGTGCTGGCCGACAGCGGCGCGCTCCACGAGGGCCAGTACGTCGTGCACACCTCCGGCCGGCACGGGCTCGCGGTCCTCGAGCCGGCCCGCGCGGTCGGCGCGCGCCCGGTGGCGCTGCACCCCGCGATGACGTTCACCGGCACCTCTCGCGACCTCGAGCGGCTCGACGGGTGCGTCTTCGGGCTCACCGCCCGCGACGGCGAGCGCGCGTTCGCCGAGCAGCTGGTCGCCGACCTCGGCGGCCGGCCGATCTGGGTGCCCGAGGAGATGCGCACCCTCTACCACGCCGCCCTGGCGCACGGCGCCAACCACCTGGTCACCCTGGTCTCCGAGGCGATGGAGATGCTCGCCGCGGCCGGCTCCGACGACCCCGCCGCGACGCTGCGGCCGCTGCTCACCGCCGCCCTCGACAACGCGCTGGAGCAGGGCGACGCCGCGCTGACCGGTCCGATCGTCCGCGGCGACCTGCAGACCGTGCGCGCCCACCTCGACGAGATCGCGCTCGGCGCCCCGCAGGCGCTGCCGTCGTACGTCGCCCTGGCCCGGGCCACGCTCGCCCGCGCCGTCACCGACGGTCGGGTGCTGCCGATCCGGGCGATCCGGATCAACGAGGTGCTCGACGCCGCCCTCGCCGAGGCGCCGGCGCCGAAGGGCCGCCTGGACGTCTCGTGACCGCACCGCACGACGCGGGCCCGCCGCTGCTGACGAGGACCCGCGCGGAGCTCCACGACCGGCTCGCCGCGCGCCGCGCGGCCGGCGAGCGGGTCGGGTTCGTGCCCACGATGGGCGCCCTCCACGACGGCCACGCCAGCCTGTTCCGGGTCGCCCGCGAGCGCGTGGGTGAGGGACCGGTGGTGGCCTCGATCTTCGTGAACCCGCTGCAGTTCGGGCCCGGCGAGGACCTGGACCGCTACCCGCGCACCCTCGACGCCGACCTCAAGGTCTGCGAGCGGGAGGGCGTCGACATCGTCTTCGCGCCCGAGGTGGAGGAGGTCTACCCCGGCGGCGCGGCCACCCCCGCGAGCGTGACGGTCGACCCCGGCGAGCTGGCGTCCGTGCTCGAGGGCCGGTTCCGGCCGGGGCACTTCCGCGGCGTGCTCACCGTGGTCGCCAAGCTGTTCGGGCTGGTGCGGCCGGACCTCGCCGTCTTCGGCGAGAAGGACTACCAGCAGCTGGTGCTGATCCGGCGGATGGTGAGCGACCTGTGCCTCGGGGTCGAGGTGGTCGGGGCGGAGACCCAGCGCGAGCCCGACGGGCTGGCGCTGTCGAGCCGCAACGCCTACCTCGACGACGAGGAGCGGCGCGAGGCGGTGGTGCTGCACCGCACCCTGCTCGCCGCCCGGCGCGGCGCGCGGCACGGTCTCGACGCGGCCGTCCGCTCGGCGCGCGCCGAGCTGCGGGCCTCCACGAAGGTCGACCTCGACTACCTCGAGATCACCGATCCCGACCTGGGCCCGCTGCCCGACCCGGTGCCGCCCGGCACCGAGGCCCGCGTGCTGATCGCGGCCAGGGTCGGCAGCACCCGGCTCATCGACAACCTGCCCCTCGTGCTGGGCAGCCCTGAAGGGAGCGGCTGATGCTGCGCACGATGATGAAGAGCAAGATCCACCGGGCCACGGTGACCCAGGCCGACCTGCACTACGTCGGCTCGGTGACCGTCGACGAGGACCTGCTCGACGCTGCGGACCTGCTCCCCGGGGAGCTCGTGCACATCGTCGACATCACCAACGGGGCCCGCCTGGAGACCTACACGATCGCCGGCGAGCGCGGCAGCGGCGTGATCGGCATCAACGGTGCCGCCGCGCGGCTGGTCCACCCCGGCGACCTGGTGATCCTCATCGGCTACGGCCAGATGACGACCGAGGAGGCCAGGGAGCACCGACCCCACGTGGTCTTCGTGGACGCGGACAACAGGATCCTGGCCACCGGCCTCGACCCCGCGGAGACCTTCGGCGACCCCGGACTGGTCCGCGGCGACGCCGCGGCTGGATAGAGTCGCCGGGTGGCTGCTTCGGTACGCCGCGTGCCCGGCCGCCTGACGGCGCCCGAGCCCGGCTGGACGACCCGCGCCGACGTGGTCATCGTCGGGTCGGGGATCGCGGGTCTCACCGCGGCGCTGCGGCTGCGCGAGCACGTCGACAAGGTGCTCGTGGTCACCAAGGACGTGCTCGCCGCGGGCTCCACCCAGTGGGCCCAGGGCGGGATCGCCGCCGCGCTCGGCCCGGGGGACACCCCCGGCCAGCACGAGGTCGACACGCTGGTCGCGGGCGCCGGGGCCTGTGACCCGGACGCCGTACGCGTGCTGGTCAACGAGGGGCCGGACGCGGTCCGCGAGCTGATCGCGCTCGGCGCGAACTTCGACCACGACGAGCAGGGCGACATCTCGCTGACCCGGGAGGGTGGCCACCACCGGGACCGGATCGCGCACGCCGGCGGTGACGCCACCGGTGCCGAGGTCCAGCGCGCGCTCAACGCCGCGGTCGCGGCGGCCCCCGACATCGAGGTCGTCCAGCACGCGCTCGCGGTCGACCTGCTGCTCGACGCGGAGGGCGGCGTCGCCGGGGTGACCCTGCACGTGATCGGCGAGGGCGTCCGCGACGGCGTCGGGGCCGTCCACTGCCGGGCCGTGGTGCTGGCGAGCGGCGGGCTCGGGCAGGTGTTCCAGCAGACCACCAACCCCTCGGTCTCGACCGGAGACGGGATGGCGCTGGCGCTGCGCGCGGGCGCGACGCTGCGGGACCTGGAGTTCGTGCAGTTCCACCCGACCGTGATGTACCTCGGCCCGCACTCGCTCGGGCAGCAGCCGCTGATCTCCGAGGCGGTGCGCGGCGAGGGCGCGTTCCTGGTCGACTTCGAGGGCAACCGGTTCATGCAGGGCGTCCACGAGCTCGCCGACCTGGCGCCGCGCGACGTCGTCGCCAAGGCGATCACCCGCCGGATGCACGAGACCGGCCACCCGCACATGTGGCTGGACGGCCGGCACCTGGGCGCCGAGCTGTGGGAGCGCCGCTTCCCCACGATCCTCGCGACCACGCGGTCCCACGGCGTCGACCCGGTCACCGAGCTGATCCCCGTCGCGCCCGCCTGCCACTACGCCTCGGGCGGGGTGCGCACCGACATCGACGGGCGCTGCGACGTGCCCGGCCTCTACGCGACCGGCGAGGTCGCCTGCTCGGGCGTCCACGGCGCCAACCGGCTCGCCTCCAACTCGCTGCTCGAGGGCCTGGTGTTCTCGCGGCGGATCGCGCAGGTGCTGCCGGGCGAGCTGCGGCCGTGGTCGGAGCCGGCACCCGACCGCCGTACCCCGGGACTCGTGTCCGGCGGGATGCGCTCGGAGCTGCAGGAGGTGATGACCTCGCGGGTCGGCGTGCTGCGCACCGCCGACGGCCTGGCCGAGGCCGCCGTGCTGCTCGACAAGATCGGCGCGGTGCAGACGGAGGTGGTCGGCGTCGAGGCCTGGGAGACCACCAACCTGCTCACGATCAGCACCGCGCTCGCCGAGGCCGCCGCGCTGCGGGAGGAGACCCGCGGCTCGCACTGGCGCGAGGACTTCCCCGAGCGGGACGACGAGCGGCTCGCGGGCCACTTCGACGCCACGATGGACGACGGCGCGACGACGCTCACGTTCGCGCCGGCGCCCGCCTCCGACGGGGTCGCGCGATGACCCCGCTCGAGCAGCTGCCCGAGGCGCTGCTCACCGAGCTCACCGACGCGGGGCTGGAGCCCGCCGAGGTGTACGCCGCGATCGAGCGCGCGCTCGCCGAGGACCTGCCGGGCGGGCCCGACGACGAGGACCGGACCAGCGTCGCCACGATCCCCGCCGAGGCCCGCGGCGTCGCCGACCTCGCCGCCCGCCAGACCGGCGTGGTCGCCGGCCTGGGCGTCGCCGCGATGGTCTTCCACTCCGTCATGGGCGACGCGGTCGACATCACCGGGCGGGTGCCCGACGGGAGCCGGGTCGCCCCCGGCGACGCGCTGATGCGGGTGTCCGGGCCGACCCGGGGGCTGCTCACCGCCGAGCGCACCGCGCTGAACTTCGCCTCGCACCTGAGCGGCGTCGCGACCGCCACCGCCGCGTGGGTCGACGCGCTCGAGGGCACCGGCGCCCGGGTGCTCGACACCCGCAAGACGCTGCCCGGGCTGCGCGCGCTGCAGAAGTACGCCGTGCGGTGCGGCGGCGGCACCAACCACCGGATGAGCCTCTCGGACCGGGCGATGGTCAAGGACAACCACGTCGTCGCCGCCGGCGGGGTGGTGCCGGCGTTCGAGGCGGTGCGGGCGGCGTACCCCGGGCTCCGGGTGGAGGTCGAGGTCACCGACCTCGACCAGCTGCGCGAGCTGCTGGACGCCGGCTGCGAGGAGATCCTCCTCGACAACATGTCGACGGAGATGATGGCCGAGGCGGTCCGGATCACCGCGGGCCGCGCGACGCTGGAGGCGTCCGGCGGGCTCACGCTCGAGCGGGCCCGGGAGGTCGGCGAGACCGGCGTCGACTTCGTGTCGGTGGGGGCGCTCACCCACTCGGTGACGGTCTTCGACATCGGCATGGACATGCGCGAGGACTGAGATGCCGCTGCTCGCCGCCGACATCGGCAACGCCCACACCTCGCTCGGCCTGGTCAGCGACGGCGAGGTGAGCGCCGACTGGCGGGTGGCGACCGTCGAGAGCCGCACCGCCGACGAGTGGTCGGTGCTGATCCGCGGCCTGCTCGGCCCGCTCGTCGAGGAGGTCGACGGGATCGCGGTGTGCTCCACCGTGCCCGCCGTGCTGCACGAGTGGCGGGCCATGCTGGCCCGGCACTTCGAGGGGGTGCGGCACGTGGTCGTCGAGCCCGGTGTGCGCACCGGCGTCCCCGTGCTCATGGACAACCCGCGCGAGGTCGGCACCGACCGGATCATCAACGCCCTCGCGGCCGCCACGCTCTACGGCGGCCCGGCGATCGTCGTCGACTTCGGCGGCACCGCGACCACCTTCGACGTGGTCAGCGCGCAGGGCCAGTACGTCGGCGGCGCGATCGCCCCGGGCATGGAGATCTCCCTGGAGGCGCTCGGCCGGCGGGGGGCGCAGCTGCGCAAGGTGGAGCTGCTCCGGCCGCGGTCGGTGATCGCCAAGAACACGGTCGAGGCGCTGCAGTCCGGGCTGGTCTTCGGGGTCGCCGCGCAGGTCGAGGGCATCGTGGCCCGGATGACCGCCGAGCTCGGGGCCGCCCCCGGCGAGGTCGACGTCATCGCCACCGGATATCTGGCGCCTCTCGTGATCGGTGAATGTTCCGTTTTCACCGATCATTCACCGTGGCTCACCCTCAAAGGCCTCGAGCTGGTATTCGTGCGGAACACCTGACCGCACTTCGGAATTGCCTTCGGGGGCATATTCGGATATTCATGTGCATGGCACAGTTGCCGCATTATCGAATTCCTGTACCACGAGATCCTCGAAAGTCCCCTTCGACAGATAGGTATATTCCGTGGCGCAAAAGGTGAACATCGTCCTGATCGACGACATCGACGGCTCCGAGGCCGTGGAGACGGTCTCGTTCGGGCTGGACGGCACGACGTACGAGATCGACCTGAACAAGAAGAACGCCGCCGCCCTCCGCGACGCGATCGGGCAGTACGTCGCCCACGCGCGGAAGGTGACCGGGGGCGGTCGCCGCGGCGGCCGCCGCAGCAGCAGCACGAACATCGGCCCCAGCGCCCGCGAGATCCGCGACTGGGCCCGCTCCAACGGCTTCAAGGTCCCCGACCGCGGTCGGATCCCGGCCGAGGTCCGGGAGGCGTTCGAGAAGGCGAACTGACGGGCCCCGCCCGAGGGACGAGGCGGAGCCCGTGCCGGCTCGGGTCGAGACACCGGTGCGCCAAGAGGCACCTGCAGCCGAGCGCGAGGAACTCGCGCTCGGCTGCCGCCTGTTCGCTGTTGGCGTACGGACTTCTGCCCCACCGGGGAACGCGTAGGGTGGAGCAAGGGGTTGGAACTCGTGCAGCCCCCACCAAAGCTTCCAGGAGAGACGCGCATGTTCGAGCGGTTCACAGACCGAGCCCGACGGGTGGTCGTGCTGGCCCAGGAAGAGGCCCGCATGCTCTCCCACAACTACATCGGGACCGAGCACATCCTGCTCGGCCTCATCCACGAGGGCGAGGGCGTCGCCGCCAAGGCGCTCGAGAGCCTGGACATCTCGCTCGAGGCGGTCCGGGCCCAGGTCGAGGAGATCATCGGCCAGGGCCAGCAGGCGCCCAGCGGTCACATCCCGTTCACCCCGCGCGCCAAGAAGGTGCTCGAGCTGTCGCTGCGCGAGGCGCTGCAGCTCGGCCACTCCTACATCGGCACCGAGCACATCCTGCTCGGCCTGATCCGCGAGGGCGAGGGCGTCGCCGC
>Ga0164243_10004779_pt1 | contig 21025 bp, 12 predicted proteins | sample OricompcompostOP_FD_108781 | JGI IMG/M metagenome (GOLD analysis project Ga0164243, IMG submission 108781) | Organic Plus compost microbial communities from Emeryville, California, USA - Original compost - Organic plus compost (OP) | ecosystem: Engineered > Solid waste > Mixed feedstock >...
ACGTTTTCCGACGGCACCGTGGATTTGAACCTGATTCCGACCGCATTGATTCAGCGCACCGAGGTGGTCACGGGCGGCGCATCGGCGTCGTGGGGTTCGGACGCCGTCGCGGGTGTCGTCAATCTCATCCTGAAAGATGATCTCGTCGGGTTCAGCGGCAGCGCGCAGGCCGGCATTTCCGACGAGAGCGATGCGGAGAACTACTCCGCGTCGATGGCCTTCGGCACCGGCTTCGCCGACGATCGCGGGCATTTTCTGATCGGCGCCGAGTACGCGCAAAGCGACGGCGTTCGCACGATGCAGCCGCCGTACTACTCGCGCGATTGGCTCGGCCGCAACTCGCTGGGTAATGCCGCATTTGCGACCAACGGCCTGCCGGGCGTCATCTATGCGGACGACGTGCGCCGCGCCGACGTGTCCGACGGCGGCTTGATCACTTCCGGGCCGTTGCGCGGGACCGAGTTTCTGCCGGGCGGCGCGACCCAGCAGTTCGGCTACGGCCAGGTGTTCGGGAACAACATGATCGGCGGGACGAGCAACTACGGCGATGCGCCGATTCCCGGCGGCGACGTGATGTATCCGTACGAGCGCTTCACGATCATGAGCCGCGCCCGCTTCGATGTGACCGATGATGTGCGCGTGTTCGCCGAAGGCACTTACGGCCGCAACATGTCCGACGGCTACACGAATCCCGCGCGCAACAACGGCTCGATCACGGCCGTGAACAGCTGTTCGCAGACGACGCTGGCATCGGCGCTGGGATCCATCAACGTCAACATCGACAACGCGTTCTTGCCGCAGAACGTGCGCGATCAGATGGCCGCCGCCGGCATCAACTGCTTCGCGATGGGCCGCACGTTCCGCGATCCCGGCATGGGCCAGTTCCGTGTGCACGACGGCTCGCCCGAGGTGTATCGCGCCGTGCTCGGTGCAGAAGGAACCCTTACAGGCAGCTGGAAATGGGACGCGTATGCGCAGTACGGCGAGAACACGTTCGAACAGAACCGCATCGGCAACCTGAATATTCCGAAGTTCCGCCGCGCGATCGATGCGGTCGTTAGTGGCACGGGCGACATCGCGTGCCGCGTCAATGCCGATGCCAATCCCGCGAACGATGATCCGTCATGCGTGCCGTTCAATCTCTTCGGCAACGGCTCGCCCTCGCAGGCTGCGATCGATTATGTGACCGGCACGTCGTGGCTGAAAATGAAGACGAAGCAGACGGTCGGCGCGTTCAATCTCAAAGGGGATCTGTTCTCGACGTGGGCAGGTCCGATCTCGGTCGCAACGGGCGTGGAATATCGCAAGGAAGAGATCGATGCGGGCGTGGACGCCGATTCCGAGGCGAACAATTGGCAGACGGCCAATCGCAAGCCCATTCGCGGCGACTACGATCTCTACGAGGTCTACGGCGAGGCCGTCGTGCCGCTGCTCACGGACATGCCGTTCGCACAATCGCTGGATGCGAACCTCGCTGCACGCTACACCGACTACAGCTCCTCGGGCGGCGTCACGACGTGGAAGGCAGGCTTGAACTGGGACATCAACGCGGAATATCGAGTGCGCGCGACGCTTTCTCACGATATTCGAGCGGGCAATCTCGGCGAGCTGTTCACGCCGACGGCCGTGACGATCTCGAACGTGCGTCATCCGATCACTGCCGCCTCGCTGCCGGCGGCGACCACGACGACGGGTAATCCGACGCTCGCGCCGGAAGAGGCGGATACGTTTACCGCGGGCATCGTCTACAGTCCGGCGTGGCTGGACCGCTTCAGCGCTTCCATCGACTATTACTCGATCGACATCGACGGCCAGATCGGCACGCTGACGCCGCAGCAGATCCTCGATCGCTGCTTCCTCGAGGGCGTGCAGACCTACTGCAACCGCGTGACGACGAACGCGACCGGCGTGATCACCGGCATCCTGCGCCAGTATGAGAATCTCGACAAATTCAAGACGAGCGGCGTCGACGTCGAGCTCTCTTACGGCATGCCGATGCAGTGGAATCTGCTGCGCGCCGACGGCGACCTGCGCCTGCGGTTGCTCGCAAGCTATGTCGACAAATTCGCTACGACGGCGACCGCTGCCGGTGTGACGGTGGACGATGCGGGCGAGTACAACAATCCCCACTGGACTGCATTCGCCACGATCGGTTACGAAGGCGAGCGCTGGTCGCTGACCCTCGAAGAGCGTTGGTTCGGCGGCGGCAAGGTCGACAACACGCTGATCGAGGGATTGGCGGCGGCGAACGGCATCAACCGCAATGACGTGCCGTCCTCGCTGTACACGAACTTCACCTTGCAATACGCGCTGGACCCCGCAAGCGCATGGAACGCGCAGATCTTCCTGCGCGTGAACAACGCGCTGAACGAAGATCCGCCGTTCGCGGAAACCGGCACCGCGGCGGGGACCTTGTTCGATCCGATCGGCCGCAATTATCGGCTCGGCATTCGTTTCAATCTTTGATCGCGGCGTTCGGGGGATCGATGCAGATACGTACAACGGCGCGGCGAGTCTCGATCGTCGCGATCTCGATTGCTCTGGCGGCTGCCGGTGCGAGTCTCGCGGCGACTTCGTCCGGGAACAAGGAGAAGCGGCCGACGCAGACCAACAAGTTTCAGGGCCACGTGCCTGCTCAGAACGAGCAGGCGCAAAAGGCGCCGCGAGCGGCGAGCTCGGGCAATGATTACGCACAGAACGGCCGCTGGTTCACGCCGGGCAGCGGCGCACAGCTGCCCGCAAGCGCGTTCTATGAGAACGAGTGGGGCGCGGTCCAGGTGCTGAACACGTCGGGCCCCGTGAACACGGCCGGTCATCCGTTCTTCACGCCGCTGGGATCCAACGGACGCGCCTGCGTCACGTGTCACCAGCCTGCAGATGGAATGAGCATTTCCGCGCGCACCGCCAAGGAGATCTGGGATGCGACGGGCGGCAAGGATCCGCTGTTCGCGCCCGTCGACGGCTCGAACTGCCCGAGCCTGCCGCAGGACGATCCGAAGTCGCATTCGTTGTTGCTCGAGCATGGACTGTTTCGCGTGTTCCTGCCTTGGCCGCCGAAGGCCGCCGATGGCTCGCGCATCGAGCCAGAGTTCACGCTCGAGGTCGTGGAGGATCCCACCGGCTGCAACCGCGACCCGAAATACGGGCTCAAGTCCGACAATCCGATGGTGTCGATCTATCGTCGTCCGAAGGTCGTCGCCAATTTCAAATACATCGAGCCGCACTATGCGCAGTACTTCAATCTGAAGACCGGCGTGCCGCTCGCGAAAGATCCCGAGACGGGCGCGCGCGTCAGCATGAATCTCATGGCGGATGCCCGCAACTTGACCCTGAAGACACAGGCGGTTGAAGCATCGGTGACTCATCTGCAGCGCGAGGGCGGCCTGAATGAAGCGCAGCTGACGCAGATTCTCGACTTCGAACGCCAGATCTACATGGCGCAGGGCCGGCACAAGCAGCTGGGTGAATTCGGCGTCGAGGGCGTGCCGCCCGGATTGGGCGCTGCCGCGATGGCGCGCGAGAAGTACGGCCTCGGCAACGTGATGTCGAAACCGGTGTTCTTGTCGTTCGATTCGTGGCGGCCCAAAGAAGGCGCGGCGACCAAGGACGCCGATGCGGAGCTGCGCGCTTCCATTGCGCGCGGCTCGGATATTTTCTTCGTGCGTCCCTTCTGGATTCGCGATACGACCGGGTTGAACAACATCGGGTTGGGCAATCCGTTGAAGCGCCAATGCGCGACCTGCCACAACGCGCAGATGACGGGCCACGATGTCGCGCCGGGGTGGATCGATCTTGGAACACAGAATCTGCCGACCGCGAATCCGCTGCCGCATTTGCCGCTCTTCAAACTGACTTGCCGGGCGGATGCCGCGCCGCATGCGTATCTCGGCCGCGTCATCTACACGCATGATCCGGGCCGCGCGCTGATCACCGGCAAGTGTCTCGAGATCGGTGCAATCAACTTGCAGCAGATGCGTGGGCTCGCGGCACGTGCCCCGTACTTCTCCAATGGCTCTGCAGCGAACCTGCGCGAGGTGGTCGACTTCTACGACCGTCGCTTCGACATCGGTTACACCGAGCAGGAAAAGCAGGACCTGGTCAACTTCCTGAGCGTGCTGTGAGCGTCGTCATGAGCAAAGCATTCGCGGGTTTCGCCCTTCTGGGCTCGCTGCTGGCGTCCTTCGCCGCGGCGGGTGATTCGAACGACATCAAGACGGGCAAGCTGCCCAAGCCCGGCGAGCGGCTGAACTTCGTTTCCTGCCCGATCGTGCGTGATACGCAGATGGTGCCGTGCTGGCTGGCCGAGTACGAAGGTGAACTGTATTTCCTCGGCATTCAGCTGGATCTGCAGTCGCCGTTCTTTCCGCCGCAGCTCAAGCACGACGCGCTGGTGGAAGGCGTGGTCAGCGACAAGCCGCGCATCTGCGGCGGCATCGTCCTCGAGCCGGTGAAGGTCGCCTCACTCCCGGAGCTGAATCCCGCGTGCAATACCATCCTGCCGGCGGAAGGGTACAAGATCGAGAATGCACGGCGCGGCACGGGGCCTGACCCGATCAATCTCTCGGCGACGAATCAGCGCAAGGCGCGTGAAGCAGAGCAGTATTCGCCGCCCTATGTGCCGCGTACGTACACGGTGTACTTCGACTTCGATAGCGACTACATGCCGAGCCGCTCCACGCGCGTCGTGACGGAGGTCATGCGTTATGCGACTGCTGCGAACGCGAAGAAGGTGGTCGTCACGGCGCATCGCGGCTCGGCGTTGCTGTCCAATGGCCGCAAGCTGATCGAGCAGGCGAAACTGCCGGAGATCCGCGCCAAGAAAATTCATGAAGCGCTCGCGGATCTCGGGGTTGCCCCACAGACGATCTCATCGAGCTGGAGCGGCAGCGCCGAGCCCGCGGACGGAGTCGACGACTTCGAGACGCGTCGCGTGGAGATTGCGGTCATCCCGTGAGGGATTCGTGTTCTCCCTCGTGGTCGGCTACCTGCCGATTCCCGGCCGCTTGGAGCCTCCGGCGTTCGCGGCGGCGGCGTGCACGTAGAGATCTTCGCGCCTCACGCCTGCGTCAAGCGGCCGATCAGGGATGGCATAGCGAAGCGGTCGGCGATGATCGTCGAGCAGGCGCTCCGCGTTGTAGACGCTGTTGAACTTCCACAGGCTCTTGATGAAGTTCGTCTGCCGCTGCAGGAGCAGTTTCCCGGCGAGAAATCCGACCTGCCGCAAGGCGCTCCAGCTCAGGTGCTTTTTGTTGAGCACCTGCTGGGTTTCAACGAGCTTTCGATAGAACTCATCGAGCGGCAATCGGGTCGGCAGCACGCAGTGCTGAATGTCGAACAGCCGGTAATCGTGGGTCTGCAGCCGTCGCGCCTCGGTGAGCCAGGTCTCGGTGCCGGGGTAGGGCGTATTGACGCTGATGTTCACCACCTCCGGCACTTCCATGCACCATCGACGGACGGCATCGAAGCGGTCGGCATCCCAATCGGGATCGGCGATGATGTTGATCGCGACATTGATGCCGAGAGAGCGCGCGAACTCGAGCGCCTCGAAATTGCCGCTCAACGACGCACGCTTGCGATAGCGCTGGAGCGCATCTTCATCGAGGGCTTCGATCCCGAGAAACATGTACTCGAGGCCGATCTCTTTCCATTCCTCGAACACACGACGATTGCGTAGCAACACATCGCCCCGTGTTTCGAGATAGAACTGCTTGCGTAAGCCCGCGCGGCGGATGGAGTCTGCAATCTCGAGCGCATGGCGCTCGTGAATGAATGCGACGTCGTCCACGATGAAGACCCCGGGCTCACGGATCAATTGCAGATCCTCCGCGATGCGATCCGCACTACGCTGCCGATAGCCGCGGCCATAGAACGTCCACGCGCTGCAGAAGGCGCAGTCCCAAGGACAGCCGCGGGAGAACTCAATGGAGGCACATGGATCGAGGTGGCCGAGGAAATACTTGCGACGGTGCCGCAGCAGATGACGCGCAGGTTGAAGATCGTCGATGCTGCGGACAAGCACCGGCTTCGGTCCCGAGCCGTTCGGGCTTACGATGCCGGGCACTTCGTCGATGGCGCCTCGATCCTGTTCTACTGCCTCGAGGAGCGGGCCGATACCGGCCTCGCCCTCGCCTCTGAGGACGCAATCAACGGCGCCCTCACCATCCGCGAGAATCGCGTCAGCGACGAACGATGCGCTGTGTCCCCCGATGCAGACGAATGAGCGCGGCAGCAGCTGTTTGGTGAATTTCGCAAGATCGATCAGTTCCGGCACGTTCGCGAGATAGTTCCCGGACAAGGCCACGAAGTCCGGCTGCCACGATTCGATGAGGCGCCGATAATCATCATGTGTCTCGACTTGCAGATCGATGAGCCGGACGTCATGCCCGGCCTGCAACGCTGCAGCCGCGACCAGCTCGAGGCCGAGGGGCTCGAGGCGCAGAAACACCGTGGAATACATCAATGGACCGGGATGGACACCAAGGACTCGCATTGTTGGCAAGGCTGTCCGGGAATGTGAGTGTCGAGGTGGGGCGTACATCCGTGTGGTGCGGCGGCTGATCTGCTGCACGCAGCGCGATGCGAGCTCCATTCGTGTGCGCTGCAATCATCAGCGGATTTAGCTTTCCGGAATGGCCATGCATGCGCAAGCGGGAGTTATCGACGACCGCTTCGATGTGTTGATGACGCGACGGACGAGCGTCATCATTGCGACCACTCGATTCAAAAATACATGCACCATCGTGCAGGCAACATCGTTGTGCTGCGCAGCTTGAGCGAAAGCATCGTCCTACTCCCTCGAGCGGCCGTCATGCTCTGGTGCGGACGGCGGAAACAGGTACTTCCGAATGAGCAGCGTGTTTCTCGTCCAACATTTTCACAAGCTCCGGAGCGGCGAAGAGAGCGTATTGCTCATTGGCATCCATAGCAGCGAAAGCGCAGCGCGCACCGCAGCGGCTCGGCTTTCTCTGCAGCCAGGATTCCGCGAGCATCCACGCATCGCACAAACTAAGTGGCCGCGCTAGTGGCGCGGCCACGGTAAGTGCGTCATCGACGCGCGTGATGAATGACCTTGCGCGGGCCATCACGCGCAGGCGCAGTTACGGCTTTCTTTTCAGCGGCCGTAGATATTTGTCGTAGGTCCACTCGCCGATGCGCGCACCCTGGCGCCGGCCCACGTCCTCGGCGGTGCGGAAGTGAATGCCCTGCCAGATGCGCACTTCCACCATCTCGCGCTGCACGTCCGAGAAGCGCGCGAACTTGCGCGGGTTCACCGTCGCGTTCGGGTTCGTCGTCCACACCGAGAAGTGCAGGCGATCGGTCTTGAAGAAGTTCTGCAGCACCGTCGTGATCGCCGCGGTGAGGCAGTTTGCACCTGAGCTGTAGTCGGGATACGGCGGCGTCGTGATGAGCGGGGTCCATGACGCGTCGCCCGCGGTCCATGCATTGCCGTCGTCATCGCCGTGCTGAATTGCAGTGACCGGACGCCAGTAGTTATAGGCGTACTTCGCGTCATACACGCTGATTTGCGAATCGGCGGCGGCGAATGCGACGAGCGCCAACAATCTGGCCGAGTCGCCGACGTCACGCAGATGCTGGTTCGCAATCGCACGCAAGGCTTCGTTCCACTGCGAGAAGAAATTCACGGACCAGAAGTATCCCGCGTCGGTCTGCTCCGCCGTGCGCACCGTGCTCGCGGAGGAGCCGATGGCCTTCACCTCGTAGTAGTCGCGCACATATCGCCAACTCTTGAGGCTCGGCGGCGGCGCAGGCCGGAACTGATCGGCTCGCTTCATCGCGAACGGCGCCGTGACGGCGAGGAACGTGCCTTGACCGCTCGTGCCGGGCGTGGTGGGGCGCCACTTGCCCGGCTCCTCGCTGCCATAGAAGGCCGGCAAGGCGACGGCCGGACGGTAGAGCGGCAAGAGCGCCGCGGCCGCTTCGTTTCCTGCAAGCAAGCCCGCATCGCCCGCATAGGTCACGGCCGGATCAGCAACGTTGGAAAGACATTCAGCGCCGGGATACAGGCCCTTGAGCACGCCATACGCAGCCGCAGCGGCGGCTGCAGACGGTGAGCCACGGCCGCGGCGCGCCGGATTCTCATAGGCATAGGGTTCGAATCGTCTCTGGATCGCCTGAACCGCGTCGTGCACGGCGGCCTGCACGAGCGCGATATCGAGCAGACCCGCGGGCCCGCTGCGCTTTGCCGGATACGCGCCGCCTTGCACGCAGCTCACGGTGATGGCGTTCCAGTCGGTCACGACGTCTGCATGCGCCGTCGGCCACCAGGCCAGGGAGGCGATCGCGATCGCTCCTGCGAATCCTCGTATCGTCATGGTCATTCTCCAGTTGTTGGTTGATGAGCCATGCGACGGTACGAAGCCGACGTGGTAGTGAGCGTTTGAAAGAGCGTGGGATTGTCCCTGTGCCGGGCTGAATGCAGCGGTCAGCGGGCGAGGATCTGGAGAATTTCAGCTGGATGGGCTTCTGAGCTTGCCGATTTCGAGCGATAGACGAGCGGCGCACGTTTGACATTGCACACGAGCTCATAGGCGATCCGTCCCGAGACGGTCGCGACCTCCGAGACGCGGACGGTTCGTCCCCACAGCTCGACCGTGCTGCCAATTCCTGCGTTCGGCAGTTCCGTGAGGTCCACCGTCAGCATGTCCATCGACACTCGTCCCACGATCGTCGTGCGCTGCCCATCGACGGCCGTTGGCGTACCTGAAGGTGCGGTTTGCGGATAGCCATCGGCATAGCCTGCGCACACCAGACCAATGCGCATGCGCCGGGCTGCAACGAATGTCGCGCCGTATCCGAGCGCTTCACCCGCTTCGAGCGTGCGCACGGCGAACACTTGACTGTTGAAAGTCATCACAGGCTCGACATTCGGCAGCGCATTGCCTTGCGGCGCGATCCCGTAAAGCATGAGCCCGGGGCGCGCCCAGTCTCTGCGGGCCTTCGGCCACCACAGCAAGCCGGCCGAGTTGCACAGGCTGCGCGGGCCGGGCAGATGCTTCGTCGCCGTATCGAATCGCTCGATCTGCTCGGCGGACATCGGATTGTGAGGCTCGTCGGCGCACCCGAAGTGAGTCATGAGCGTGATCGAGCGCACCTTGCCCGTGCCGAGCAGGCGTTCATGCGCGCGCGTCGCATCTGCGCAGTCGAAGCCGGCGCGACGCATTCCGGAATCGATCTTGAGCCAGACCTCGAGACTGCGCGGCTCGATGTCGCACGTCTCGAGCATTTGTAGTTGCGCCTCGTGATGCACGACGACCCAGAGATCGAGCTCGCTCGCGAGTTTCAGCTCCTGCGCGGTGAACACGCCTTCGAGCACGAGAATCGGGCTGCGGATGCCGCTTTCGCGCAGCGTGCACGCTTCTTCGAGAAAGGCGACTGCGAAGCCGTCGGCATATGCCGCGAGCGCCTTCGCGCAGGCGACGGCGCCGTGGCCGTATGCATTCGCTTTGACGACGGCGAGTGCGCGCGCGCCGTGCAGGCGTCGCGCGAGCCGATAGTTCTCGCGTAGCGCGTCGAGATCGATGAGCACGCTCGAAGGACGCGTCATGCCGCGCTTTGACCTTGCGTCGTGAGCGGCGCGCGCCGCACTTGCGTGCCTTGATAACGGGACAGATCGAGGCCTTCCGTCCGGATCGCCGGCCGCTGACCCGTCACGAGATCGGCGATGAGTTGTCCGGAGCCGCATGCCATCGTCCAGCCGAGCGTTCCATGGCCGGTATTGATGAACACGTTGCCATAGCCGCTGTGACCGACGATGGGCGTGCTGTCGGGCGTCATGGGCCTGAGACCCGTCCAGAACGTGCTCTGCTCGAGGGCGCCGCTGCCGGGAAACAGATCGTTCGTCACCATTTCCAAGGTTTCGCGGCGACGGCGCGGCAGGCTGCGATCGAAGCCCACGAGCTCGGCCATGCCGCCGATGCGAATGCGATCATCGAAGCGCGTGATGGCGATCTTGTAGGTTTCATCGAGCACCGTGGACACGGGCGCCGCGGCTGCGTCGACGATCGGCACCGTCAACGAATAGCCCTTCACGGGATAGACAGGGATGTTCAAGCCGAGAGGCGCCAGCACTGCCCGCGAGTAGCTGCCGCAGGCGATGACGTAAGCGTCTGCGATGAAGCGCTGATTGCCGACGTGCACGCAGGTGACTCGACCATCGCGGCTTTCGATTCGATCGACCGTGCTGTTGAACAACGACGTGACCCCGAGCTTCGCGGCTGCTGCGGCGAGTCGTTGCGTGAACAGGTGGCAGTCGCCGGTTTCGTCGTTCGGCAGGCGCAGGCCGCCCGTGAGCTTGTGCTGAACGGCTTCGAGCGCCGGCTCCACGCGCGACAGCTGCCGTCGCTCGAGCAGCTCATAGGGCACGCCGATCTTTTCCAGCACGGCGATATCGCGCCGCGCGGCTTCGAGCTGATCTCGTGTTCGAAACAACTGCAGCGTGCCGCCCGTGCGCTGCTCGTATTGAATGTCGAGCTCCTGACGCAGCTGGCGCAGGCAATCACGGCTGTACTCGGCGAGCCGCAGCATTCGCTCCTTGTTGATCGCGTAGCGCTCGGCGGAGCAGTTGGCCAGCATCGCCGCCATCCATCGCAGCTGATGCAAGGTTCCGTCGGGGCGCATCGACAAAGGTGCGTGCCGCTCGAACAGCCAGCGCAACGCCTTCAGCGGTATGCCGGGTGCCGCCCACGGCGTCGAGTAGCCGGGCGATATCTGGCCCGCGTTCGCGTAGCTCGTCTCGAGCGCCGGCGCGGGCTCTCGATCGATCAATGTCACCTTCACGCCGTGGCGCGCGAGATACCACGCGCTCGTCACGCCGACGACACCACCACCGACAACGATCACGTGCATGAGGCCACCATCGCAAACTTCGAGGCGGGCCAGTGTAGGAAGATGGCCGAAGTGACTTCCGCCGATGTTTGGCGATCGGGAGTGACTTTCACCGGCGAATCCGCGGAAGAGCGGCGTTTGGGAGTGAAAAACACTGGCGAAGCGCCTTGAAGCAGGCGCTCGACCCTGCGGGTTCTCTTCCCCTATGCTCGCCGCACCCGCCCGTCGTCCCGACGCAAGTCGGGACCGCATTCGGCACGATGCCCGATGGCGATCCCGGCTTTCGCCGGGATGACGGAATATCTACACACGAGACTTCATGAGCCAGTTCGACCGCGTCGATCGCAAGATCCTCGACATCCTCCAACGCAACGGCCGGATCTCCATCACCGATCTCGCGCAGGAGGTGGGCCTGTCGGCGACGCCGTGCGCCGAGCGCGTGCGCCGCCTGGAGCGCAACGGCGTGATCACGGGCTATCACGCGCAGGTCGCGCCGCGTGCGCTCGGCAAGAACCTGCTCGTGTTCCTCGAAATCAAGTTGTCCGCGAAGTCGGATGAGGTGTTCGAGAAGATCCGCAAGGAGCTGCAGCGAATGCCCGATGTGCTCGAGTGTCATCTCGTCTCGGGCGACTTCGATTACCTCGTGAAGGCGCGGCTCGCCGAGATGAACGATTACCGGCGTTTGCTGGGCGAGATCCTGCAGCGGCTGCCTGCCTCGGCGGAATCGCGCAGCTACGTCGTCATGGAAGAGATCAAGGAAACGTTCTACCTTCAGCCCTGACGAGCGCGGGACAGCTTGCGCCACAACGTCGTGCGGCCGATCCCGAGTCGTTGCGCCGCGAGCGTGCGATCGCCGCCGCATTCTTCCAGCACGCGTTCGATCATTTGCCGCTCCGTCTCCTGCCGGTGGCTCGCCAGCGAGGGTACGGTCTGCGCCTCGCTCGCGAATATCTCGGGAATGAGCTCGCGCAATCGATCGCGCGCCGACGCCGTGCTCCGGGCCTTGCCCTCGTCGTAGGTCGCGATGCGCTCGACGAAGTTTTCGAGCTCGCGCACGTTGCCCGGCCACGCATAGCGTGCGCCGGCGATCACGAGCTCATCGAGCAGCGCTTGCGTGAGCGCGCCGGGGCGCACGCGGTCCGCGACGCGCCGCAGTACGTGCGCCGCGAGCTCGGGAAGATCCTCGAGGCGCTCGCGCAGCGGCGGAAGCGACAGGCGCAGGATGTTGAGCCGATAGTACAGATCGCTGCGAAACTCGCCCGCGGCAATCCGATCTTCGAGGTTGCGGTGCGTCGCCGCGATCACGCGAATGTCGATACGCGTCGGCTCGATCGCGCCGATCCGCAGCACCTCGCGTTCCTGCAGCACGCGCAGCATGCGCGTCTGCAGCGACACCGGCATTTCGCCGATCTCGTCGAGAAATATCGTGCCGGTGTGCGCCGCCTCGAACAGGCCGATCTTGCCGCCCTTGCGTGCACCGGTGAACGCGCCTTCTTCATAGCCGAACAGCTCGCTCTCGAGCAGCGCGGCGGGAAACGCTGCGCAGTTGACGGCGATGAACGGCTGATTGCGCCGCGCGCTCGCCATATGAATGCCTTGCGCGAGTAATTCCTTGCCCGTGCCGCTTTCTCCGATGATGAGCGCCGTCGCGTCGCTGCGCGCGAATTGCTCCGCCAGCGAGCGCGTCTGTGCGATCGCGGGACAACGCCCGACGATATCCGAGAGCCGATAGCGGGCCGTTCGCAGCGGCCGCACGCGCTGCGTGCGCAAGCGGCGATCGACGCGTTGAATCGCGTCGGGATCCTGGCACGTCAGCACGGCGCCGGTTTGCAGTCCCTGCTCGAGAATCGGCACGCGGCTCGTGACGAGAGCCTTCGTTCCCACGCGCTGCAGCTCGTCGATCTCCGCGCGCTGTTCCTGCAGAGTTTCCGCGAGCGAGAGGCCGGGCTCGACCGCGCTCAGCTTGCGTCCCGTCAGGCTCGACATCGGCTGCCCCAGCAAACGTTCCATCGCGGGATTCACGACCTCGATGCGCTCCTGCATGTCCACCGCCACGACGCCGTCGCGCAGATGCGCGAGGATGCTGTTCAGCCGATCGCGCTTCGCGGCTTCGATGCGCGACAGCCGCACCCGCTCGAGCGCATCGTCCAGCGCTTCGCGCACCGCGTCTTCCGAATACAGGAAGATGCCGTGCATGCCGGCTTCTTCCGCGAGATCGGCGACGAGGCCCGGGGCGACGACGACTTCGATCCCTCGCGCCTTGAGTTCGCGCACGCAGTCGCGCGCTTCGTCTTCGGTGCGGTAGCTGCGCTGCTCGATGCCGAGCCCGAACAGCTCATCGAACTGCTGCACCTCGCCCGAAGTATCGCCATGCGTCACGAGCGCGATGCGCGATGAAATGCTGCGTGCGCGTGCGAGCGCGCGCATGACGTCGAAGCCGCCGACGCGCACGAGGACGACGGGCATCTCGAGATGCTGACGCAGATACGCGCCGTTCGAGCCGGCGGAGACGATGACGTCGATGGGCTCCTGCGAGTGCATCCTGCGGATCTCTTCCACCGCGGCATCGAACCCGCGATCCAGGATTTGCAGCTGCGCGAGGCCGTGATAGCTCGGAGCAAGCGCCTGCAGCAGATCGCGCAAGCGATGCAGGCCGACAGCGATGACCCGCGGCGCAGTGGGCGCGCGGAACGATGGCAAGGGATTCATGCGGGGCAGGCGGTCCGTTTCAGATGGAACATGCCGTTCCGATTGTGAAACAATCGCTGCGCTCGCGCCAGCGCTGCCGGCACGTAAGTCGTTGACTCGTCGTCCCTTTCCGCACGCCGCGGCATTTGGCACGCTGCTTGCGAGTCCCAGTCATTCCCATAACGGACGAGGCCCCCATGAGCAGTCCCGGTCTTCTTTTTCGCGAGGCGATCGCTGCCGAATCGCCGCTGCAAATCATCGGCGCGATCAATGCGAATCACGCGCTGCTCGCAAAGCGCGCCGGCTATCGCGCGATTTACCTCTCGGGCGGCGGCGTCGCCGCGGGCTCGCTCGGGATGCCCGATCTCGGCATCAACACGCTCGATGACGTGCTCATCGACATTCGCCGCATCACCGATGTCTGCGATCTGCCGCTCCTCGTCGACATCGACACCGGCTTCGGCCCGAGCGCATTCAATATCGCGCGCACGATCAAGAGCCTGATCAAATTCGGCGCCGCCGCCTGTCACATCGAGGACCAGGTCGGCGCGAAGCGCTGCGGTCATCGCCCCGGCAAGGAAATCGTCTCGACGCAGGAAATGGCGGATCGCGTCAAGGCGGCGGCCGATGCGAAAACGGATGCGGACTTCTTCCTGATCGCGCGCACGGACGCGATCGCGGTGCACGGCGTCGATGCGGCCATCGAGCGCGCGATCGCGTGCGTGGAGGCGGGCGCCGACGGCATCTTCGCCGAGGCCGCCTATGATCTTGCGACCTATCGGCGCTTCGTCGACGCGGTGAAGGTGCCGGTTCTCGCGAACATCACGGAGTTCGGCAAGACGCCGCTGTTCTCGATCGACGAGCTGCGCACTGCGGGCGTGGCGCTCGCCCTCTATCCTTTGAGCGCGTTCCGTGCGATGAACAAGGCCGCGGAGAACGTTTACACCGCGATCCGCCGCGACGGCCATCAGCGCAACGTCATCGACACGATGCAGACGCGCGAGGAGCTGTACGAGCGCATCGGCTATCACGCATACGAACAGCATCTCGATGCCTTGTTCGCGGCGCGCAAATAAAAGACGACGACCTTGAGGAGAATGTGATGAGCGAAACAGCAGCAGCCCCCGGCTTCAAGCCGAAGAAATCCGTCGCCCTCTCGGGGACCGTCGCCGGCAACACCGCCCTGTGCACGGTGGGGCGCACGGGCAACGATCTGCATTACCGCGGCTACGACATTCTCGACGTCGCGACGGTGTGCGAGTTCGAGGAGATCGCGCATCTGCTCGTGCATGGCAAGCTGCCGACCGTCGCGGAGCTGCGCGACTACAAGGCGAAGCTTACGGCCCTGCGCGGCGTTCCCGCGGCGGTGAAGGCGGTGCTCGAGCAGCTGCCGCCGTCCTCGCACCCGATGGATGTGATGCGCACGGGCGTTTCGGCGCTCGGCTGTCTGGAGCCCGAGAAAGACGATCACGGCATCCCGGGCGCGCGCGACATCGCCGACAAGCTCATGGCCTCGCTCGGCTCGATGCTGCTGTACTGGTATCACTTCAGTCACAACGGCAAGCGCATCGATACCGACAGCGAAGAAGACTCGATCGGCGGCCACTTCCTGCATCTGCTGCACGGCCGGCGCCCGAGCGCGCTGTGGGTGCGCAGCATGCACACCTCGCTCAATCTCTATGCCGAGCACGAATTCAATGCCTCGACGTTCACGGGCCGCGTCATCGCCGGCACCGGCAGCGACATGTATTCGGCGATCACGGGGGCGATCGGCGCGCTGCGCGGCCCGAAGCACGGCGGCGCGAACGAGGTGGCCTTCGAGATCCAGAAGCGCTACGACACGCCCGATGAAGCGGAAGCGGACATCCGCGCGCGCGTGGCGCGCAAGGAAGTCGTGATCGGCTTCGGGCATCCCGTCTACACGGTGAGCGATCCGCGCAACAAGATCATCAAGGAAGTGGCGCGCGAGCTCGCGGCGTCCGTGAACAACATGAAGATGTTCAACATCGCGGAGCGCCTCGAAGCCGTGATGTGGGACGCGAAAAAGATGTTTCCGAATCTCGACTGGTTCAGCGCCGTCAGCTATCACATGATGGGCGTGCCGACCGCGATGTTCACGCCGTTGTTCGTCATCTCCCGCACCAGCGGCTGGAGCGCGCACGTGATCGAGCAACGCGTCGACGGCAAGATCATTCGTCCGAGCGCGAATTACGTCGGCCCCGAAGACCTGAAGTTCGTGCCGCTCGCGGAACGCAAATAGACATTCGATGAATACCGCACATCGCAAACCGCTGCCGGGCACGCAGCTCGATTACTTCGATGCCCGCGCGGCGGTGGACGCGCTCGAGCCCGGCGCTTACGACAAGCTTCCCTACACTTCGCGCGTGCTGGCGGAGAATCTCGTGCGCCGCTGCGATCCGGCGCGGCTGGACGCGTCGTTGCGGCAGCTCATCGAGCGCAAGCGCGAGCTCGATTTTCCCTGGTTTCCCGCCCGCGTCGTCTGCCACGACATTCTCGGCCAGACGGCGCTCGTCGATCTCGCGGGCCTGCGCGATGCGATCGCCGCGCAAGGCGGGGACCCGGCGCAAGTGAATCCGGTCGTGCCCGTGCAGCTCATCGTCGATCATTCGCTCGCGGTCGAGCACGGCGGGTTCGACAAGGATGCGTTCGCGAAGAATCGCGCGGTCGAGGACCGGCGCAACGAAGACCGCTTCCATTTCATCGAGTGGACCCGCCAGGCGTTCCAGAACGTCGAGGTCATTCCGCCCGGCAACGGCATCATGCATCAGATCAATCTCGAGCGAATGTCGCCCGTGATCCATGCGAAGGACGGCGTGGCATTTCCCGATACGCTCGTCGGTACGGACAGCCACACGCCGCACGTCGATGCGCTCGGTGTGATCGCGATCGGCGTCGGCGGTCTTGAGGCCGAGAACGTGATGCTCGGCCGCGCCTCCTGGATGCGATTGCCGGATATCGTCGCGGTCGAGCTGTCGGGCAAGCCGCAGCCGGGAATCACCGCAACGGACATCGTGCTCGCGCTCACTGAATTCCTGCGCAAGGAAAAAGTCGTCGGGGCTTATCTCGAGTTCCGCGGCGCCGGCGCCGCCGCGCTGACGCTCGGGGATCGCGCGACGATCTCCAACATGGCGCCGGAATACGGCGCGACGGCTGCGATGTTCTTCATCGATCAGCAGACGATCGACTACCTGAAGCTCACCGGCCGCGACGATGCGCAAGTGAAGCTCGTCGAAACGTATGCGAAGCACGCAGGGCTGTGGGCCGACGCGCTCGCGAGCGCGCAGTACGAGCGCGTGCTGCGCTTCGACTTGTCCGCCGTCGTGCGCAACATGGCCGGCCCGTCGAATCCGCACAAGCGGCTGCCGACCTCCGCTTTGGCCGAGCGCGGCATCGCGGGCCAGTGGACTGAGGAGCCGGGCAGGATGCCGGATGGCGCGGTCATCATCGCGGCGATCACGTCCTGCACGAACACGAGCAATCCGCGCAACGTGATCGCGGCCGGGCTGCTCGCGCGCAATGCGAATGCACGCGGGCTCGTGCGCAAGCCATGGGTGAAGAGCTCGCTCGCGCCGGGCTCGAAGGCCGTGCAGCTGTATCTGGAAGAAGCGGGCCTCTTGCCCGAGCTCGAGAAGCTCGGCTTCGGCATCGTCGCGTTCGCGTGTACGACGTGCAACGGCATGAGCGGCGCGCTCGATCCGAAGATTCAACAGGAAATCATCGAGCGCGATCTCTATGCGACCGCGGTGTTGTCCGGCAATCGCAATTTCGATGGCCGCATTCATCCGTATGCGAAGCAGGCGTTCCTCGCCTCGCCGCCGCTCGTCATCGCCTACGCGATCGCAGGCACGATTCGCTTCGACATCGAAAAAGATGCGCTCGGCGTCGACGCTGGCGGCACGCCGATCACGCTGAAGGACATCTGGCCCTCGGATGCCGAGATCGACGCGGTCGTCGCGAAGTGCGTCAAGCCCGAGCACTTCCGCAAAGTCTACGAGCCGATGTTTGCGCCGCGGTCCGCGGGCGCGAGCAAGGTGAGCCCGCTGTATCAATGGCGGCCGCAGAGCACCTACATTCGCCGCCCGCCTTACTGGGACAAAGAAGGCCAGGGTGCGTTGGCCGCGCGCGAGCGCACGCTTCGCGGCATGCGCCCTCTCGCCGTGCTCGGCGACAACATCACGACCGACCACTTGTCGCCTTCGAACGCGATCCTGCCGAACAGCGCCGCCGGCGAATATCTGCGGAAAATGGGCCTGCCCGAAGAGGACTACAACTCTTACGCGACGCATCGAGGCGATCACCTCACCGCGCAGCGCGCGACGTTTGCGAATCCCACGCTCGTGAATGAAATGGCGGTCGTGGACGGCGCAGTGAAGAAGGGATCGCTCGCGCGCATCGAGCCCGACGGAAAAGTCGTGCGCATGTGGGAAGCCATCGAGACGTACATGGAGCGTCAGCAGCCGCTGATCATCATCGCGGGCGCCGACTATGGCCAGGGCTCATCGCGCGACTGGGCTGCAAAGGGCGTGCGCCTTGCCGGTGTCGAGGCGATCGTCGCCGAAGGCTTCGAGCGCATCCATCGCACGAACCTGATCGGGATGGGCGTGCTGCCGCTCGAGTTCCAGGCCGGCCAGAACCGCAAGACCTTTGCGATCGACGGCACGGAGACGTACGACGTACTGGGCAACCTCACGCCGCGCGCGACGCTCACGCTCGTGATCCATCGCAAGAGCGGAGAGCGCGTCGAAGTGCCCGTCACGTGTCGGCTCGATACGGCGGAGGAAGTGTCGATCTATGCGGCGGGCGGCGTGCTGCAAAGATTCGCGCAGGACTTTCTGGAAGCGACCGCGAGTTGAGCAAAGGTTTCGCATGTCTCACGCACCACAGATCAAGATTCGCGCGACCTACATGCGCGGCGGCACGAGCAAGGGCGTGTTCTTTCGCCTGCAGGACCTGCCGCAGCCCGCCCAACAGCCCGGCGCCGCGCGCGACGCGCTGCTCCTGCGCGTGATCGGCAGCCCTGATCCATACGGCAAGCAGATCGACGGCATGGGCGGCGCGACATCGAGCACGAGCAAGACCGTGATCGTCTCGAAAAGCGCGCGGCCGGATCACGACGTCGACTACCTGTTCGGCCAGGTCTCGATCGACAAGCCCTTCCTCGACTGGAGCGGCAACTGCGGCAACCTGTCCGCTGCCGTCGGGCCGTTCGCGATCGAGAACGGCCTCATCGACGCGAGCCGCGTGCCGGAGAACGGCGTCGCCACGGTGCGCATCTGGCAACAGAACATCGGCAAGACGATCGTCGCGCGCGTGCCGATCACGAACGGCCGCGTGCAGGAAACCGGCGATTTCGAGCTCGACGGCGTGACCTTTCCCGCGGCCGAAATCCAGCTCGAGTTCATGGATCCGGCCGCGGAAGAGGAGGGCGCGGGCGGCTCGATGTTCCCGACCGGCAATCTCGTCGATGATCTCGACGTGCCTGGCATCGGCACCTTGAAGGCAACGCTGATCAACGCCGGCATTCCGACGATCTTTCTCGAGGCGAACGCGATCGGCTATCGCGGCACCGAGCTGCAGGATGCGATCAATGGCGATGCGAAGGCCCTCGCGAGGTTCGAGACGATTCGCGCGCACGGCGCGCTGCGCATGGGCCTGATCAAGCATCTGGAAGAAGCGGCGACGCGCCAGCACACGCCGAAGGTCGCCTTCGTCGCGCCGCCCGCGAGCTACGTTGCCTCGAGCGGCAAGCAGGTTCAGGCGAGCGACATCGACCTGCTCGTGCGCGCAATGTCGATGGGCAAGCTGCATCACGCGATGATGGGCACGGCCGCCGTCGCGATCGGCACGGCGGCCGCGATTCCCGGCACGCTCGTGAGCCTGGCGGCCGGCGCACGCGCGCGCGAGGCGGTTCGCTTCGGGCATCCATCAGGCACATTGCGCGTCGGCGCAGAGGCGAGAGAAGTGAATGGAGAATGGATCGTGACGAAGGCAATCATGAGCCGCAGCGCACGCGTGTTGATGGAAGGGCACGTGCGCGTGCCGGTGAGCGGCGCAGCATGATGAGCGAGCGCCGTTCGATCAAAACGCTGCTGGTCGCGAATCGCGGCGAGATCGCCATTCGCGTCATGCGCGCGGCGGCCGAGCTCGGCATTCGCACGGTCGCGGTGTTCTCGCACGAAGACCGCTTCTCGCTGCATCGAACGAAAGCGGACGAGAGCTATCTCGTCGGCGCGGGCAAATCCCCGGTCGAAGCCTATCTCGACATCGAGGACATCATTCGGATCGCGCGCGCGGCGAAGGTCGACGCCATCCATCCCGGCTATGGTTTTCTAGCGGAAAACCCCGAATTCGCCGCAGCCTGCGCTGCGGCCGGCATCGTGTTCATCGGACCGACCCCGGACATGATGCGCAAGCTCGGCAACAAGGTCACGGCGCGCAATCTCGCCGTCGAAGCCGGCGTTCCGGTCATGCCCGCAACGGGCCCGTTGCCGCGCGATGACGAGCAGACGCTCGCGCTGGCGCGAGGCGTCGGCTTGCCCGTGATGCTCAAGGCGAGCTGGGGCGGCGGCGGGCGCGGCATGCGCGTCGTCGAGCACGAGGACGAGCTCCTGGAGCTGGTTGCGGCGGCACGGCGCGAAGCGAAGGCCGCATTCGGCAACGATGAGGTGTATCTCGAAAAGCTGATTCGCCGCGCGCGACACGTCGAAGTGCAGCTGCTCGGCGATGCGCACGGCAATCTCGTGCACTTGTTCGAGCGCGACTGCACCGTTCAGCGCCGCAATCAGAAGGTCGTGGAACGCGCACCGGCCCCGTATCTGGACGAAGCGCAGCGCGCCGAGCTTTGCGCCGCAGCGCTGCGAATCGGGCACGCAGTCCAATATCTCAATGCAGGCACCGTCGAGTTCCTGCAGGACGTCGACACCGGCGCGATCTATTTCATCGAGGTCAATCCGCGCATTCAGGTCGAGCACACCGTCACCGAGGCGGTCACCGGCATCGACATCGTCAAGGCGCAGATTCGCATTGCCGAAGGCGCCGCGATCGGCACGCCGCAAAGCGGCGTCCCGGAGCAAGCGCAGATCCGCCTGAACGGCTATGCGATGCAATGTCGCGTCACGACGGAAGATCCCGAGAACGATTTCATTCCCGATTACGGCCGCATCGCCGCCTATCGCAGCCCCGCGGGGTTCGGTATCCGTCTCGACGCAGGCACGGCGTACTCGGGCGCGATCATCACGCGCTCGTACGACTCGCTGCTCGTGAAGGTCACCGCATGGGCGCCGACGCCGGAGGAGACGATCGCGCGCATGCATCGGGCGCTCGGCGAGTTTCGAGTGCGCGGGGTTCTGACGAATCTGCGCTTTCTCGATCAGGTCGTCACCCACCCGGACTTCGCGGCCGCGCGCTACACGACGAAGTTCATCGACTCGACGCCCGCGTTGTTCACGTTTCCGCGCAAGCGCGATCGTGC